>Ga0160496_1000460_pt1 | contig 17920 bp, 19 predicted proteins | sample DIDPMG_2_FD_108231 | JGI IMG/M metagenome (GOLD analysis project Ga0160496, IMG submission 108231) | Enriched soil microbial communities from UW Madison campus, WI, USA - DID2937_E24_FP MG | ecosystem: Environmental > Terrestrial > Soil > Grasslands | place: USA: Madison, Wisconsin | collected...
ATGCGGCCGCGGCCCACGCCGTAGACGGCGTTCAGGCCCGGCACCCCGCTCTGCGCGCGGATCGCGCGATAGCCCATCTCGCGATAGCGCAGCACCTCCTGCACGGTCTCGTCGATGTCGCGGCCGTTGGCATGGCCATACACCATCACGCCGGTGCGGCTCTTGCCGCCCAGCAACTGGTACAGCGGCATGTTGGCCGCCTTGGCCTTGATGTCCCACAGCGCGGTGTCGACCGCCGCGATGGCCGCCATGGTGACCGGCCCGCGCCGCCAGTAGGCGCCGCGGTAGAGGTACTGCCAGATGTCCTCGATCTGGTGCGGGTCGCGCCCGATCAGGCACGGGATCACGTGTTCGGTGAGATAGGCGGCCACGGCCAGCTCGCGGCCGTTGAGCGTGGCGTCGCCGATGCCGGAGAGGCCCTCGTCGGTCTCGATCTTCAGGGTCACGAAATTGCGGCCCGGACTGCAAACGATCACACGTGCCTGGGTAATCTTCATGTTCCGCCTCGGAATGAAATGGGTCGCGCCTGCCGCCCGGATGCCTACATCACCGCGCCCAGGGCCCAGGGCACGAATTCGTTCTGGCCGTAGCCGTGTTCCTCGCTCTTGCTGCGCCGTCCCGACGCGGTGCGCAGCATCAGCTCGAAGATGCGCTCGCCCATCTGGGCCACGCTCTGGGTGCCGTCCACCACCTCGCCGCAGTTGATGTCGATGTCGTCTTCCTGGCGCTGCCACAGCGCCGTGTTGGTCGACAGCTTGAGCGACGGCGCCGGCGCACAGCCGTAGGCCGAGCCGCGCCCCGTGGTGAAACAGATCAGGTTGGCCCCGCCCGCCACTTGGCCGGTGGCCGACACCGGGTCGTAGCCCGGGGTATCCATGAACACCAGGCCCGGCGTGCTCACGGTCTCGGCGTACTCATAGACGTCGGTGAGATTGGTGGTGCCGCTCTTGGCGATGGCGCCGAGCGACTTCTCCAGGATGGTGGTGAGGCCGCCCGCTTTGTTGCCGGCCGAGGGGTTGTTGTCCATCTCGGCCTCGTTGCGCGCGCAATAGTCTTCCCACCAGCGCACCCGCGCCAGCAGCTTGTCGGCCACCGCCTGGCTCTGCGCGCGGCGCGTGAGCAGGTGCTCGCCGCCGTAGATCTCCGGCGTCTCCGACAGGATGGCGGTGCCGCCGTGACGCACCAGCAGGTCCACCGCCGCGCCCAGCGCCGGGTTGGCGCTGATGCCGGAATAGCCGTCGGAGCCGCCGCATTGCAGGCCCACCACCAGATGGCGCGCCGGCACGGTGCGGCGCTCGACCCGGTCGGCCGCCGCCAGCATGCCTTCGACCAGCTCGATCCCGCGCGCCACGGTCTTGCGCGTGCCGCCGGTGTCCTGGATGTTGAAGGTGTGCAGCAGGCCGCTCTCGCGCAACCCCTCCTGCGCCATCAGGCCGCCGATCTGGTTGGTCTCGCAGCCCAGGCCCACCACCATCAGGCCGCCGAAGTTGGCATGGCGCGCATAGCCGCCCAGCGTGCGGCGCAGCACCCGCAGGGGCTCGCCCTCGCTGCCGGTCGCACAGCCCGCGCCGTGCGTGAGGGCCACCACGCCGTCGACGTTGGGATAGCGCGCCAGGGCCTCGGGATGGATGTCGCGGCGGAAATGATCGGCGATGGCGCGCGCCACGGTGGCCGAGCAGTTCACGCTGGTGAGGATGCCGATGTAGTTGCGCGTGGCCACGCGCCCGTCGGCGCGCACGATGCCCTCGAACGTCGCGGCCGTCTTCGCGTAGTCGGTGGCGTGCGCGTCTGCGCCCACCGCGTAGTCGCGCTCGAAGTCGGAGAATTCCAGGTTGTGGCTGTGCACGTGCTGGCCGGGCGCGATGTCCTGGCGCGCCACGCCGATCACCTGGTTGTAGCGCCGCACCGGCGCGCCGGCCGGGATCGCGCGCACCGCCACCTTGTGGCCGGGCGGCACCAGACCGGCCACGGTCACGCCCTCTTCGTCGAGGCGCGTGCCCGACACCAGCTGGCGCCGGGCGATCACCACATTGTCGGCCGGGTGGATACGGATCACGGCGGCCTGGTTCTGCGTAGTCATGCTGTCTCCTTCCACCCGCGCCGGGGATGTCAGCCGTCGATGCGCGCCGGATCCCAGGCATACACGCGCTGGTGCTGTTCTCCCAGCCCCGCGATGCCCAGCTTCATCTCGTCGCCCGCTTTCAGGTAGATGGGCGCGGGCTTCTGGCCCATGCCCACGCCGGGCGGCGTGCCGGTGCTGATCAGGTCGCCCGGGTTGAGCGTCATGAAGCGGCTCACGTAGCTCACCAGCTGCGCGACGTTGAACACCATGGTGCGCGTGCTGCCGTTCTGGAAACGCTTGCCGTTGACCTCGAGCCACATGTCGAGCGCCTGCGGCTCGGGCACCTCGTCGGCGGTGACGAGCCACGGCCCGACCGGGCCGAACGTGTCGCAGCCCTTGCCCTTGTCCCAGGTGCCGCCGCGCTCGATCTGGTACTCACGCTCGGAGATGTCGTTGACCACGCAATAGCCGGCCACGTGCGACAGCGCGTCGGCCTCCGACACGTAGCGCGCACGCTCGCCGATCACCACGCCCAGCTCCACTTCCCAGTCGGTCTTGACCGAATCCTGCGGCAGCACCACGGCATCGTTGGCGCCCACCAGCGCGGAAGTGGCCTTCATGAACACCACGGGTTCGGCCGGCACCGGCAGGCCCGACTCGGCCGCGTGATCGGCGTAGTTCAGGCCGATGCAGATGAACTTGCCCATGCCGGACCACGGCGGCGCGATGCGGCCGGGGCGCTCCACCAGCGGCAGCCTGGCCGGATCGAGCGCGCGCAGCTTCTCGAGCGCGGCCCGGTTCAGGCCGGCCGCGTTGAGATCGGCGATCACCCCGGACAGGTCGCGTACGCGGCCCTGGGCGTCGAGCAAGGCGGGTTTTTCCTGGCCCTTGGGGCCATGTCGCAGCAACTTCATGTACAGCTCTCCTTCGACAAGATCAGTTGGACCAGCCACCGTCGATCAGTTGCACGGTGCCTGTCGTGAATGCGGATTCATCGCTGGCAAGATACACCGCCAGCGCGGCGATTTCCTCGGCCCGGCCGATGCGGCCCATGGGCTGGCGCGCCACGAAGGCGGCCTCCACCGCGGCCAGCGGCTGGCCGGACGCCGCGGATTGCGCTTCCATGCGCTGGCGCAGCGACGGTGACTCGACCGTGCCCGGGCAGATCGCGTTGGCGCGGATGCCGCGTGCCACGAAGTCGGCCGCCACCGACTTGGTGAGCCCGATCACGGCCGCCTTGGTGGTGCCGTAGACGAAGCGGTTGGGCACGCCCTTCACGCTGGAGGCGGCCGACGCCATGTTGATGATGGAGCCGCCGCCACGCTCGAGCATGCCGGGCAGGCAGGCGCGGATGAGGCGGTACATCGCGCGCACGTTCAGCTCGAAAGAGAAGTCCCAGGCCCGGTCGTCGCACTCCAGGATCGTGCCGGCGTGGACGTAGCCCGCGCCGTTGAACAGCACGTCGATCGGCCCCGCCGCGCGCGCCAGGGCCTCGATCGCGCCGGCGTCGGTCACGTCGGTCACGCGGGTCTCGCAGCCCGGCAGCTCGGCCAGCAACGCGGGGTCGATGTCGGCGGCGACCACCTCGGCGCCCTCGCGCACGAACGCCAGCGCCGTGGCGCGGCCGATGCCCTGGCCCGCAGCCGTGACGAGCGCTCTCTTTCCTTGCAGCCTCTTGGCCATCATTTCACTCCCATGCCCATGACGTTCGGCAGCCACAACGTGATCTGCGGGATGTAGGTAATGGCGATGAGCGCCACGAACAGCGGCACCAGCCACGGCAGGATGGCCATGGTGGTGCGCTCGACCGACAGCTTGGCCACCCGCGCCAGCACGAACAGCACCATGCCAAGCGGCGGATGCAGCAGCCCGATCATCAGGTTGAGCGTCATGATGAGCCCGAAATGGATCGGGTCGATGCCGAGCTTGAGAACGATGGGCAGCAGGATCGGCACCAGGATCGTGATGGCCGCGATCGTGTCGATGAAGCAGCCCACGATCAGGATCAGCAGGTTGGCCATCAGCAGGAACACCCACTTGTTCTGCGTCACGCTCAGGATTGCATCCGTGAGCGTCTGCGCGGCCTGCGTGGTGGTGAGCAGCCAGGCGAACACCGATGCCGCGGTCACGATGAACAGCACCGACGCCGTGGTTTCGATGGTGTCGAAGGTGGCCTTGGCGAGCGTGCGCAGCGTCATGGAGCGGTAGCGCACCAGGCCCAGGAACAGCGCCCAGATCACCGCCGCCACGGCCGCCTCGGTGGGCGTGAACCAGCCCAGCGTCATCCCGCCGATCAGGATCACCGGCGCCATCAGCGCCATCACCGCCGAGAAGTTGAAGGTCCAGTCGAGGATCAGCAATGCCGCGAACGCGATGCCGGTGGCGATGTTGGGCGTGACGCCCGCCTCCACCATGATCCAGATCGAGAGCGGAAACGACAGCACGATCAGGACTTCGAGCGACGCCCCGCCCAGCCGCTTCCAGTTGAACGCCACGTCGCCGCCCCAGTTGTTGCGGCGCGCGTAGTAGGCCACGGTCAGCATCATCAGCAGGGTGAGCACGGCGCCCGGGATCAGGCCCGCGAGAAACAGCGAGCCGATCGAGACGTTGGCCATCATGCCGTAGATCACGAAGGGCAGCGACGGCGGGATGATGGGGCCGAGCGTGGCCGAGGCCGCCGTCACGCCCACGGCGAACTCGGTTTCGTAGCCATGATCCTTCATGGCCTTGATCTCGATGGTGCCCAGCCCGGCCGCGTCGGCGATGGCGGTGCCGGACATGCCGGCGAACACCACCGAGCCGATGATGTTGACCTGGCCCAGCCCGCCGCGCATCCAGCCCACCAGCGCGACGGCGAAGTTGTAGATGCGGCCGGTGATGCCGGCGATGTTCATCAGGTTGCCGGCCAGGATGAAGAACGGCACGGCCAGCAGCGGAAACGACTCCACGCCCGCGATCATGCGCTGGGCCACCACCACGTCGGGAACGCTGCCCGACATCAGCACGAACAGCAGGGCCGATCCGGCCATCGCCACCGCGACCGGAACCCCGAAAATCATCAGCAATAGAAATGCACCGATCAGAATGCCCATGGTTTGCTCCGCAATGGCACCGAATGGGTGAGCGCGGCCGCGCTCAGTCCAGCGACTCGTAGGCCGAGGGGTTTTCGAGGATGGAATAGCCCTGGCGCCAGTTCTGCACCGAGACCTGGACCGAACGCACGAACATCATCACGAAGCCCGCCAGCGCGACCCAATACACATAGGCCTTGTTCCAGAACAGCGTGGTCATGGGCTCGTCGCCCACCAGCGTGATGTAGCGGTAGACCAGCCAGACCGCATAGCCGAAGAACGCCGTTCGGATCAGGTCGACCAGCGTCGAGAACAGGCGCCCCAGCGGCCTGGGCAGGTAGCGGTACAGAAAGTCGACCTGGATGTGGCGGCATGCCCGCACGCACATGGCGGCGCCGAGGAACACCACGCCGATCAGGGCGTAGACGGCCAGCTCCTCCGTCCAGGCGAACGAGTCGTTCATCACGTAGCGCGAGAAGAACTGCAGGAACACCAGCCCGCCCATGGCCCAGAACAGCGCCAGGCAGAGCCAGTCTTCGAAGTGATAGCCGGACAGGTCCACGCGCTGGTGCTCGTCGGCTTCCTCGAAGCTCTGCACGATCTCGCTGACCGAGGCCGGTTGGTGCGCCGGCCCTTGCGGCGCGGGCTCGGCCGACGCGCTGGCGCGCATCGGCTCGTGGCCGGGCAGCCCGGCGGTCTTGGCATTGGAGTACATGGCTCCCCCTTGGAGGCATGGCGCCGGCGGGGTGCGCGAACGCCCCCCGGCCGTGCGGCGCCTTACTTGATGGCCTGGATGCGATCCCAGTCGGACTTCTCGTAGCCGTACTGCTTGAACGGCACCTTCTCGAGCACCGTCTTGCGGAAGTCCTCGATGTCGACCTCGGTCACGTTGAGGCCGCGCTGCTTGAACACCGCCACCATCTTGGTCTCGTTGTCGGCCACTTCCTTGGACGCCTTCTCGGCGGCCTGCTGCGCCACTTCGGTGAAAATCTTCTTGTCTTCATCCGACAGGCTCTTCCAGAGCTTGCCCGAGATCACCGTGTTGAGATGGTCGACGATGTGCGCGGTGAGGATGATGTTCTTCTGCACCTCGTAGAACTTCTTCGCCTCGATGGTGGTGAGCGGGTTCTCCTGCGCCTCCACCGTGCCGTTCTGCAGCGCCAGGTAGACCTCGGCGAACGCGATCGGCGCGGTGTTGGCGCCACACGCGCGCGGCATGGCGAGATAGGCCGCCACGTCGGGCACGCGCATCTTCAGCCCCTTCATCTCGGCGCAGGTCTTGAACGGCCGGTTCGAGGTCGACTGGCGCGTGCCGTAATAGGTGGTGGCGACGATGTGGTTGCCGCTTTTCTCGTCGTAGCCCTTGGTGAGCTCCTTGTAGACGTCGCTCTTCGTGTAGGCCAGCAGGTGCGCCGGGTCACGGAAGATGTAGGGGTAGTAGGTGACGCCGATGCGCGGGAAGCTCTTGGCCGCGAAGCTCGAGCCCGAGATGATCATGTCGACCGTGCCCAGGGTGAGGCCCTGGTTGATGTCGTTTTCCTTGCCCAGCTGCGACGCCGGGTACACATCGATGTGATAGCGCCCGTTGGTGCGCTTCTCGATCTCCTGCGCCGCCCACACCGACGCGGTGTGGAAGGGCTCGGAGGTTTCGTACACGTGCGCCCACTTCAACTTGTTCTGCGCCAGGGCGCTGCCCGACAGGGCCAGCGTGGCGGCAGCGAACAGCACCTTGACGGCGTTGCCTCGTTTCATGTTGTCTCCTCTCCTGAGGTGGTGGAGCGCGGCGGGTTGCCCTTGATGGGTCGTTATGGCCCGCCGGCCCGGCTGGGGTCATGATTCACATACAAGCTGCACCTTGGTACTGCGAGTGCGGTCGGCCGCCAGTTCGAACGCCTCGGCGGCGCGGTCCAGCGGCAGTTGCGCACTCATCAACGGCCGCACATCCACCCTGCGCGTGCGCAGGCAGGTGACGGCCCAGTCGAACTCGATACCCGCGCGAAACGCCCCGACGTAGTCGAGCTCGCGCGCCATGATGTTGTTGGCCGGGAAATGCACGCCCTCGGCCGGCAGCGTGCCCACCTGCACGATGCGCCCGCCGCGGCGCGTGGCGGCCAGGCAGGTGGCGAGCGCGGCCGGGCTGCCGGCGGCCTCGATGCTCACGTCGGCCACGTCGGCCAGCGCATCGGGCGGCGCCTGGTCGGCGCGCACCGTGCTGTCGGCCCCGACTGCGACGGCCATCTCGAGCGCGCGATCGGCGATGTCGCTCACGATCACGTGCGCGGCCCCCGCCAGCCGGGCCGCGATCACGCTCATGCAGCCGATGGTGCCGCCGCCCGTGATCAGCACGGTCTTGCCCAGCAGCGGGCCGGCGCGGTTCACGCCATGCAGCCCGATGGAGAGCGGCTCGGCACAGGCGATCTCGCCCAGCGAGATGTCTTCGCTCACCGGCGTGAGCTGGCGCTCGCCCATCACGAAGCGCTCGCGGAACATCCCCTGCACGTGCGGATAGACGCTGGCGCTGCCCAGGAAACGCATGTTGCGGCAGAGGTTGTCGCGCCCGCCGCGGCAGTAGTCGCAGTGGCCACAGGGATGCGAGGGATTGATCGCGACCTTCATGCCGGGCTGCACGCGCGTGACGGCCTCGCCCACGCGCATCACGATGCCCGAGGCCTCGTGGCCGGGAATCAGCGGTTCGCGGATCACGAACGCCCCCACCTTGCCGTGCAGGAAATAGTGCAGGTCGGAGCCGCAGATGCCGGCCGCGCCGAGCCGCAGCTCGACCTCGTGCGGCGCCAGCGGCGCGGCGTCCGGGTCGGTTTCGAGGCGCAGGTCGCGCGCGCCGTGGATACGACAGGTCAGGCTCATGAGGACGACTCCGCGTGGGAACGGCTCGCCGCCGCCCCGGCGCCTTCGGGCGCCGCGGCCCAGTTGGCGGTCAGGCGATCGTGCGAACAAGACAGGTGATGGCGCATCGCATCGCGCGCGCCGATCGAATCGCCCAGCGCGATCGCATCGATCACGCGCCGGTGCTCGGCAATGGCCGAGGCCCAGCTGGCGGGATTTTCGAAGTAGTCGCCCAGCTTCACCGACAAGGGATTGTGGCGCTCGTCGAACAGCTCGCTCACCACGCGCACCAGCACCGAGTTGTTGGCCATCTCGGCCACCCGCAGATGGAACAGGCGGTCGCCGCGGATCGGCACCCGGCCGCCGGCGGCCTCGTCTTCCATGGTGTCGACCGCCTCGCGCAGCCCCTCGACCGCGGCCGAGCCCGCCAGGTGGGCGGCCTGGGCGGCCTGCGCCGCCAGCTCGCCCTCGATGACCTGGCGCGCGCGGATGGTCTCGAGCGGGCTTTCCGCCACGAGGCTGGTCTGCGCCGCGCGCTCCGGCGGCCGCTTCACGTAGATGCCCGAGCCCATGCGCACCTCGACCCAGCCTTCCACCTCGAGCGCGATCAGCGCCTCGCGCACCGATGGGCGCGACACGCCGAGCTTGATCGCGAGGTCGCGCTCAGGCGGCAGGCGGGCGCCTTCGCGGAACTCGCCGGCCTCGATCAGCAGACGCAGCTGGTCGGCAATCTGGCGGTAGAGGCGGCGCGGTTCGATGGTCTGGATCGGCATGGACAGGGATGGGGCGGAATCGCGGAACGACGAGCGGCACGGCAGGACAGGCGGCGATGCGGGACTGGCGTTGCGGTGTTGCGGATCTGGCCGGTGCTGCGGACTGCGCCGCGACGGAAAGCGGCAAGGCAGACTGCGGGGACGACGGCACGGCGGTGTTGCGGTGCTGCGAAAGCGGGGAAAGACGCCTGGGCGGCGCGCTCCCGGAATGCGGGAAGAACCGGGCCGGGATGGGGCGGAAACCGCACCACATCGCGGCGAAAATGTTCAGTTTTCGGTAAAGTGGCCTTACCAATTTGCCGCATCTTGCGCTCTGGCGCAGATAGGTCACAATTAGGGTTTGTACTGACTCGATGGCCGCTTACGCGCGCCGCCCCACCCCCGCCAAATTCCGCCCGCGCGCCCCATACGGCTGCCATGGATATCTGTTAAAAAGCCGCCACACCCGGCCTTTTGATATTCCTGCCCATGACGCCTACGCCTCACCCCTCGCCCTACAAAAGCTCAGGTGGCCTGCGCCGCATTTTCAATGCGCTGCGCTATTCCCTGCAGGGGCTGAAGGCCGCGATCAAGTACGAGGCGGCGTTCCGTCAGGAGCTGGCCCTGGCCGTGCTGCTGATCCCGGCGGCGTTCTTCCTGGGCCGCACGACGGACGAAGTGTTCTTCCTGATCGCTTCGGTGGTGCTGGTGCTGGTGGTGGAGCTGCTGAATTCGGCCATCGAGGCCCTGGCCGACGCGCTGTCGGTCGAAACCCATCCCCTGTTGGGCCGCGCCAAGGATCTTGGCAGCGCCGCGGTGATGTTGATGCTGCTGTTCACCGTTGCGGTGTGGGTCGGCGTCGCCGTCAGCCGCTTCGTCATGAACTGAGTTCGGGAGACGCGGAGGTCACACCTCCGTATGCTCCCCTTTGTCGCGCGGCCCTCTTATACTGAGTCTCATGATGCCCAACGCGACCCCTGCAAACACCGACCGTATCGTGATCGTCGGCGGCGGCGCCGGCGGCCTGGAGCTGGCAGCCCAGCTCGGCCGCAAACACGGACGCGACCGCGTCACCCTGGTCGATGCCCGGCCCTTCCACATCTGGAAACCCTCGCTGCACGAGGCGGCGGCCGGCACCCTCGACATCCACCAGGAAGGCCTGTCCTACCTGATGCTGGCGCACCTCGCGCACTTCACCTTCGCGCAGGGCCGCCTGCTCGCGGTAGACCGCGACAACCGCAGCATCACCATCGATGCCGTGAAAGACGCGCATGGCCAGGAAGTGCTGGCGCAGCGCCAGATCGCCTACGGCACGCTGGTGCTGGCGGTGGGCAGCACCTCCAACTTCTTCAACACCCCGGGCGCGGCCGAACACGCGGTCACGCTCGACACCACCGAAAACGCCGAGCAGTTCCGCCTCACCATGCTCAAGGCCATGGCACTGGTCGACCAGGCCAAGGTGCGCGATCCCGCGGCCCGCCTCGATCTCGTGATCGTGGGCGGCGGCGCCACCGGCGTCGAGCTGGCGGTGGAGCTCACCGAGGCGAGCCACGTGGTGAGCGCCTACGGCCTGCCGAACTTCCGCGCCGAACGCGACCTGGCCATCACGCTGGTGGAGGGCGCGCCGCGCATCCTGTCGGCCCTGCCCGAGAAGATCTCGGCGGCCGCCACCACCCGCCTGCTGGAGCTCGGCATCAAGGTCGAGACCGGCTGCCGCGTCTCGGAGATCACCGAAAACTCGGTGAAGACCGCCGACGACCGCGAGTTCCCGGCCACGCTGTGCCTGTGGGCCGCCGGCATCCAGGGCCCCGCGATCCTGGGCACGCTGGGCATGGAGCTCAACCGCTCCGGCCAGCTGATCGTGAACGAGCGTCTCGAAACGCCCGATCCGCACATCCTCGCCCTGGGCGACTGCTGCGCCGCGCCGTGGGGCGACCGCACCGTGCCCGCCCGCGCGCAGGCCGCGCACCAGCAGGCCGACTACCTCGCCGCCAAGCTCACCGCGCGCCTGCGCAACCAGCCCGAGACCGACAAGCCCTACGTCTATCACGACCACGGCTCGCTGGTGTCGCTGGGCCAGGATGCCGGCGTGGGCAGCCTGATGGGCAAGCTGGCCGGACGGGGCCTGTTCGTAAGCGGTACACTGGCGCGCCTGATGTACATGAGCCTGCACCTGATGCACCACCGCGCGGTGCTCGGCGTCTCGCGTACCGCCACCCTCGCCCTGGCGCGCCTGCTGATGCGCCGCACGCGCCCGCGCGTCAAGCTGCACTGAGCGCAAGCCGGCGAACCCGCCCCCGATGCCCATGAATTTCAAACAACGACTCGACCACGCCTGGACCACCCGCAACTCGCTGTTGCAGGTGGGCCTGGACCCGGACCCGCAACGTTTCCCGCGCGAGCTGGACGGCAAGCCCGACGCCATCTTCCAGTTCTGCCGCGACATCGTCGACGCCACCGCGCCATATGCGAGCAGCTTCAAGCCGCAGATCGCCTACTTCGCGGCGCACCGCGCCGAAGCGCAGCTCGAGGCGCTGTGCGATCACATCCGCAGCGCGCATCCCGAGCTGCCGATCGTGCTCGACGCCAAGCGCGGCGACATCGGTTCCACGGCCGAAAACTACGCCCGCGAGGCGTTCGAACGCTACCAGGCGCACGCGGTCACGGTGAGCCCCTACATGGGTCTGGATTCGGTCGAGCCCTACCTGGCCTGGGGCGATCGCGGCGTGATCGTGCTGTGCCGCACGTCCAATCCCGGCGGCTCCGACCTGCAGTTCCTCAAGATGGAAAACGGCGAGCCGCTGTACCTGCACGTGGCCGGCCTGGTGGCCGACCGCTGGAACGCACAGGGCCAGTGCGGCCTGGTGGTGGGCGCGACCTTCCCCAACGAGCTGGCCGCGGTGCGCCAGCGCATCGGCGACGACGTGCCGCTGCTGGTGCCGGGCATCGGCGCGCAGGGCGGCGACATCAACGCCACCGTGAATGCGGGCGCCAACCAGGCGCGCACCGGCATGATGATCAACTCCTCGCGCGCCATCATCTACGCCAGCAACGGCGAAGACTGGCGCGAGGCGGCGGCCAAGGCCGCCGAGGGCCTGCGCGACGCGATCAACGCGGTGCGCTGAGGCGCACCGCCCGCTTCAGCGCACGGGTCGACCCAGGCGCGTCAGCGCCGGTCGGCCGGCGAGCCGATCAGCTCCAGGGCCCCGCGCAGCGCGAATTCCACCGCGGCGCGGCGCACCTGGGTGCGATCGCCGCTGAACACATGCGTGACCGCGCGCGACGAGATGCCGCCCGCGGCGCGCAGCGCAAAACCAAAGCACACCATGCCCACCGGCTTGCCCGGGGTCGCCCCGCCGGGGCCGGCGATGCCGGTCGTCGACACGGCCACGTGCGCGCCGGCGCTGGCCAGCAACACGCCATTCGCCATCTCGAGCGCGATGGGCTCGCTCACCGCGCCGAAGTGGTCGAGCGTTTCGGCCGAGACCTCCAGCTGCTCCACCTTGGCCTCGTTGGAGTAGGTGACGAAGCCGCGCTCGAACCAGTTGCTCGAGCCGGCCACGGCGGTGATCGCGCCGGCCAGCAGGCCGCCGGTGCACGATTCCGCGGTGCCCATCATCCAGTCGCGCTCCATCAGCGCCTGTCCCAGCATCTCGGCCAGTCCGAGCAGGGTGGCCTCGCTCACCGAGGCCGGCGCCAATCCGTCGTGGTTATTGTTGTCGAGCACGCTCATGCAATGACTCCGGTACGTAAGAGGATCGCCAACACGATCAGGGCATAGCCGGCGGCAAGCAGGTCATCCCACATGACGCCGAAGCCCCCTTTCATGCGGGCGTCGAAAAACTTGATCGGTGGTGGCTTGACGATGTCGAACAGGCGGAACAGCCCGAACGCCAGCGCCTGCGCCAGCAGGGTCGCGGGGGTGAGCCACAACACCAGCCAGAACGCCACCATCTCGTCCCACACCATACCGACGTGATCGGACACGCCGAGTTCCCGGCCCACGCGGTCGCAGGCCCAGCAGCCATAAGCGAAGGTGAGCACCAGCAGCGCCGCGGTGAGCGCGTCGGGCATGGCGGGGAGCAAGACCCAGATGCCCCAAGCAAGCAGCGTGCCCCAGGTGCCGGAGGCCGGCCGCAGCATGCCGCTGCCGAGCCCGAACGCGAGCAGGCGATGCGGATCGCTGGCCACCCAGCGCCACGACGGATAGAGGGCGCGGGCGCGTTCGCGCATGGACGGGGAATGCGGATCGGAGGGGGAGGACATGACTCTGTGGACGACACGGCACACGCCGTGGGGCGATGGTATCAGGGAAGCATGCCGCGCCGGCGCTCGCCGGCACGCCATATCAGGCGGGGCCGAAGTGGTCGAAACCGCCGGGCAGATCGGCCAGCGGCCGTCCCTGCGCATCGCGCACCTGGATGCCGGCCTCGGCCGTGATCGCGCCCACGCGGGCGACCGGCGCGCCGGTGCGCGCGCCCGCCGCCAGCACGGCGTCGCGCGCCTCGGGCGGGGCCGTGAAGCAGAGCTCGTAGACGTCGCCGCCGCCGAGCGCCGCGCGCCGCAGCACCGGCTCGGGCAGGCCCGCGAGCGCGTCGGCCAGCGGCAGCGCGGCGTAGTCGATGCGCGCCCCCGCCTTGCTGGCCGTCAGGATGTGGCCGAGGTCTTGCAGCAGACCGTCGGAGAGGTCGATGGCGGCATGGGCGATGCCGCCCAGCGCCTGGCCCAGCGCCACGCGGGGCTCCGGCCATTCCAGCGCGCCGCGCGTGGCCGCCAGCCGCGCCGGGTCGGCCGGCAGCTGGCCGTCGAGCAGGCGATAGGCCACGTCGGCCGCGCCCAGGCGGCCCGAGACCCAGATGTCGTCGCCCGGCTTCGCGGCGTCGCGCCGCAGCGCGCGCGCGGGGTCGACCGCGCCGAACACCGTGACGCTGATGACGAGATCGTGGGGGCTGCGGGTGGTGTCGCCGCCGATCAGCGCGCAACCGTGCCGCGCGGCCAGGGCATGGAAGCCTTCGGCGAAGCCGGCCAGCCAGGCGGGCTCGGCCGTGGGCAGGGCCAGGCCGAGCAGGCAGCCGATCGGCCGCGCGCCCATGGCGCCGAGGTCGGAGAGATTGACCGCCAGCGCTTTGTGGCCGAGCGCGCGCGGGTCGACGTCGGGATAGAAGTGGCGGCCCGATACCAGCAGGTCTTTGCTGGTGGCCACCTGCATGCCGGCCGGCACCGGGAACAGCGCGCAGTCGTCACCCACGCCCAGCACGCCGTCAGGCGCGGGGCGGGTGAAGTATTGCGCGATCAGATCGAACTCGGACGGCACGCGGACTCCGGGAGGGGGCCCGATCCGGCCGGAACCGGCCGGCGGGCCGGACCGGATCAGCGGCGTTGCTTGGCGGCGGCTTCGACCTCGGCCGGACGCACGTCGGCGGCCAGCTTGTCGAGTACGCCATTGACGAACTTGAAGCCGTCGGTGCCGCCAAACGACTTGGCCAGCTCGACCGCCTCGTTGATGGCGACCTTGTACGGCACCTCGACGTGATGCACCAGTTCGAAGCTGCCGATCAGCAGGATGCCGTGTTCGACCGGCGACAGCTCGGCCAGCGGACGGTCGACGTAGGGCGTGAAGCGCTCACGCAGGGTGGGCGCCTCGCGCAGCACGCCGTGCAGCAAGGTCTTGAACCACTGCGCATCGGCCTCGGAGAAATCCTCGGCGTCGCGCAGATGGGCATCGATCTCGCCCGCGTCCTGCGTGCCTTCGCCACCGCGCAGCAGCCAGGCGTAAACGCCCTGCAGCGCGAATTCACGCGCGCGGCGGCGGGCGCTGCGCGCGTTGGCGCGGGCCTGGACCGCGCTATCAGCGCTGGTCGTCGTCTTCTTCGTCGTCAAAATCTTCGTCCTCGTCTTCGTCTTCGTCGTCTTCCTCGGGCTCCAGCGCGGCGCACAGGTTGGCCATTTCGACCGCGACCTGGGCGCAATCGCGGCCCTTGCCTTCGGCGCGGGCCTGGGCCTGCTCGTCGGTGTCGACGGTCAGGACGCCGTTGGCGACCGGAATGCCGGTTTCGAGGGAGATGCGGGTGATTGCAGTGGCCGTTTCGTTGCTGACCACTTCGAAGTGGTAGGTTTCGCCGCGGATGACCGCGCCCAGCGCGATCAGGGCGTCGAACTCGAACGACTCGGCCATGCGGGCCAGGGCCACGCCCAGCTCGAGGGCGCCCGGCACGGTGGCGACCATGACGTCGCGCTCGTCGACGCCCAGCTTGGCCAGCTCTTCCAGGCAAGCAGCGAGTTCGGCCTGGCCGATCGCTTCGTTGAAGCGTGCGCACACGATACCGATGTGCAGCCCTTCGCCGTTCAGGTCGGGGGTGAGGATATAGGGGTTCATGTGTGGGCCTTATTCGTTGTTGCGGGAAGCTTGCGCAGGGGCGCAATCGTAACCTGTAATCGTGAGGGCAAAGCCGGCCATGCTGGGCATCTTGCGCGGCCGCGCCAGCAGGCGCATCTGGCCCACGCCGAGATCACGCAGGATCTGCGCGCCAATGCCATAGGTGCGCAGGCCGAAACGCTCGCCGTCGGGCTGGGCCGGACGGTGCGAAGGATCGGACCAATGATTGATCTGCCCGAACAGATGCTCGACCGACGATTGGCAGTTCATCAGGACCAGCACGCCCGCGGGCGAGGCCGCGATGGCCTCGAGCGCCGCGCCGACGGTCCAGCTGTGCGCGCTGGCGCCGGTGTCGAGCACGTCGAGCAGCGACGCCGGCTCGTGCACCCGCACCAGGGTCTCGCGTTCGGCCTCGACGTTACCATGCACCAGGGCCAGGTGGGGCGCGCCGGTGGCGTCGTCGCGATAGGCGATGGCGGTGAAGGTGCCCCACGGGGTCTGCATCTGGCGCTCGCCGACGCGGCCGATCACCGATTCGTGCTCGCTGCGGTACTGGATCAGGTCGGCGATGGTGCCGATCTTGAGGTGGTGCTCGCGGGCGAACTCGACCAGGTCGGGCAGGCGCGCCATGGTGCCGTCGGGCTTGAGGATCTCGCAGATCACCGCGGCGGGCGTGAGGCCGGCCATGGCGGTGAGGTCGCAGCCGGCCTCGGTGTGGCCGGCGCGCACCAGCACGCCGCCGGGCACCGCGCGCACCGGGAAGATGTGGCCCGGTTGCACCAGGTCGGCCGGCTTGGCGTCGCGCGCCACCGCCACCTGGATGGTGCGGGCGCGGTCGGCGGCCGAAATGCCGGTCTCGACGCCCTCGGCGGCCTCGATCGACTGCGTGAAATTGGTGCCGTATCGCGTGCCGTTACGGCTGGCCATCAGCGGCAGGTCGAGCTGGCGGCAGCGCTCTTCGGTGAGCGTGAGGCAGACCAGGCCACGGCCGTGCGTGACCATGAAATTGATCGCTTCGGGCGTGACGAATTCGGCGGCCATGACCAGGTCGCCTTCGTTTTCGCGGTCTTCTTCGTCGACCAGGATCACGATGCGGCCGGCGCGCAGCTCGGCGATGATCTCGGGCACGGAGGCTATGCCGAAGGATTCCGGCGCGGAACCGGCGGCAACTTGGGAAATCTGGGCAGACATGGAATGCAGGGCTATGCCAGGCGGGAAAACACGGATTTTACCGCCTCGCGCGCCCGGGCGCGCGGGTGACGCGCTGCACGTTACACTGCGGCCAGAGAAAGCCCCCCAGAACGAAAACGCATAACAAGGAATCTCCCCATGCAAGCCCTGGCGGCCATGCCTGCCTCCGTCGCAGCCTCGGTACGGACCGTCCTGACGGACATCGACGACACCCTGACCACCGACGGCCGCCTGCCCGCGGCCGCCTACGCCGCCATGGAACGGCTCGAGCTGGCGGGCATCCGCGTGGTGCCCATCACCGGCCGCCCGGCCGGCTGGTGCGACCACATCGTGCGCATGTGGCCGGTGCGCGCCGTGGTCGGCGAGAACGGCGCGTTCTACTTCGCCTACGACCGCAGCGCCCACCGCATGAAAACCCACTATTGGGCCGACGACGCCACGCGCGCGGCCGACCGCCTGCGCCTGGACGCCATCCGCGACCGCGTCCTGGCCGAGGTGCCGGGCAGCGCGCTCGCGAGCGACCAGGCCTATCGCGTGGCCGACCTCGCCATCGATTTCTGCGAAGACGTGCCGGCCCTGTCCGACAAGGACGTGAGCCGCATCGTGCAGATCTTCCGCGACGCCGGCGCCGAGGCCAAGGTCAGCTCGATCCACGTCAACGGCTGGTTCGGCGACTACGACAAGCTGTCGATGACGCGCACGCTGTTCGAGCGCGAACTGGGCCAGACGGTGGAACAGGGACTGGAGTCCACGCTGTTCATCGGCGACTCGCCCAACGACGAACCCATGTTCAAGTTCTTCCCGCTGTCGGTCGGCGTGGCCAACATCCAGTCGCAACTGCACCGCATCAAGCATCGCCCCGCCTTCGTGGCGAGCGAGCGCGGCGGCGAGGGCTTCGTCGAGATGGCCGAACGCCTGCTGGCGGCGCGCCGCAACCGCTGATTGCCATGAGCGCCACCAAGACCGCGAAGACCGCCAAGGTCGCCAAGGGCGCCGCATCCGACGCCGTCGCCCGCCCGGCTGCGGCGGCCGCGGACGACGGCCGCCGCAGCATCCAATCGGTGGAGGTCGGCTTTCCGCTGCTGGCCGCGCTGGTCGATGCCGGGCGCCCGCTGTCGCTGCGCGACCTCGCCGCCGCGGCCGGCATGACCTCGGCCAAGGCGCACCCCTATCTGGTGAGCTACACCCGCGTGGGATTGGTGCAGCAGGACGCCGTCACGAGCCACTACGAGCTCGGCCCCTTCGCGCTGCAGATGGGCCTGGTCAGCCTGCAACGCCTCGACCCGGTGCGCGTGGCGCTGCCGGAAGTCGCGCAGTTGCAGACCCAGATTGGCCACACGCTCGGCATCGCGGTGCTGGGCTCGCACGGCCCCACGATGATCCACATCACCGAGGCGAGTTACCCGGTGCACGTGAACATGCGCAAGGGCACGGTGATGTCGATGCTGCACACCGCCACCGGCCTGGTGTTCGCGGCCTGGCTGCCGCCCAAGGTGGCCGAGCACTACATCGCGCGCGAGGAGGGCGACACCGCCGTGATCGCCAGCCACAGCCCGCGCACCGCCGCCAGCCCCACCACGCTGCAGGCCATGCTGGCCGACATCCGCGTGCACGGCATGGCGCG
>Ga0160496_1000461_pt1 | contig 17899 bp, 13 predicted proteins | sample DIDPMG_2_FD_108231 | JGI IMG/M metagenome (GOLD analysis project Ga0160496, IMG submission 108231) | Enriched soil microbial communities from UW Madison campus, WI, USA - DID2937_E24_FP MG | ecosystem: Environmental > Terrestrial > Soil > Grasslands | place: USA: Madison, Wisconsin | collected...
AGATCACGTACGAGGTGCGCGTGGCGCGTTGCGGATTGCGGTCGGACACGGCGTCGTAGGCGCGCATGATGCGGCTGTCGCCATCGGCCGCCACGGCGAACTTGCCGCGGCATTCGCTCACCGAGAATTTCTTCAGGGTCTCGATGTCGTCGGCCGACACGCCGATCACGGTGGCGCCCAGCGCCTGGTATTGCTCGATGGCTTCGGCAAAGGCGCGCGCTTCGAGCGAGCATCCCTGCGTGAAGGCGGCGGGGTAGAAGTACAGCACCACCGGGCCCTTGGCCAGCGCGGCCGAGAGATCGAAGCCGAACACCTCGCCGCCTTGCGAGGCCTGGGTCTTGAAGGCGGGGGCTGCAGCGCCCACCGGCAACGCCGCCTGGGCTGCGCCGGCGACGAGCGCGCACGCCAGGGCGAGCGGGGCGGCGCGGCGGGCCAGCGCCGACACGCGGCGGGAAAACGGATCTCGAGACATGGGGTGGCGCTCCTTGCGGCCAGCGGCGACGGGGTTTCTGTCGCAATCCTGGCAAGCCTTGCGTTAATTTATAGACAGATGTTTCGCCGGTCCAGTTTCCGACCACTCCCGTACACATTCGCTTACGCCGATGCGTTGACCGCCTTCGGCCAATCGGGGAGTCTAAAAGGGTCTCAACCGCGTCGCCACGACAAGGAGGATCTCATGACTCAGTTCAAGAAACCGCGTGTCCGTTCGGTGCTCTCGGCCACGTTGATGGCTGCCATGGTGTTCGGCGCAGGCGCCGTGCACGCCCAATCCTGGCAACCGCCGGCCCAGCCGGGTGCCGCACCCACGGGCACGCCCGCGCCCACTTATCCGGCGCCCGCCCAGCCCACCTACCAGACGCCGCAGCCGGGCTATCAGTCGCCGCCGCCCGCGCCGGCTGCGCCGCGTCCCGGCTACCAGCAGCCCGCGCCGGCCTATCAGTCGCCCCCGCCCGCACCTGGCGCGTCGACAGCGCCGTCCATGGGTACGCCGGCCCCCGCGCCCGTCGCCCTGCCTGGCGATCCGCCGCAGTGGCGCCGCGAGGACGTGACCGACAAGCAGCGCTACGAAACCGCGCGCAAGGAAGCCGTCAACGGCTACGACGAATCGCGCAAGCAGTGCCGCACGCTCGGCGCCGCCGAGCGCAAGGGTTGCGAGGCCGAAGCGCGTCGCAACTACGACAGCGACATGGCCGCGCTCAAGAGCAACTTCGGCAAGCGCTGATCACGCGGCCGGCGGCCCGTCCGCCGGCGCCGCGTGCAAGCAGAACGGCACCGGAATCCCGGTGCCGTTTTTTGTTGTGTCCGCAACCAATCGGGCGGGGTCGCGCGTGGCTCAGTTGCCGCGATCGCCGCGGTCGCCACCGCGTCCGCCGCCGTTGCCACCATTCCCGCCGCCGTGACGTTCGCCACCGCCGGCGGGCGCCTGGCGCGCTTCGCGCTGCGGCGCGGGGCGGCTTTCCTGTTGCGCGGGGCGACTCTGCTGCTGCGGCGCGGGCCGGCTTTCACGCGGCTGCGTGCGCTCGGCTTGCGGGCGCGGCGCCGGTGCCGCCTGCGGCTGGGGCCGCGGCTGCTGGCCGCCGAATCCGTTGCCCGGGCGGTTGCCCTCGGGGCGCGCCGTGTCGGGGCGATTCTGCTGCGGCCGGCCGGCATCGGGCCGGCCATTGCCGCCGGTGCCGACGCTATTGCCCTGCGGCGGTCGACCCTGCTGCAGCTGGCCGCCGTCCGGACGGCCCGGATTGGGACGCGGCGCGGCCTGGTCGGGGCGGGTGGGTTGCAGCTGTCCGTTGTCCGGGCGGCCCGGATTCGGGCGCGGCGCGGTCTGGTCGGGGCGGCCGGGCTGGGCCTGGCCCGCGTCGGGCCGGCCCGGGTTGGGGCGGTTGCCGTTCTGCCCGCCGTCCGGCCGGCCGTTCTGCGGCCGGTTGCCGGAGGGGTTGGCCGCGTTGTTGGTCCATTGCTGCGACGGATTGTTGGTCCAGTCCTGGCCGGGGCGGTTGTTGCCCGGGCGCTGGCCGTCGTCGGGCCGGCCGGGGCCCCGGTCGTTGCGATCGTTGCGGTCGTTGCCCGGGCGCGGGTCGTCCCAGCGCTTGCCGTCGCGCGGCCCGCCGATGGCGCGGTCGTCCACCATGCGGCCCGGCGCGTTGCCGTGGCCGAAGCGCTGGCCGCGGTCATTGCCGGCCCAGATCGCGTGATCGTGCTGGGCCCGGGTCGGCGGACGATGCTGTTCGTTGCGCGCGGCAAGCTCCTGCGGCGAGGGGCCGCGCTGGATGCCGCGCGGCCCGCCGTGATAGCTGATGCGGTTGCGGTCGTAGTCGCGCACGTCGACCCGGCGCTCGTACACGTACTTCACCCGCGTGACGTTCACCGTGGTGATGCTGCGGTTGTAGTAGAAGCGGCTGTTGTTCCAGTAGCCGCCCACGTAGCCGAAGCCGAGGTAGCCGAAGCCGTAGTTGATGCCGCCATAGAAGCCGACGTGAGGCCCCCAATAGCCCGGGTGCCAGCGATACCAGCCGCCGTCGAACGCCCAGTAGCCCGGCGTCCAGAGCGCGCCGGTGTAGGGCGCGATCACCCACGCGCCGGGCACCCAGTAGAAGCCGTAGACGTTGCGCGCCCAATAGCCCGGCACCCACATGTAGCCATCGCCCGGCACGGCGGGCTGCTGATAGACCGGCAGCGGCGGGGGCGCCTCCTGCGTCGCCGTCATGGGCGCCACATTGGCGGCCGCGGGATCGACGCCCTGTTGCACGGCGCCGCTGTCGTAGGCGGGGTCGTAGCCCGGCGCGTAGGCCGGATCGGCCGTCTGCGCGTGGACACAGGCGGTGAGGGCGGGCAGGGCGGCAGCCAGCACGCCGACGGCGGTGCCGCGGCGCAGGCGCAAAGGGAGGAGACGTACGGTTTTCATGATGCTTTCCCGATGGACCGCACAGGCGGCCCCGAGTCTGGACATGCTCATTAGGCCACCGCGCCGGCGAATCGTGCGCCCTTGTAATGGCTGCGAAACACCTTTTATCGGTGACCGGGCATGACAGATGTAAAGCGGCGCGCGCGGCGCACGAAAAAGCCGGCGTCCCGCGAGGGAGGCCGGCTTTCCGGAGTGCGTGCGATCAGTTGTAGCGGCCGCCCGAACCACCCAGGCTGAACCGGCCCGCGCCGGTGAAGATCAGGGCGATGGCCGTGAACAGGAACATGCCCTGCAGCTCGAGCTGCCAGCCGCCGGTCTGCGGATTCAGCGAACCGAGCTGGCCGGTGTGGGCCAGCAGCAGCGCCACGACCATGTTGACGGCGATGATGAGCGCGCCGAGGCGGGTGTAGATGCCGAGGATGATGAGCAGGGGACCGAGGATTTCGCCCACGTAGGCGCCGTAGGCGAGGAAGCCGGGCAGGCCGTGCGAGGAAAGCATGCCGGCAATGCCGCCCACGCCGGAGCTCAGTTTGGCCAGGCCGTGCAGCAGGATCAGGATGCCCAGGGTCAGGCGCAGGATCAGCTTGCCAGTGTCGTCGGATTTAATCATGGTGGGGAACTCGACTAGAGTAAGTGTTAGGAAGCAGGTGACGGCGCCAGGTGCATCGCAGGCGGGCAGTCAGAACCCTGCTGCATCAGAAAGTTCCGAAAAAGCGCGCACATTATTGCAAATTGCGGGCATGTGGAATAGCCATACAAAGGCATGAACTCATCGCAGCGCATCGCGTTTGTCGTCCCACCATGTCGAGACGGGAATCTCACCCGTGCCTGCCAGCAGGTTGTCGCGCATGTGCGCCACGCGCGCGGTGCCGGGAATGGCGCAGGTCACGGCCGGCTGCGACAGCACGAACTTGAGCAGCACCTGGGCCCACGAGGTGGCGCCGATCTCGGCGGCCCAGCCGGGCAGCGGCCGGCCCGACAGCCGGCGCAGCAGTCCGCCGCCGCCGAACGGCCGGTTGACGAGCACGGCCACGCCGCGCTCGGCGGCCAGCGGCAACACGCGGCGCGCCGCCGCATCGTCGTCGGCCGCGTAGTTGATCTGCAGGAAATCGAGCTTTTCCTGGCGCAGCACCGCCTCGACCTCGTCGTAGGCGCTGGCGGTGTAGTGCGTGATGCCGAGATAGCGGATGCGGCCCTGCGCCTGCCAGTCGCGCAGCTGCGGCAGGTGCGTGCGCCAGTCGAGCAGGTTGTGGATCTGCATCAGGTCGATGCGGTCGGTGCGCAGCAGGCGAAACGAATCCTCCATCTGGGCGATGCCGGCCTCGCGACCCTGGGTCCAGACCTTGGTCGCCAGAAAGGTGCGGGGACGCGCGTCGAGCGCCTGCACCACCTCGCCCGTGACGGCCTCCGCGCGGCCGTACATGGGCGAGCTGTCGAGCACCGAGCCGCCCCCTTGCACCAGCGTGCGCACCACGCCTTCGAGCTCGGCGCGGCGCGGGTCGCCCGTCGGAATGTCGAAGCCGATGTAGGTGCCGCACCCGATCACGGGCAGGGCCGCGCCGCTGGCCGGAATCGGACGGCGCGCGAGCGCGGCGGTGGCGCCCTGCGGCGCCTGCGCGCGCGCGGGCAGCATGGCCTGGCCGCCGGCCAGCATGCAGGCGGCCAGGCCGGCGCGCAGCAGGCGCGCCCGTTGGGGATCGGCCGGCGCGTGGCCGGCGGACGGGATCGGGTCGGGCATCGGGCCTCCGCGTGGAGCCGCCAGACGAGCGCGGCGTGCGGATCAGTAGACCACGCGTGGCGCGCCTTGCCCATCCCCCATCCATGGCGCAGATTCGGCCATGCGCGGCGACCGCCAGCCGGACGCGCGCACCGCGCAGGCCCCGCGCACGCTGCTGCCAGTTTCTGACAGCACGCGGCGGTAGGATGGCCGCCATCGCATCGGCATCCGCCGCTGCTGCACGCGGCACGGGAGGCCGTCATGATCGAACCCAGCTTCACCATTCTGTATGTCGACAGCCCGGCCGCGAGCACGGCGTTCTACCGCGCGGTGCTGCAGCGCGAGCCGGTCGAGGCCTCGCCCACCTTCGCCATGTTTGCGCTCGATTCGGGCCTGCGGCTGGGGCTCTGGGCGCGCCACACCGTGCAGCCCACCGTGCGGGCCACGGCCGGCGCCACCGAGCTCGGCTTCGTCGTCACCAGCGCCGACGAGGTGGATCGGGCCCATGCCGCCTGGAGCGAACACGGCCTCACCATCCTGCAGGCGCCCACCGACATGGATTTCGGCCGCAGCTTCGTGGCGCTCGACCCCGACGGCCATCGTCTGCGGGTGTTCCACCCGGCCTGAGGGGGCGGGCGGGGCCGGTCCGTATCCGGTGTTGGCAATGTTTTTCTGTCGGTCAGATATGGGGGATGACGAGGTGGCGCGGACACGCGACATCGTGCACCATGGGGCCGCACCCCGGGGCGCGCACGCCTGCTGCCCCGCGTTCCTCCGCCCTCCGATAGAGACCCCGCCGACAGCCCATGCCGACCCGCCGCTATCACGACGACGCCCAACGCCATCCCATCAAGCCCTATCACGCCACGGTGCTTTCGATACTGCAGGCCGAACGGGCGCAGCGCGTGCTCGACGCCCCGTGCGGTCAGGGCTGGCTGGGCCACGCGCTGCGGCGGCGCGGCGAGCCGGTGCAGGTCGAGGGGCTGTCGCTGTGGGAGTTTCCGCTCGAGGGCGATGGCTACGCCAGCGCGCGCGAGCACGATCTCGAGACGCCGCTGCCGGCGCACTGCGCGGAGTTCGATGCGGTGGTCTGCGCCGAGGCCCTGCACCTGGTGCGCAATCCGGGCCTGCTGCTCGAAGGCTTCGCGCGCGCCGTGCGGCCGGGCGGCCGCATCATCATCACCACGCCCAACACCTGGTACCTGGGCTCGCGGCTGCAGTTCCTGCTGCGCGGCTATCACGCCGGCTTCCGGCCCTCGGTCGGGCGTCAGCGCGGCGAGTACATTCCGTTCTTCCCGCTGTCGTATCCGCAACTGCATCTGTTCTTCGAGAGCGTGGGCCTCGAAGACATCCGGCTGCACGAGGTCGACGAGCCCAAGCCGCGGCGCTGGACCGAGCGGATGCTGGCCTGGCCGGCCCGCATGTACCTGTCGGGCCGCCAGCGGCGTGCGCAGGATGCCACCGAACAGAATTATTGGGCCGATGCCGCGCGCGACCAGGCCCTGCACGGACGCTGGCTCGTCATGTCGGCACGCCGCCGGCAAGCCCAATGAAAAAGCGCCGGCGCGCGCCGATCCCGCGCGCGCCGGCGCGACTCACTTGATGAGCGTCACCGGCACGTCGGCAAGGTGGATGACCTTGCGCGCCACCGAGCCCAGCACCAGACCCGCCACGGCGCCCAGGCCGCGCGTGCCCATTACGATGCGGTCGCATCCTTTCTCGTTGGCATAGGCCACGATGGTCTCGCCCAGCTGGCCGGCGCGCATCTCGCTGTGGAACGGCACGCCGCTGGCCTCGACGCGCGCCAGCGCGCTTTCCAGCGCCGTCTTCGCCTCGATCTCGTAATACTCCTGCACCTCGTTGTTGCGCAGGAACATCTTGGCGTGGCCGGACACGATGGGCACCTGCACGTTGAGCAGGTAGAGCTCGGCGCCCGCGCTTTCCTTGGCCATGGTGATGGCGTTGTCGAGCGCGCGCAGGGCGCTTTCGGAGCCGTCGATGGGAACCAGGATCTTCAGCATGATGACCTTCTCCTTTTATGTCGGCGGGGGTCGGCACCGGCGCCCCGTGCGCCGGCGGTCCCCGCTCGGACCTGCCATTCCAGGATAGCAAAGCGGGCGGCACGCGCCTTGCGCGCGATCAAGTCGCACGCAGCCCGCCCGGTGCCGGTGCCAACCCTTGATGCAGATCAAGGAGTGAACCGGCTGGTCGGTTTCCAATGGGACATCCCGTTTTCCACCGGCTTCGCGCCGCTTTGCACCATGGACACTCGTCTCGCCACTCCGCCCGCCGGCAGCCGCGCCGCGCGCGGGCCCCGGCGCCGGCTCTCGCCGGCCCTGCGCATGCACCAGATCCTCGACGCGGCGCTCGATCTGTTCGCGGAGCGCGGCTACGCCGACACGCGCATGGACGACATCGCGCAGCAGGCGCTGCTGTCCAAGGGCGGTCTGTATGCGCACTTCCGCAGCAAGGAGCGGGTGTTCGAGGCCTTGCTCGAGCGCGCGCTCGCGCCGCTGCCGCTCGATGCCGCCGCGCTGGCCGACGAGGCGGCCGATCTGCCCGACCTGGTCGCGCGCTATCTCGACCAGACCTACGCCTGGATGGCCGACCCCGACCGGGTGCGCATCTTGCGCCTGCTGCTCACCGAAAACCACCGCGTGCCCACGCTCATCGCACGCTGGCGCGAGCAGGCGGTCGAGCAGCAGTTGCGCGCCATCACGGCGATGCTCACGCGGGCGCGCGAGCGCGGCCTGTGCCGCGCCACCGTGCTCGACCAGCATCCGTGGCTGGTGCTGTCGCCGCTGCTGCACGGCATCGTGATGTCGCTGCTGCAGGCGCCGCAGGCGGGGCCCGCGCTGGAACAACGCCGCGCCGCGCACGCGGCCCTGCTGATCGAACTGCTGACGCCACGCAACGGCTGAGGCCGGTTCAGGTGGCGTCCTGGTAGCCGCCGTAGGCGCCGCAATGCAGGCACCGGAACACATACGCGGTGGGCGGCTCGTCCATGCTGAGGGCCTCGAAGAAGCTTTGCCACTGCGGGCCTTCGGGCAGGCCCGTGTCGTCGCGGATCGCGGCGATGGCGTCGGGGCCGAGCGCGCGCAGCTCGGCCTGGCCGGCGTGGCCGATGAACGCGGCCGCGTCGTCGCAATGGGTCCACCAGCGTTCCTGCTGCCAGCCGCCGAAGCCCGGCGTGCGCTGCGCCACCTCCTCGATGATCTCGTCGTCCACCTCGTCCCAGGGGGCGCCGCCGATGCCTTCGTCGTCGGTGAAGCTGGCCTCGAGCCGTTCGGCGGCCGAGCCGTCGGCGATGCACCAGGGGCAGATGCATTCGTCGTAGTCGTCCTCGGCATAGACCGGCCCGGCGTAGACGAAGCCGCGCGCCTGGCCGCAGCACACGCATGGGTTGTCGGATTCGACGATGCTGCCGGTCGCCAGGGGGTGGGGGTGGTACTTGAAGGTGGGCAGGTCCATGGCGTCTCCTCGTGTCCCGGATGGGCAGGCGGCGCGGGCGCACCGCGCCTTCGAGCTTACCCGACCATGCCGAAGTATGGGCGACCGCGGCGGCGGGGGCGGTTACGATGGCGTCCTCTCAGCCGTTTATGCCTAACGCCGTGCCGCGACTCCTCTTCGCCCGCCTGGGCCTCGCCGTCCTCCTCTCGCAGGCCGCACTCGGCCTGCCGGCGGCACACGCCCATCCGCAGGGCGCCTCGCCCGAGTGGGTGTCGAGCTGCTGTGGCCCGGTCACGCCCGCGGGCGCCGAGCTGGCGCGCTTTCTCGACGGCAGCGGCGTGGAGCAGCGCTGGCTGCCCGGCTGGCGGGTCGACTGGCAGACCGGCGAGGCCCTGGGGCGCTGGGCGCCGGGCAGCGGCCCGCACACCCATTGCTCGGCCTTTGCGGCGAGCCTGAGCGCCCAGCTCGATATCTACCTGCTGCGTCCGCCCGAGCACGGCCAGCGCCTGCTCGCCAACGCCCAGGCCCAGTGGCTGGACAGCCATGCGGGCAGGGCGGCCGGCTGGACCGCGGTGGCGGGCGCCGCGGCGGCGCAGACGGCCGCCAACCGGGGCGAGCTGGTGCTGGCCGTGTTCGCCAACCCCGACCCGCGCCGTGCCGGCCATATCGCCATCGTGCGCCCCGGCTACCGCTCGGCCGAGGCGCTGCGCGAGGCGGGCCCGCTCGTGACGCAGGCCGGCGCCCGCAATGCGCTCGCGATCCCGCTCGCCCAGGGTTTCGGCGGCCATCCGGGCGCCTGGCTGCCCGAGGACGCGGGCGCGGTGCGCTACTACGCCCATCCCGTGCACCCCGCGCCGCGGATCTGAGCGCGGCACGCCACTTGCTGATGAAGCCCCTGGCTCGCGCGCTGCGGACTTGGCGGGAGCCGCCATACGCAATACAGTGCTGGTTCGACACGAGGCGCCATCCGGGTGCGGGGTCGGGGGGAGTCAAGGCGGTGGTGGGGATGTACGTGTATTACGGCCCGGGAGGCCAACCATGCTGAGCAAGGGCGACCGCGTCAGCAATCCATGGACTGATACGCTCGCGCGTCTCGAAGACGAGCGGGTCATGCTGCAGCGGATCGCCGCGGGCGTGCCGCTGGCCGATGTGCTGGTGTACGTGCTGCATGCGGTCGAGGCCCAGTCCAGCATCACCTTGCGCACCTCCATCGCGTTTCTCGACGAGACCGGCGAGCGCCTGGTCGATACCGTGGCGCCGAGCCTGCCGCAGGCCTTTCTCGAGAGCCTGGAGGGCGCGCCCGTCGGGCCGACCGTGGCCTCGTGGGGCGCGGCGGCCTATTTCGGGTCGCCGGTCTATGTCGACGACATCTCCCGTCATCCCAACTGGACCGCCTGGCGCGATCTGGCGCAGGCGCACGGGGTGCAGGCCTGCTGGTCCACGCCGATCCGCGCCACCGACGGCCGCGTCCTCGGCGTGTTCACCAATTACTACGCCGTGCCGCACACGCCCTCGGCGCAGGACATCGACGCGATCGCGCTCGTGACGCGCACGGCCGCGCTCGCGATCGAGCGGCACGTCACCGAACGCGCGCTGCATCAGAGCAGCGAACGCTGGCGCGGCATCTTCGAACGCATGCAGGAAGGCTTCTTCCTCAGCGAGGCGATCCGCGACCGCGACGGCAAGATCTGCGACTTCCGCTTCCTGGAGGTCAATCCCGCGCTCGAGCGCCAGAGCGGGCTGCGCGCCGGCAACACGCTGGGCCGCACCATGCGCGAGATGTTCCCGCGCGTGCCCGAGCAGGTCATGCAGACCTTCATCAACGTGGTCGAGACCGGCGAGCCGGCCCAGTTCGAGATCGCCGTGCCGGGCCCACCGGAGGGCTGGTACGAGGCCCGCGCGCGCCGCGAAGGGCACGACCAGCTCACCGCGCTGTTTCTCGACGTGTCGGCGCGCAAGGCCGCCGAGGCCGAGCTCTGGGAAGGCCAGCATCGCAAGAGCTTCCTGCTGACGCTGGGCGACACGCTGCGCAACCTGCCCGGGCAGGTCGAGATCGAGACGACGGCGTGCGAGGCGCTCGGCCGTCACCTCGGGCTGGGCATGGCCGCCGTGGTCGACGTCGAGGCCGACGACAGCATCACGCTGTCGACCTGCTGGCTGTCGCAGGGCGAGGACGAGGTCACGGCCGAGGGCCTGGCGCAGCAGCTCAGCGGCGAATTCCACGAGGCCGTGCGCAACGGCAAGACGGCCTATCTGGCGCCGTTCCTCACGAGCGCCACCGGCACGGCCCATCCCAGCGCGCTGGCGGTGCCGCTGCGGCGCTGGGGCCGCGTGGGCGGCGCCCTGTACGTGCGGCCCAGCGAGGCTGGCCGCATCAAGGGCAGCGACATCGCCTTCATCGAAGAGGTGGCCGAACGCGTCTGCGACGCGATCGAGCGCGCCGGCTATTCGAAGATGCTGGAGCAGCGCGTGGAGTTCGCCATCGCCGAACGCGACCGCATCTGGCGCCTCTCGCCCGAGCTGCTGGCGGTGGTCAACTCGGAGGGGCGCTTCATCAGCGTGAACCCGGCGGTGCGCGCCATCCTGGGCTGGAGTCCCGACCAGTTCCTGTCGATGCCGCTGGCCGAGCTGGTGCACGCCGACGACCTGGCCGACACGCTGGCCGCGTTCAGCCCGCCGCAGCCGGGCCAACTGGGCGCGCGCCATCTCGAGAGCCGGCTGCTCAATCGCAACGGCAGCTACAACTGGATCACCTGGAGCCTGGCCCAGACCCAGGGCATGCTGTATCTGGCCGGCCGCGACGACACCGAGATCAAGATCCAGAGCGAGGCCCTGGCCCAGACCGCCGATGCGCTGCGCCAGTCGCAGAAGATGGAGGCGGTGGGCCGCCTGACGGGCGGCATCGCCCACGACTTCAACAACATGCTGCAGGGCATCTCCGGCGCGCTGTACCTGATCCGGCGCAAGCTCAACGCGGGCAAGGTCGACGAGGTCGACCGCTTCATCAACACCGCGATGGAGTCCACCGAGCGCGCCGCGCGCCTGACGCAGCGGCTGCTCACCTTCTCGCGGCGCCAGCCCATCGATCCCAAGCCGCTGTGCCCCGCACGCGTGCTGACCTCGATGGAAGACCTGTTCCGCCGCTACATCGGCGAACACGTCACGCTGGAGTTCGAATTCGCCCCCGACCTGGCGGGCGTTCGTTGCGACGGCAACCAACTCGAAAACGCGCTGCTCAACCTCGTCATCAATGGCCGCGACGCCATGCCCGACGGAGGCGCGCTGCGCATCCGCGCCGAAAACCGCCGGCTCGACGCCGGCATGACGCGCCAGTATCCGGAGCTGGTGCCGGGCGAGTACGTGGCGTTGTCGGTGATCGACACCGGCTGCGGCATGTCGCCCGAGGTGGTGGCCCAGGCCTTCGATCCCTTCTTCACCACCAAGCCGCTGGGCGAGGGTACCGGGCTGGGCCTGTCGATGATCTACGGCTTCGCCCAGCAGGCCGGCGGCATCGCGGTGATCCAGAGCGAGCTGGACCGCGGCACCAGCGTCACGATGTACCTGCCGCGCTACGACGGCGCCGTGGCCGACGCGCCGCCCGAGGCGCTCGAGGCCAGCACCGGCCCGGTGGGGGATCCGCACGCGGTGGTGGCGCTGGTCGAAGACGACGCGGGCGTGCGCGAGATGGTGCGCGCCAGCCTGGAGCAGTTGCAGGTGCGGGTCATCACCGCCGCCGACGGCGAGGCGGGGCGCCAGATGGTGTGCGCGGCGCCGCGCGTGGACGTGCTGCTGACCGACGTGGGCCTGCCCGGCCTGAACGGCCGCCAGCTGGCCGATGCGGCGCGCATCACGCACCCGCAGGTCAAGGTGATCCTCATGACCGGCTACGCCGAGAACGCGGCGCGCGGCAAGGGCTTCTTGGACGAGGGCATGGAGCTGATCGTCAAGCCGTTCCACATGGAAGACCTGACCGACCGGGTGTGCCGCGTGTTGCGCCAGCAGCAGGCGCGCGCCGCGCAGGCGCAGGATCCGGATGCGGCCGGCCCGCGCCGGGCCTGATCGCGCCTGATCGCGCAAGACCGCCCGACGGGCGGGACGTCCACGTCCCGCCCGTTTTTCTTTCCGGCTATCCCGCGTGCAGCAAGCTCACGGGCCGCGCTTGCCACAGCGTGGCGAGCGCCATGCCGTCGCCGTCGGAGGCCACCGTGGGCGCGCCGTCGGCAAGCGCATCCGTCCAGGGCGCGCCGGCCCAGGCCGCCGGCAGCGCGATCCGGGTGTCGCGCAGCAGGCGCGCGGCCTTGGCGTCCTGCAGGCCGGCCAGGCGGCGCGCGCAGCCGCGCGGCACCGCCACCAGCACCGCACGGCCGGCATGCTCGCGCAGGAACGCCACCACATGCGCCGCAGCCGGGCCCTGGACCGCGAGCGGGGTGTAGCCGCCCAGCGCATACACGTCGGGGCGCTCCTGGCGGCTGGCCAGCGCGGCGCGCAGCAGATGCAGCTTGACGCTGCCGTCCGCCCACGCCTGCGGCGCGATGCGCCCGGGCGGCAGGGGCCGCTCGAGCAGGGCGGCGCGCAGCGCGAAATCCACCGGCCGGCGGTTGTCCGGATCCACCAGGCTCAGGTCCCACAGATCGGTGCCCTGGTACAGGTCCGGCACGCCCGGCGTGGTCAGGCGCAGCAGGGTCTGCGCCAGGCCGTTGACGCGGCCGGCCGGCGCGATGTCCCGGGCCAGGTCGGCCGCGCGCTGCAAGAGGGGCGCGAGCGGCGCGCCCGGCGCCATCGACCGGAGCAGGTCGGCGCAGGCGGACTCATAGTCGCTGTCCGGATCGGTCCAGCTGGTGCGCAGCTTGGCCTCGCGCAGGGCCTTGGTCCACCACTGCAGCACGCGCTCGAACCAGGGCTCGAGCGCCGCGGCGTCATCGGGCGCGAGTCCGTCGGGCCAGGCGCCCACCAGGGTCTGGGCCAGCTGATAGCGGTCGGCCGGATGCACGCGGGTGGCGGCGCCCGCGTCGGCCACCCAGTCGCGCGCCCAGCGCACCCAGCGCGCGGGGGTTTCGGTCAGCACCGCCAGTCGGGCGCGCACGTCCTCGCCGCGCTTGTGATCGTGCGTGGCGGTGGCGATCATGGCCTGCGGGAAGTCGCGCGCGCGCTGGGCGCAGGCCGCGTGGAAGTCCTCGACGGAGAGCGCGAAGCCCGCGGGCTCGGCGCCCACCTCGTTGCGCGAGAGCAGCGGCGCATAGCGGTAGAACAACGTGTCTTCGAGCGCCTTGGCGGCCAGCGGCGGCGTGAGCTGCTCGAAACGTTGCAGGGCGTGCGCGGCCAGGCGCTGGCGGGCCGGATCGTCGTCTGTGAGCGGGGCGCCGCTCAGCCACTTGTCCAGCTCCTTCAACAGCGCCTGCATGGCCGGGTCGCCCTCGGCATCGGCGCGCGCCGCGGTCAGGGTCAGGTCGCAGGCCGCCTGGTCGGCCGGGCTGCGGCCGTGCTCGCCGGCGTAGGTGCGGTAGCGCGGGAAATGGCGCAGCAACAGATAGAGCGCGCGCGCGATGGCCGCCTCGGTCCAGTCGCGCGTGGCCGTGTGCGACTGGGCCAGTTCGGCCAGTACGCGCGCCAGCGTACGGCGCTCGACCACGAAGTGGCGGCGCAGCATGCGGTCGCGCGCGGCCAGCCATTGCGCGTGCACCGGCCGCGCGTCGCCCGCCAGGCGCTGCCACAGTGCCGTGAAGGGCGCCTCGGCCGCGGGCGCGTGCAACAGCGCGCCCACCTGGTCGAGGAAGTCGTAGCCGGTCGTGCCCTGCACGTGCCAGTGCGAGGGCAGCGCTTCGCCGGGGGCGAGGATCTTCTCCACCACGATGTAGGGTTCGGTCTGCAGACCCTGCGCATCGCGGTGCGCGCCCGCCTCGAGCAACGCCGTGCGCAGCTGGCGGCAATAGGCGGCGGGCTGCGCCAGGCCGTCGATGTGGTCGATGCGCACGCCGTCGATGAGGCCGGCGCCGTACAGCCGCAGCGTCAGCGCATGCACGGCGTCGAACACCTCCGGCAGCTCCACGCGCACGCCGACCAGCTCGCTGACCTCGAAGAAGCGGCGCCAGTTGATCTGGTCGGGGGCGCAGCGCCACCACGACAGGCGGTAGTGCTGGTTTTCCAGCAGCGCGTGCAGGCGCGCGCGGCCCGCGGCCTCGGCCGGATCGTGTGCGGCCAGCACCGCGTCGGGCAGGGCGCCCGCGTCGAGGCTGCCCTCGGCCAGCGGCAGCGCGGTGCCGCCGGCCTCGATCACGTAGCGGGCCGCCTCGGCATCGAACGCCAGCCGGATCCCACCGCCGCGCAGCGCCGCGTCGTAGGGGTCGCCCAGCACCGGCAGCAGGACCTTGCCGCGCAGCGCGGGCGAGGGCGAGTTCCAGTCGATGTCGAACCAGTGCGCATGGGCGCTGGCCGCGCCGTGCTTGAGCACGTCGTGCCACCAGGGATTCTGCGGATGCGCCGCCATGTGATTGGGCACGATGTCGACGATGATGCCCATCTGCCTTTCGCGCAGCGCCTCGGCCAGGCGGCGCAGCGCGGCAATGCCGCCCAGCGCGGGGCTGACCTGGGTATGGTCGGCCACGTCGTAGCCATGCGTGGAGCCTTCGCGCGCGGTGGTGATCGGCGACAGGTAGAGATGGCTGATGCCGAGTGCCGCGTAATAGGGCACCTGGGCACGCGCGTCGTCCAGGGTGAAGCCTGCGTGCAACTGCAGGCGGGCGGTGGCGCGCGGGGTGTTCATCGGGTCTCCTTGGGCGGGGCGTTGTCGTCGGGGGCGCCGGGGCGCGCCTGCTGCAGCAGCGCGGCGCGCCGTTGCACCGCGGCTTGCGTGAAGGGTTGCGCCAGGCGGGCGGGCAGGCGGCGGCGCCAGTTCGGGTGGCCCTCGACCGTGCCCGGCAGATTGGGTTGTTCGGTCGCGGCGCACAGGTCTTCGAGCGCGGTGAGCATCAGTGGCGCGGGCGTGGCGGCGACGTGGCCGAGGATGCGGGCCAGCGGCGCGGCGCGTGGCGTCGCCCGGCCCGGGTCGGGCTGCAGCGCGTGCCACAGCGTATCGCGGTCGGCGTCACGTTGCGCGCGCAACGTTTCCTCGGTCTCGTCGGCACCGAGCAGATTCAGGCGCACGCGCCAGTCGATGTCGCGACCGCTCCACCAGCCGCGCACCGTCGGCAGATCATGGGTGGTGGTGAGCGCCACCTTGCTGGCGGGCCACTGCTCGGGCGGCAGGAATGGCGCGGCCTGGCCCTCCGACGCCGCGCCGCGTTCGAACCACAGCACGCTCATGCCGGCGACGCCCGCGCTGGCGAGCGCTTCGCCCATCCCCTCGGGCACCGTGCCGAGGTCTTCGCCGATCGCCACGGCCTCGTGGCGCCAGGTTTCCAGCGCCACCAGCCGCAGCAGGTCTTCGAGCGGGTAGCGCAGGTAGACGCCTTCGGCCGGTTGATTGCCCGGCACCAGCCAGAGTCGCGCCAGGCCCAGGATATGGTCGATGCGCACCCCGCCGGCGTGGCGCAGGCTGGCGCGCAGCAGATCGATGAAGGGTTGGTAGCCCTGGCTTTGCAGCGCGGTCGGCGAATAGGCCGACAGGCCCCAGGCCTGGCCCAGCGGGTTGTAGATGTCGGGCGGCGCGCCGATGGAGAGCTGCGCCAGGAAGTCGCCCGGGCGGCTCCAGGTCTGGCTGCCGCGCGGATCGGCGCCCACGGCCAGGTCCGTGATGAGTCCCACCCCCATGCCGGCGCGGCGCGCGGCCTGCTGGGTCTCGCCCAGGCTGGCGGTGGTCAGCCATTGCGCGAAGCAATGGAAATCCACGTCCGCCTCGCGCCGCACGGCGAAGGCGCTGACGGCCTCCGAGCGCGCATCGCGCAGCGGCGTGGCCCATTGCTGCCAATGCGCCACGGCGGGGCTGCCGAGCGCCTCGGTGTGTTCCGCATGCAGCGCCTCGAACACGGCGTGGTCGCGCAGGGCCTGGCCGCCGGCCGCGCGAAAGCCGGCGTAGCGGCGCTTGAGCGCGGCCGGCGCGCGCGCGAAATCGCGGTGCAGCTGGCGCAGCAGGGCCAGCCGCAGCCGCGCCGCGCGTGGCCAGTCGATCTGCTGGCGCGCCTCGAGCGCCGCCGCGCGCTCGCGCTCGCGCGCGGGCAGGGCCTGCCAGGCGCGTTCCACGGCGGCGTGGCCGAGCACGGCCGCCGCGTCGGCGTAGAGCGGGTTGAAGAACAGCCGGCTCGACGGCGAGTAGGGGCTGTCGTGCTCGGGATGGGCGCTGTAGAGCGCGTGCACCGGGCTGATTGCCAGGGCCTGCGCGCCGCGCGCGGCGGCGGCCTCGGCCAGCTCGCGCAGGGCGGCGAAGTCACCGAAGCCGGCGCGGCTCGCCGCGCGCGCGGGGTCGGCGCAGCGCAGGCTGTAGACCTGCGCCGCCAGGCCCCAGGCACGCGGGGGGATCGGGCGCTGGGCCGAGCGGTTCGGCGCCACGGCCAGCCGCAGGCTGCGCTCGCCGATGCGCAGCACGTGGTAGCCCGGCCGGCTCGGCGTGACGATGCAGGGCGCACCCTGCGCATCGGGCTGCAGCACGCCCTGCGCCAGCGTGCCGTTGTCGAGTTCGATTTCATAGGCGCGTGCCGCGCCCGCCGTCATGCCGGGCACGGCGCAGGCCTGGCCCGCCTCGGCGACCAGCAGGGCCGGCGGCGCCGCGTCGCGTTCCTGCAGGGCGCGCAGACTCTCGCGCGCCTCGGCGTCGGTGCCGGCCGGCAGCGCGAGCGCCGCCAGCACCGTGCGCAGGGTATCGGGCCCGACCTGCTGCGGCCGGCCCTGCGCATCGGTCCAGTGCTCGGCGAGACCGGCGGCGCGCGCCAGCACGCCCAGCGCGGTGCCCTCGGGTTTCATGGGGCCTCCGCGGCGTGGGTCCCGTGGGTCAACAGGCACACGGTGCTGGCAGGCGCGAGCACGCCGGCTGCCAGCTGGCGCGCCGCGTCAGCGTGGCTTTCGAACGCGATCTCGGTCTGCGCGTCATTGACGAGCTTGCGCAACGGCGGCGGCAGCACGGCCTCGGCCTCGCCCAGATTGGCGTAGAGACTGAGCTGCGCGCCGTCGGCCAGGCGCCAGGACGCCTGTACCGCGGCGGGCCCCAGCGGCTGGGCGCCGAGCGCCTGCGCGCCGCGCAGCCGCGGCGTGATCAGGCGCGCGCGCAGCTGCAGCAGCGTGGTGTAGTAGTCGATCCAGGCGGCGGCGCGCGGATGCGGTGCCGGCTCGCCGGGCGCGGGCACCAGGTCGGGCCGGCTCGCCATGAAGGTGGCGGCCGCGTTGGGGTCGGGCAGGGCGCTCACGTCGTGGCGGGCCATGAAGGCCGCGAACTCGCGCTTGCGCCCCTCGCGCACCGCCTGCGCCAGCTCGGCGTTGTCGTGGCTGGTGAAATACTGGAACGGCACGCGCGTGCCGGTTTCCTCGCCCATGAACAGCAGCGGTATCTGCGCGCTCAACAATTGCAGCGCCACGGCGGCGCGCAGGCGCTGCGGATCCTGCACCAGCGCCTGCAGGCGTTCGCCGAGCGCGCGGTTGCCGGTCTGGTCGTGGTTCTGCAGGAACAGCACGAAGGCGGTGGGCGCGAGCGCCGCGCTCGGCTCGCCGCGCGGCTGGCCGCCGCGGAACGCGGACGGCTGCCCCTGGAATACGAAGCCTTCGCTCAGGCAGCGCGCCAGCAGGGTGGCGGGCTCGGTGCTGTAGTCGCTGTAGTAGCCGTCCGCCTCGCCGGTGAGCAGATGATGCAGCACATGATGCGCATCGTCGTTCCATTGGGCGTCGTAGCCGGCGCGCAGCCGCGACGCGCG
>Ga0160496_1000462_pt1 | contig 17874 bp, 14 predicted proteins | sample DIDPMG_2_FD_108231 | JGI IMG/M metagenome (GOLD analysis project Ga0160496, IMG submission 108231) | Enriched soil microbial communities from UW Madison campus, WI, USA - DID2937_E24_FP MG | ecosystem: Environmental > Terrestrial > Soil > Grasslands | place: USA: Madison, Wisconsin | collected...
GCGAACTTCCATGCCCGAAATGGTTTGAGAATAGGGCGAGATCGCGCCGGAACATCCTCTAAAACTCTCAAAGTGACGATGCGAGACCAGATCGCCGGGTGCGAAAAACGCGTCGATCCGGCAGGCCGCGATGCATCCGTCACATCATTGGTCCCGCGACCGGCAAGCCGCTTCGTGCGCGCGCCGCAGCTTGAGACGAATCGGCCAAAAACTGAGACCAACACGTCTTCATGGCCCCCACCCCGCACACCACAATGAATCCAACGCTCATCGTCCGATCCCCTCGACGCTGGGCCGCCGGATAGCGGCGTGCACAGGCCTGAACCTCTTCTCGTCGCGCCGCGCGGTCCACCACCGCCATCGATCCCGGCTCAACTTGGAGATATCGCTCATGCCTCTGCCCAAGCTGCTCATCAGATCCGTCCGACACGGCGCGATCGCCGCCATGCTGCTCGTCAGCGCCGCCGCGTTCGCGGCACCCCAGGGAGCCCACACCATGAAACTCGCGAGCGCACATTCCTTCTCCGACACCCTCCAGCGCCTGCGCGCGGCCTTCGCCGCCAAGGGGCTGAAAGTGTTCGCGACGATCGATCACCAGGCCGCGGCCCAGGCCGACGGCCTCGCGATGCCGCCCACCACGGTGCTGATCTATGGCAGCCCCAAGGCCGGCACGCCGCTGATGCTGGCCGCGCCCGACTTCGCGCTGGCCCTGCCGCTGCGGGTGCTGGTGCGGGAAGACGAGGCCGGCCACACCTGGGTCGTCTACGACACCTCGGCTGCATACGAGGGCAAGCACGGGCTGCCCGCAGGCATGGCCGAGCGTCTCGCGCCGGCCGAGAAGCTGCTGGCCGCGGCCATCGCGCCCTGATCCCGTCAGCGCCCCGCCCGGCGCATGCCGCTGCCGGCGCCGGGCGCTTTCCCAGTCGTGCTCGCTATCAAGGAGTCTCTCCATGGCAATCGATGACACACCGGCCCCGCACACACGGCCCCATGCGCCACGGCGCGCCGGGCCGCCTGACACCACGACGCAGGACGAAGACGCGCAGACCTGTGCCCTGATGGCCGACAGCGCGCGGCTCTCGCGGCGCAAGTTTCTCAATGCCGCGGGCGCCGGCGTCGCCGCCGCGCTGGCCGCCCCCGCGCTGGCCGAGACACTGGCGGACGTGCCGCCCCGGGTGCCGGGCGACCCGATCAGCCTGAACAGCAAACGTTCGACCCACGTCGCGCTGGCCCGCATCACCGAGTCGTCGCCCGGCAAGCTGAACGTCGACCCCGTTCTCGCGATCAATTCGAAGACGCCGCTGGACAAGCTCGAGGGCACGGTGACGCCCTCGGACCTGCACTACGAGCGCAGCCACTCGGGCTCGCCGGATCTCGATCCGGCCCGGCACCGGCTGCTGATCCACGGCATGGTGCGCAATCCCGTGGTGCTCGCGCTGCCCGACCTCAAAGCCATGCCCTCGCTCTCGCGGCTGCATTTCATGGAGTGTTCCGGCAACGGCTGGGCCAACTGGAAGAAGGCGGATCCGACCCTGACCGTGCAGGAAACCCACGGCCTGGTCAGCATGCACGAATGGGCCGGCGTGCCCCTGAGCTACCTGATGGAAGTGGCCGGCGTGGATCGCGACGCGACCTGGATGCTGGCCGAGGGCGGCGATGCCGCTGGCGTGGCGCGCAGCATTCCGCTCACACCGGACGTGCTGTCCGACGTGCTGGTGGCCTATGCGCAGAACGGCGAGCCACTGCGGCCCGCGCATGGCTTTCCGATGCGGCTGCTGGTGCCCGGCATGGAAGGCAACCTCAGCATCAAGTGGCTGCGCCGCTTGAAGTTCGGCAAGCAGCCCTTCATGACGCGCTGGGAGACCGACCGCTACACGCAGTTGCTGCCGAGCGGGAAATCACGCCAGTTCCAGCTCTACCAGGAAGTGAACTCCGTCATCACCTCGCCCTCGGGCACGATGCGCATCGAACGGGGCCGTCAGCGCATCACGGGCCTGGCCTGGAGCGGGCGCGGCAAGATCGCGAAGGTGGAGTTCAGCACCGACGGCGGACACAGCTGGCACGTGGCGCGCATCAATCCGCCGGTGCTGCACAAGGCGCAGGTGCGCTTCGAGGCGGCGTGGACGTGGGACGGCAAGCCCACGCGTATCGTGAGCCGCGCGACCGATGAGAAGGGCAATGTGCAGCCGGACCGCAAGACCTTGCTGGCCACGATGGGCGAGAACGCGCTGTTTCACTACAACGCCCAGCAGACCTGGGCCATCGACGCGCAAGGAGGAGTGACAAATGTACTCGCCTAGATTCGTGATGCTTGTCGCCCTGCTGACGCCGCTCGCGCCCTTGGGCGCCGCGCAGGCCGCGCCGCCCCGCTACGGCAGGCCGGCCACGCCCGAGGACATCGCGCAATGGAACATCGACGTGTTGCCCGACGGTACCGGGCTGCCCAAGGGCAGCGGGACCGTGGCGCAGGGCAAGGCGCTCTACGACAACCATTGCATGGCCTGTCATGGGCCCGACGCACAGGGCGGCTTCAAGGACCGGCTCGCCGGCGGCATCGGCACGCTCGCCACCGATCATCCGGTCAAGACCGTCGGCAGCTTCTGGCCCTATGCCACCACGCTCTACGACTACATCCGGCGCGCCATGCCCTACCAGGCGCCGGGGTCGCTCAGCAACGACGACTACTACGCCCTGGCGGCCTACCTGCTGAACCGCAACGGGCTGCTGCCGGACGACGCGAAGCTCGACGCGACGACGCTGCCGGCGATCCGCATGCCCAACCGCGACGGCTTCGTGCCCGAACCGGAATTCCGCCACATCATCCGCAGTTCCAGGAAGAAATAGCCCATGGACACGACATCCCCGATCCCTCCCGGCCTGCCGCGTCGGCGCGCCCAGCTCGACTACCTGCCGGTGGGGCTGTTTGGTTCCGTCATGGGGCTGGTCGGCCTGTCGATCGCCTGGCGGGTCGCAGGCGGCCTGTACGGCGCACCGGCGTGGGTGGCCGGCAGCATCGGCATGATCGCGGTGCTGGCGTTCGTGGCAATGGTGCTGGCCTATGGCTGGAAATGCCTGAGCGCGTGGCAGGCGGTGCGCAAGGAGTTCGGCCACCCGGTGGTGGGCAGCCTGTTCGGCACGGTGTGCATCAGCTTTCTGCTGGTGCCGTTGGTGATCGCGGAGGCCAGCCCGATGCTGGCGCGCACGATATGGGTCATCGGCGCGATCGGCATGACGCTGCTGGCCTGGTGGATCGTGAATCGCTGGATGGGCTCGCGCCAGGCGGCGGCCGACGCCACGCCGGCATGGATCGTGCCGGTGGTGGGCCTGCTCGACCTGCCCCTGGCCATGCCGGCGCTCGGGCTGCCCGTGCACGGCGGGCTGGGCGTGTTCGCGCTCGCAGTGGGGCTGTTTTTCTCGGTGCCGCTGTTCACGCTGATCTTCGCGCGCCTGCTGTTCGAGCCGCCGATGGCCGAGGGCATGCGGCCTTCGCTGATGATCCTGGTGGCCCCCTTCGCGGTGGGGTATTCGACCTACACCACCGTCACCGGCAACCACGACGTGTTTGCGCAGTCGCTGTATTTCCTGACCGTGTTCCTGATGGCGGTGCTGTGCCTGCAGATGCGGCACCTGGGCACCTGCTGCCCGTTTCGTGTGTCGTGGTGGTCGGTGAGCTTTCCGCTGGCGGCCTCGGCCATCTGCGCGCTGCACTACGCCGAGTACCACCCGAGCCTGTATGCGCATGGCATTGCGCTGCTGTTTCTCGCGCTGGCCAGCCTGTCGATCCTGGCGCTCTTGCTGCGCACGCTGGCCGGGTTGCTGACCGGAGAGCTGCGGACGCTCAGCGGCTGAGGAGCGAATTCGGGGTGTGCCGCTGAACCCGCAGCGCGAGATCGCGCCCGCGGCTCAGCCGACCGCGGGGCGCTGCATCAGCAACGACGCCTGCTCCAGGCGTCCGACGAACTGATAGCCCAGGCCGTGGATCGAGCAGACCGGCACGGGCTCGCCGAGCGTCTGCAGCAGCTTGGTCTTGAAGCGCGACACCACGACGGCGAGGTTGCGTGCATCGACGGGCTCGGCGACATCGCGGCTGCGGCGGCGGGCCGGCTGCACGGTCGTCCAGGCGGTGTTGGTGATGACGCGCCGTTCCGAGGCCAGGAAACCGAGCAGCAGCGCGCTTTCGCGGCGCGACAGCCGCAGCGAACGCCCCGACGGCGCGCGCAGGGCGCGCTGCTGCGCGTCGTATTGCCAGGTTTCGCCGGGCACGAGCAGGCTGGTGAGATAGAGCGCGTCCATGAACTGGTAGCCGGTGCCGCGCACCGCGCGCACGGGCAGCTCGAAGGGAGACTGGCGCGCGACCTTGGCCTTCAGGCGGCTGATCGCCACCGGCAGGTCGCGCACCGTGAGGCGGTCGGGCGCGTCTGCGGGCACCGCCTGGCCGCGCGCGCGCACCCAGGCCTGCGCGGTGAGCTCGCCATGCTCCGCTTGCAACATGGCCTGGAGCAGCCGCACCTCGTTGGCGGTGAGCCAGATCGGCTCGCCCACCGGCGTGACGAGGGCCCCGCAGACCGGATCGAGCGACCAGGTGGGCGCACCGCGAGGCGCACTGCGCGGCGCGCCGGTCGGCACACACGAAAGATCGCCGATGGCGGGCACTGGAAGCGCGGGCGCGGACGTGGCGGCGGACTCGGCAGGCATCGCCGCGCCGGCCGCGGCATCGGCCTCGCCGCCGTGGCCGGCGGTAGCGTCGCGCTCGAGCAGCAGCCGGACGATGGCGCGCAGCTCGCGCGGCGCCAGCCGGCCCGGGCTGCAGAGATCCGCCCCGCAGGCCAGGGCCGCGAGCCGGAGGGTTTGATGCGCACCGAGCACCAGCAGCGGCACCGACGGCAGGCCGGCACGGAGCCGGGACAGGGTCCGGAGCAGGGCCGGCGAAGCGACGCATTCCGCGTTGAACAGGATCAGGTCGGGCTGCACCTGGCCGGCGGCGTAAACCGGATCCGCACACTCGTGCAGCGGCTTGAGACTGACGCGGGTGGGAAAGCCCAGGCCGCTGGCGCACTGCGTGAGGACCACGCCACCTACCTCGAAGCCGACGGCCGTGAGCGAGAGCCCGCCAGTGAGGGCGTGAGGGCGCATCATGGCTGCGGCGTGGCGTAGGTGGGCGCCGCGGACGTGGCGGGCACCGCAACGGCGTCGGCCGCCGGCGGGGGCGGCTCCGCGAGCAGCTCGGCCATGAACTGGTAGCCCACGCCGCGCAGCGTGCGGATCGGCAGCTCGATGCCGGTGCGCACCGCCACCTTGCGCTTGAAGCGGCTGACCACGGCCGCCAGCTCCATGGCGCGCAGGTTGCGCACGGCCTCGGTGGCCGCCTCCGGTTTGTCGTAGGTTTGCAGCCAATGATCGCGGGTCAGCACCTGGTTGACCGCCATGCACAGGCCGTTCATCAGCACCGCCTCCTTGGGCGTGAGCCAGACCGGCACGCCCTCGGGCGAGGCCAGCGCGCCGCGCTCGCGATTGATGCGCCAGACGCTCGACTGGGCGGGTGGCGCCGCGGACGCCATGGCGGCAAGCGCGCCGGCCTCGATGGACCCCGCCTCGATGGGCCCGGCGCCGGCCGCGTCGGCGAAGGGCTCGGCGACGAACGAGGCCGGCGCGGGCGGCAGTGGGGGCTCGGACGTGGCGCGCGGCGCCGTGCCGGGCGCAGCCGGCGACGCCGAGCGGCCGGGACGGGGCGGGTCGAGCAGCAGCTGCACGATGGCGCCGAACTCGCGCGCCGACACCGAGCTGGAGATGCAGACATCCGCGCCGCAGGCCATCGTGGCCACGCCGGCCGGCCCGGCCGCATCCGCCACCACGATGCGGCAGCCCGGCGCGATCGCACGCAGCAGCGACACCGAACGCAGCAGGTTGCGGCCCAGCCGGGGCGCGCTCAGCAGGGCCAGGTCGGAGGCCTGCACACGCGGGCCGCCCTGCCCCTCCTGGCCGAGCTGGGCGACGTCGGCCAGGGCCGAGAACCGCAGGCCGGGCTCGCGGCGGGCGCAGGTGAGCAACGCATCATCGGCGGCGAACCCGACCGCGATCAGCCGCGGCCGGCCGTCGATGGCATAAAGCGGATTGATTTCTTTCATCGTGACTCCTAGCCAGGAACCCGCCCGGGGAAAACGCAACATCCTGTTTGCACGTACGGGCAGCATGGATGGCAATCTATCGCTTGATTGCGCGAGGCAAGCTCGTCAAACCTCACAGTGCGGCGCAATGCCCCACGGCCTGCCCTGGGGCCTCGGGCGGCTCGCTCAGGGCGGCCCTATCCCGCCCCCGGCCGGGCGGCGCCCGCCTCGCCCCTTGCGTACAATGTCGTTATCGACCGCGTTCGCGGCCCGGCCTGCGCGCGTGAGCGCGCCGGGCGCGATCCTCCCCGCCGACCCCGCGGGCCGGGGGCGGCGATCGTACGGTGTCATCCGTTGCGGCGATGGCCGGGGCGGCCCTGTCGCGGTACGCTGACACGATGTACGGAGCTGGTCTCAGGCTCCGTCTGTTCCACCCTTTCTTCATCCCATGACAATCCTGGTCAGCGGCGGCGCCGGTTTCATCGGCTCCAACTTCGTACTGGACTGGCTCGCGGCCTGCGACGAGCCGGTCGTCACGCTCGACAAGCTGACATATGCGGGCAACCTGCGTAATCTCGACGCGGTGGCGGGCGATCCCCGCCACCGGCTGATCGTGGGCGACATCGCAGACCGAGCACGCGTCGATGCGCTGCTGGCCGAACATCGGCCGCGCGCCATCCTGAATTTTGCAGCCGAGTCTCATGTGGACCGTTCCATCGCGGGCCCGGAGGCCTTCGTGCAGACGAACATCGTGGGCACGTTCACACTGCTCGAAGCGGCCCGCGCCTATCACGCGACCCTGGCACCGGAGGCACGCGTCGGCTTCCGTTATCTGCAGGTATCCACCGACGAGGTTTACGGCTCGCTGGCGTCGGGCGCGCCGGCCTTCGACGAGTCGCATCCGTATGCGCCCAACAGCCCCTATGCGGCGAGCAAGGCTGCGGCCGACCACCTGGTCCGAGCCTGGCACCAGACCTACGGCCTGCCGGTGCTCACCACCCACAGCAGCAACAATTACGGCCCCTATCAGTTTCCCGAGAAACTCATTCCGCTGATGCTGCACAACGCCCTGGGCGGCGCCGTCCTGCCGATCTATGGCGATGGCCTGCACGTGCGCGACTGGCTGCACGTGCGCGATCACTGCAGCGCGCTGCGGCGGGTGCTGGAGGCCGGGGTGCCTGGCACGCACTACAACATCGGCGGCCAGGAGGAACACAGCAACATCGAGGTGGTCCGAATGCTGTGCGGCATCCTGGACCGCCGCCAGCCACGCCGTGACGGCGCATCGTATGCAACGCAGATCGCGCACGTGGCCGACCGGCCGGGGCACGACCGACGCTACGCCATCGATGCCGGCCTGATGACCCGCACCCTGGGCTGGCGGCCCCGCACGCGCTTCGCGGACGGATTGGTCGCCACCGTGGATTGGTACCTGGCGCACGCCGACTGGGTGGCCGACGTTACCAGCGGGGCTTACCGCGACTGGGTCCGCGCCCAGTACGGCTCATGAACATCCTCCTGCTCGGAGCCCACGGCCAGCTCGGCCGCTCGCTGCAGCAGGCTTTGCCGGCGCTGGGCACCGTGACCGCCTGGTCGCGCAACGATCTCGATCTGACCGACGCGGGGGCCCTTGCCGCGAAACTGTCTGGCCGGCACGACGACGTCATCGTGAATGCGGCAGCCTATACGGCCGTGGACCTGGCCGAGACCGACGAAGCGCGAGCCCACGCCGTGAATGCGACCGCCGTGGATGCGCTGGCACGCCATGCGGCCACCCGCGGCGCGCTGCTGGTGCACTATTCGACGGACTACATTTTCGACGGCCGCCAGGCGCGCGCGTATCGCGAAGACGACCCGCCCGCGCCCCTGAATGCGTATGGCCGCAGCAAGCTGGCCGGGGAACACGCGATCGCACGGCGCGGGTGTCGAACACTGGTGATGCGCCTGAGCTGGCTGGTCTCGCCAACCGGGCACAATTTCATCAAAACCATTCTGCGTCTGGCCGCCGAACGCGACGCCCTGCGCGTCGTCGACGACCAGCACGGCGCACCGACCAGCGCGGCGCTGGTGGCCGCAACCACGTGCCAGGCGTTGTCCGCATTGGGCGCCGGTCGGCTGTCGGCAGGCACCTATCATCTGGCGGCTGCCGGCCGCACGACCTGGCACGAACTGGCACGGCATGTCCTGGCACGGGCGCAGCGCAACGGCATTCAACTGCGCGCGGATGCCGATGACGTGGCGGCGATATCTTCGGCAGACTATCCGGCTGCCGCGCACCGCCCGCGGAATTCGAGCCTGGACTGCGGCAAACTGACCGGCGCGCTCGGGCTGCGGCTGCCCGACTGGGCGGAGGGTGTCGACGCGGTGGTCGACCAACTTACCCGATCGGAGCGCCAGCCATGACGCGCAAGGGCATCATCCTCGCCGGGGGCGCCGGCACGCGTCTGCATCCCGCCACCCTGGCGCTCAGCAAGCAACTGCTGCCGGTCTACGACAAGCCCATGATCTACTACCCGCTGACCACGCTGATGCTGGCCGGCATCCGGGAAATACTGATCATCTCGACGCCGCAGGACCTGCCGCGCTTCGCGCAGCTGCTCGGAGACGGCGCGCAGTGGGGGCTCAGCCTCAGTTATGCCGAACAGCCGTCGCCGGAAGGAATCGCGCAGGCGATCCTGATCGGCGCCGACTTCCTGGACGGCCACCCCGTGGCGCTGGTGCTGGGCGACAATCTTTTCTATGGGCATGACCTGCCGCTGTTGCTTGCGCGCGCATCGGAACGCGAGCGCGGCGCCACCGTGTTTGCCTACCATGTGCACCATCCGGAGCGCTACGGCGTTGCGGGTTTCGGCCCGGACGGCCGAATCGAACGCATCGACGAAAAGCCGGCCAGGCCCCGCTCGAACTACGCCATCACCGGCCTCTACTTCTACGACGACGCGGCCGTCGAGCTCGCGCGTGGCATCCAGCCCTCCGCGCGCGGCGAGCTGGAGATCACCGACCTCAACCAGCGCTACCTGGAGCAGGGCCTGCTGAGCGTGGAGATTCTGGGTCGCGGCCATGCCTGGCTCGACACGGGCACGCACGATACGCTGCTGGAAGCGTCGCAGTTCATCGCCACGCTGCAGCACCGGCAGGGGCTGAAGGTGGCGTGTCCCGAAGAGATTGCCTTCCGCAAACACTGGATCGATGCACATCAGCTCGCCACTCTGGCCGGTCCGCTCGCCAAGAGTGGCTACGGCGAATACTTGCTCCGCCTCCTGAACGACACAGCGCCATGATGCTGACCACGCCACTCTCATTGCCCGACGTCTTGGTGCTGGAACCGACCGTGCGGCGCGACGTCCGCGGGGACTTCCAGGAGTCGTTCAACCAGCGCGACTTCGAACAGGTGCTGGGCCGGCCGCTGCACTTCGTGCAGGACAACCAGTCTCGCTCCAGGCAGAACGTGCTGCGCGGGCTGCATTATCAGCTTGGCCGGCCGCAGGCGAAGCTGGTGCGCGTCGCCGAGGGCGAGATTTTCGATGTTGTGGTGGACATGCGCGCCTCGTCGCCCTCGTTCGGACACTGGGCCAGCGTGCGGCTGTCGGCAGAGAACGGCCTACAGCTCTGGGTTCCGGAAGGGTTCGCGCATGGCTTTCTGGCCCTGTCCGAACACACTACCGTGCTGTACAAGACGAGCGAATATTACGCACCGGACCACGAGCGCAGTCTGGCCTGGGACGATCCCCAGCTCGCGATCGCATGGCCCTTGCGCGGCGCGCCGATACTCTCCGAGAAAGACCGCAACGCACCGCGCTTCCAGGACGCCGATACCTTCGACTGACCCCGCTCAACGCTCCCGCAGCGCGCCGCTGAAGGCGCGGGTGACGGGCTTGGCGAGGTAGACCAGGATCGAGCGGGTGCCTACCCGCACGTCGGCGGTGGCGATCATGCCGGGCTTGATGTCGGACGGATGCAGGCGGCGCGCGCCGCCGGCGGGCAGGTCGTCCCAGCTGGCGGTGACCTCGGCGCGGTAATAGACCTGCGCGCGCCCCTGCGCGCCGGGTTCGCTGAGCGTGTCGGGACTGATGTAGCGCAGCCGGCCCGGCACGGAGCCGTAGATGTTGGAATCAAACGCGTCGAAGCGCAGCGTGACGGGCAGCCCCGGATGCAGCAGGCCGCGATCGGCCGGATTGACCTTGACCTCGACCACGAGTGCGTCGTCGACCGGGCTGATCTGCATCAGCTCGTCGCTCGGCCGCAGCACGCCGCCCACGGTGTTGACCTTGACCGACTTCACCACCCCGTCCATGGGCGCGACCAGCGTGGTGTGGCGCAGCACGGTTTCGCGCTCGTCGCGCCGGGCGCGGCTGGCGGCGAGCTCCTCCTCGAGCTTGGTGACCTCGATGCGCGCGTCCTGGTAGTACTTGTTGCGCACGGTGCTGGTGCGCGCCTCGAGATCCAGCATCTGGCGCTGCGCCCGCATCACTTCGGTGCGGCTCAGGTCGCCCGCGGCGAAGAGCCGGCGGCTCATGTCGAGCTCCTGGCGGGCCAGCGCCAGCGAGGACTGCAAGGCGGACAGCTCTTCGTCGCGGGTCTTGCGCCGCTGGACATACAGGCCGGTCTGCGCCACGACGAAGGCCTGCGCGGTGGCGCCGAAGGCCGTGAAATCGGGCGCGTCGTCGGCCAGCTCGGCCTGGGCGCGCGCCAACGCGACCTGCTTGCTCAGGACCTCGGCCTGGGCCTGGGCGAGGCTGGCGCGGGCGCGGTCGGGCTCGAGCTCGGCCAGCACGTCGCCGGCCCGCACCCGGTCGCCCTCGCGCACGCGGATCGCGGTCAGCACGCCGCCGTCGACGGCCTGGATCACCTGCGTGCGCGAGCCGGGGATGACCTGCCCCTGCGCCCGCACCGACTGGTCGATCTCGAAGAAGGCGGCAAAGGCGACCGCCGCGCCGATGGCCAGGGCCATGAACCACAGGATGGGATAGCGCCGGGTGGACTCGTGATTCATGTCGTCATGGCCTGCGGGACGGCGGGAGCGGCCTTGCGCGCCTCCGCCTGGAGTTTCTCGATCACGGCATCGCGCGGGCCGCTGGCGACGATCTGGTGGTGCGCCACCATGACGAGGCGGTCGACCAGCCGCAGCAGCTCGGGCTTGTGGGAGATGAGGATCAGCGTGTCGTCCGGGCGCAGCGCCCGTTGCAGCGCCGCGATCACGCCGCGTTCCGTGTCGCGATCGAGCGACGCGGTGGGCTCGTCGAGCAGCCACACGCGTGGCTTGCGCAGAAAGACCCGCGTGAGGTTGACGAGCTGGCGCTGCCCGCCCGACAGGCCGGCGCCGCCCTCGCTGATCTCCTGTTGCAGGCCGCGCGGGTGCGGCGCGATCACCGCCGGGAACAGGCCGGTGGCCACGGCGGCGGCCAGGATGGCCTCGTCGCCGGGGTCGAGCAAGCCGAGGATCAGGTTGTCGCGCAGGGTGCCGGACAGCAGCCGCCCCTCCTGCGGCAGGTAGCCGACGTGCTCGGCCAGCAGCGGCTTGGACAGATGGCCGATGTCGACGTCGTCGAGCAGGATGCGCCCTTCGCTGGCGCGGTACATGCCCGAGAACAGACGCAGCAGCGTGGTCTTGCCCGCGCCGACCGGACCGATCACGCCGACCTTCTCGCCGGCGCGCACCGAGAGCCGCGGCACGTCGAGCACCACTCTGCCGCGCAGCGACATGCGCACCTGCTCGAAGCGGTAGTCGCCGCGGATCGTGTCGACGCAGACCGGCTCCTGGCCGTGGTGGTCGTCGTGCAGGCGCCAGATCTGGTCGAGCCCCTGCAGGGAGGCGCGCACATTGGCCCAGCCGCTGATCTGCGCGCCGAGCTGGGTGATGGGCGTGAGGATGCGGCCGGACAGGATCGAGCAGGCGATCACCGCGCCCATCGTGATGACGGCCTGGCTCGCGAGCCAGGCGCCGCCGGCCACGATGCCGGCGTAGGCGAGCTGCTGCATCGCCGCCGCGCGGTACTGCGCCAGCTCGTTCAGATGGCGCATCTGCAGGTCGATGTCGCGCGCCTCGTCGGTGGCGCCCAGCCAGCGGCCCAGCATGCGCCAGCCGCCCTGCCCCGACTTGATGATCTCCGCGCCCTCCACCGTCTCGACCAGCAGGCCGATGCGCAGATTAGATGCTGCCGTGCCGCGCATCATGAGCTGACGGATGCGGCCCGCGTGCCAGAGCGCCATCGACAGCGACAGCACCAGGAACACCAGCGGAATCAGGGCGAGCCAGGGCGAGATCAGCGCGATCACGCCCAGGAACAACAGGGCGAACGGCACGTCCACCACGGTCTGCGACAGCAAGGTGGTGAGGAACGCGCGCACGCTCTCGTAGCCGCGCAGCTGGCTCGCCAGCGAGCCCACGCCCGGCGGCAGCTGATCGAGCCGGACGGACAGGAAGCGCAGATAGACCACCCGCGCCAGCCGCTGGTCCACCGCATCGATCACGCGCTCGTACAGCCCCGAGCGCAGGCGCTTTCCCACGTATTCGATCAGCACCGCCACCGCCACGCCGAGCGTGAGCACGAGCAGGGTCTGGTAGGCCGCGGTCGGGATCACGCGGTCGTAGACCTGCATGGAATAGAACGACACCAGCACGCTGATCGCCGCCAGCACCAGGCCACCCACCGCAGCCTCCAGCAACAGGCCGCGATGCGACAGCACCTCCGCCAGGACCAGCCGCAGCACGGCGCTCTGCGCGGCCGAATAGGCCGGCGTGAGACGCAGCGTGGCATAACGCTCGCCCGGCAGGGCAGGCGACGCCCGCTCGTACCATTTCTGTGTGGCCGCGTCGAACCATTCGCTCACCCACTGGCCGGCCGCGTCGCGGGCGCGCAGCAGGCCCCATTGGCCATCCGGCGCCGCGATCAGCGCGGGCAGGCTGGCCTCGTCGGGGCTGGCGCGCCAACGCGGCGCACGCACCCGCAACGCGCCGGCCAGCCGGGCCAGCGCCTGCCGCGCATCGGGCGCCGCCTGCGCCTCGTGCGCGGCCTGCTGCAGCGCCAGCGCATCCACGCTTTCCCGCTGCAGCGCCGCCAGGCGCATCAGGGCGAGAAACAGCGGCGAAGAGGAATCCGGGGTCGAGTTCATGGTTGGAACAGCGCGTTCACGCCGCGGGTGAGGACCAGCAGACGCCAGCCGGTGAGTTGTTCGGCGCCGATCGTCTCGGCCAGCTGGGCGTCGGTCTGGGCCTGTTCGCGCGCGGAATTCATGAGGTCCTGCCACTGCTTGCGGCCGGCCAGGAACTGCCGCTCCCAGGACAGCGACACATCGCCCGCCGCGCGGCGCGCCTGCGCGAGCGAGGCCTTGCGCTGCGCCGTGGCGCGCGCCAGCGTGAGATCGGCGGTCACCTGTTCGTCCAGCGTGAGCTGCTGGGTGCGCACGTTCTCGAGCGCGGCGCGGTACTGCGCGCGGGCGCCGTCGACGGCGCTGAGGTTCGACAGCCCGCCGGTGAACGCCGTGCTCACGCCGATGAACACGCGGTTCTCCGGCGGCGCGCCGCGCTGGTTGAAATTGCCGTACTGGCGTTCGGCGCGCAGATAGACCTCGGGCAGCATGGCTTGCTGCGCGCTGTCGATGTCGCGCTCCGCGAGCTGCGCCGCGACCCGGGCCCGCGCGATATCGGGGCTCATCTCGCGGGCCGCGGCGCGCAGGGCCGAGGCCGGCTCGCCCGCGACCGGTGCGGGCGGCGGCTCATCGAGCAGCAGCGACTCGGGCACCGGCTGGCCCACCAGCACCGCGAGCCGTGCCAAGGCGGTGTCGCGACGGGCGCGTGCCGCTTCCAGATCGGCATCGACCGACTCCAGGCGCGAGCGGGCCAGTTGCACGTCGGCCTCGGGCGAGGCGCCGTCGGCGGCCCGCCGCGACACCAGCGCGCGCAGCCGCTCGTGCATCGCCCGGCTCTGCTCCAGCGCCTGCACGACCTCGTGGGCGGCCACCGCGTCGCTCCAGTGCTGGATCACGCGCAGCGCCACCTGCTGCCGCAGCGATTCGAGCTCGGCCTCGCTCTGATGCACGCGCAGCTGCGCGCGGTCGAGATTGGTGGTGAGGCGGCCGCCGGTCCAGATCGGCTGGCGCAGGCCCACCGTGAGGACCTGGCGGTCGCCGCGCTCCAGGCTGCCGGACGAGCCATAGGCGGCGCGTTCCATCGAGACGACGGGCGTGGGAAAGAACTGCCAGCGTGCCCCCGCCACGCCGGCCTGCGCCGCTTCCTGCTGAAGCTGTTGCGCGCGCAACGCCGGATAGCGGGCAAAGGCCATGCCGACCAGGTGGGGCAGGACGGCGGCGTCGGCGGGGTCATCGCGGGCGTCGCCCGTCGAGGGCGCGGCGGGCGCGCGCAGGCGGTTGCCGGCCAGCGTGTAGCGCGACGCGGCGGCTCGGGATGCGGGGGCGGCCGTGGCCGTTGCGCCAGCCGTGGCGGATGTGGCGAATGTGTTGGCCCTGGCCGATGTGCTGGCCCTGGCGGGTGTGTTGGCCGTGGCGGATTTGTTGGCCGTGGCGGATGTGCCCGCCGTGGGGGGCTGCGGGGTGGCCGGCTCGGCTGCGACGCCGCTCAGCCCTCCCGCCAGTGCGACGGCCAGGGCGACGGCAAAGGCCACGCGGGCGAGCCCGTGGCGCTTGCAGCGTCGCTGTCGAATCGAAAAATGCATCCCTGCTCCCGGACCGCCGCCTCGTCGGACCGTATTTCGGTCCGATACAAAGCGGCGACATTTGCCGGAAATCTAAGAGATTTATGCACTTAGCTTGCTCTCAAAAGCTCGCATCGCACGACGGGGCATGACGATTCCTGCGGGTTTGCTGCGCCCGCGCCGGCCGCCTCGCGTTGGCGGCGGCTACCGCCCCACTTCAATGGGCACGCTGCAGACCGACCTGCTGCAACCGACGCGCAGGGGCTCGCCGGATGTCGACCCCGGCTTCAGGTGGCCGGCACCGGCGCGACCGCGACGGCCGGCTTCGGATCGGCGGTGGGCAGCGTGATGACCAGCCGCAGCCCGTGCGGCCGCACGATCTCGGCGCGCACCCGTCCGGCCAGGAACTCGGCCACCCGCGCCACGAGGTATAGCCCGAGGCCGCTGCCGGTGGCCTTGGTGTTGGCGCAGCGCACGCGCTTCTCGAAGATCGCGTCGAGCTGGTCCTCGGGCACGCCGGGCCCGTCGTCCTGCACCACCAGCGCCGATTGATTGCCCTCGGCGCGCACCAGCACCGTGATGTTGGTGTCGGGCGGCGTGTGCACGATCGCGTTGTGCAGCAGGTTGCAGGCCATCATGTCGAGCATGTCGCGATTGCCCCTGACCCACATCTGCGGCGCGGCATGATAGACCTCGAAGCGATGCCGGTGCGCGCCCTCGCGCACCCGCGCCACCGCGCGCGTGGCGACGTCGACCAGATCGACGCGGCACAGCGGCGCACTCCCCGCCGCGCTATCGCCCGGCACCGAGCGCAGCGTGTGATCGACCAGGTGTTCGAGGTCATCGATGGCCTGGCGCGCGGCCGGCGGCGTGTCGGCGCGGCCGTCGAGGTGATGGTGCAGCACGGCCAGGGGCGTGCGGAAATCGTGCGTCACCATGAGGAACAGATCGTGCAGCGCGCCCGTGGCCCGGCGCTCGGCCGCCAGCGCGTTGATCACGTTGAGGTTGGCCTGCCGCAGGTTCTGCTCGGCGGCCTCGCGCTGCTCGATCTCGCTGCGCAGTTCGGCGGTGCGCTGCGTGACGCGGGTCTCGAGCTTGCGCTCGGCGATCTGCAGATGATCGATCAGGAGGCGCTGCGCATCCTGGCGTTCGCGCTGCAGCCCGTGCATGCGCGCGATCACCGCCACGTTCATCACCATCATGTGCACGTAGGTGTTGTAGAGGTAGCTGTCGCGCAGGAACGGGAACTCGGGCAGCGCGCCGAGATTCCAGAAGCGCTGCGCGATGGTCAACACGAACTCGATCGAGAAGGCGATCGCGCACAGCCGCGCCGGCAGCTGGTCGCGCAGCTGCGGCGCGAGCATCAGCAGGGCGCCGGTGAGCAGGAACGGCGGGAATGCCGACTGGATCAGCGGCGAGACGAGGTCGTAGCGGCCGAAGGCCGCGAGGCTGAGCCCGAGCACGCCCACCGCCAGGCTGGCGTAGCGATAGCGGTTGAACGCCACCGAGTAATAGCGTTGCGGCGCGGCCAGCCCCAGCGTTTCGACCGTCAGCAGGAACCACAGCGTGAGCGTGGACGACAGCACGTAGTTGAAGCTGCCCACCGGCAGCCAGTCGGACAGCATGCCGACCAGCGTCATGGTGCCGACCGCGATGCAGATCAGGTAGGCCGAATAGAGGAAGTAGAACTGGAACCGCAGCCAGAGCGCATACAGCAGCACCCACAGCAGCGTGACCACCAGGCCGCCCCAGAAGAACGCGGCCTGCCCGTTGATGGGCCGGTCGCCCGAAAGCTCGAACTCGCTGCCGGCATCGATGAACACGTTGCGCGTGGTGCGTGTCTCGACCCGCAGGAACACCACCGTGCTGGCCGTGTCGGCCGGGTAGGCCACGGCAAACACCGGCAGGCGTTCGCCGCGCACGCCTTCGGAACGCCGCACCATGCTGCCGGCCGTCTGCACGCCGGTGACGCCGCCCGGATCGAACACGTCGATGCGATTGAGGTGGTACGGACCCACGCGCAGCCACAGGATGTGGGCGTCGTCGTCGGGGGGATAGGACAGGCGTGCGGCGAACCAAAGCGGCGGCCCGAAGCCGGCGGCGTAATCGTTGGCGACGGGCTTGCCCTCGCCCGCGCGCCAGGCGGCCTGCGCCTCGGCGAAGGACGTGGGCGCGGAACCGAGCAGAAAAAGCTCGACGGTGGTTTCGTCGGCAACCTGCGCGGTGGCGATCCGGGGCTGCCAGAGGCAGCAAAGGGACAGCAGCAACAACAATCGGTACAGCAGCAAGGCAGCGCTTGCGTTTCGACTCATCGACAGACTTCCGCGCTAAAACGGGAGGCGCGCCCTGCCGGGCCCGGCCTGCCCGCCGGATGGACTGCGATGCCGCCCGTGCTGCCGGCGGGCATCGCCGCCCGCGTTCAAAAAATTCTACAAAGACTTGGAAACAGGAAACGAGTTTCCGGCGATAGATCCGTCTGATTACAGAATCGTACTGTACGCCGCCACACGAGCGGCCCCCGGGCTTTCACTAACGATTCTGTCCGATAAATTGCGAAGATTCGCGAGGATTGCTCTCGGCAAATTTCCTATGATGTGATCGCGTCGCAGTCGCAGGGAGGCCGGCACGCACGGCCTTGCGCGCCGGCATATGGCCGATCCCGTGCCGAGCCCTGCCACGATGCGTCGCCCGCGCGGCCGGCATCGATGTTGGGGATATCGGGAATGTCGCAGATGTCGCGATAGCCGGGGATGTCGGGAATGTCGCAGGTGTCGCGATAGCCGGGATATCGGGACTGTCGCAGGTGTCGCGATAGACGGGGACGTCGCGGTTGCCGGGGCGGTAGCGGATGTCGCGGCATTTGCCGTTGCCGTGGAGGTGGCGGCTTCTGCGGGGGCTCGCCCGTCTCCCCTGCCCCGAACACCCGGCGGTTGCGGCGCCTCCACGCAATCCATTGAATCCGTTGTCCGACCTTGCCAGAATAGGCGGCGTGCTGGCGCAAGCTGCCAGCGGGCCCAAGACTCGCCACGCAGCCATGAACATCCTGATTGCCGAAGACCACCCCGAGTGGGGCCAGATCATCCTCAACCACGTGCAGCAGCTCGGGCACCAGGCCACGC
>Ga0160496_1000463_pt1 | contig 17846 bp, 18 predicted proteins | sample DIDPMG_2_FD_108231 | JGI IMG/M metagenome (GOLD analysis project Ga0160496, IMG submission 108231) | Enriched soil microbial communities from UW Madison campus, WI, USA - DID2937_E24_FP MG | ecosystem: Environmental > Terrestrial > Soil > Grasslands | place: USA: Madison, Wisconsin | collected...
CAATCCGCGCCAGGCCGCCTGCAACGAGGAAATACCATGAGCCCATCCCTGCAAGCCTACCGCGCCAGCCTGCTGTACTTCAGCAACGATCCCGCCTTCGACGAACACGCCACGCACTGGCACAGCGACGGCCTGCTGCTGGTCCAGGACGGCAAGATCCAGGCCGCCGGCGACTATGCCGCGCTGGCCGCGCTGGCCGCCAGCCTGCCGCCTGGCACCGCCATCGAGGACCTGCGCGGCAAGATCCTCTGCCCCGGCTTCATCGATACCCACGTCCACTACCCGCAGACCGACATCATCGGTTCCCCCGCGCCGGGGCTGCTGCCCTGGCTGGAGAACTACACCTTCCCGGCCGAACGTCGCTTCCAGCAGCCTGAGCATGCGGCCGAAGTGGCCGACTTCTTCCTCAGTGAACTGCTGCGCAATGGCACCACCAGTGCGGCGGTGTATTGCACCGTGCATCCGCAGTCGGTGGACGCCTTCTTCAGCGCCAGCCATGCGCGCAACCTGCGCATGGTGGCCGGCAAATGCCTGATGGATCGCAATGCCCCCGATTTCCTGCGTGACACGGCCGAGAGCGGCGTACGCGAGAGCGAGGGGCTGATCCAGCGCTGGCACAACAAGGGACGCCAGCATTACGCCATCACCGTGCGTTTCGCACCGACGTCCACGCATGCGCAGATGAAGCTGGCCGGTGAACTGGCGGCGCAGTATCCGGATACGTATATCCAGACCCATGTGGCCGAGAACACCGACGAAGTGAAGTGGGTCAAGGAACTCTACCCGGACGCGCGCAGCTACCTGGACGTCTATGATGGCTACGGCCTCATGCGCCAGCGCGCCCTGTATGCACACTGCATCTGGCTGGACGACCAGGACCGCGCGCGCATGGCCGCCACGCAGTCGGCTGCGACCTTGTGCCCCACCTCCAACCTGTTCCTGGGCAGTGGCCTGTTCGACTTTGCCCGCGCCGACGCGGCACGGGTACCGCTGTCGCTGGCCACCGATGTCGGTGGCGGCACCAGCTTCTCGATGCTGCAGACCATGAACGAGCTGTACAAGGTGGCGCGCATGGGCGGCACCTATCTGCCGGCGCAGCGCATGTTCTACCTCGCCACCCTGGGCGGCGCACGCGCCCTGCAACTGGAGGGGACCATCGGCAGCTTCACGCCGGGCTGCGACGCCGACTTCATCGTCCTTGATCCGCAGGCCACGCCCTTGCTGGCGCGCCGCAGTGCGACCACCGACAGCCTGGAAGAACAATTGTTCGCCCTGGCTATCCTGGGGGACGACCGCGCCATTGCCGCGACCTATTCGGCCGGAGTGAAGGTGCATCAGCGCTGATCGCTTTACGTCAGCCCGCCATCATGTGGCCCGGCTTGCCCTTGCGGCGAGCCGGGCTTTTTTACGCCTGCCTTTTTCTTTATCTTTTTCCAACTTTTTCGTGACCGCACGGACGCTGATTGATGGAGCATCCAAAGCTCAAATGTATCTACTGAGCAACATCATTTGATATGCAATAACCATTAACTTATCAATTGATTTATATTGGAGCCCATACGATGTCTGCCACCCGCTTGCAGGTCCAAGGTTTTCTCAACCAGCTGTCTGCCATCAACCCGAAGGAAATCATCCTTTCGCGCCAGCGCAAGACGTTGGATTTCCTGGATGAACTCGATTTCGACATGCGCGACGTGATCAAGGCGCTCAGACAACTGCGCGTGGAAGATTACAGCTACGGCCCGAATCAGAACGACTGGGGTGCGGGTTGGGTGTGGCACTTCGGCAAGGCCGTCATCCAGTGGGTCGATGAGGAACAGGTAGTACGGCGGGTGTACATCAAGCTCTGCCTGGCAGTCAGCAAGGATGGCCGCAAGACCACCTGCATGTCCTTCCATCCCCCTGAAAGGACGATGACCTTTCCCTTCTCCAAGCCCCCCGTTCAATGGAGCGTCTGATGGACAACAAGCTTTTCGATATCTGCCCCAACTGTGCCGGCGAAGGCACGGTACAGGCCGTGAGTACGACCGAAATCCGCACGGTGAACAAGGAAGCCTTCGAGGTTCCGGTGAACTACTTCGCCTGCCAGCGCTGCGGCGAAAGTTTCCAGACGATGGAGATGGACGACAGCCTGGCCCTGGCACGCGATCTGTATCGCGACAAGCACGGCATGGTCCGGCCGGCGCAATTGACGGCGTGGCGCAAGTCGCTCGGACTGTCCCAGGTCGAACTGGCGGCCGTACTCGGCTGGGGCGTGGCCACCGTCAGTCGCTACGAGAACGGCAAGCTGCAGTCTGATGCCCATGACAAGGCCATGCGCATGGCCATGAGCTCGGCCGAAACCGCCATGGAACTGGTGCGCACCGCCGCCGACCTGGCACCGCAGGTGCGTTCCCGCCTGCTGGCTGATCTCGAAAAGAAGGCCGCCGCCCAGGCGCTGGAAAAGGCCTTTCTGGCCAGCGTGCGTACTGCACCGGCCGAAGGCATCCACCTGGAGAAGTTGGGGCAACTGGTGCTGCTGCTGAGCGAACCGGATGGCGTCTTCGTCACGAAACTCAACAAGCTGCTGTTCTACAGCGACTTCAGTTTCTATAAGCAACGGGGACGCAGCCTGTCCGGACTGGCCTATGAACGCCTGCCGTATGGACCGGTGCCTTCGGCGTTCCGGCTGCTGTTCTCGCTGCTGGAACAACGTGGCCTGATTCGCCAGGTGGAAGTGAAGGTAGGCACCACCGAGGGAACACAGGTCCTGCCGCTGCTGGCGTCGGACCGGAACTGCTTCGATGAAGAGGAACTGGCCCTGCTGCTCGATATCAAGAAGCGCTTTGCCAGGATGACGGCCAACGATATCTCGGAAGCCTCCCACCGGGAACAGGCCTGGATCGCCACACCGATGGGCATGACGATCGCCTACCAGCACGCGGCCGCATTGAGCTTCTGAGCTACCCGCCTCAGCGTGGCTGGTACAGGTAGATGAATGCCTGGACCGCCCGCTCGGCCGATTCGCGCTGCTGTTGCGGCGTGATGTCGGTGACCACGTTGAGCACGCGCATCTCCATCCATTCCGCCTCCATCAAGCCCCGGAACTGCATGGCCGCGATCCAGGGATCGCCGCCATGCAGCTTGCCCTCGTCCATCTTGACCTTCAGGAACTCGGCGATGCGGGTCCAGCCACGACGGGGGCCACGCTCGTAGAGCATGGGGCCCAGATCGGACTTGCCGGCGTAATACGAGGCCAACCGTTTGACGGCAATCACCTCGGGCCGGAACACCACACTCAAATAATGCGTCGCCAGACGCAATAAACCGGTTTTCAGATCGTCTTCGTTGCGTAGGGCCATGAACAGTTCTTCGAACTGGCACCCCACCTGTTTCATCATCACCTCCACGAAGATTTCTTCCTTGGAGTTGAAATAGTTGTAGAGCGTGGCCTTGGAACCGCCGACCCGGGCCGAGATTTCCGCCATCGAGGCTGCTTCGAAACCGATTTCGTTGAACACCTCGGCAGCGATATCAATCATTGCCTGGCGGCGTTCTTCACTTTTCTTGCGCATGAATTTTCCTGTGGTGCCGGCCGGCATCGCGGTGCTTGCTGCGGCCAATGTCGAATTATAGGCGGAGAAGCCATCCAAAGCCGCCAGATTCACATCAATTGCCCGTCCAAATTCGCTGTTGCGGCTTTGCCGCACAAAGACGAGTAATTTCTCGCAATGAGTCTTGACTATTCACAAAACCAAATACTATACTGAACTGTACAGTTTTAAAACCAAGCATTTCTGCTTCAGTTGTTCACTCCACACTCCACGAACATGAATAACAATTCATCTCTCCACGGTCAGCGTTCGCCGTCGCCGCGACGTCCTCAGCCCTGGCGACGGGCCGTGACGGCCTCGGCCGCCGTGCTGACGGCAACGCTCATGGCAGGCTGCGCCTCCTTCACCGATCTCGGCCCACGCGCCGAACCCAAACCCATCGCACAGTACCAGGCAAGCCAGACGCTGGCGGCCACCGCAGTGCAGGCCGCCTGGCCCAGCGACCAGTGGTGGAAGGTCTATGGCGATGCGCAACTGGATGCGCTCATCGCCGAAGGACTGCAAGGCGCGCCCTCCATGGCTGTGGCCAAGGCGCGGCTGATGAAGGCCGAAGGCGCGGCCCAGCAGCAGGGTGCGGCGCTGTATCCGCAGATCAGCGCCAATGCGTCGCTGGACCGGATGAAGCAGTCCTATAACAATGGCGTGCCGCCCGATTTTGTCCCCAAGAATTACAACAACGAAACCCGCGCCACCCTGGACTTCAGCTACGAGATCGACTTCTGGGGCAAGAACCGCGCAGCACTGGCATCGGCCACCTCGGAACTGGAAGCCAGCCGTGCAGACGCCGCCCAGGCCCGTATCACGCTGGCCACCTCGATTGCCTCGGCCTATGCCGACCTGGCCCAGCTCTACGCCCAGCGCGATACCAACGAAGCCGCCCTGAAGGTGCGGGTGGAAAGCCTGGACCTGTTCAACCAGCGCTTCGGCAACGGCCTGGAAACGCGCGGTTCGGTCAAGCAGATGGAGGCGCGTCGCGCCATCGCCCAGGCCGACCTCAAAGCCACCGACGAATCCATCGGCCTGCAGCGCAACAAGCTGGCCGCGCTGCTGGGCGCCGGGCCGGATCGTGGCCTGCAACTGGTCCGCCCGCAGATCGACCTGTCCAAACCCTTCGCCCTGCCGGCGCAACTGCCGGTAGAACTGCTGGGCCGCCGGCCCGACATCGTGGCCGCACGTCTGCGTGCAGAAGCCACCGGCAAGCAGATCAAAGTGGCGCGCGCGGCCTTCTATCCCAACGTCAACCTGACGGCCTACTTCGGTTTCCAGTCGCTGGGCATCGATATGCTCACGCGCAGCGGTTCGGACATCGGCAGCGTCGGCCCGGCGATCTCGCTACCGATCTTCAACGGCGGTCGCCTGCGCGGACAATTCCGCTCGGCCAGCGCCAGCTATGACGAAGCCGTGGCCAACTACGACCAGGCCGTCACCCAGGCCCTGCAGGACGTGGCCGATGTCGGCGTGAGCGAAAAAGCCCTGGCCGGACGCCTGGCCGACGTGCAAGCCGCCGCCGATGCGGCCGAGGAGGCCTATCGCATCGTCAGCAACCGTTACAACGGCGGCCTGGCCAACTACCTCGACGTACTCAATGCGCAGGACACGCTCATCAGCAACCTGCGCCAGCTCTCCGATCTGCGCTCGCGCATGTTCACCCTGGATGTCGCGCTGGTGCGCGCCCTGGGCGGTGGCTACCGCGCCACCGACGACAGCAGCCGCCAGAACAGCGCCGACGCGCCCCATACCGATATGCCAAATACGCAAGCGAAAGGTTGATCATCATGTCCCACAGCGATTCCCAAGCGACCCAGACCCTGGCCGACGACGCCAAGCAACGCAATGAAGCCGCCGCCCAGGCCGCGGCCGCGCAAAAGCGCAAGAAGCTCTTCTCCATCTTCGGCGGCGTGGTCGCCATCGCGGCCGTCGGCTACGGCGCCTACTGGTATCTGATCGGCTCGCGCTATGTCGAGACCGACAACGCCTACACCGCCACCGAGATCGCCACCGTCACCCCGGCCGTGAACGGCATCGTGTCGGCCGTGGATGTGGTCGATACCCAGGCCGTCAAGAAGGGCCAGGTACTGGTGCGCATCGACGACGCCGACGCCCGGCTGGCAGTGGACCAGGCCGCTGCCGACCTGGACCGCACCGAGCGCAAGGTCAAGGGCTTCTTCGCCAATGACGCCGGCCTGGCGGCCCAGGTGCTGGCCCGCGAAGCCGAGCAGAAGCGCGCCGGTGCGCAGTTGCTGTCGGCCCAGGCCGACCTCAAGCGTGCCGAGATCGACCTGCAGCGCCGTGAAGCGCTGGCCAAGTCGGGCTCGGTCTCGGGCGAGGAATTGAGCAACGCCCGCACCGCCCTGCTGACCGCCCAGGCCAACCTGAAGGCAGCCGAAGCGGCGGAAGTGCAATCACGCGCCAACATCAAGGCGACCCAAGGCGCGCAGAAGGCCAGCACGGTGCTGACCGCCAACACCACCGTGGATGACAACCCCGAAGTGGTGCTGGCCCGCGCCAAGCTCGACCAGGCCCGCCTGGACCTGGAACGTACCGTCCTGCGCGCGCCCGTCGATGGCGTGATCGCCCGCCGCCAGGTGCAGGTCGGCCAGCGCGTGCAGAGTGGCGCCACCCTGCTGTCGGTGGTGCCGTTGCAGCAGATGCACGTGGATGCCAACTTCAAGGAAGGCCAGTTGACCAAGGTGCGCATCGGCCAGCCGGTGACCATGAAGGCTGACCTCTACGGCGGCTCGGTGGAATACCACGGCGTGGTCACGGGCCTCTCCGGCGGTACCGGCTCGGCCTTTGCCGTGATCCCGGCGCAGAACGCCACCGGTAACTGGATCAAGGTGGTCCAGCGCCTGCCGGTGCGCATCTCGCTGGATCCCAAGGAACTGGCGCAGCGCCCGCTGTCGGTTGGCCTGTCGATGGTGGTGGAGATCGATACCCGCGGCCAGATCCAGGTCGGCGACGCCCAGCCCAAGAGCGCGCAGAACACCGAGACCAAGGCCGCCGCGCTGTAAGCCAGGCCCCACGAGAAGAAGAGGTTTCCCATGTCATCCACACTCAGCGTAGATGCCGGCTCGCCGCCCGCATCTCCGCCCACACCTCCTCCCACCGCCCAGCCGGCGCTGTTCGAAGCGCCACTGAGCGGCGCCCAGCTGGTCGGCGCCGGCATCCTGCTGGCGGCGGCCAACTTCATCGCGGTGCTCGATACCACCATCGCCAACGTCTCGGTATCGACCATCGCCGGGGCGCTTGGCGCCTCCACCAGCCAGGGCACCTACGTCATCACCTCCTACGCGGTGGCCGAAGCCATCACGGTGCCGCTGACCGGCTGGCTGGCCAACCGCTTCGGCACGGTGCGCGTGTTCATCCTGTCGATGGTCATGTTCGGGCTGTTCTCGGCGCTGTGCGGCCTGGCCAATTCGCTGGGCATGCTGATCGCCTTCCGCGTGATGCAGGGCCTGGCCGGTGGTCCGCTGATGCCGCTCTCGCAGACCCTGCTGCTGCGCATCTTCCCCAAGGAAAAGGCACCCGCTGCGGTAGGCCTGTGGGCCATGACCACGCTGGTGGCGCCGATCGCCGGCCCGATCCTGGGCGGCGTGCTGTGCGACCAGTACAGCTGGCCCTACATCTTCTGGATCAACGTGCCGGTGGCCCTGATCTGCGGCTACCTCGGCTGGCGCATGCTCAAGCGCTTCGAAACCAGGACGTTCAAGCTGCCGATCGATCGCGTGGGCCTGATCCTGATGGTGGTGTGGGTCGCGGCGCTGCAGTTGATGCTGGATGAAGGCAAGGAAAAGGACTGGTTCGCTTCGACTGAAATCGTGCTGCTGGCGGTGACGGCGGTGGTGTTTTTCATCGCATTCCTGATCTGGGAACTGACCGAACGCAACCCCATCGTCGACCTGCGGGTATTCCGTCATCGCGGCTTCACGGCCAGCGTGACCACCATCTGCCTGGCCTTTGGGGCTTTCTTCGGCTCGGTGGTGCTGACCCCGCTCTGGCTGCAGGGCTACATGGGCTATACCGCCACCTGGTCGGGCTGCATCTCGGCGCTGACCGGCATCCTGGCGGTGATGACCGCGCCCATGGTGGCCAAGATGTCCACCACCATCGATGCCCGCAAGCTGGTCTGCATCGGTGTGACCTGGCTGGGTTTCATCACCTTCTTGCGCGCCTTCAACACGACCGACATGTCCTTCTTCCAGATCGGCTGGCCGCTGTTCCTGCAGGGCATCGGGCTGCCGCTGTTCTTCGTGCCGCTGACCGGTCTGGCGCTGTCCAGCGTCAATGAGGAAGAAACCGCCTCGGCCGCCGGCTTGATGAGTTTCTGCCGCACCATGGCCGGCGCCATCGCCACCTCCATCGTCAACACCAGCTGGGAGAACGATGCGACCTTCTTCCATGCCGAACTGTCCGGCCTGGTCGATCGCGGTGGCGAAGCCGTCAACAGCATGGTGGCTGCGGGCATGAGCCCCGATCAGGCCACCGCCTCGCTGGCACAGACGGTACAGAACCAGGCGGTGATGCTGGCCACCAATCACATCTTCATGATGGCGGCGGTGTCCTTCTCGCTGGCCGCCCTGGCAGTGTGGCTGGCGCCCAAACCCAGCCGCGTGGCCGATACCTCGTCCGCGCACTGACGAGCCCCGCCCCCCCTCCCCCCACAGTCCGTCCACCCCCTGCGGACTGGGCAGGCGGCCACTTCGGTGGCCGTCTGTTTTTTTGCGCTCCGACACGTCGGCAGCGATTTTGCTAGACTGCGCCATCCCATTGCTTCACCTTCCGAGGAGACCGTGCGCATGAGAGCCCTGCAAGCCGACGCCTTCGCCATCGACCGTCTGAGCCTGGTCGATCTGCCCACCCCGACAGCCCGACGCGGCGAGATCCTGGTCAAGGTCAAGGCCGCCAGCCTGAACTATCGCGACCTCGCCATCCTCTGCGGCGGCTACATGCCTTCCCTGCCATTGCCCTATACCCCCTGTTCGGATGCCTGTGGGGTGGTCCAAGCCGTGGGCGAGGATGTCACCCGTTTCAAGCCCGGTGATCGCGTCATCCCGGTCTATATCCAGGGCTGGCGCGATGGCGCGCTCACGCCCGAGCAACGCAGCAGCGGCAGCCTGGGTGGACCGCTGACCGGCGTGCTGCAGGACTACGTAGTGGTGCCGGCCGAAGACGCGGTGGCCGCGCCGGATTACCTCTCCGACGCCCAGGCCAGCACCCTGCCCATCGCCGCCCTGACCGCCTGGTCCTGTTTGCAGCAAGGCGGCCTGCAGGCCGGTCAGACGGTGCTGGTGCAAGGCACCGGCGGAGTGGCCCTGTTCGCGGCCCAGTTCGCCCGCGCCGCCGGCGCACGGGTGATCGGCCTGACCTCGACGGACGAGAAGGCGCAATTGATGCGCGACATGGGCGTGGACACCGTCATCAACTACCGCCAGACCCCAGCCTGGGGCCAGGCCGTGCGCGCCGCCACCGCGGGGCGCGGCGTGGATATCGTGGTCGAGACCACCGGCAGCAGCCTGGGCGAATCGCTCACGGCGGTGCGCTTCAATGGCTTTGTGGGTGTCATCGGCTTCGTCGGCGGCATGGAAACTCCGCTCAACATCCGCCAGCTGATCGGCCCCATGATCCGCATGCAGGGCGTGGTGGTGGGCTCGCGTGCCGCACTGGAGGCCATGATCCGGATGATGACCATGCACCGCATCGAGCCCCTGATCGACTCCAGCTTCCCGCTGGCGCGGGCGGCGGAAGGCTTTGCCCGCATGCAACGGGGCGAACATGCGGGCAAGATCGTCATTTCCTTCGACTGAACCCACCGGCCAATCCGGTCACTGCCCGCCCGCATGCTTGGCTGCACCCGGCCAAGCGCGTACAATCCCGGCTCAAGCATGCGGACCACGGTCCGCATTTTTGATTTCTGGCGACCTGCCTGCCAGGCCGCCTGATGGACTCCCTGCCGTCAGCCCCGGCCCGTCGATCCCGCCCGATCCGGACCTGCCCGCACGGCAAGCGCCTTCCCGAACTTGCAAGACGCGATCCACGCATCGCCATGAGTGACCAATGACCAAAGACCTCGCCGCCCACACGCCGATGATGCATTGGTTCCGACTGTCTATGAAGAGGTAGCAGAAATTGATAAAGTTACGCCAAAAGCTACGCCACCCCATTCCACGCTAGACCTCGCCAATGGAAAACGGCCCGGCTACTTGATCAGAGCCAGGCCGAAGCATGTCGCAAATCGGCAACACTACAGGCGAATATTTTTTTGAATTAACGCGCCCAAAACCCACTTCCCCGCTTGACTTCAAAAAAGTCAAGCAAAAAAGCAAATAAACAACGGAAAACTTTCGATTTTCGAGGTTGCATTTCAACGCAGAGCTCTCGTATCCTGCAACTATCCAATACGTAGAAACACGACTAGATCTAGTAGTTTTTTGCGATCTTGTTCTAAATGTAGTGGATCGGGAGGTCTCCAGCGAACGGGGAGACCCGCTCGCTGGAGGTAAGGAATCCTGCAAAGCAAGACACCTTTAGGCTGGAAACCGGAGTGTGCGACCGTACGGTCGCCGTGTCAATGTGAATAAGCGGGGTTTCATACATCCAATTCGACCGTTCATTTTTATAGAGGTCCATTATGGATAATCTGAACCTTCGCGGCCAACCTGACCGCGCCCTGCTCAACCGTCATGAGAAATGGGAAGTTGACCATTTCGCAAATCATTTAGCCATGAAGTACGCAAATGGCAACCACGCTTTTGCGGCGAAAGTGCGGCGGATGCTTCCGTTCGTGCCTAGCAACCTCCGCAGCCGTGAGCACATCGAGCAATGGATCACTGCGAATTGGCAACGATACCTGTAAGCGAAAGGAAGAGGGCGCGAAAGCGCCCTTTTTTCCCATTCCCGTTAGCCCCGACTGTATCCCCGAGGCGCTAGGCGAGCTGTCATTAATTCAGCTGGGAAAAGTTGCAGATAAGCTCTCGCAATTTCAGGATTCCCCACGTTGAGCCAGTCAGCACACTGCTCTCGCGGAATAATGACCAAGCTACGCTTTTCGTGTCCCGGACGGTGAAATCTGCGCATCAGTGGGTGGTCGTCGGCATTCACTGTGAGCTGCGTGAAAGAAAAGCGGTCGCCATCATCCCATGCTCTCCAAAGCCCAGCGACGAAGAAGGGCGACCCATCGGACATGCCGATCTCCCATCGCTCTGCCTTCCCGCTCTCCCAATTCGGCTCGTAAAATCCCATCGTAGGAACGAGGCAAGTCTGCGCCGCGTGCCACGCCCCTGAATAGCTGCGCTTCTCGCCGACCGTCTCACCGCGAGCATTTAGCGTACTCAGTTTAAATCCGCCGGGCATCTTATCTTTGGGGATCATCCCGTATGTTGCGAGTGTGAGTTCGGGACTACCATCCTGGCCCGCACGAATAATGGGGGCCGGGTAGTCTTGCCAGACTTGTTCTTTCCAAGCCGGCAGGCCGACGGTCGATAAGCCCGTCATAGCCTCTAGAACCTCCGCATCAGTCGGGCGGTAATTTACGCACATTATCAACCACCAGACCTAGATGCAGCGGCCCGACGGTCATCGGCTTCAGTAAGCTCCACATCGATTTCCGTGGGTTCCCCCGCACGTCGATGCCATCCGAGTTCATACGCGTCCCGCACAATATCCCGAAGATCCGCATACGCACGGATCGAGGCTGGATCTCGCTCATCAGGCACAAATTGATGCCACAAGCCGCTACGGGTAAACCTGGAAAGGGCTCTAGCGGCTAAGACCTCCGAGAGGCCGTCAAAATTCAGGTCCATATTTTCGACGTAGATTGTAATTTCTGACGTTATGACATACGTCGGGTAAGCTTTTCAAGCTCATCCGTTTCGTCAAAAAGGTGGCCCTGGCTCTGCTTTGCCGAACGCGATTTGCCATGTTTGCCAGTATGAAACAAGAGGGCTACGATCTCCCCCTATTCGCTCGATGCCATAGATCACCATTCCTCTCTCGTCACACCAAAGGATTTCCGGATTGAGCAAACACATCAATCGTCCAGGAAAGTATCTCAAATGGGGATCCAGCCCCTCAGTGAAATTCAAGATCTCCGCAATTGATTGAAACTCGGCTGCACGGTCATGCACTCGCGAAATTTTCAGCTCGCCGACCACCGGCTCCGCGTGACGCCTTTCGGCAACGGTAAGGTTCACGCCTCGCCTTTTGAGCGGGCGCACTGTCACAAGAATTCCCCGACGCGGCGGGCGGCTCATCTGCGAACCGTGGCCTGGCCCAGTAAGGGGCGCGAGCTCAAAATCCTCAGCCCGTGGATGAGGCTCCATTTGTTCTGACGAGAAACCCACAATCTGCCCTCTGCTACTGTATATATATACAGTATTTTAAGCAAAAAAAAGCTGGGCGTATATCAGCACGCCCAGCCGGCCCCAGCTAATCAAATTCTCGCGCTCATTCTTGCACCAAAGAAATTTTAGAAAGATCACACTAGCCTGCCAACGACCACTAAATATGACGGGAGACCATACGAGCTGAACAGTGTGACACGTGCAACCAGTAACTGGCCAGGATAGACATGCAATGAAATGCTGTGCAGTGGAAGCCCTTGACGGACCTTGCTCGAGACAGCGCCCTCACCCCCAACAAAGCTCAAAACGTCCTCACGTCTGCCTTGAAGAAGATCTCGAATCTCTTCACCGTCAAACGCGGCTAGTCCTCTCTCCGCAACCGCATAGCAATATCCCATCTTAGCGATCGACATCGGAAAGGCTCCCATTATCATGGGAGCATCCATTCGATACTGATGCCCCCCGAGGTTCTGTTTGGGAACAAGGCCTGTCAAATTTCTAATTCCGACACGAACTCCGACCATGTCAGGAACGTCTACGCCCCTGAGTTTACCTGGTGGTTCCAAATACAAAAAGAAGAGCGTCGTGGGATATTCATCGGGAGGAATGCTTTCAAAAACATCCTGCCCGTCTTCACTCACCGCTCCCGCTACACGACGCGCAAAACCTTGAAAACCACGACCCGGAGGTCGTTTGCGAAGTTGTAGCAGGTGTCGGGCTGGCAAGAGATCATTGTTGAGTGTGTGGTTCTCAAAAAGTGCGTTCTGCGCACGTGCACAATCAGAGCACACTGCTTTCTTGAAACGCAATGTCCCCCCAATTGCATCCGGAATTATGTGCTCTTCGGTGAGATCCTTGCGATTGGGATTCAGACACATGATGCAGTCGCCGCCCCAATAGTAGTTATGATCGCGCATCTTATGCGAAGGCCTGAACATGCTTATTCCCCCCTGAACGCAAATTGTTTTTGACTGCCCCACCGCCAGCTTAATGCCAACATCCTAAACAAACAAATCTGCGATCTCTAACGCTCAATCGTTCACTTTCTGTGGATGGCATTAAATGTCGACACGGCGACTGAGGCCCCGCACAAGGCGGGGGCCATCGTAGGTGAAATCGAGAATTGCCGAGCAGCCACCCGCTCGGCCGGGCTGTCCTAGAACAGCCCCGACGGCTCCCCCTGCTGATCCCAGCTATAAATCAGGAGTTCTCCTCGTCGCGCAGCCTTCCCGCCGCCACCCACGGTGTAATCGATTGATAGCTCCTCAAACTGGAAGCCGTCGAAGATTTTCCTGATCGTAGGATGGTCATTGATGCTAACGATTGCCTTACCCTGCAGTGACCGCATCATCGCTGCCATACGCTCATACTCCTCGACCGGGAAAGGCACTCCATAGCCCTCGGTCTCGAAGTAGGGCGGGTCCATATAGAAGAACGTATGTGGCCTGTCGTAGCGCTCGACGCACTTGGCCCAGTCCAAGCGCTCGATTTGAGCCGCAGCCAGGCGCAGGTGTGCGGCTGACAGCATCTCCTCGATGCGAAGCAGATTCACCGGTGGCGCCGTAGTGGCCGTCCCCCAGGTCTGCCCCTCCACCTTTCCGCCGAAGCAATGCTGCTGCAGGTAGAAAAATCTGGCCGCACGCTGGATATCGGTCAGGGTCTCCGGGGGTGTGTCCTGCAGCCACTTGAATATCTCCCTGCTGGACAGCGACCACTTGAACTGGCGGACGAACTCCTCCAGATGATTCTGAACGACACGGTACAAATTGACCACGTCTCCGTTGACGTCGTTGATCACCTCGACCTTCGCTGGAGTCCGCAAGAAATACAACGCCGCGCCACCGGCAAATACTTCGACATAGCAAGTATGAGCAGGAAAACGGGGAATGATGATGTCGGCAAGGCGACGTTTGCCGCCGAGCCATGGAATGATGGGATTGGGTGTTGCCACTGTGAACCTTCCTTGTTGTGGTAGACTCCTGCCCGCCTCGCGAGGCTGGTAGGGCCCTGGCTTGATTCACTGCGTACTCAGTGGATTGAGGCCCGGTCCGGTTGCTCCAACAATCGGCCGGGCGCTCTACTCTTACTGCTGTCCTGCTTCGTTAATCACTTGCTCTGCACGGTGGTACTTGTCGATGCAGGCGTTGAGGTCCCGCACGATGTCGTCGCCTTCGAGGGCGAAATCGAGAAGAACATCAGCAGCCGCTGGCAGTAGGTCGGCTCGCGCTTCTCGATCCCCAGCGGCGGCAGCTTGGGCAGCGGCGGCTGCACTAGCCGCGTCGACGGCGACTGACAGGCGCAGAGCACCAGTACGCAGCTCGTCACGCAAAACATCCATCCGTTTTTTCGCATCTTCTTTCTCCTTTTCAAGAGCGGCCGTCATGTTGGCAAAGGCCAGCTGGCCACCGCGCTCAGCCTCCCGGTATCGGTCGGTGGCGCCGGCCAGAGCAATGGCGTGGTCTTCACTGACCTTCGCTGCCCTGCCCTCATCAACTTGCCCCTGGACGTGGCCGCCCCAGAAGTAGCCGCCAATCAGGCCCAGGCAGAGGGCCAGCACCATGCCGGCAATCATCTGGATCTTGCTCACCGGAGTGCCTCCTTGGCGTTGTTGAAAAAGGCGAGGCGCTTGGCGTACTCAATCGCGTCGCCGATTTCCTTCGTTTTGTGGCCGATACTGATCAGGTCGCACGCACCATCGAAGTCACCGGCATCCGCTTGGCGGTTCAGACCATTCGACGCCCAGTAGAAGCCAGCCGCCCTGCAGGCGATTGCCGGCGCCTCCAGCAGCTCGGGATGCTCCACACAGTCCACGTGGATGGCCATCATCAGTGCCACGTAGTTGTCGTGGAACGATGTCTGCAAGAGGCCTCGGCCTCGATATCGGAAGCCATCCCCGCTGGCCTCATTTCCATTGCCCAGGCGGTCGCAGTACAGGGCATTGCCGAGGCGCTCGGGCGAGCCGGCCAGTTCGTCCGCGCGCGGCACCAGGGACCGCCAGCGCGAGCCCGGCTTGGATCGATTGCCGATGATGCGAATGCGATCCGCGCTGTAGTTGAGGTTTTCGACCAGGACTCCGAGCTGGCCAGACTCAGCACCGACGTTGGCCAGGAACATGGCCTGGCGCAGCATCGTATCGATGCCGAATTCCTGCATGGCCGCGTTGAGGGGCTCCAAAAACAACGATGCCCGCATGGAAGCGGGCATGATGTGCTGGAGCTGGGCAAGCGTGAGGGTCATCTGGGTTCTCCTGTATCGGTTGCACGACGATTGCGATAAATCCACCCGCCGGCCAGGAGCCCGGCCACCCCGGCGTTCGAGATCACCTCGGCCGGCTGCGGGCTAATGTAGCCATACAGCGGCCCGGTGATCACCCCAAATGCGCCCACCGCCGAGATGACGTACCACGCACGCACCAGGTGATTGCTGCGATGGTTCATTCGATTCAGCGCGAAGACGCAATGGAGGAAGAGCGCGAGGCTAGCCGCTAGATTCACGACTAGCAGGTAATTGGTAGCGAGCAGGATCTTGATCATTTGGACGACTCCTGGTTGATGTTCCCCCCTCCGAATTTGGTACGCATCCAGCCCAGCCCTAGCGGGATCACTGTTTGGGAACTAGCTCCGATCAAAAAACCGCTACAGAGCCTGGTGGCCTCCGAATACTTCCCCGACCAGGCGAGCACATCGGACTGAATGGCCCAGGCATGCAGCATCGGGCCGACGTAGCCGCCCATGAGCGCGCTAGTGATCAGGATCATGACCGCCCGTGGGCGAGATACCGGTGGCAGGCTGGAGAGCATGGCCAGGCCTCCGGCCAACCCTGCCAGCAGCATCTCGTACTGCAATCCCAGGAATGACCCTGTAATGGTGATAGTGCCGACGGCAAACGCCCCCGAGCCGGCGCCGATCACTGCCCCTGTTGTTGGTTCTGGCATCTATGTCCCCGAAAGAAATGAAAAAGGCCGCCGATGGCGGCCGTGCTGTGCAAACGTCTGCACTACCGGAATATCATTCCAGCAATGGAGTTTGGACCCCACCAGCCTCAGGTGGTTGAATCAGCAGCCAGGCCGGGATCGGTCCGCCGCCGTCATATCGCTGTTCCTGGCCATCGACCACCACCTGCTTCCCGATGATGTATTCCGCGAAGACGGCCGGCTCATCTTCGGTAGCCGCCCGCACCATGTAAAACAGTCGGTCCTGGCGATGGTCTTCCACCAGTTCCCACGATGTCCAATCGTCATTCGCGCGGTTGACCATACCCGGCGGTGCCGGCAGCGGCTCTGCTTCCAACGCGCCGAAGGGAATGTTGTATGCGCCTGGCTGCAGACCAAGCTCGTGAGCAACAGCCGGATATAACAGGAAGCCAAGCAGATCGGCTTGCCACACGGTCTTATGACCGAGCTCCGCCACGGCGCTGACATCATTAACTACCGAACTTTCTTCTTTCTGTTCCATAAAGCTTCCTTCTATCGATTAAAAAATGTACTGCAAATCCCAGGCGAACCGCCTAGATGTGCAAACGGGGGGAGTACGCAGTATTTGCGCCGCGTGTTTCTGTTGACGTACGCGCCACCCTCGATGCATTGAAGGTGAACTGGTTGAAGTCGCCGCTATTGCCCGTGGCGTAGGCGCCAGTCCCTGATGCTGCGAGAGCGAACGCTCCGTTTGCGCTTGTTTGGACGTTGAGCTGCGAACCAAAGCCACCCGTGATGTTCTGAAGGGCATCAAGCTGCCTGCTGCCTCTGGCTCTTGCAGATCCGGTATCAGCGTCAGTGCCGGTGTAGCGGCGGAACATGCCGCGCAGATCCGGTACACGGAAAGTGTTCGCATCCACGTCGACGAAGTAATGCGCGCCGATGTTCGCCGTCCAGTTGGCCTGAAGGACTGCAAGATTGTTTTCCAGTGCGTACCCCCACAGTCCAGCGTAAGCGGTTTTACTCAGAACACCACCCGTTGCGTCGATTTCGGACGGGAGCGGTGAAGCAGTGTGGCCATCGAGAGGCCGGCCACATAACGGGCTCCGATAGCCGGTGAAGTACGCCGAAGACGACCAGCCCCAGACCTCCATGACTTCTTTGACGATGATCGGGCCGATGTTGGCCTTGGGCAGATCGGTCAGCGAAAAGGCCAAAACGCCGGCCCCCTGCTGGATCAGCTTCTGGATTGCCAGGAGAAGTTGGTTCGTCTTGGTCTCGTCGGGGACCTGCCCTCCAGCGGCCTGAACAGCCAGGATCTCGTCCGTAACGTCATTACCCCACAGTGCAGGGATCAGCGAACCCTGCTGCCCGGTCTGTTCGTTCTCGTCGATAAATTTGCCGTTGACCAGGCCCACGCCTGCCACAGATTTCGGATAATCCATTTCCTTACCTCTATTCGTAATCGAAGAACACTACGGTGAACGGCGGCGCCCAGCGCTTAATCACGCACTCCACAGCTTCACTGGGGTTCGCGCCGAAGCGTTCGCCCCATACCGCGCTGCCAAAGCGCCGGCCGCCGGCATGTCGCCGTCCTAATTTGATGGTCCAGATGAATTGCGCCGACCAACTGCCGAATCGGGCCTTGCCGAAACGGGACCGGCCGAAGCGAGGCGCTCGCCACTCGACGGCAGTTGCATCGGGATAGCCCAGCTCCCTGGCCAGGCCCACGAAATAGGCCAGGTTCTGGCCACCTTGCGCCATATGTCGCCGGAGCACGGCCGCCTTACGCTGATCAAAGCTGGGATCATCGGGAAGGCATTCATCAGGCAAGCCCATGACGGATTCCCAGTCCGGAACCAGCTCTCGCATCGTCGGCGGGTAGATCTCGGCCAGGAGCGCTTCACCGCGCTGATCAATTCGCGCAAATTCCGGCACCAGACCTTGCAAGACATGGTCGACCTCGGCGCCGTAAAACTCGCGATCCCAGGCCGGACCAGG
>Ga0160496_1000465_pt1 | contig 17741 bp, 16 predicted proteins | sample DIDPMG_2_FD_108231 | JGI IMG/M metagenome (GOLD analysis project Ga0160496, IMG submission 108231) | Enriched soil microbial communities from UW Madison campus, WI, USA - DID2937_E24_FP MG | ecosystem: Environmental > Terrestrial > Soil > Grasslands | place: USA: Madison, Wisconsin | collected...
AAGTAACGTGCGATTTCCAGGCCGAAGCCGGAAGAACAGCCGGTGATGAGGATGGTTTTCATGATGGACTCCTTTGAATGGATGGGAACGACAGGACGAAGAATAGGCGCAGCACATCGGACTTGCTACAATCCAGAGTCCATCATTCATTTGCCATCGTCCAGACATGTCCGACTCCATCGATCCCTTGGCCGAGGTCGTCACCCTGCTGCAGCCGGCGGCCCGCTATACCAAGTACGTACAAGCGGCAGGCGGCTGGCGGGTGCGCCGTTCGCGTTCCGACCTGGCGTTCTATTGCACCGTTATCGAGGGAAGTTGCCGCATCTTGCGCGACGATGGCAAGGATATCGTCCTGGAAGCGGGCGATTTCGTGCTGGCGCCGGCGCTGGAAGGTTTTACGCTGTCCAGCCTGCAGGACAGCGACACCGCCTTGCTGGACGAAGACAATCCACCGCCCCGCCTGCCCGATGGCCGCTATCACCTCGGCCCCCTGGAGCTGGCGCCGGAAGTACAACTGGTGGTGGGTCATTGCGTCTTCGACTCCCCCGATACGCCGCTGCTGCTGTCGCTGCTACCCGATCTGGTGGTGGTGCGCGCCCATGCGCGCCTGAGCACGCTGGCCCAGCTGGTGGGGGAGGAATTCCGCGCCGCCCGGCCGGCGCGAGAGATGGTGCTGGCACGCCTGCTGGAAGTGCTGCTGATCGAGGCCTTGCGTTCGACCACCGAGGCCGGTGCGGCGCCTACGCCGGGCCTGCTGCGCGGTCTGGCCGACGCTCGGCTGGCGCAGGCGATCCGTGCCCTGCATGCGCGGCCGGCGGAGAACTGGAACGTGGTCATGCTGGCGCGGGAGGCGGCCTTGTCGCGCTCGTCCTTCTTCGAACGCTTTCGGCGCGAGGTGGGACTGGCGCCGATGGAATACCTGCTGGCCTGGCGCATGGCGCTGGCCAAGCGCCTGCTGCTGCGGGCCGACGCCGGCATGGCGGAGGTGGCGCAGCAGGTGGGCTATAGCTCGGCCTCCACCTTCAGCGTGGCCTTCACGCGCCATGTAGGCGTGCCGCCGTCGCAGTTCAGCCTGTCCGGCCTGCCGGGCTAGCGCACCTGGCTGACCCGGCTGCCCCGAATCGACTAGGCCGCCACGAAGCCGACCCGTTCCATCGTGCCGATATGCATGCTCAGCAATTGCACGGCTCGGTCGGTCTTCTTGCCTTTGAGGGCGTCGATGATGAGCATGTGGTCGTGATCAGAACGCGGCTGCCAGCCACGCTTGAAGCCGGTCGAGAACAGGTAGCGCGAATTGGTCAGCTGCAGCTGCTTCAACACCGCCAGCAGGCGCGGCATGCCGCATTCGCTGGAGAGGATGTCGTGGAACAGGTTGTTGGCGGCATCCCACTCCACCAGCGAGGCCGCCCGCGCACAGTCGTCCTGCGCCTGCTCCAGCCGGGCAATGTGTTCACTGGTGAATTTGCGTACGCCATGGCGTAGCGCCAGGATCTCCAGGGCACCACGCATCTCTGCATTTTCCTTCACCGCAGCGCGGTCCACCATGCTCACCCGTACCCCGCGACGGGGCAAGGTGAGCAGCAATCCTTCTGCTTCCAGCTGACGAAAGGCCTCGCGCACCGGCACGTGGCTGGACTGGAATTCCTGCGCCACGTGATCCTGCCGGAGGGCCGCCCCGCCTGCGATTTCGCCGCGAATGATGCGCGTGCGCAAGACCTCGGCGATGCGGGCGACGGTACTGCCTGGATCGTTTTTCATACGGCCAAAGTATAGATAATCTATTAAAAAAGAAATTGTTAAACGAAATTGGACGAAGATAGAATCCGCCAGAACGAAATTCTAAGCCTTTTTACTCACGAACCGGATTTTATCGATGAGCCAATGCCCTTCCTCCGCGGCCGTCCCGGCCAGCGCTCCGCTGCTCTTCCTGCCGCCGCAGGCCAGCGTCCCGGCGTCCAACCCGGCGGTTGAACGTTTGTTCGAACTGCCCTTCCTGGATCTGCTGTTCCAGGCGCAGGGCGTGCATCGCCAGCACCACCCGGCCAATCAGGTGCAGTTGTCCAGCCTGCTGTCGATCAAGACCGGTGGCTGCGCCGAGGATTGCGGTTATTGCTCGCAGTCGGCGCATCACAAGGAGGCGGGCGTGCCGGCCGGCAAGCTGATGGCGGTGGACGAGGTGGTGCAGGCGGCCCGCGCCGCCCGCGAGCAGGGTGCCACCCGCTTCTGCATGGGCGCGGCCTGGCGCAATCCCAAGGAGCGCGACATGGCGACGCTGACCAGCATGGTCAGCGAGGTGCGCGCCCTCGGCCTGGAAACCTGCATGACCCTGGGCATGCTGGAGCAGGCGCAGGCCGAGGCCCTGAAGGAGGCCGGTCTGGACTACTACAACCACAATCTGGATACCGCTCCCGATTTCTACGGGCAGGTCATCTCCACCCACAGCTACCAGGACCGGCTCGATACGCTGCAGCGGGTGCAGCAGGCGGGTCTGCAAGTCTGCTGCGGCGGCATCATCGGCATGGGCGAAACCCGCGCCCAGCGCGCCGGCCTGATCGCACAGCTGGCGCGCCTGCCGGTGCCACCGCAATCGGTGCCGATCAACCATCTGGTGCCGATTGCGGGCACGCCCCTGGAGGACGTGCCGCCGCTGGATGAATTCGAATTCGTGCGGACCGTGGCGGTGGCGCGCATCGCTCTGCCGCACGCGGTGATCCGTCTGTCAGCCGGACGCGAGAGCATGAGCGAGGCCACCCAGGCGCTGTGCTTTGCAGCCGGCGCCAATTCCATCTTCCTCGGGGCCAGGTTGCTGACCACGGCCAATGCACCCGTTTCATCCGACCTCGACCTGTTGTCCCGGCTGGGTCTGCAGGCCGCCCCGGCGACGGCCTGATGAGCGTGCAATGGAGCGCCGCGCATTGCGGTGGTGCCTGGCTCATCAGCGATTACGAGGCGGTGGCGGCGGGCTTGCGCGATCCGCGCCTGTCGGTGCGACGCGGGGCGCGCTGGATCAACAGTGGCCTGGGTGGCATGAGCGGTATGGGCGATGCGTCCACGGAGCTGCAAGCACAACGCCGTTTCAAGCGACTCTTTTCGCGCTCGGTGCTGTTGCTCGACGGCCGCGCCCATCGACGTCTGCGTGGCGTGCTCAACCCGGGTTTCAAGCCGACCGACCTGGAGTCTCAACGGCCTGCCATCACGCGCATTGCCGGTCAGTTGATCGATGCCATCGTGGCCGATCCGCTGGCGCCGCAGGGTTTCGATTTCGTCAGCCGTTTCGCCCGGCCACTGCCGGCGCTGGCCATCGCCGGCCTGATGGGATTGCCGGACCGTGTGCCAGCGGCCTTCATCGACTGGGCTGCTGATCTGGCCGCCTTCATCGGCAGCCCCACGCCGGATGCGGCGCAGACCCTGGCGGCCCAGGCGGCGATGGCAGCGCTGTGCGACTTCTTTGGCGAAGTCGTGAACGATGCCGACACCCTGCCGCAGGACAGCCTGGTCGCGCGCCTGCTGCAGGCGCAGCGGGAACAACGGATCAACCGCAACGAAATGCTGGCGCAGTGCTGCACCCTGCTCTTTGCCGGCTACGAGACCACCCGCAATCTGCTGGGCAATGGCTTGCTGGCACTGCTGCAGCATCCTGCGCAATGGGCGGCGCTCAAGGCAGATCCCACCCTGCTGCGTACGGCCTTGCGCGAGATGCTGCGCTATGACAGCCCGGTGCAATACACCGGGCGCCGCGTGCTGACCGATCTGCAGGTAGCGGGCCGGACGCTGCGACAGGGTGAACTGGTGATCCTGCACATCGGGCAGGCCAATCATGATGGACGCCGATTCACCGGGCCGCAGCACTTCGATATCCGGCGCGATGAAGGCATGCACCTGTCCTTCGGCCAGGGGCCGCATGTCTGCCTGGGTGCGGCGCTGACCCTGCTGGAGGCGGAAATCGCCTTCACCGCGCTGATACAACGCCTACCCACCCTGGCACTGTCGGCCACCCCTCCCCGGCGCCAGCAGCATGCCGCCTACAGCGCGCTGGATCATCTGCCGCTGGTGTTCTGAAAGACCTTTCATGCATGATTTTTCCGATGAGCTGGCCCAACTGGCCAGCCAGAGCCTGCTGCGCACGCGGCGCGTGGTGGATGGTCCGCAAGGCCCGCTGCTGATGGTGGAAGGACGGCAGTTGCTGTCCTTCTGCAGCAATGACTACCTGGGGCTGGCCAGGCATCCCGAGATCGTGGCGGCCGGTATCGCGGGCTTGCAGCAATACGGCATGGGGACTGGCGCGTCAGCTCTCATCAGCGGTCACAGTGCGGCCCACGAGAAGCTGGAGGAGGAACTGGCACGCTTCGTCGGACTGCCGGCGGCGCTGTCCTTTTCCAGTGGCTACATGGCCAATCTGGGTGTGATCGGCGCGCTGGTGGGGACCGGCGATACGGTGGTGGTGGATAGGCTGGCGCACGCCTCGCTGATCGATGGCGCCCGCTTGTCCGGGGCCAGCCTGAAGGTGTTTCCCCACAACGATGTGGCGCGGCTGGCACAGGTGCTGGCGCGCTGTCCCACCGGGCGCAGGCTGGTGGTGACCGATGCGGTCTTCAGCATGGACGGCGACCTGGCGCCGCTGGCCGAACTGGCCGCCGTGTGTGGGCAGCACGATGCCTGGCTGCTGGTGGACGATGCCCACGGCCTGGGTGTGCTCGGCCCGCACGGCAGCGGCAGCCTGGCGCAGGCCGAAGTGCGCTCGCCCCATGTGCTTTGCATGGGAACGCTGGGCAAGGCGGCCGGCGTGGCGGGCGCCTTTGTCGCGGGCGAGGCGTCGCTGATTGCATGGATCACGCAGCGCGCACGCACCTACATGTTCACTACCGCCCACCCGCCTGCCCTGGCGGTGGCCACCTCGACCAGCCTGGCCCTGATGGCCCGGGACGACTGGCGGCGCGCACGTCTGCGCGAACTGGCTGCGCAATTGCGGCAGGGGCTGGCCGGCTTGCCGTGGGCGCTGCTGCCCTCTTCCACCGCGATCCAGCCCCTGATCGTCGGCGACAACGCGGCGGCCCGTGCACTGGCCGCCGCGCTGCGCGATCGCGGCATCTGGGTGCCGGCGATCTGCCCACCGACCGTGCCCAAGGGCAGCGCCCGCCTGCGCATCAGCCTGTCGGCCGTGCATACGCCCGAACAGGTCGACCAACTGATCATCGCCTTGCAGTCGCTGGCCACGGAAGGAGCCCACGCATGACACCGCAAGACTCCCTGGCCGCTCGCAGCCTGCGCAGCGTCTGGCATCCCTGCACGCAGATGCGCCGTCACGAAAGTACGCCCCCCATCGCCATCGACCGCGCCCAGGGTGCGTGGCTGGTCGATACCGGGGGCCGGCGCTATCTGGACGCGATCAGTTCGTGGTGGGTCAATCTGTTCGGCCATGCCAACCCACGCATCAATGCCGCCTTGGTCGATCAGCTGGGGCGCCTGGAACATGCGATGCTGGCCGGCTTCACCCATGAGCCGGTGGTGCGCTTGTCCGAACGCCTGGGCGCACTGACCGGACAGGCGCTGGGACATTGCTTCTACGCCTCCGATGGCGCCTCGGCGGTGGAGATCGCGCTGAAGATGAGCGTGCATGCCTGGCGCAACGCGGGCCAGACCGGCAAGAACGAATTCATCTGCATCGCCGGCGGCTATCACGGCGAGACCGTGGGGGCGCTGGGCGTGACGGATACCCCATTGTTCCGCGCCTCCTACGAAGCCTTGCTGCGGCCGGCGCGCGTGGCCCGTTCACCCGATGCGCGCCAGGCCCGCGATGGCGAAAGCGCGGCCGATGTCGCCCGGCAGGCGCTGGCCGATGTGGAAAGACTGCTGCAACAGGGCGAGGGACGCATCGCTGCCGTGATCGTGGAACCGCTGGTGCAATGCGCGGCCGGCATGGCCATGCATGAGCCGGCCTATGTGCGCGGTCTGCGCGGCCTGTGCGACACCTATGGCGCGCACCTGATCGCCGATGAAATCGCGGTCGGCTGCGGCCGTACCGGTAGCTTCTTCGCCTGCGAGCAGGCCGGTATCTGGCCGGACCTGCTGTGCCTGTCCAAGGGCATCAGCGGTGGCTACCTGCCGCTGTCGCTGGTGATGTCCAGCGAGGCGATCTACCAGGCCTTCCATGATGACGATGTGCGTCGCGGCTTCCTGCATTCGCACTCCTACACCGGCAATCCCCTGGCCTGCCGTGCCGCGCTGGAGACGCTGGCGATCTTCGAGGATGAACAGGTCCTGCAGCGCAACCGCGACTTCGCCCCGGAGCTGGCGGCAGGTCTGGCCCCGCTGGCACAGGACCGCCGGGTGCGCCACGTGCGCCAGCGCGGCCTGATCTGGGCATGTGATGCCGTGCTTGACGGTGTCGATGGCCGTGATGCGGCTCAGGCGGCCAGCCATCGATTTTCGCGCCGGCTGGCGGCACAGGCGGCACAGCGCGAACTGCTGGTGCGGCCGGTCGGGACCAGCGTCTATGTGATGCCGCCCTACATCCTCGATGCCGAACAAGCGCAGTGGCTGGGGGAACGCCTACATGCCGCCTTCGATGCCACCTTTGCCGAGATGCGGGGAGCATGATGGGACGCAGCTATTTCGTCACCGGTACCGATACCGGCGTGGGCAAGACCTTGGTGGCATCGGCACTGATCCATCTGCATGCGGCGCGGGGCGCGCGTACTGGCGGCATGAAGCCGGTGGCCTCAGGTGCCTTCCTGCAGGCTGGGCAGTGGTGCAACGAGGATGTGCTGGCTTTACAGGCGGCTGCCAACGTGGCGCTGCCGGCAGCGCTGGTGAACCCGTACCTGTTTCGCCGGGCGACCGCACCTCATATCGCCGCCGACGAAGAAGGACGGCGCATCGATCTCGACCATCTGGTGCAATGTCATGCGCAGCTGATGCAGGCCTGCGATGTGCTGATCGTGGAAGGGGTCGGCGGCTTCGTGGTGCCACTGGATGAGCGCCACAACAGCGATGAACTGGTGGCCCGGTTGGGGCTGCCGGTGGTGCTGGTGGTGGGAATCCGCCTGGGCTGCATCAATCATGCACTGCTCACGTGCCAGGCGGTGCTGGCGCGGCGCCTGCCGCTGGTCGGCTGGGTCGCCAACGTGATCGATGCGCAGGAAGATCAGGCCGAGGCCATGATCGAGAGCCTGGCGCAGCGCCTGCCGGCGCCGCTGCTGGGCTGCCTGCCCTGGTCACCCGGGATGAACGCGGCGCAGGCAGCGGCACGGCTTACTTGGCCAGATCCAGCCTGACCGGTGCTGCCTCGCCACTGCGCGGTGCGGTGAAATGCTTGTCGTGGATGGTGCGGAAACTGGCCAGGCCCAGTTCGGCGATGGAATTGGACAGTTCCAGCAGTTCGATGACGGCCTCTTCGGCATACATGGCATCGACCTCATTGGCGTTGAGCCAGTGGCGGACGCGACGCTCGCCGGAAAACACGAAGTCACTCAGGCGCGCCCAGTGATCGCGCAGGAGCGCTGCCTCCGGCCCGTCGCTGCCGGCCAGCACGCCATCGACCTGCGCCACCAGCTGGCGCATGGTCTTGCCGCTGCCGTCGGCGAGGAAGCGCCCGAGTTCGTCTTCGCTGGCGCAATACCACAGCCACAGGGCATTGAAGGCGGTCTCGATCTGGTGACCGATGAGTGCGAAGGCCGAGGCGTGCACCGGCATGTCATCGCGCAGCAGCAGGATGATGCCGCAGTGATGTTGTTGTGCCACCGTCAGGCAGCCGATGGCAGCGCAGGCGCGGCGGTCGGGCGGCAGCGGTTGGCCGTTGAAATCGGCGGAAATGCGGTAGGCCAGGGACTGTGCCCTGGCCAACAGGTGATCCAATTGCATGGACGACTCCCTTTGTTCGGGCAGAGCGGGCAGAGGCGGACGGCTTGTTGTTATTGTTTTCAGCTCACGCCAGTGGCGCCGTCGAGGACAATGCGGATCTTGCGGGCCAGCTCATCATGACGATACGGTTTGTCGAGGACGGGGAATTCTCCGTCGGCTCCATGCCGTTCTATCGATTCGCTGGCGTAACCGGTAGTCAATAAAATCTTGAGCGAAGGTAACATGCGCCGCGCCTCCCGCGCCAGTACCACGCCATTCATGTGGCCCGGCATGATCAGGTCGGTGAAGAGCAGATCAACCGGCTCGCCGGCACGGATCAACTGCAGCGCTTCGTTGGCGGAATTGACCATGCGCACCCGATAGCCCAGGCTTTCCAGCATGTCCTGGGCCAGTTCGGCGACCTCGATTCTATCGTCAACCACCAGGATGTGCTCGTGACCACCCTGGCTCTGGGTGCGGTTGTCGTACTCGAAGCTGCCCCCGACCTGGTCCTGCGTGGCCGGGAAGTAGATCGCTACCGTCGTGCCACCCTGCGGCCCCGAGGAAATCCGTACCGAACCACCCGACTGCTTGACGAAGCCATAGACCATGGACAGGCCCAGCCCGGTCCCCTTGCCTTCGTCCTTGGTGGTGAAGAAGGGGTCCATCACGCGCGGCAGGATGTCGGGCGGAATGCCGGGGCCGTCGTCGACCACGGCCAGGCAGACATAGAGGCCCGGCTTCAAGCCCAACTGCAAGGCAGGTTCATCGCTGCTCAGGTCTTCATTGCTGGTCTGGATACGCAGCGTTCCCTTGCCGGCCATGGCGTCGCGGGCGTTGATGAGAATGTTCAGCAGCGCCACCTCCATCTGGGTCGGGTCGAGACGGCAATTCCAGAGGCCTGGCGCCAGTGCGGTGCGTACATGGATATCACCCCCCAGGGTACGCTGCACCAGATCGGTAAAGCCCTCGGTCAGCGAGTTGAGGTTGATGGTGCGCCCCTCCAGTCGTTGCTTGCGGGCGAAGGCCAGCAATTGCTGCGTCAGCATGGCGGCCTTGCCGGAGGCCTTGCGGATACTGTCGGTACTGCGCGCCACGCGGCCCAGATCCGGTACCGGACTACGCAGGGCCAGGTTGATGATGTCCAGGTAGCCGCTGATCACCTGCAGCAGGTTGTTGAAGTCGTGCGCGATACCGCCGGTCAACTGGCCCAGTGCTTCCATCTTGCGCGCCTGGCCCAGGGCCTGTTCGGCGTCACGGCGGCGGCTGATGTCCAGTTGCGAGCTGAAGAAATATTTCAGTTCGCCATGCTGGTCATAGACGGGCGAAATGAAGAGCGCGTTCCAGAAGGTGGAACCGTTCTTGCGATAGTTCAGCAACTCGGTGGCGATCTCGCGCCGTTCGAGCACGGCTTCGCGCACCTGCGCCACCACCGCACGGTCGGTTTCCGGGCCTTGCAGGAAACGGCAGTTCTTGCCGATCACGTCGGCCCGGCTGTAGCCGGTCATGTTGATGAAGGCGTTGTTGACGAAGATGATGGGGTTGTCCGGCTGGTTCGGATCGGACACGATCATCGGCATGCGCGTCATTTCGACGGCGGCAAAAAAGATATCGTTGGCGTCATCGCCTACCGCGACCTTGGCGTGGTCGTTACGTAATCCTGCATCGTTGTAGTCGTCGGCAGGCCAATGCACCGGAGGGCGCTTGGCAAGTGTGGGCATTGTGTTCTTCTCCGTATGGGTGGGCTCGGTTGCAGCGTGGCAAGCAAAGGCGGGCTGAAACAAGCTGTTTTCAGGAGTTTGGACACAGGCAGGCTCAACGGTTCCCCCGCAATTGCAACAAGCGCGACGGTGCTTTGTTACATCCTTTTGAAGCCCTTGCTACAGGCCGGACTGCCGCTGATGAGCTTGCACCTGTTGGGGACTGCCGTGATGGAGGATACGACCCTGATCGAGCAGGTAGGCACGGTCGCTGACCAGGCTGGCGAAGTGGGTATTCTGTTCGCACAGCAACACCGACATGCCGCGTTCCTTGAGCCGGATGATCATGGCCGCCATCTGCTCCACGATGACCGGCGCCACCCCTTCGGAAGGTTCGTCCAGCAGCAGCAGATGGGGATTGCCCATCAAGGTGCGGGCGATGGTCAGCATCTGCTGCTCGCCACCGCTCATGCGGCCACCCGGGCGTTCAGGCATGGCGCCCAGGTTGGGAAAGAGATCGAACACCGCCTGCGCTGTCCAGACCGGCGCTCCCGCACGCGGTGGCTGGCGCCCTGCTTCCAGGTTCTGCAGCACGCTCAGTTCGGTGAAGATGCGGCGGTCCTCCGGGACGAAGCCCAGGCCCAGCCGCGCACGCTGATACGGTGCCAGGCGGTTGAGATCGCGACCGCCGAAACTGACCTTGCCACGCGTCCCCTCCAGCAGCCCCATCACGGCCTTGAGGGTGGTGGACTTGCCGGCGCCATTGCGGCCCATCAGGGCCACTACTTCGCCCCGGCCCACCTCCAGGCTGACATCGAAGAGGATATGGGCGCGGGCGTAGAAGGCGTTCAGCGCCGCGACCTGCAGCAAGGCAGCGCTCATGCCGGGCTCCCCATATTGGCCTCACCGAAGCTGGCACCGCTGCCGAAATAGGCCTCGCGCACGCGGGCATCGCGCCGCACCGACTCGGGTTCACCCTGGGCGATCAACTGGCCACGTGCCAGCACGATGATGCGATCGGCAAAGGCGAAGACCACGTCCATGCTGTGTTCGGTGAACAGGACCGAGAGCCCGCGCTCGCTGACCAGGCGCCGCGTCAGGGCCATCAATTGCTGGCGCTCGCGGGGCGCCATGCCGGCGGTGGGTTCGTCCATCAACAGCAGCCGTGGTGCGTTGGACAGGGCCATGGCCAGCTCCACCCGCTTGATGTCGCCATAGGCCAGCACCCCGCAGGCACGGCGCGCCTGCGCTGCCATGCCGACCTGCTCCAGCAGCACCATGGCTTCATCACGCAGGCAGGAAGCCGCAGGACGCCACCAGCGCCACAACTGGCGCCGGTGCGAGAGCAAGGCGGCCTGGACGTTTTCCAGCACGGTCATGGAGCCGAAGGCGGCCGAGACCTGGAAGGTGCGGGCCACGCCGCGCTGCCAGATATGGCGCGCCGGCATGCCGGCGATGTCTTCATCGGCCAGCAACACGGCGCCGGCATCCGGGCGCAACTGACCGTTGATCAGGTTGAAGCAGGTGGACTTGCCGGCGCCATTGGGGCCGATCAGGGCCAGCATCTGGCCGGCCGGGAGTTCGAAAGACACATCATCCAGCGCGGCCACGCCGCCGAAGGTCTTGGACAGGTGTTGCACGTGCAGCAGGCTCATGCGCCCTCCCCCCGTCCGCGCCAGCCGCGCAAGGCACCCACGATCCCGCCCGGGAAGAGCAGGACCAGCAACAGGATCACCCCGCCCAGCAAGGCGCGCCAGTAATCGGTCTCGCGTGCCACCAGATCCTGCAGCCAGACGAACAGCGAAGCGCCGAGCAAGGGACCGAGCAGGCTCTGCACGCCGCCCAGCAGCACCATCACCAGCCCATCGACCGAGCGCCCCACGCTGGCCACCTCGGGAGAAATGCTGCCCTTGGAAAACGCGAACAGCACGCCCGCCAGGCCGCAGAACAGACCCGCCACGGCAAAGCCGCCCCACTGCAGCGCACGCACATCCATGCCCAGCGCCTCGGCCCGCACCGGGGCGTCGCGGGCGGCGCGCAGGGCCAGGCCGAATGGCGCCTGCACCACGCGTCGCAACAGGTATACGCCCAGCGCGGCGCAGGCCAGCGCCAGGTAGTAATACGCCACGGGGGAAGCCAACGCCTCGCCCGGGCGCAGGCCGACCAGGCCATTGCTGCCGCCGGTCAGGTCATCCCACTGGAAGATGCCGGCCCAGACGATCTGCGCAAAGGCCAGCGTGAGCATGGCCAGGTACACGCCAGACAGGCGCACGCAGAACCAGCCGAACAACAGGGCGGCCAGCATCGCCGTCAGCGCGCCACTGACCATCGCCAGCGGCAGCGGCCAATGCAGGCGCAACGAGACCAGCGCGGCGGCATAGGCACCCAGGCCGAAATAGGCGGCATGACCGAAGGACACCATACCGCCCGGTCCCATCAGGAAATGCAGACTGGCGGCGAACAGCACGGCGATCAGGATTTCCACCATCAGTACCGGCAGATAGGGGAAGCGCCCCGCCAACAGCGGCAGGGCCAGCAGCAACAGCAGCGATGCCAGCCCGGCCAGGCGCGCGACGCGCCCGCCTGCTTCCAGCGGCGCGGCGTGGGCCGCCGCCACGCGCACCGCCGCCAGCGGCTTGCCGGACAGACCCCAGGGGCGCAGGACGAGGATCACGGCCATCACCAGGAATTCGACCACCAGCGTCAGCCGCGAAAGGGAGAGGTCGATGCCGAAGACGGAGACGTTGCCCACGGCGATACAGAGTGCCTTGACTTCGGCGATCAGCACCGCGGCTGCGAAAGCGCCCCCGATGGAGCCCATGCCGCCGACCACCACCACCACGAAGGCGTTGCCGATGGTATCCAGGTCCAGCGCCAGGTTGGCCGGCATGCGCGGCCCTTGCAGCGCGCCACCGAGGCCGGCCAGGAAGCAGCCCAGGGCGAATACGGCGGTAAACAGCCAGGCCTGGTTCACGCCCAGTGCGCCCAGCATTTCGCGGTCCTGGGTGGCGGCGCGGATCAATGTGCCCCAGCGGGTGCGGTTGAGCAGCAGCCACAGCAGCGCCAGCACCAGCGGGCCGATGAAGATCAGCAGCAGATCGTATTGCGGCAGGCGCCGTCCCAGCAGTGGCACGGCCCCGCCCAGACCCGGGGCACGCGGGCCGAACAGGTCTTCCGGGCCCCAATACCAGAGGGCGGCGTCCTTGATCACCAGCACCAGCGCAAAGGTGGCCAGCAGCTGGAACAGCTCGGGCGCGCGATAGATCCGCCGCAGCACCACGACCTCCACCAGCGCGCCGAGTGCCGCCACCATCAGGGCCGACAGCAGGACCCCGCCCCAGAAGCCGAGTGCGCTCGCGCCCAGCCGTTCCACCAGGCTATAGGCCAGGTACAGGCCCAGCATGTAGAACGAACCATGGGCGAAGTTGACGATGCGGGTGACGCCGAAGATCAGCGACAGGCCGACGGCCACCAGGAACAGCGCGGAGGCATCGGCCAGGCCATTGACCATCTGCACGGTGAGACTGGCCAGGGTCATGGCGTCACGCGCGCTCGCCGGAAAGGAAGATCACCACGACGACACTCAATCGGCCGGGCGCAGTTTCCTGACCTCGTCGTCGGGCAATTGCAGGCTGGCGCCGTCAACGTAGCTGAAGCTGGTCATGATGCCCTTGCCATCCTTGATGCCGGTGCGACCGACGAAGGCGCCCAGGGTGGACTGGTGGTCCTGCGGGCGATAGACGATGCTGGCCACCGGCGTGTCGACCTTCAGGCCGGAGAAGGCGGCGGCAAGCTTGCCGGCATCGGTGCTGCCGGCCTTCCTGATGCCGGCCGCGATCGACATCAGGGCGCTGTAGCCGACCAGTGAGCCGTTACGGGGGTAGTCATTGAATTTCTTGCGGTAGGCATCGACGAACTTCTTGTGCTCGGGCGTGTTGATGGCGTACCAGGGATAGCCGGTGACGATCCAGTTCTGCGGGGCTTCGTTCTTCAGCGGGTCCAGGTATTCCGGCTCGCCGGTCAACAATGACACCACTTCCACATGATCGAACAGGCCGCGGGTATTGCCTTCCCGCACGAACTTGCCGAGGTCGGCCGCGAACAGGGCATTGAAGATGGCATCAGGCTTGGCGTCCGCCAGGGCCTGGGTCACTGCACCGGCATCGATCTTGCCCAGCGGCGGCGCCTGTTCGGCCACGAACTCCACATCGGGCTGGGCCTGCTTCATGAGGGTCTTGAAGCTGGCCACGGCCGACTGGCCGTATTCATAGTTGGGGTAGACGATGGCCCAGCGCTTCTTTTTCAGCTTGACGGCTTCCTTGACCACCGAGGCTACCAGCATGTAGGTGGAGGGGCGCAGGCGGTAGGTGTACTTGTTGCCGTTCTGCCAGACGATCTTGTCGGTCAGCGGTTCGGCGGCGAGGAAGAATACCTTGTGCTGGCGGGCGTAATCGGTCAGCGCCAGGCCGGTGTTGGAGAGGAAGCCGCCAAACAGCAAGGCCACCCGCTCGCGGGCCATCAATTCCTCGGCCACGCGCACGGAGTCGCCGGGGTTGCCGTTGTCGTCGCGGGCGATCACTTCCAGCTTCTTGCCCAGCACGCCACCGGCGGCATTGACTTCATCGAGGGCCATTTCCCAGCCACGACGGTAGGGCTCCAGGAAGGCCGGTTGCGCCTTGTAGCTGTTGATCTCGCCAATCCTGATGGTCTCCTGGGCGCTGGCGGTGACGGTGGCACTGGTGCCGGCCAGGGACAGGATGGCGGCACTGGCCGCCCACAGGATGTTGCGCTGGAAGTCGAACTGGAAGTTGAACTGTTTCACGTCATTCCCTTTTGATGAGATGGCCTTGCCTGATCTGCGGGCGCCATGATAACCACTGCTGCCCTGGTCTGTCGCTGCCTGGGTCGCTGCTTGAATGCTTGCTGATGCTTGCTTGGCTTACTTGACCCGCTGCTTCTCCAGCTTGCGCGCCAGGGTGCGGCGGTGCATGCCGAGTCGGCGGGCGGTTTCGGAGATGTTGAAATCGGTCTCCACCAGCACCTCGTGGATGCGCTCCCATTCCAGGGTCTTGATGGAGGTGGCGCGGGCCGGCAATTCAACCTCGGAGGCACCGGCCACGTGGCCGAAGGCGGCTTCGATGTCGTCGGTATTGGAGGGCTTGGCGAGGTACTGGCAGGCGCCCAGCTTGATGGCTTCCACCGCCGTGGTGATGCTGGCAAATCCGGTGAGGACCACGATCAGCATGTTCTCGTCATGGGCATGCAGCATCTGCACGCAGGCCAGGCCGGAGGCATTGCCACCGAGCTTCAGGTCGACCACGGCATAGCCGGGCTGGTGTTCCTTGAGATGAGCCGCCGCCTCTTCCTGGCTGGCGGCGAGCAATACGGTGTAGCCACGGCGCTCGAAGGAGCGCCCCAAGGTGCGTGCGAAGGCGGCATCGTCCTCGATGATCAGGAGCAGGCGATCAGCCGGCATGTACATTCCCTATTTCTTCTATCTGCTTTCCCAGGGCGCTATTGTATGTCGAGACGGCGCCCGGCATGGCAGCGAGCAAAAGAAAAAGGAACGATGGCAGTCAAACGCCCGGTGGGCGCGGCTTGCGGCACATTGCGGCACATCAAGCGCCGGTCGGAAAATCCGGTGCCACACTGCCCGGCACAGCCTCGGGCGGGTTTTCCAGGCTGATGGCCGACAGCGGCAGCTCCAGCGTGACGCAGGCGCCACCACCACTGCGATGGCTGGCCCAGACGCGTCCGCCCAGCTTGCGCGCGACGTTGACCACGAAGAAGAGGCCCAGACCACGACCGGGCTTGCCCTTGGTGGACTGGTAGGGCTTGCCGATCTGGTTGATCATCCACTCCGGGAAGCCCGGCCCCTGGTCGGTCACTTCCATCAACAGCAGATCGCCCTCGCGCCTGACCTCCAGCGCCAGCCAGTGCGGCGAGACCTCGAAGGCATTGTCCAGTACGTTGCCCAGCATCTGCTTGATGGCCGAGTCGAAGGCTACCGGCACATCCTGCTCGATCAGGTTGCGGTACTGGAATACCTCCACCGGGCGCGTCTTGCGCCAGTCCTCGGCCACGCTGTCGAGGAAGGTGTTGAGGGTGGTCTTGATCGAGGATTCGCCACGGGCCTGACCCGCCGAGAGCAGCACGCCACTGACGATGGATTTGCAGCGCTGCAGCTGGGCTTCCATTTCGGCGATGTCGTCCAGCATGTCTTGACGCTGGCTGATCTCGGGCATGCGCTTCCAGTCGCCGAGGATGACCGAGACGGTCGCCAGCGGCGTGCCCAGTTCATGGGCGGCGCCGGAGGCCAGCAAGCCCATGCGCACGATGTGGTCTTCCTCGGCGGCACGCTGGCGCAGGTCAGCCAGCAAGGCGTCGCCGGCACGCAGGTTGCTGCTGATGCGGGTGATGAAGAACACCATCAGGCCGGCATTGAGCAGGAAGCAGATCAGGGTACCTTCCACATACAGGCTCAGCAGGCCGGCATTGTGGTCCGGCGGCAGGGCCAGCGGTTCGGAAAACAGCGCCAGCCCGGCCAGGCAGACCATGGTGACACCGACGATGGCCCAGCTCGACCAGGGCTTCAGGAGCACGGCCGAGAGGATGATCTGCATCAGGTAGAGGAAGGCGAAGGGATTGGTGATGCCACCGCTCAGATACAGCTGGAAGGTCAGCACCGCCACATCCACCAGCAAGGCCAGGAACAGTTCGGCGTTGGTGGCGATGCGCCGTTCATGCCAGCGCAGGTGGCTGGCGATGTTGAATGCGATCAGGCAGGACAGCACCTCCAGCATGTGCGGCAGCGGCAGGTGCAGGTCGAACACCAGCACCACGAAGGCGATGGTGGACACCTGCCCCAGCACCGCCAGCCAGCGCAGCTGGATCAACAGCAGCATGTTCTGGTGGCCGGCCGGGTTCTGCTCCCCCTGGCGCAGGCGCTGCCAGCGCTCGCGCAGGGTCTTGCGCTTGGCGAAGGTGTCGGCGGCGGTCATGCGTGTCAGCCCTTGGAGCGGGCTTCCTGGATGCGCTGGCGCCAGCGGCGCTCATCGCGGATCACCCAGTAACCTGCGCCCAGCGACATCAGGGCCAGGGCATACCAGGTCAGGGCGTAGACCAGGTGGCTGTTGTGGAAGGCGATGACGGTCAGGCCACCGACCGGTTTCTGCGCGTCCGGTGCCACGGCGGCGTTGGCTTCGGCCGAAGGCTTGTCGGCATCCACGAAGTACGGCGCCACGCCCGACAGGCCACGCGCCTGGGCGATGGCCTTGACGTCGCGTGAATACCAGCGATTCTGGGCGGCGTCATTGCTGCGCAGGAAACCACCACCCTGCTCGCTCATGCGCAGTAGCCCGACTACTTGTGTGCTCTGGCCGGCCGGTGCATCGGCCAGGCCGTTGGCATCCAGCTTGAGCGGCGAGACGTTGACAAAGCCGCGATTGACCAGGACCAGCGTGCCATCGGCCAGCTGCAAGGGCGTCAGCAGCCACGCACCGCTGCCCAGGTCGGTGCTGGCCTGCACGGCCACGGTCTGGCTGTAGAGGTAGCGGCCGGACAGGCTTACGCGGCGATATTCGTCACGTTCGGCCGAGACCTGCGGCCATTCCTGGGGGCCAGGGGCGGGCACGGGTGCAGCATGCACGCGGGCATCGACCTTGGCGATCAGGTCCAGCTTCCATTGCAGGCGGTAGACCTGCCAGCTTCCCAGCGCGGCGAAGACCAGAAAGAAAAATCCCGCCAAAAGGGTCAGCAACAGCAGGCTGGCCTTTGTGCGGGATACCGGAGCGGCTTGCGCCGCTCCGCTTTCTTTGCCCTGCTTCACGCCTTGATTCGGCGTCGGGCTCATTTCGATTGGGCTGCGCCGTGTTGCATGCCCTGCATGCCCTGCATCGATTGCGGGACAGTTTCGGTCGGCATGTTTTCCGGCGACATGGTCGGCATCATGTTGTGGTTCAGGTGATACATGACCCACAGCGAACCGGACAGGGTGATGACCACGATGACGATGGTGAAGATCATCGCCAGCATGTTCCAGCCACCTTCGGACTTGCCGTTCATGTGCAGGAAGTACTTGATGTGCACCACGATCTGCACGGCCGCGAAGGCCAGCAGCACGATGCCCAGCGTGGCCGAGCTGGAGATGGACTTGTTCATCACCATCCAGAACGGGATCGCGGTCAGGACGACCGAGAGCAG
>Ga0160496_1000469_pt1 | contig 17662 bp, 15 predicted proteins | sample DIDPMG_2_FD_108231 | JGI IMG/M metagenome (GOLD analysis project Ga0160496, IMG submission 108231) | Enriched soil microbial communities from UW Madison campus, WI, USA - DID2937_E24_FP MG | ecosystem: Environmental > Terrestrial > Soil > Grasslands | place: USA: Madison, Wisconsin | collected...
AGGTGGGTGGCGATCAGGTAGACCAGGTACATGCCCACCATCAGGAACTCGCCGTGCGCGAAGTTGACCACGCGCACCACGCCGAAGATCAGCGTGAGGCCGAGACTGATGATGATGTAGGCCCCGCCCAGCAACAGCCCGTTGATGAGCAATTGAATGAATATATCCATTGTGCTGCCTCGCAAGCATGGAATGGCCGGGCGCCGCCCGCGGCGGCCCCCGGCATTCCTGTCTGTCGTTTTTTATTTGTTGAAGATCGGCTTGCCCAGGGCCAGATCCTTGGGCCCGATGGTGACCAGCTTGCCGTCCTGCCACTGCATGACGTAGAAGGTCGAGGCGTTGTTCTGGCCGTCTTCGCCGAAGTCGAAGCCCCAGCCGTTGGCGCTCTGGCCGGCCGGCTTCTTGTAGGCCAGCACGGCGGCGCGGATCTTGTCGGCGTCGGTCGACTTGGCATTGCCGATGGCCTCGAAGAAGGCCTTGGCGCCCACGTAGTTGGTCAGGCTGTGGCCCGACTGCGGATCGCTCTTGTAGGTGGTCTTGTAGGCCTCGAGGAATTTGTCGAGGCCGGGCGCGCCGGCCGGATTGATCGAGGCCTGCGGGAAGTCGAGGTCGAACACGCCGTTCATGCCCGGGCCCACCGCCTTGGCGGTGTCGGCGAGCGAGTAGCCGCCGCCCGCGCCGATCACGACCTTGGGCGTGAAGCCGGCCGACTTGGCCTGGTTGAAGTAGAGGATGGCGTCGTTCTGGTAGGCCGTCTGCAGCACCACGTTCACGCCGGCGCCCTTCAGGCGCAGGATCAGCGACGACAGATCGACCGTCTTGGCCGAATACGGCAGCACCTCGACCACGTTGTAGCCCAGCTCGGCGGCGCGCTTCTTTTCGGTGGCGGCCACGTCGGTGCCGTAGGGGCCGTCTTCGTGGATGATGCCGATCTTGATGCTCTTGGGATCCAGGCCCATGCCCGGCGCGATGGTCTCGTGCAGCGCGTTCACCACCGACACCCCGTAGAGGGCGGTGTTGGGGTTGCTGCGGAACAGGTATTTGTAGCCGCGCGTGGTGATCTTGTGGGCGGTGGCGCCCAGCTCGAAGTAGGGAATGCCGGCCAGCTCGGTGACCGGCGAGGCGGCATACGACACGCCCGAGGCATAGCTGCCGAACACGGCGACGACGCCCGACGAGGTCAGGCGCTTGGTTTCCGACACGGCCTGCGTGGGATCGACCGCGTCGGCCTTGATGATCTGGATCTTCTCGCCGTTCACGCCGCCCGCGGCGTTGATCTCATTCACGGCCAGCTCCAGGCCGCGATAGCTTTCCTGGCCCAGCAGGGCCAGGCCGCCGCTGAACGGGAACAGGGCTCCCACCTTGATGTCGGCCAGCGCAACGCCGCTGACCATGATGCTGCACGCGCCGATTGCCAGCGCCAGTTTCTTCACTTTGAACATGTCTCGCTCCTGTTTTTGTGTGGAAAACTGCCTCACCCTTCACCGCGGGCCATTCAAATATATGATATATGATGTATCGAATTGGACCAGAGCCGCCCCAGTCTAATGGACGTGCCCCGATCCCGAATTGGGAATTTCCCTAAACGGCGTTGGATCCTAGACATGCAGCGCCACCCCCTGCGCGGCCAGCACCGCCTCGTGCAGGGCCTCGCCCAGCGTGGGGTGGGCGGCGACGCTCGCCATGAGGTCGGCCTCGGTGGCTTCCAGCCCCATCGCCACGGCGTGCGCGCCGATCAGTTCGGAGGCCTCTGCATGCACGACGTGGCTGCCCAGCAGTTCGCCGGATGCCGCGTCGAAAATCGTCTTGGCCAGCCCGCTGCCCTCGCCCGCCGCCAGCGCACGGCCGTTGGCCGCGAACGGGAAGCGGCCGATGCGCAGCGCGCGGCCGTGTTCGCGGGCCCAGGCCTCGGCGCTCGCCTCGGTCAGGCCGATGCTGGCCACCTGCGGAAAGGTGTAGGTGCAGGCCGGGATGCGGCGCGGGTCCAGCCCGTGCACCGGCAGGCCGGCGATCGCCTCCATGCACAGCACCGCCTCGTGGCTCGCCTTGTGCGCCAGCCAGGGCGGGCCCGCGACGTCGCCGATGGCATGGACGCCCGGCTGCGCCGTGCGCCCGAGCGCGTCGGTCACGATATGGCCGTGGCGCACCGCCACGGCGGTGTGTTCCAGGCCCAGGCCCTCGACGTTGCCGACGATGCCGGCCGCGCTGATGACGCGCTCCACCGATAGCGGCGCCGGTGCGCCCGCGCCGGCCAGCGTGACCGTCACGTCGTCCGGGCCGACCCGGGCCGCGGCCACGCGGCAGCCCGTGTGGATGCGGATGCCCTGCGCCTCGAAGGCCTTGCGCGCCACGGCGGCGATCTCGGCGTCTTCCTGCGGCAGGATCTGCGCGGCAGCCTCGACCACGGTGACGGCGCTGCCGAGCGCGCGGTAGAAGCACGCGAACTCCATGCCGATCGCGCCGGCGCCCACCACCACCAGGCTGGCCGGCACGGCGCGCGGCACCAGGGCCTCGCGATAGGTCCAGATCCGTTCGCCCGGCGGCAGCTCCGGCAGCACGCGGGCTCGCGCACCGGTGGCCAGCACCACGTTGCGCGCCCGCAGGGCGGTGCCGTCGGCCAGCTGCAGCGCGGCGCCGGCGCCGAAGCGCGCCTCGCCCTCGATCACGGCCACACCATGCTTCTTCAACAGATGCGCCACGCCCCGGCCGAGCTGCCCGGCGATGCCGCGCGAGCGCTGCACCATCACCGCGAGATTGGCCTCGACCGCGCCCGCGACGCTGACGCCGGCGGCGGCCGCGTCGCGGCAGGTGCGCAGCACGGCCGCGCTGTGCAGCAGCGCCTTGGTCGGTATGCAGCCCCAGTTCAGGCAGATGCCGCCGAGCGCCTCGCGCTCGACCAGCGCGGTGCGCAGGCCCAGCTGCGCCGCGCGGATCGCGCCCACGTAGCCGCCCGGCCCGCCGCCCACCACCACCACGTCGTAATCGTGCGTGCTCATGGCGGCCTCAGAGCAGGATGCGCAGCGGCGCTTCGACCAGCTGGCGGAAGGCCGCCAGCCAGCGCGCCGCCACCGCGCCATCGACCGCGCGATGGTCGGCCGACAGGGTGACCGTCATCATGCGCGCCGCCGTCACGGCGCCGTCGTCGTCGACCACGGCGCGGCGCTCGGCCGCGCCCACGGCGAGGATGGCGGCCTGGGGCGGATTGATGATGGCGGCGAACTCGCGCACGCCGTACATGCCCAGGTTGCTGATCGTCATCGACCCGCCGCTGTATTCCTCGGGCCGCAGGCGCTGTTCGCGCGCGCGCCCGGCCAGCTCGGCGATCTCGCCGGCCAGCTCGACCAGCGACTTGCGCTCCGCGTTGCGCAGCACCGGCGTGGTCAGTCCGCCTTCGGCAGCGACCGCCACGCAGATGTCGGCGCTGGCGTGGCGCAACAGCGCGTCGGGCTCCCACGAGACATTCACCTCGGGCACCTCGACCAGGGCCAGCGCGGCGGCCTTGACGATGAAGTCGTTCACCGACACCTTGCGCGGCCCCTGGCGGCAGACCTGTTCGCGCAGGTCCAGCAGCGCATCCATGCGGCAGTCCACCGTGAGGTAGAAGTGCGGCACCGCCTGCTTGCTCTCGGTGAGGCGGCGCGCGATGGTGCGGCGCATGTTGCTGTGGGGAAGGCGCGTGGCGGCGGGGTTGGCTGCGTTTCGAGCCGCCGCCGGCGCGGCCGCGCCGCGCGCTGCCGCATGCTCGACGTCGCGCTTGAGCACGCGCCCGCGCGGGCCGCTGCCGGAAACCCCGGCCAGGTCCACGCCGAGCTCGCGCGCGATCCGGCGCGCCAGCGGGCTGGCGAGCTGGCGGCCGGGTTCGGCGGACCCGGCGGACTCGGCGGGTTCGGCGGAACTGGCGGGTGCGGCGCCGGCCGGAGTCGTTGCGGGCGCAACCACGCCCGGGGCCGCTGCCGTGGCGGCGGGCGCCGGCGTCTGGGCCGCCGTTGGCGCCTGCGGGGCCACGGCCGTGCCGGCCTCGGCCAGCGCGCGCGCCACGTCGGCGTCGCTCTCGCCCGCGAAGCGGATCACGCCGAGCACGGTGTTGACCGCCAGTTGCGCCGGCCCGGCCGGCACCACGATGCGGGCCAGCACGCCGCCCTGCTCCGCGTTGATTTCGACGATGGCCTTGTCGGTCTCGATCTCGGCCAGGCCGTCGCCGGCCCGCACGGTATCGCCTTCCTGCTTGAGCCACTGCGCCAGCGCGCCGCCCGCGCTGTCGGCCGCCACGGCGGGCAGCTTGATCAGTTCAGCCATGGCACATGCCTCCTGCGCGCAGGGCGCCAATCGGGTTCGACGCGATGCTCATGCCTGCTCTCCCAGATCGGCCAGCACGTCGCGCAGTCCGGCCGCGACCTCTTCCTCGCCCGCGAACGCCGCGCGCTCCAGCACCTTGGAAATGCTGGGCGAGGCCTCGCCGCCGGTCACGCGCTTGACCGGCTGGTCGAGCCAGTCGAACAGGCGGCGCTGGATCTCGTCGGCCAGCATCGCGCCATACGAGGTGCCGCGCGCGCCCTGCTCCACGATCAGCACGTTGTTGGTCTTGCGCACGCTCGCGCCGATGGTTTCCCAGTCGAGGCTGGCGCGGTCCAGCGTGCGCAGGTCGATCACCTCGGCGTCGATGCCCGACGCCTCGACCGCCGCCAGCGTCTTGGCCACCATCGCGAGATAGGTCAGCACGGTGACGCGCTGGCCGCTGCGGCGCACCGCGGCGCGGCCGAACGGGATGTGGAAATCCAGGTCGCCCTCGGGAATCGGGCCGCTCGCGGCGTACAGATCCACGTGCTCGATCACCAGCACCGGATCGCGCGAGCGCAGCGCGGTGTTCATCAGGCCGATGTAGTCGTGCGGCGTGGACGGCGCCACGATGCGCCAGCCGGGCGCGGTGGCGACGATGCCGGCCGGGTCCATCGAATGCTGCGAGCCGTAGCCGGTGCCCATCGCCACCTTGGTGCGCAGCACCAGCGGCACGTCGATGTCGCCGCCGAACATGTGGCGCGCCTTGCCGATCTGATTGAAGATCTGGTCGGCCGCGACCCACATGAAGTCGGGGTACATGAATTCGACCACGGGCCGGTAGCGCCCATCCATCGCCAGCCCGCCGCCGAGACCGGCGAAGGCGTTTTCCGAGATCGGCGTGCCCAGCACGCGATCGGGGTAGCGGTCCTTCAGGCCGCGCGTCGCGCCGTTGGTGCCGCCCTTGAGCCGGTGCACGTCTTCGCCCAGCACCACCACGCCGGGATCGGTCTCCATGCGGCGATCCAGCACGTCGGCGACCGCGTCCACCAGCTTGCGTTCGACGGTGGCGCCCGGGTGCGCCGCGGCCTCCAGCACGCGCATGCCGTCGAACTCCGACGCGTCGCTGCGCAGGCCCACGTCGCGAAAGTCGGGGCTGGGCCACAGCTCGGCGCGCACGCGGCGCTTGCCGTCGGGCAGCGCCTCGGTGAGGCGTTGCGCGATCTCGTCCATCACCTGCTTGCACTGCGCCCGCAGCGCGGCGATGCCTGCCTCGTCGATCAGGCCACGCGCCACCATGCGGCGCGCCAGATGATCGAGCGGATCGCGGGCGCGCCACGACGCTTCCTCTTCCTTGCTGCGATAGCCGAACGCGCTGCCCGGGAAGGGGCCGTTCTGGTGAAAGAAGCGATAGACGTCCGCCTCGATCAGGGTCGGGCCGTGGCCGGCGCGCATGTGCGCCACCGCCTCGCGCATGGCGAGATGGGTGGCGAGCGGGTCCATGCCGTCGACGTGCCAGGAAGGGATGTTGAACGCCAGGCCACGCGCCGACAGGCGCGGCTCGGCCGTGGCCTCGTCCACCGTGGTCGAGACCGCGTAGCGGTTGTTCTCGACGAAGAAGCACAGCGGCAGCTTCCACGCGGCCGCCAGGTTCATCGACTCCAGCACGGAGCCGATGTTGATGGCGCCGTCGCCGAAGTACGTGACGGCGACGCGGTCGGTGCCGGCATGACGATGGGCCCAGGCCGCGCCCGCGGCCAGCGGCACGCCGCCGCCCACGATGGCGTTGGTGCCGAGCGCGCCGGCCTCGAGCCAGCGCAGGTGCATCGAGCCGCCGCGGCCGCGGCAATAGCCCTGCGCCAGGCCCATGATCTCGGCCAGCGTGCGTTGCAGCACCGTGTCGATCGCAGGCGTGAGCGGCGCCGCGGGGCTCAGGTCGGCCGCGGCGTGTTGCAGCGCCTTGGCCAGAAACTGGTGATGGCCGCGATGCGAGCCGTTGATCTGGTCGCCCGCGCCCAGCGCCAGCACGGAGGCGACGGCGCCGCCTTCCTGGCCGATCGAGGAGTGCGCGGGGCCGTGCACCAGCCCGGCGGCGGCCAGGTCGAGCACGGTCTCTTCAAAGGCGCGGATCCAGTGCAGCTGCGTCAGCATCGCGGCCAGCAACGCGGGATCGGCGGCCTGCCAATCGGAATCTTCGGCGATCAGGGTGCGCCACGGCGCCGCCGGCGCCAGCGCTTCATAACGGGACATACGTGCAAGGCTCCGTGAGGTCTCAGAGATAGGCGTTGCGGCTCCAGCCGCCGTCGGCCACCAGGGTGTGGCCGTTGAGGTATGCGGCCTGGCGCGAGGCCAGGAACACCGCCAGCGCGGCCATTTCCTCGGCGCTGCCGAGACGGCGCAGCGGCGTGCGGCCCTTCAGGCGTTCCAGGTCGACGCGGCCGCGCGCGGACAGGTCGCGCAGCAGGTCGGTGTCGATGTAGCCGGGCGCGAGCGCGTTGACGCGGATGCCCAGCGGCCCCCATTCGAGCGCGAGCGATTCCGTCAGCATCACGACCGCGCCCTTGGTGGCGCAGTAGGCCGCGCGATCGGGCGCGGCCACCACGCCATACATCGATGCCATGTTCACGATCACGCCCGCGCCCTGCGCGTGCATGCGGCGGCCGGCGGCCTGGGCGCAATAGAACGCGCCGTTCAGATTGATGTCCACGGCGCGGCGCCACTCCTCGGGCGTCACGTCGAGCGAGGGTTTGTTGGCCGACACGCCCGCGTTGTTGAGCAGCACGTCGACCGCGCCGTAGGCGGCGTCGACCCGGGCGAACGCGGCGGCGACGGCTTCGGGGTCGGTCACGGACGCGGTGAGCGCGAGCGCCTCGGCGCCCTGCCCGCGCAGCTCGGCGCAGGCCGCTTCGAGCGCGGCCGCGTCGAGATCCAGCAGTGCCAACCGGGCACCCACGGCGGCGTAGGCCTGCGCGCAGGCGCGGCCGATGCCGCGCGCGGCGCCGGTGATGACGACGACCCGGCCCTCGAGGCCGGGATCGGTCCCATACGGTGCATGCATCTTATCTCCAACCTCAACCCCGGCGCCGGGAGGGTGACCCTCTCTGCGGGCTGCCGGCATGGCTTTTCGCCACTTGTCTGATGAGTTATATTTGTTGTCAGACAAATTATCAGAGCGGCGCCGCAAGCCTGTCAACGACAAATTTCGCGGCCTCGCCATCGGCCACCGGCCATCCACGGAGACAAACGTGATTTCGTTCGCAAGCAAGACCGTGCTCATCAGCGGCGGCGCCACCGGCATCGGACTGGCCACCGCGCATCTCATGGCCGCCCACGGCGCGGCCGTGGTCCTGTTCGACCTCGACGCGGCGCGCCTGGCGGGCGCGGCCGACGCGCTGGCCGCGCACGGCAATCCGGTGCTCACCGTGGTGGGCGACGTGTCGTCGTCGGCCGATTGCGACCGCGCGGTGCGCGAATGCGGCGCGCGCTTCGGCGGCATCGATCACCTGGTGCACTGCGCCGGCGTCTATCCGGAGGCGCTGGTGCGCGACATGAGCGATGCCGACTGGCAGCGTCTGATGGGCATCAACCTGAACGGCACCTTCTATCTGTGCCGCGCCGCGCAGGGCGCGCTGCGCGACCAGGGCGCGGTGGTGCTGCTCGCCTCGCTGGCCGCGCATCGCGGCAGCCACGCCCACGCGGCCTATGCCGCCACCAAGGGCGCGGTGCTGTCGTTCGCGCGCAGCCTGGCCCTGGAACTGGCGCCGCGCGTGCGGGTCAACACGGTCTCACCCGGTATAATCGCCACTGCCATGACACGCGATCTGCTGGGCCAGAAGGGCTCGCAGCTGCTGGCCAGTACACCGCTCGGCCGCCATGGCAGCGCCGAAGACATCGCCGGCGCCATCGCCTTCCTGTGCTCGCCCCTGGCCGCTTTCGTCACCGGCGAAACGCTGCAGGTCAATGGCGGCATCTATCTCTCCTGACCGGGCTCACACGCTTCATGACCGCTGCTTCGCACCCGTCTGATCCGACGTCCGCGCGTCCGTCGCTGCCCGCCGACCTGGCGGCGCTGCTGGCCGACCAGATCCACCAGGGCGTGCTCGCGCCGGGCGACCGCCTGCCCACGGAGCGCGAGCTGGTCGAGACCCACGGCGTGAGCCGCGCGGTGGTGCGCGAGGCCATTGCGCGCCTGAAATCCGAGGGCCTGGTGACCTCGCAGCAGGGCCGGGGCGTGTTCGTCGACGCGGCCGCGCGCAAGAACGCCTTCCGCATCGCCGCCGTGTCGCCCAGCGACAGCCAGGAGCTCGAGCACATCCTCGAGCTGATGCTGGCCATCGAGACCACGGCGGCGCGCTACGCGGCGCAGCGCCGCAGCGACGACGACCTGAAGCGCATCCGCCAGGGCCTGGTCGGCATGGAATACGCGGTGCTCAACGACAAGCTGGGCGACGACGAGGACTACGCCTTCCACCAGGCCATCGTGCAGGCCACCCACAATCCGCACCTGGTCGCGCTCAACGAATACCTGGAAGGCAGCGTGCGCCACGTGATCCGCAGCGCGCGCCGCAACACCGCCCACATGTATGCCCAGCGCATGGCCGACGTGCAGCGCGAACACCAGGCCATCTACAGCGCCATTGCCGACGCCGACCCGCAGGCGGCCGGCGCCGCGGCCGAGCGCCACCTGCGCAACGCCGCCGAACGGCTGCGCCTGTATCGCGACGACGCGGCCGATTGAGGCGCAGACAAAAAAAAATCGGGCGATGCCCGATTTTTTTATGTCCTGCGCGCGGCTCAGCGGTTGGGCTGCCCGCCGCGCCGCTGCCACAGCCGCACCACGGCGGCCACGATCAGCGGCACGATGGCCGCGGCCAGACCCAGCAGCACGATGGTGTTGAGGTGGTCTTTCACGATGGGGATGTTGCCGAAGAAATAGCCGGCCGTGATGAGGCCCACCACCCACAGCAGCGCGCCGCTGATGTTGAAGAACTGGAAGCGGCCCATGGGCATCTCGGCCACGCCGGCCACGAACGGCGCGAAGGTGCGCACCACCGGAATGAAGCGCGACATCACGATGGTCTTGCCGCCGTGCTTCTCGTAGAACATGTGGGTGCGCATCAGCGCGCCGCGGTCCAGGAAACGGATGTTCATCGTGAACACGCGCGGCCCGAGGGCGCGGCCCACCGCGTAGTTCACGCTGTTGCCGGCGACGGCCGCGATCACCAGCAGGACCGCCATCCAGACCGGGTCGATCCCGCCCGTGGCGCCGAACGCGCCCGCGATGAACAGCAGCGAGTCGCCCGGCAGGAACGGCAGCACCACCAGGCCGGTTTCGGCGAACACGATCATGAACAGCACCAGGTACACCCACGCGCCATATTGCTCGATCCAGATGCCGAGGCTCTGGTCGATGTGGAGCACCATGTTCAGAAATTCCATATGCCATCTCGTTGGGCGATGCGCCGCCCGTTTGGGGGTCTCACTATAGCCCAGGCCCGGCCCCCTCCCGGCAGCGCTAAAATCGTTCCATCTGCCGATTCTGCCGCCGCGTTCCGCGCGGCCTGCCCCACACCGCCCATGTCCGAACGCCGTTCCATCGCCCAGCTTCCCGACCTGCTGATCAGCCAGATTGCCGCAGGCGAGGTGATCGAGCGCCCGGCCTCCGTGCTCAAGGAGGTGCTCGAGAACGCCATCGACGCCGGCGCCCGCGCCATCGAGGTGCGGCTGGAGGGCGGCGGCATCCGCCGCATCGCGGTCACCGACGACGGCAGCGGCATCCCGCCCGAGGAGCTGCCGCTGGCCGTGGCGCGCCACGCCACCAGCAAGATCCGCTCGCTCAACGAGCTCGAATCCGTGGCCTCGATGGGCTTTCGCGGCGAGGCGCTGGCCTCGATCGCCTCGGTGGCGCGGCTGGCCATCATTTCGCGCACCCGCAGCGGCGAGCACGCCTGGCAGATCGACGGCTCGAGCGGCGAGGTCTCGCCCGCCTCCGGCCCGGTCGGCACCACGGTGGACGTGCGGCAGCTGTTCGATTCGGTGCCGGCCCGGCGCAAGTTCTTGCGCGCGGAAGCCACCGAGTTCGGCCATTGCGTCGACGCGCTCGAGCGCATCGCGCTGGCCCATCCGGAGATCGCGTTCCGCCTGTTCCACCACGACCGCGCGCAGAAGCAGTGGCTGCCGGCCGATCACGGCCAGCGCATCCGCGACGTGCTGGGCGGCGAGTTCGCCAGCCAGGCGCTGCCGGTCGACACGCGCTTCGGCGCCATCGGCCTGATCGGCATGGTGACGCGCCCCACCGCGGCACGCGCCCGCGCCGACCGCCAGTATCTCTACGTCAACGGCCGCTACGTGCGCGACCGCACGGTCAGCCACGCGCTGCGTTCGGCCTACGCCGACGTGCTGCACGGCGACCGCCAGCCGGCCTATGTGCTGTATCTCGACATCGACCCGGCCGCGGTCGACGTGAACGTGCATCCGGCCAAGAGCGAGGTGCGCTTCCGCGACAGCGGCGCGGTGCACCGCTTCGTCAACCAGGTGGTGAGCCAGGCCCTGGCCCAGACCGGCGGCGCCAGCGCCGTGGCCACCCCGGAGAACGAGGCCGAGTCCGCCGCCGCGCCCGCCGCGGCCACGGCCCCCTTTGCCGCGGCGCCCCGAGGCGAGGCGGGCCCGCGCCCCGCCTACGATCTCTCCCCCGCCCCGGCGCCGCGCCCCGCGCACAGCCAGGTGCCGTTCCGCCTGGCCGAGCCCGAGGGCGTGCCGGTGCGCGACTGGCAGAGCCTGTACCGGCCGCTGGCCGAGGAATCGGCCGGCGCCCCGCCCGTGGCTGCCTGGCAGGCGCCCGCCAGCGCCGCGGCGCCGCGTCCCGCCGCCCCGCCGGGCGCGCCGGCCGCCGCCCTGCCGGCCGGCGAGGAACACCCGCTCGGCATGGCGCTGGCGCAGGTGCACGGCATCTATGTGCTGGCGCAGAACGCGCGCGGCCTGGTGCTGGTCGACATGCACGCCGCGCACGAACGCGTGGTCTACGAACAGCTCAAGCGCGCGCTCGACGCGCGCGCGCTGCCACGCCAGGACCTGCTGGTGCCGGTGGTGTTCCATGCGCAGGAAAAAGACGTGGCGCTGGTCGAGGAGCATGCCGAACAGCTCGCCGAACTGGGCTTCGAGATGCGTCCGTCGGGACCGACCTCGATCGCGGTGCGCAGCGTGCCGGCCCTGCTGGCACGTGGCGACATCGAGAGCCTGGCGCAGGCGGTGCTGCGCGACCTGGCCGCCGTCGGCGAATCGCGCCTGCTCACCGAGCAGCGCAACGAGCTGCTTTCCACCATGGCCTGCCACGGCTCGGTGCGCGCCAACCGCAAGCTCACGATCGAGGAAATGAACGCGCTGCTGCGCCAGATGGAAGCCACCGAGCGCGCCGACCAGTGCAATCACGGCCGGCCCACCTGGGTGCAATGGTCGATCTCCGACCTCGACAAGCTGTTCCTGCGCGGCCAGTAGAGCCGGCCGCCATGGATCCCACGCCCATCCTGTGCCTGGCCGGCCCCACCGCGGCCGGCAAGAGCGCCTCCACGCTGGCACTCGCCGAGCGCTGGCCGCTCGAGATCATCAACGTCGACTCGGCCACCATCTATCGCGGCATGGACATCGGCACGGCCAAGCCGTCGCCGGCCGAACAGGCGCGGGTGCCGCAGCACCTGCTCGACATCCGCGACCCCGCCGAGGCCTACTCGGCGGCCGAGTTCCGCGACGACACGCTGCGCCTCATCGACGAGATCCGCGCGCGCGGCCGCATCCCGCTGCTGGCCGGCGGCACGATGATGTACTACAAGGCGCTGCGCGACGGGCTCGACGACCTGCCGCAGGCCGACCCGGCGCTGCGCGCCGACATCGAGGCCCAGGCGGCGGCGCGCGGCTGGCCCGCCCTGCACGCCGACCTCGCGCGGCTCGACCCGGTGACGGCGGCCCGGCTGTCGCCCAACGACAGCCAGCGCATCTCGCGCGCGCTCGAAGTCTGCCGCCTGTCGGGCCAGCCCATGTCGGCGCTGCTCACCGGCGGCAGCAGCGCGCCCGGCCCGCACCGCTACGTCACGATCAGCCTGGAGCCGGGCGATCGCGCCGGCCTGCACGCCCGCATCCAGCAGCGCTTCGACGCGATGCTGGCGGCCGGCCTGCTCGACGAAGTGCGGCGCCTGCGCGCGCGCCCCGACCTGCACGCCGGCCTGCCGTCGATACGCTGCGTGGGCTATCGCCAGATGTGGGCGCACCTCGACGGCGAGATCGACCTGGAACAGGCGCGCGAGCAGGGCATCGCCGCCACGCGCCAGCTGGCCAAGCGCCAGCTCACCTGGTTGCGCGCGCAACCCGAGCGCATCGTGATCGACTGTCTCGCCGCCGACGCGGTGGCGCGCACCATCGACGCGGCCGCCGCGCTGCTCGACCCGGCCTGAGCCGGCGCAGCAAAAGAAAAACGGGCGCCGAGGCGCCCGTCGTCATTGCGGCCGGCCGCAGCCGGCGCGCCCTCAGACCACGAAGGTCTGGGCCATGCCGTCTTCCTGGGTCACGATCTCGCCGATGCGGCTGACCGTCTCGCCCTGCGCGGTGAGGGTGGCGGCGATGGCGTCGGCCTGGTCGGCCGCGACCACCAGCACCATGCCGATGCCGCAGTTGAACACGCGGTGCATTTCGGCGTCGGCCACCGAGCCCTGCTGCTGCAGCCACTGGAACAGCTTCGGCAGCTCCCAGGCGTCCTGGTAGAGCTTGGCCGACAGGCCGTTCTGCAGGATGCGCGGCACGTTGTCGACCAGGCCGCCGCCGGTGATGTGGGCCAGGCCCTTGATGGCGGTGCCGTGGGCGGCCAGCGCGGCCAGCACCTGCTTCACGTAGATGCGGGTCGGGGCCATGACCACGTCGACCAGCGGCTGGCCGTGGAAGTCCTGGTCGGGGCGCGCGCCGGCGCGTTCGATGATCTTGCGCACCAGCGAGTAGCCGTTGGAGTGCGCGCCGCTGGACGCCAGGCCCAGCACCACGTCGCCCGGCTTGATCGACTTGCCGTCGATGATGGCCGACTTCTCGACCGCGCCGACGGCGAAGCCGGCCAGGTCGTATTCGCCGTCGGGATACATGCCGGGCATCTCGGCGGTTTCGCCGCCGATCAGCGCGCAGCCGGCCAGCTCGCAGCCGCGGGCGATGCCGCCCACCACCGATGCGGCGGTGTCGACGGCCAGCTTGCCGCAGGCGAAGTAGTCGAGGAAGAACAGCGGCTCGGCACCCTGCACCAGGATGTCGTTCACGCTCATCGCGACCAGGTCGATGCCGACCGTGTCGTGGCGGTTCCATTCGAAGGCCAGGCGCAGCTTGGTACCCACGCCATCGGTGCCCGACACCAGCACGGGCTCGCGGTACTTGTTGGGCACCTCGAACAGCGCGCCGAAGCCGCCGATCCCGGCCAGCACCCCGGGGCGCATGGTGCGCGCGGCCAGGGGCTTGATGCGATCGACCAGCGCGTCGCCCGCATCGATGTCGACGCCGGCATCACGGTAGGTCAGAGGGGCGGTGTGTTGAGTCGTCATGGAGAAACCGTGGAGTTGTAACAATTGCGGATTGGGTGGGACTTCGGGATTTTACGACGTTAGCCGCCGAAAGCGCCGAATACCCCGGAAAAGCCCGTCCTGCATGGCTTTTCCGGCCATTCTCCCCCGGGCAGTCGCACGCGCGCGGTGGCGCGCGCGCGACAATCGCGCCCGCCCTGGTTTAAAGTTCGGGGTTGGCCGCGCGAGGCCACTTTTTGCCGCGGATCTCCGATTTCCCCGCGGGCCCCGCGCGCCGAAGCCCGATTGATCGCCATTTCATGAACCGCCAGCTGCTGCTTGACGTACTTCCTGCGCCAGCGCCTTCGCTGAACAACTACATCGCCGGCCCCAACGGTGAGGCCCTGGCTGCCGCGCGCGCGTTGCGCGCCGGCCGGGCCATCTATCTGTGGGGCCCGGCTGGTTGCGGCCGCAGCCATCTGCTGCGGGGCCTGACGGCGCGTGAAGACGCCATCTACATCGACGCCGCGCACGGCCTGCAGGCGCTGCGCACGCTGGCCGAGGCCGATTCCACCGCCCCGATGCCGAAGTTCATCGCGGTCGACGACGTGCACCGCATGGACGAGCGCCGGCAGGCCGGGCTGTTCGCCCTGTACAATCGCTGGCGCGAATCGGCCGCGACCGATCGCGCGTTCGCGCTGGCCGTGTCCGGCGACCGGGCGCCGATGTCGCTGCCCCTGCGCGAAGACCTGCGTACGCGGCTGGGCTGGGATCTGGTGTTCCGCCTCGACCCGCTGTCCGATGCCGACAAGCTGGCGGCGCTCTCGGCCCAGGCCGCCGACCGCGGCCTGCAGCTGGCGCCCGAAGTCATCAACTGGATGCTCACGCACCACGAGCGCGACATCCGCAAGCTGGCTGCGCTGCTCGACGCGCTGGATCGTTATTCGCTGGCCACCGGCCGACCGATCACCACTTCCCTGTTGCGGGCCATGCTCGCGGACCCCGACTCCTCATCGACATGACCTCCCGCCGCATCGCCCTGTTCGACCTGGATCACACCCTGCTGCCGCTCGACAGCGACTATCAGTGGGCCGACTTCCTGGCCCGCACCGGCCGGGCCGGCGATCCCGAACAGGCGCGCCGCCGCAACGACGACCTGATGGATCAGTACAACCGCGGCGAGCTGACCGCGGAGCAGGCGGCCGAATTCATGCTGGGCCTGCTCGCGGCGCACTCGCCGTTCGAGCTGGCGGCCTGGCACGAGGAATTCATGGCGCAGGTGATCCGCCCGGCCTTCCAGGCACGTCCGCGCGAACTGGTCGAAAAGCACCTGGCCGCCGGCGACCTGTGCGCCGTGGTCACCGCCACCAACAGCTTCGTCACCGCGCCGATCGCGCGCGCCTTCGGCGTGCCCACGCTGATCGCGACCGACCCGCAATACGTCGCGGGCCGCTACACCGGCCGCATCGACGGCACCCCGGCCTTCAAGGAAGGCAAGGTGGTGCGCGTGAACCAATGGCTTGCCGGCCTCGGCCTGACGCTTGCCGATTTCAGCGAATCGTATTTCTATAGCGATTCGGTCAACGACGTGCCGCTGCTCGAAGTGGTCACGCAGCCCGTTGCCACCAACCCCAGCCCGCGCCTGCGCGCCATTGCGGCCGAACGCGGCTGGCAAGTGCTGGATCTGTTCGACCACATGGAAGACGCCAAGTCCTAATGATCACCGAGACCATAAAAAAATTCGTCGGACGTCTGTTCGGCCCTGCCCTCCGAGGCGGCCCGCAGCGCATCTCGCGCGACCGTCACGGGATCGACCGGCGCAACGTGTCGCGTCACGCCATCAAGGTCTGCGAGGTGCTGCGCCAGCACGGCTATGAGGCCTACGTGGTCGGCGGCGCCGTGCGCGACCTGATCGTCGGGCTCGAGCCCAAGGATTTCGACGTGGCCACCAACGCCACGCCCGAGCAGATCCGCCCGCTGTTCCGCCGCGCCCGCATCATCGGCCGCCGCTTCCAGCTGGTGCACGTGGTGTTCGGCCAGGAAATCATCGAGACCTCGACCTTCCGCGCGCCGGCCTCCGAGCACCAGGAAACCGACGAACACGGCCGCATCCTGCGCGACAACGTGTTCGGCTCGCAGGAAGAAGACGCGGCCCGCCGCGACTTCACCATGAACGCGCTCTACTACGACCCGCACACCGAGGAGGTGATCGACTATCACCAGGGCGTGCAGGACCTGAAGAAGCGCCAGGTGCGCATCATCGGCGACCCGATCAAGCGCTACCGCGAAGACCCCGTGCGCATGCTGCGCGCCGTGCGTTTCGCCGCCAAGCTCAACGGCACGATCGACACCGCCACGCGCGCGCCGATCCGCACCATGGCCGCGCTGATCGAAAACGTGCCGGCCTCGCGCCTGTTCGACGAGATGCTCAAGCTGCTGACCTGCGGCCATGCGATGGACTGTCTGCGCCAGCTGCGCGGCGAGGGCCTGCACCATGGCCTGCTGCCGCTGCTCGACGTGGTGCTGGAGCAGCCGGGCGGCGAACACTTCGTCGAACTGGCGCTCGAACGCACCGACGCGCGCGTGCGTGCCGGCAAGAGCATCAGCCCGAGCTTCCTGTTCGCGGCACTGCTGTGGCAGCTGGTGGACACGCGCTGGAAGCAGATGCGCGCCAACGGCGAGCACACCATTCCGTCGCTGATCCAGGCCGCCGATTCGGTGCTCGACGAGCAGACCGAAAAGCTGGCGATCCAGCGCCGCTTCTCCTCCGACATGCGCGAGATCTGGTTCATGCAGCCGCGCTTCGAGCGCCGCGCCGGCAAGGCCATCTATCGCATGATCGAGCAGCCGCGCTTCCGCGCCGCCTGCGACTTCCTGCAGCTGCGCGCCGCCGCCGGCGAGTTCGACAGCGTGCTGGCGCAATGGTGGATGGACCTGGCCAACGCCGACGACGCGACCCGCGCCGAGATGATCGAAGACACCGCGCACCTGCCGCGCGAGGCCGCCGACGGCCCCGCCGGCGGCGCGCGCAAGCGCCGTCCGCGCCGCCGCCGCTCGGGCCCGCGCCCGGACGCCGAATGACGCTGGCCTACGTCGGCCTGGGTGCCAACCTGGGCGACAGCGCCGCCACGCTGCGCAGCGTGGCCGCCGAACTGGGCGCCACGCCGGGCATCGCCGGCGTGCGCCTCTCCCCTTTCTATCGCAGCGCGCCGGTCGAGGCCTCGGGCCCGGACTTCGTCAACGCCGTCGCCGCGCTCGACACCACGCTCGAGCCGCTCGCCCTGCTGGACGTGCTGCAGGCGCTGGAGCTGGCCCACGGCCGCGAGCGCCCCTACCGCAACGCGCCGCGCACGCTCGACCTGGACCTGCTGCTGGTGGAGGGCGTGACGCTGGAGCACCCGCGCCTGGTGCTGCCGCACCCGCGCATGCACCAGCGCGCGTTCGTGCTGCGCCCCCTGCGCGATCTCGCGCCCGGCCTGGCGCTGGCGCAAGGCCGGCTCGACGCCCTGATCGACGCCATCACCGACCAGCCGATCGAACGGCTGGCCTGAACCCCCTTTTCGTTGATTCCGACGCGGCCTGCGGGAGCCGCGCTAGCGGCGTTCGCCGAAGCGCGCCAGCGTGTCGCTCACGTCGATCTGCGCCGGCAGGCCGGCCTCGTTGCCCAGATGCTGGATCTTGTAGGCGGAGGCGGCGCGCGCGTAGCGGAAATGCTCGGCCCAGCCCAGCGTGGGCCGCGCCGCGTACGACCACACATAGGCGCCGTGGAACACGTCGCCGGCGCCCGAGGTGTCGATGACGAGCTCGGGCGGCACGTCGAGCGCGGGCAGCCGCGACATCACCCCTTGCTCGTCGTACCAGAG
>Ga0160496_1000471_pt1 | contig 17620 bp, 14 predicted proteins | sample DIDPMG_2_FD_108231 | JGI IMG/M metagenome (GOLD analysis project Ga0160496, IMG submission 108231) | Enriched soil microbial communities from UW Madison campus, WI, USA - DID2937_E24_FP MG | ecosystem: Environmental > Terrestrial > Soil > Grasslands | place: USA: Madison, Wisconsin | collected...
CGGGGCCTGCACCAGGTAGGAGCGTTGCGGGTCGAGCGCACGCAGGCGGGCCGCGTAGTCCTGCGGCAGGCGTTCTTCTTGATGTGCCATGCGCTCAGGCGTCCTCGTCTTCCAGATCCAGGCGCAGGAACGGCCCGGCATCGCAGTATTTCAGGTCGTCGCGCCGCCAGCTCAGGTTGGCGGCGTGACCGGTGGCGTATTCGTCTGCCAGCATCTCGATGGCGCGGCGCCAGTGCTCGACGATGTCGGGCCAGGCGCGGCCGCCGAAGGCCTTGCTGTCGGCGGCCTCGGTGACGCCCTCGATGCCGAGGTCTTCTTCGGCCAGGCCCTGCGCGCTGACCTGGCGCGCATGGATCTGGGCCAGCAGCAGCCCGGCGACGCGGGTGCCGGGCGCGTCGCCCGCCAGCACGGAGGCGTAGAACGGCAATTGCAGGTTGACCGGGCGCGCACGGGCCCAATCCGACTCTGGCCGGGCGGCATTGGCGCCGGTCTTGTAGTCGATGATGACGGCGCGGCCGTCGTCGAGCGTGTCCATGCGGTCGAGCCGCACCTTCAGCGCCAGCGCGCCGCGGCGCCACTGGTGATTCTCCTCCACCTGCGCCACCGCGAACGGCAGGCGGCTGGCCTCCACGTCGAGCCAGCGCGCGATCACGGTGCGCGCGCGATCGCATTCGAGTTCGCGCAGCGCGGGCGGATAGGCCTTGAGCTCGAGGTCGGCCGCCTGCGCCACCGCGGCGGCGATCAGCTCGGCCAGCCGGCCCTCGGTCATGGCCTGGTGCAGCGCTTCCTGGTCGGGCAGCATGCGCCAGATCACTTCGAGCGCGCCATGCAGGAACTGCCCGCGCACGTTCACGCTGGCCGCGTCGGCATAGGCGGCCAGCGCGCGCGCGCCGAGCCGGTGCCGCACGAACGCCCAGAGCGGATTGCGCGCCTGCGTATCGAGCACGTCGAGACCGCCGGTGCTGGTGTTGTCTGAGGCCAGCGGCGGCCCCTGCTCGTCGGTGAGCGACTCCTGCGGCCAGGCCGCCAGCGCATCGCCCGCGGGCGGCTGCCAGTCCAGCAGCGGCACCTGCGCGATCAGCGGCGACGGCCGCAGCTCGCGCTCGCCGTCCATCTCGGCATGGCTCACCACCAGCTCGGGCGCGCAGCGCGACAGCGCGTCGTAGATCGTGTCGGCCCACAGGCGTTCGCGCTCGGGCGTGGCGCGCGGCGCGCCGGCCTGGCGCAGCACCGCCAGCGGAATCAGCGGATTGGGCTTGGGCGAGGCGGGCAGCACGTCGTCGGTCAGGCCCAGCATCCAGACGCCGTCCCACGCGCCGCCCTCGGCTTCGAGCAGGCCCAGCACGTCGAGCCGCGCGCTCGGGTCGCGCTGCGGCTGGAACGCGCCGGCGCGCGCGGCGCTGGCCAGCAGGCGCACGGCGCCCTTGCCGTTGATGCGGCCCACGGCAGGGGCCAGCGCGGCGAAGTCGCCCAGCAGCTCGCCGAACGCGCCCATCACCTGGTAGCCCACGCTGTCGAGCGGATGCTCACCCGGAAAGCCGAGCGCCTTGAGCGTGGCCTTGATGCGCGGTGCCCAGACGTCGCAGGGCGCGCGGTTCGGGCCGTCGCGCCAGATCGCGAGCGCGGCCTCCCAGGCCTGCGCGAGCCGCGGCGACAGTTCGAGATCCTTGTTCCAGCCCTCGGCGGTGACGCGCACCCGGCCCTGGCGGCGCCAGCGCACGTCGATCGCGCCGAAGCGCGCGCTTTCGGCGCGGTCACCGGCGCAATGGCCGGCGAGCAGCGCCGCGCCCAGCACCGGCGCATCGACATGGCCCTCGGCCGCGAACGCGGCCAGCGCCTCGAGCCAGGCCAGCGCGGCATGCACGGCAGGCCATTCGATCAGCGAACGGCCGACGGCCACGTTGTAGGCCAGCGCGGGTTGATCCGCCGTGGCCGCCAGCGCCTGGCTCAGGACCCGGCGTGCGAACGGCGCCTCGGCTTCGAGCGAGGCGGACACGATGGCGAAGCGGCCCTGTGGTTGCGCGCGCAGACGTTGCGCCGCCCAGGCCGCCGCCGCGCGCCATTCGGCGCCGCGGTCGTGGGCCTCGTAGCGGCCGGCGGGCGCGGCCTCGCGCTGCGCCTCGCGCCAGACCGAGAGCGAAACGCCCTGCGCCTGCAGGGCCTCGAGCAGGCCGGCGAAGCGCGGCGAGACCTCGCCGAACCCCGCCAGCACCACCCGTTCGGGTAGCCGCAGCTCGCCCTGCGCGACCGCCGCGGCCACGCGCGCGTAGCCCTGGTTGGCGTCTTCGGCGTCGAGCTCGGCCAGCATCGTGCGATAGCGCGCGCGCCAGCGCAGAAAGCCGCGGTACTCATCCGTCTGGGCCGGCTCGGGCACGTTCAGGCGCCACTCGTCGCACAGCAGGTCGGCGTCGAGCGCGAGCCGCGCGGCCTGGTCGGTGTCGAGCAGCACGTGCTCGCCCTGCTCGTGCAGGATGGCCTCGCGCCAGACCAGCTGGGTGGCGAACGCGCCCAGCCGGTAGGCGGGCAGCGGCGTCTCGGGTTCGAACGCAAGCTCGGCGGCCGCCTCGACCAGCCAGGCCGACAGCGGCAGGATGCGCGGCAGCTCGCTCACCTGGCGCTCGTGGCGCAGGCGCGCGGCCACCTCCAGCGTGAGGCGGCGCGCGAGGCGGTTGTTGACCGTCAGCACCAGGGTGCCGTCGGGGGGCAGTTCGCCCAGGGCCTGCGAGGGGCAGGCGGGCAGGAGGGAAAGCAGGTCGTCCTGCATGAATGCGGCTCGGTCGGCCCCGGCGTGCCGGGGACAGGGGAGAAAGCCGGGCGGGGCCCGGGATACGGGCCCTAGGATACCGAAAAGCCGGCCTCAGAATCCGCACATGGCGGCGAGGCTTTCCCAATTGAGGCGCATCGACGGGCTCAGATAGCCCCAGAAGCCCAGCGCGAGCACGGCCGCCAGCAGACCATAGCCGGCCCAGCGCCAGCGGGCGCGCGCGGGAGGATGCGAGAGGGGGCGGGAGACGTCGTTCACAGGCTGCGTACCAATCCGGGGGCGTGGGCCGCGCCGACCGGGCGGTCGCGCACCGGCAGGCACAGCAGCGCGGCGATCACCGCCAGCGCGAGGCCGATCCACCAGATCAGGGTGTAGGCGCCGGTCTGGGCATAGACATAGCCGCCCAGCCAGACGCCGATGAAGCTGCCGATCTGGTGTCCAAGGAACACGATACCGGAAAGCGTGGCGGCGTAGCGCAGCCCGTAGATCTCGCCGATCAGCCCCTGCGTGAGCGGCACCGTGCCGAGCCAGAACACCCCCATCCAGGCGGCGAACCCGTACAGCACCCAGGGCGTGAGCGGCAGCGCCAGCAGCAGCGCGATGCCGAGCGCGCGCATGCCGTACACGGCGGCGAGCAGCCATTTCTTGCTGTAGCGCCCGCCCAGCTTGCCGGCATAGAACGAGCCGAATACGTTGAACAGCCCGATCAGCGCGATGGCCGTGGCGCCGTGCCCGGCCGACAGGCCCGCGTCGGTGACGAAGGCCGGCAGATGCAGGGTGATGAACGCGGTATGGAAGCCGCAGACGAAATAGCTGCCGAACAGGAAATGGAACGAGGGGTGGGTGATGGCCTGGCGCACCGCGAAGCCCAGCGCCTGCGGCCCGCTGTGCGGCGCCGGCCGGCCGCGCAGGAACCACGCCAGCGGCAGCGCCATGGCCACCAGCAGCGACAGCAGCCACAGCGCGCCGGCCCAGTCGACATGCAGGATGAGCTGCTGGGTGGCGGGCACCACCAGGAACTGCCCCATCGAGCCGCCGGCGCTGGCGATGCCCATCGCGGTGCTGCGATAGGCCGGCGGCACCGCGCGCGCGATCACCGGCAGGATCACCGGAAAGGTGGTGCCGGCCTGGCCCAGCCCGACCACCACCCCGCTCATGAAGCAGAGCGTGAAGGGGTCGGCGGCGTAGCGCGTGCCGATCATGCCCAGCACGTAGAGCAAGGCGCCGAGCGCGATGGTGCGGCCCGATCCCCAGCGATCGGCCAGCATGCCCATGAAAATACAGGAGATGCCCCAGACGAGATTCTGCAGGGCGAAGGCGAACGAGAAGATCTCGCGGTCCCAGCCTTTGTCCAGCCCCATGGGCTGCAGGAACAGGCCGAAGGTGGCGCGCACCCCCATGGCCAGCAACACCACCAGGGTGCCGGTGACGATCGTGCGTACGGAAACCGCTTCTGTGTTCGACATAAGCAGGCGTGTCTCGCGTGTTATCGGGCTGGGCACCGGACCGGCCGGCGACCGCCGCTGTTGGTATGCGCCCCCTCCTCTCCCGCGGGCGGTCACGTCCGTGTCTGCGTGACCGCACCATCATAGACCTGTCGGCCCGCTTCGGGCAGGGGCCCGCGCGTGTCCGGTGGTGACAGCCGTGGCCCGATCGCGGCACTCCCCGCCGCGCCAATGAGAAAGGGCGGTCCCGTCGCCGGAACCGCCCTCCCGGGCCTGGCCGCTCAGCGCGTCAGTGGCTGATCATCCAGGGCCGCGCGCCGGCGAAGGTCTTGCCGCCGTCGGGCGTGTGGCGCGTCTTGGACGGCAGCTTGCCGCCCTTGCAGCAGCCGCAGTTCATCCCGTGGCCCGCACGCGAGCTGCGCGGCGCGGCGGCGCTGCGCTCGTTCAGCGCATGGGCCCGGTTGACCGCGGACGACAGCGCCGACAGCGCCGGCGCGCCGCTGACGTAGCGCTCGCAGGCCGCCCCGCAATCGGGGCAGGCGGCGGGGTCGCGCCACTGCGCCAGCGGGCGCAGCAGGGCGAACTCGCCGCAGGTCTCGCAACGGTAATCGTAGAGTGGCATGGCGCGCTCCTCAGAGATCCTGCGCGATCGGCATGTCTATGCCGCCCTTGATGTGCTTGACCGGCCCCGAGGCCGACGGCTGGATGTCGAACTCGAAGATCTCGGTCGGCAGCCACAGCGTGGCGCAGGCGTTCGGGATGTCGACCACCCCGCTGATGTGGCCCTGCACCGGCGCCGTGCCCAGGATCGAATAGGCCTGGGCGCCCGAATAGCCGAACTTCTTCAGGTATTCGATGGCGTTCAGGCAGGCCTGGCGGTAGGCGATGTGCACGTCGAGATAATGCTGCTTGCCGCCCTCGTCGACCGAGATGCCCTCGAAGATGAGGTAGTCCTTGTAGTTGGGCACGATCGGGCTGGGCTTGAAGATCGGGTTGCGGATGCCGTACTTGTCCATGCCGCCCTTGATCAGCGAGACGCGCATGTGGACCCAGCCCGCCATCTCGATGGCGCCGCAGAAGGTGATCTCGCCATCGCCCTGCGAGAAGTGCAGGTCGCCCACCGACAGGCCGCCGCCCTTGACGTACACCGGGAAGAACACCCGCGAGCCGCGCGAGAGGTCCTTGATGTCGCAGTTGCCGCCATGCTCGCGCGGCGGCACGGTGCGCGCGCCCTGCGCGGCGGCGCGGTCGCGCGCCTCGCCCTTGAGCTTGCCCATGTGGGCGGTCTTGGGCGCCGGCGGGTTGGCCAGCGGCGGCACGCGGTCGGGCTCGGTGTCGATCAGGGCCTGCTCGCGCTGGTTCCAGGTGTCGAGCATGGCCTGGTCGGGCAGGCAGCCGATCAGCCCCGGATGGATCAGGCCGGCGTAGTTGACGCCGGGAATGTGGCGCGAACGCGTGAACATGCCCTCGAAATCCCAGATCGACTTCTGCGCCAGCGGGAAGTGATCGGTGAGGAAGCCGCCGCCGTTCTTCTTGCTGAAGAAACCGTTGAAGCCCCACAGGCTCTCGGGCTTGGCGCCGATGTCGAGCAGGTCGACCACCAGCAGGTCGCCGGGCTCGGCGCCTTCCACGCCGACCGGACCCGACAGGAAGTGCACGGTGGAGAGGTCCACGTCGCGCACGTCGGAGGCGTCGTCGTCGTTCTTGATGGCGCCGCCGGTCCAGTCGTAGGTTTCCAGCACGAAATCGTCGCCCGGCTTGACCCACACCGCCAGCGGGATGTCGGGGTGCCAGCGGTTGTGCACCATCTCGTTTTCGTACGGCGATTGCGCCAGGTCGACCTTGATCAAGGTATCAGGCATGACATGCTCCTTTGGGGATGAACGGCGTCGGTTCAGACCGACAGGTACTTGCTGATCGAACGCTCGTCGACGTTCTCGCGCAGGTCTTCGTGTACGAAGCGGCCCTTGTCGATCACGATCAGGCGGTCGGCGATCTGCATGGTGAAACTGAGTACCTGCTCCGACACCAGGATCGCCAGGTTCTTGAGCTGGCGGATCTCGAGCAGGCTGCGCGCGATGTCCTTGATGATGGAAGGCTGGATGCCCTCGGTCGGCTCGTCGAGCAGCAGCACCTTGGGCTCGGTCACCAGCGCGCGGGCGATGGCGAGCTGCTGTTGCTGGCCGCCGGACAGGTCGCCGCCGCGGCGCGCGCGCATGTCGTGCAGCACCGGAAACAGCGCGTAGATGTCGTCGGGGATCGGATCGCGCAGGGCGCGGCCGCGCAGGCCGGTGCGGATGTTTTCCTCGACCGTGAGCGTGGGGAAGATCATGCGGCCTTGCGGCACGTAGGCCACGCCGTGGCGCACGCGCTGGTGGCTTTCGAGCCGGCCCAGTTCGGTGTCGTCGATGCGGATCGACCCCTGCATCGTGGGCAACAGCCCCATCATGGTCTTGAACAGCGTGGTCTTGCCCATGCCGTTGCGGCCCATGACGGCCACGATCTCGCCCTGCGGCACCACGAGGTCCACGCCGTGGATGACCCGGCTCTGGCCATAGCCCGACATCAGGCCCGATACGTTGAACATATTGCCTCCGAGTCGGCCTAGTGGCCGAGATAGACTTCGATCACGCGCGGGTCGGACTGGACGTGGTCCATGCTGCCCTCGGCCAGCACGCGCCCCTGGTGCAGCACCGTGACCTTGTGCGCGATGTTCTTCACGAATTCCATGTCGTGCTCGATCACGATGAGCGAGCGGTTGCGGCTGATGCGGTTGAGCAGCTCGGCGGTGCGTTCGCGCTCCGACACGCTCATGCCGGCCACCGGCTCGTCGAGCATCATGAGCTCGGGCTCCTGCATCAGCAGCATGCCGATCTCGAGCCACTGCTTCTGGCCGTGCGACAGCAGCTCGGCGGAGCGGTCCAGCATGCCCGACAGGAAGATCTCCTCGGCCACCTGCTCGACCCGCTCGACCACGTCGGGCGTGCGGCGGAAGGTCAGCGCGCCGAACACGCTGCGCCCGCGCGGGAACGACACTTCGAGGTTCTCGCGCACGCTCAGCGTTTCGTAGATGGAGGGGGTCTGGAACTTGCGGCCCACGCCGGCGCGCACGATCTCGTACTCGGCGAGGTCGGTGAGCTCGGTGTCCTTGAAGCGGATCGAGCCGGAGGTGGCGCGGGTGCGGCCGCAGATCAGGTCGAGCAGCGTGGTCTTGCCGGCGCCGTTGGGGCCGATGATGACGCGCAGCTCGCCCTGGTCGACGTAGAGGTTGAGGTCGTTGACGGCGACGAAGCCGTTGAACGAGACGGTCAGGCTCTCGATATAGAGTGCGAACGCTTGCGTGCTCATGCTGCCTCCGTCACACCGCCGCCCGCCTCGGGCTTGCGCCTGCGCGCCAGCCGGGGCTTGATGTACTGGCCATACAAGCCGGCCAGGCCGTTGGGAAACGCCATCACCACCGCAATGAACAGACCGCCCATCAGGAAGAGCCAGAGCTGGGGGAAGCTCTCCGAGAAGTAGCTCTTGCCGAAGTTCACCAGCAGCGTACCGTATACGGCGCCCAACAGCGAGAGCCGCCCCCCCACCGCGGCGAAGATCACCATCTCGATCGAGGGCACGATGCCCACGAACGACGGCGACATGAAGCCGACCTGCAGCGTGAACATGGCGCCGCCGATCGCCGAGAACATCGCCGCCACGCAAAACACGAATACCTTGAAGCTCGCCACGTCGTAGCCCGAGAAGCGGACCCGCTCCTCCTTGTCGCGCATCGCCATCAGCAGCTTGCCCAGCTTGGAGGCGAGCAGGTAGCGCGCCAGCAGGATGCAGCCGAACAGCAGCGCGCCGTTGACGAAGTACAGCGTCATGCGGGCCGCATCGGTGCGGATGTCCCAGCCCAGCAGCGTCTTGAGGTCGGTGATGCCGTTGACGCCGCCGGTCCAGCCCTGCTGGCCAATGATGAGCACCGACAGGATCAGCGCCACGGCCTGCGTCACGATCGCGAAGTAGGTGTCGCCGACGCGGCGCTTGAACATCGCCAGGCCGAGCACCAGCGCCAGCAGGCAGGGCACCAGCGGCACCGCCATCAGCGTGAACCAGAAGCTCTTGAACGGCACCCAGAACCACGGCAGCTCGGTGAGCTGGTTCCAGTCCATGAAGTCGGGGATGCCGGGCGTGGACTGGATCTTGGTGGCCTCGGGCGTGGAGGCCTCCAGCTTGAGAAACATGGCCATGCAATAGCCGCCGAGGCCGAAGAACACCCCCTGGCCCAGGCTCAGGATGCCGCCGTAGCCCCAGCACAGCACCAGGCCCAGCGCGACGAACGCGTAGGTGAGGTACTTGCCGACCAGGTTGAGGCGGAACACGTCGAGCACCAGCGGGAACACCACGAAGATCAGGCCGGCCAGCAGCGCCAGGCCGATCATGCCGTGGCGTCCGCCCAGCACGTTGCGATAGAGGCTTTTCATGTGCGTGTCCTCCGGTTCACTTGCGGACCTTGACGCTGAACAGGCCCTGCGGGCGCAGCATCAGGATGATGACCACCGCCGAGAGCGTGAGCACCTTGGCCATGGAGCCGGTCATGAAGAACTCCGAGATCGACTGGGTCTGGGCGATCGCGAAGGCCGAGGCGATGGTGCCGAACAGGCTGGCCGCGCCGCCGAACACCACGGTCAGGAAGGTGTCGACGATGTAGAGCGAGCCGCTGGTGGGGCCGGTGGAGCCGATGGTGGTGAAGGCCGCGCCGGCGATGCCGGCGATGCCGCAGCCCAGCGCGAAGGTCACGCGGTCGACCCGCTTGGTGTCGATGCCCACCGCGCCGCTCATGGCGCGGTTCTGCACGGTGGCGCGCACGTGCAGGCCCCAGGTCGAACGGAACATCGCGAGCAGCAGGCCCGCGGTCAGCAACAGCGTGATCGACATCACGAACAGGCCGTTGAGCGGGATGTCCACGCCGTCGAGCGGCTGCCACGAGCCCATCAGCCACTCGGGCAGCGTGGGACTGACCTCGCGCGGGCCGAAGATCGAGCGCAGCGACTGCTGCAGGATCAGCGACAGGCCCCAGGTCGCCAGCAGGGTGTCGAGCGGGCGCCGGTAGAGATGGCGGATCATGGCCCACTCCACCAGCCAGCCCAGCGCGAAGGTCACGGCGAAGGCCAGCGCGATCGCGGCGAAGAAGTACACCGGCATCAGGCCGGGCGCGTATTGCTGGACCAGGTCGGACAGCAGGTAGGTGCAATAGGCGCCCACCGCGAGAAACTCGCCGTGCGCCATGTTGATGACGCCCATCTGGCCGAAGATGATGGCCAGGCCCAGGGCCATCAGCAACAGCACGCTGAACACCGACAGGCCGTTGAAGCCCTGCATCAGCAGGATGGCCCCGAGGTCGGAGAAGGATTCCATATCGCACTCCCGGCATGAAACAGACCGTGCGCGCCGGCCGGCGCGCACGGGACCCACAGGCGCCGCGCCTTACTGGTAGCCCTTGGGGAACGGATCCGGGCGGATCAGGTCCGGCGTCTCGAAGATCACGTCGAACTGGCCGTCCTTCTTGATCTGGCCGATGCGGGTGCGGCTCCAGAGGTGATGGTTCGGATCGATCTTGACGTAGCCCTCGGGCGCCTCCTTGAACTCGAGGTCGGCCGAGGCCGCCACCACCTTGTCCACGTCGAAGCTGCCGGCCTTCTCGACCGCCATCTTCCACAGCCACGGGCCGAGATAGGCGGCCTGGGTCACGTCGCCGATCACGGCGTTGGCGCCGTACTTGGCCTTGAAGGCCTCGACGAATTTCTTGTTGTTGGGGTTGTCCAGGCTCTGGAAGTACTTCATGCACGACCAGAAGCCTTCGGCGTTCTCGCCGCCGATGCCCAGCAGCTCGTCTTCGGTGACCGAGATCGTCAGCAGCTTCTGCTTGTCGGCGGTCACGCCGGCGGCCTTGAGCTGCTTGTAGAACGAGACGTTGCTGCCGCCGACCACCACCGCGAACACCACGTCGGGCTTGCGCAGCTTGATCTTGTTGATGAGCGAACCGAACTGGGTGTGGCCCAGCGGGTAGTACTCCTCGCCCACCACCTCGCCCTTGAGCACGTTCTCGATGTGCTTGCGCGCGATCTTGTTGGAAGTGCGCGGCCAGATGTAGTCGGAGCCGATCAGGTAGAACGACTTGGCCTTCTTCTCCTTGGCCAGCCAGTCCAGGCTGGACAGGATCTGCTGGGTCGCCTCCTGGCCGGTGTAGAACACGTTCTTGGATTGCTCCAGGCCCTCGTAGAAGGTCGGGTAGTAGAGCAGGCCGTTTTCCTTCTCGAACACCGGCAGCACCGCCTTGCGCGAAGCCGAGGTCCAGCAGCCGAACACGGTGGCGACCTTGTCGCTCACCAGCAGCTTGCGCGCCTTCTCGGCGAAGGTCGGCCAGTCGGAGGCGCCGTCTTCCTGCACGATCTTGATCTTGCGGCCCAGGATGCCGCCCATCGCGTTGATCTGCTCGATGGCCAGGCGCTCCGACTGGATCGAGCCGGTCTCGCTGATGGCCATGGTGCCGGTCGCGGAGTGCAGCTGACCCACGGTGACTTCGGTGTCGGTGATGGCCAGGCCGGTGGTGTTGATGGCCGAGGTGGCGGGCGCGGCGGCGCGCGACAGCATCGGCACGCCCAAGAGCGGCAGGCCGGCGAGCGTCATGGCGACGCGGCGGCGCGCGAGGGAGGCGGGGCCGTCGCCGGCTCGGTCGAAGGGGGATTTGCCAGACATCGGTGACTCCTGAGAATGGATCACGACCAGGGAAACCGAGCATGTGCGGCGGTGACCGCGGCCCGGAGCTTGGGGGCATACTAGGAGCGCATGCCGCACTGCAACATACGTCGATTGACGTACAGGCACGGCCCGCCTGGGGCGCTACAAAGAGCCGTACGTCGAATGACGCATCCCGCCGGCCGGCGCCCGGCGCGGCGCCGCCCCGTCAGAGCCCGCCGGAGTCCTCTCTTGTCCGCCAGCGCACCGCAACGCATCGTCAAGATCCGCCGCGACTACAACACCTGGGTCGCCAACGAAACGCTCGAGGACTACGCCCTGCGTTTTACCCCGGTGTCGTTTCGCAAGTGGTCGGAGTTCCGCGTCGCCAACACCGCCGTGGGCGCGGTGTCGTTCCTGGCGCTCGAGGCCATCGGCGGCGCGCTGGCGCTGAACTACGGCTTCGTCAACGCGTTCTGGGCCATCGTGGCGGTGGCGCTGGTGGTGTTCCTGACCGGCCTGCCGATCGCCTACTACGCCGCCCGCGACGGCCTGGACATGGACCTGCTCACGCGCGGCGCCGGCTTCGGCTACATCGGCTCCACCATCACCTCGCTGATCTACGCGTCGTTCACCTTCATCTTCTTCGCGCTCGAGGCGGCCATCATGGCGCTCGCGCTCGAACTCGCCACCGGCCTGCCCCTGTCGATCGGCTATCTGGTGTGCGCGCTGGTGGTGATCCCGCTGGTGATGTACGGCATCACCTTCATCAACCGGCTGCAGGCCTGGACCCAGCCGCTGTGGCTGGCGCTGCTGCTGCTGCCCTATGGCTTCATCCTCTGGAAGGATCCGGGCTCGGTGGCCGCCTTCCTGCAGTTCGACGGCTACGACGAGCGCGGCGGCCACTTCAACCTGCTGATGTTCGGCGCGGCCGTGGCGGTGGCCGCCTCGCTGGTGACCCAGATCGGCGAGCAGGTCGACTACCTGCGCTTCCTGCCGCCGCCCACCTGCGCCAACCGCAAGCGCTGGTGGGCCGCGCTGCTGTGCGCCGGCCCGGGCTGGATCCTGCCCGGCGCGGCCAAGATCCTGGGCGGCGCCTTCCTCGCCTACCTCGCGCTCGGGCATGGCGTGAGCGTGGAGAAGGCCGGCGATCCGAACCACATGTACCTGATCGCCTACGGCTACGTGGTCGACCACGCCGGGCTGGCGCTGGCGCTGGTGACGCTGTTCGTGGTGGTGTCGCAGATCAAGATCAACGTGACCAACGCCTATGCCGGCTCGCTGGCCTGGTCCAACTTCTTCGCGCGCGTCACGCACAGCCATCCGGGGCGGGTGGTGTGGCTGGTGTTCAACGTGCTGATCGCGGTGGTGCTGATGGAAATGGGCGTGTTCGGCGCGCTCGAGCACGTGCTGGCGCTGTTCTCGCACGTGGCGCTGGCCTGGATCGGCGCGCTGGTGGCCGACCTGGTGGTCAACAAGCCGCTCGGCCTGTCGCCCTCGCGCATCGAGTTCCGCCGCGCCTATCTGTACGACATCAACCCGGTGGGCGTGGGCAGCATGCTGATCGCGATCGTGCTGGCCCTGCTGGCCTACGCGGGGGCCTTTCCCGGCACGGCCGGCGCGCTGGCGCAGGCGCTCTCGCCCTTCGTGGCGCTGATCGCGGCATTCGTGAGCGCGCCGGTGATCGCCTGGGCCACGGGCGGCCGCTACAACCTGGCGCGCCAGCCCGAACCCGCGGCGGGCGGACACGAACAGCGCTGCGTGATCTGCGCCAACCGCTTCGAGCAGCCGGACATGGCGCACTGCCCGGCCTACAACGGCGCGATCTGCTCGCTGTGCTGCACGCTCGACGCCCGCTGCCAGGACCGCTGCAAGCCGCATTCGCGCGTGCAGGACCAGCTCGGCGCGGCGCTGCAGCGCATCCTGCCGGCGCGCATGAGCCGGGTGCTGCACTCGCGGCTGGTGCACTACCTGCTCATCGTCACCAGCATCGGCCTGTTGCTGGCGGCGATCCTCGGCCTGATCTACTTCCAGGAGGCGGTGAGCTACCGGCAGGCCGGGCTGGAGCTCGCCGGCCTGCGCGCCACCTTCGCCAAGCTGTACGCAGCGCTGCTGCTGATCGCCGGCGTGGCCGCCTGGTGGCTGGTGCTGACGCAGGAGAGCCGGCGCGTGGCGCAGGAGGAGTCGGACCGCCAGACCACGCTGCTGCTGCGCGAGATCCAGGCGCACCGCCAGACCGATGCCCAGCTGCAGAAGGCCAAGGAGGCGGCGGAGAGCGCCAACCTCGCCAAGAGCCGGTTCATGAGCGGCATGAGCCACGAGCTGCGGGCCCCGCTCAACAGCATCCTGGGCTACGCGCAGATCCTGCAGCGCGACCCGGCACTGCCGCCCGCGCGGCGCGAGGCCATCGACGTGATCCATCGCAGCGGCAAGCACCTGGTCGGCCTGATCGACGGGCTGCTCGACATCGCCCGCATCGAGGCCGGCAAGTTGCGGCTGGAGAACACCGAACTGCGGCTGCCCGAGTTCCTCGAACAGATTGTGCAGATGTTCCGGCCGCAGACCGCGCTCAAGGGGCTGGACTTCCGCTACGAGCGCGCGGCCGACCTGCCCAAGATCGTGCACATCGACGAGAAGCGCCTGCGCCAGATCCTGATCAACCTGCTGAGCAACGCGGTCAAGTTCACGCAGCAGGGCGAGGTGGCGCTGCGCGTCAAGCACGCGGCCGACATGGTGCTGTTCGAGGTGAGCGACAGCGGCATGGGCATCCCCGCCGCGGACATGGAACGCATCTTCCTGCCGTTCGAGCGCAGCTGGGCCGCGGCCGAGCAGGCCGACACCGGCACCGGCCTGGGCCTGACGATCTGCCGCATGCTGACCAACATCATGGGCGGCGAGATCACGGTGCGCAGCGAGGTCGGGCGCGGCAGCGTGTTCGCGCTCAAGCTGTTCCTGCCGGAGATGCGGTCGCCGCGCGGCGACATCCGTCCGGTCGGCCCGGTGATCGGTTACGAGGGCGAGCGGCTGCGCATCCTGACGGTCGACGACCAGCCCTCGCAGCGCCGGCTGGTGCGCGACATGCTGACGCCGCTGGGTTTCGAGGTGCACGAGGCCAACGGCGGCCAGGCCTGCCTGGCCGTGGTGCACACGCTGCGGCCCGCGCTGATCCTGATGGACGTGTCGATGCCGGGCATGGCGGGCTGGGACGTGTGCCGCGCGCTGCGCGCGCAGGGCGTGGCGGTGCCGATCGTGATGCTGTCGGCCAACGTGCACGGCATGGACCCGAAGGACAACGCCGACAGCGGCCACACCGACTTCATCGCCAAGCCCGTCATCATGGACGACCTGCTGGCGCGCATCGGCACGCACCTGCGGCTGCGCTGGCTCAGCGCGGCCGCCCCGCCCGCCGAGGTCCTGCAGGAGGGCGAGCTGCACGGCGTGGCACTCGAACGCGAGGACGCCGAATCGCTGCTGGAACTGGGCGCGATGGGCTACATCAAGGGCATCCTGGCGCGGCTCGACGAGATCGGCCAGCGCCAGCCCCATGCCGCGCGCCTGACGCGCCACCTGCATCTGCTCGCCAGCGAGTTCCAGCTGGCCGAATACAACCGCCTGCTCAAAGACCATGTACAGCGCCACCACCATGCCCTGCCCCGATAAGAACCTCGTCATGCTGGTCGACGATGCGCCCGACAATCTGCGCATGCTGTCGAGCGCGCTCGACGAGGCCGGCTACCGCGTGCTCATCGCCACCGACGGCCCCTCGGCGATCGAGCGGGTCGACTACGTGGTGCCCGACATCGTGCTGATGGATGCGGTGATGCCCGGCATGGACGGCTTCGAGACCTGCGCGCGGCTCAAGGCCCATCCCGTGGCGGCACAGGTGCCGGTGGTGTTCATGACGGGCCTGACCGAGCCGGAGCACGTGCTGCGCGGCTTTCGCAGCGGCGGCGTGGACTACGTGACCAAGCCGCTCGACACCGAAGTGGTGCTGGCGCGCCTGGACACGCACCTGCGCAACGCGCGCCACCTGTCGGCGGCCTTCGACGCGCTCGACGCGGCGGCGCGCGCCGTGGTGGCGCTGGACGCGCGCGGCCACGCGATCTGGAAGACCGGCCGCGCCCGCCTGTGGCTGGCCGACTACCTGGGCTGCGACGAGGACGCGCCGGGCCTGCCCGCGCCGCTGGCCGACTGGATCGCGCACAACCTGGCGCGTGGCCCGGCGGCCGAGCCGCTGGTGATCGAGGGCGCGGCGGGCCGGCTGATGCTGAGCCTGTCCGCCTCGCGCCGCTCCGGCGAAACCCTGCTGCTGCTGGAAGAACGCGCGCGCCCGGCCGAGGGCGCGGGCACGCTGGCCGCGCTGTACGGCCTCACGCCGCGCGAGTGCGACGTGCTGCAGTGGCTGGCCAAGGGCAAGACCAACCGCGACATCGCCGACATCCTCGGCATGGCGCCACGCACGGTCAACAAGCACCTGGAACACATCTTCGTGAAGCTGGGCGTGGAGACGCGCGCGGCGGCGGCCGGAATCGCGGCGCGGCTGACGAGTGCGTAAATACACGTCGTCAGAACGAGCGGTTGGCTGACGTCTCCCGTCGCCGGGGGGGCGGGTTCACTGCTACGATTGCAGTGTCAGCCGCCTGGACTTCGCTCATGCCCACCATCCCGTTCGTCACCCGTGTAATCCTGCGAAACTATCGCAGCATCGGCCAATGTGACGTCCGCCTTGGGCGGCTTACCTATCTGGTCGGCACGAATGGCGCTGGCAAAAGCAACTTCGTCGATGCATTGCACTTTGTCGCCGATGCATTGAACAGCTCGCTCGACCAGGCCCTGAGCCGTCGAGGCGGATTGAACGAGGTCCGCCGACGCTCGAGCGGTCATCCCACTCACTTTGGTATTCGCCTTGAGTTCAAGATCGGCAACCAGGCCGGCCATTACGCATTCAATATTGCAGCCCTGAAGAACCGCGGCTTCGAAGTCCAGATCGAAGAGTGCTCTCTTGGTGGCCGTGGCAAAGGGCCGTATTACCGGATAGAGAAGGGCGTCGTTCAGGAGAGCAGCGAAAAAACCCTTCCGGCGTTCACGAAAGATCGATTGGCACTCGTGGCGCTATCGGGGCTGAGTGAATTTCGACCGATCTTCGACGCCTTGACCAGCATGGGTTTCTACAACCTGAATCCACGCGTGATGCGCGAACTTCAAAAGCCTCAAGAGGGCCGTCTGTTGAAGCCCGAAGGGGAGAACATCACCAGCGTAATCGGGCATCTCGAGCGCGTGAACCCGCCGGCTCTGGACGCGATATCCGAGTACTTGCGCACCGTCGTGCCGACCGTTCACGGTGTTACGCGGGTCCAGGTTGGCCCCATGGAAACCCTGGAATTTCGGCAGGAAGTCCCAGGGGCGAAGGATCCCTGGCGATTCTCGGCGCACAACATGTCCGATGGCACGCTGCGAGCCCTCGGGGTGCTTACCGCTCTCTTCCAGAGCAATCAGGATTTCGCGCCCACCCTCATCGGTATCGAAGAGCCGGAGACGGCATTGCATCCCGCCGCAAGCGCGGCCCTGCGAGAGGCGCTGCAGCGTGCAAGCGACCTGACTCAGATCATCGTCACCAGCCATAGCCCCGACCTCCTGGATGATGAATCGGTTCACGATGACCAGATCCTGGCAGTGGTGTCGCAGGAAGGCGAAACCAAGCTCGCCGGGCTGGACAACGCCGCGCGGGAGGCGATACGCGAACACCTGTTCTCCGCGGGCGAGCTGCTCAAGTTGGGCCAACTGACGCCAGACCCCGCAGCTTTGGAAGAGCAAGGGTCCCGCCAGTTCCCCCTGTTCTACACGGACAATTTATGACGCGCGTTTCGTGCATCGTGGAAGGGCACGGCGAGGTGGTGTCACTTCCCTTGCTGCTGCGGAGAATCGCGCAATGGCGTACGCCACAAACGCACGTCGACGTCCCGCTCCCGATTCGTGTACACCGCGACCGATTTCTGAGAAAAGACGAGGAATTCCGGCGGCATCTGAACCTGGCAGCCAAGAAAGCGGGAGATGAAGGATGGATCGTGGTGCTGCTGGACGCCGACGATGATTGCCCGGCAACCCTCGGCCGGGCATTGGCCGAACGTGCCAGAGCTGCCGTCCCGCACAGAAGAGTCTCGATCATTCTGGCCAATCGTGAATTCGAATCCTGGTTCATAGGCGCCGCGGCGTCTCTTCAAGGGCACAGAGGTTTCCGGGCCAGCGCGGACGATCTTGCCATCGAGGCCGAAATGCCCCGCGATGCAAAAGGCTGGATCCGGCAGAGGATGCAGGAGCGCTCATATGGAGAAACCACCGATCAGCCGGCGTTCACTGCGGAGATGGACCTGCAACAGGCGCTCGATCGATGCCGGTCCTTCAGGAAGCTGTGTTCGGAGTGGGATGCATTTTTCATGCCAGCCCACTAGACCCTACTCAGGGCCTCGCCACGCGTCGATGCTAGAATGCGGCACCCTCGTACGCGCTCCTCAAATGCGCGTCTGCTCCGACCACATCGCTCGGTCGGCCGGCGGCCCTCTCGTGGCCACTGCACTCGCCGTAGTTAAATGGATATAACCGGCCCCTCCTAAGGGTCAATTGGTGGTTCGATTCCACCCGGCGAGGCCATTTCCCCTCCCCCGCACGGCCCCGTCCCTTTTCGGGAGATTCC
>Ga0160496_1000473_pt1 | contig 17566 bp, 14 predicted proteins | sample DIDPMG_2_FD_108231 | JGI IMG/M metagenome (GOLD analysis project Ga0160496, IMG submission 108231) | Enriched soil microbial communities from UW Madison campus, WI, USA - DID2937_E24_FP MG | ecosystem: Environmental > Terrestrial > Soil > Grasslands | place: USA: Madison, Wisconsin | collected...
ACAACAAGGACATCATGCTGAGCTTACCCCAAACCCGTCCGCGCCATCGGAAAAACTGCCTGACCCCACGCTGGAAACGCACTTCCCGCCTGATTGCCCTGGCCTTGTGTGGCATCGGCGCACCGCTACTCTGGTGCAGCCCGGCCCAGGCCGGCATCTCCATGGTGCAGCCACCCAAGCGCATCGATGCCAGCAAGCCCCTGGAACTGACGCTGCTGGTGTCCGAGGACGAACAGGCCGAACGCAGCTACAGCCTCCCGCCCACCCTGCTGGTGGCAGCCTCGGCCGACATGATCCCGCCGCAGCAGATCACCTTGCAGCGGGTCGATGGCGAGGACCGCCTCACGCTGCGGCAAGGCGAGTTCCGCAAGGTACGTTATCGCGGCGTGCTGCCGGAGCGCCTGCGCGGCATGGTGCGCATCGAGCCAATCGGCATCGACGCCTCGCCGGTGCTGGTGGCGGTAGTGCGTCCGGATGCGAGCCTCGGGCCGCTGCCGGAGTCGCCCGACCTGATCAACACCCCGCTGGCCGACTCCAGCAGCAAGGTGGCCCCGGTGGCGCCCTCGGCCACGGTACTCACGCCCGGCACCAATGCCTCGCCCATCGACAGCGCACCGGCGGCCGAAGACATCCTCTCCAATAATCGCCGCCTGTCCTTCAACGAGCCGATGTACTTCACGGTCGGGCATAACCACGGCGATACCAATGCCCGCTTCCAGTTCAGCTTCAAGTTCCGTGTCTTCGTGCCGGACGATCCGCGCTCGCGCGGCCTGCTGGACAATCTCTACCTGGGCTACACCCAGTTCTCGCTGTGGGACCTGTCGGCGCCTTCCGCGCCCTTCCGCGATACCAGCTATCGCCCCAGCCTCTACTACTACCTGCCGGACCTGGGCATCCAGAACGGCGTGTTCAGCCGCATCGGCATCGCCACCGGCCTGGAGCACGAGTCCAATGGCCGCGACGGTCCCGAATCGCGCAGCATCAATACCTATTTCATCGAACCGACCTTCAACTTCGGCAACCTCAACGACTATCACTTCAAGGTCGCGCCCAAGGTCTACGCCTATCTCGGCCCGACCCGCGACAATCCGGACATCGCCGACTACCGCGGCCACCTGGACCTGAAGCTGGCCTATGGCAAACCGGACGGGGTGGAAGTGGCGACCATGCTGCGCAAGGGCAGGCTGGGCGGCAAGTACAGCGCCGAGACGCAGATTTCCTATCCGCTCTCGCGCCTGCTGCCTGGCACCGCCGGCTACCTGATGGCCAGCTACTTCTCCGGCTACGGGGAAAGCCTGCTGACCTACAACCAGAAGGACAGCCCGCAACTGCGCATCGGCTACGCCTTGTGGCGATAGGACCGGGCCCGAGCACTGGCCGGTAAAAGCACAACGGGGATGCACTGCATCCCCGTTGTTCATTGTTGCAGCGGACCTGGGTCGCGCGTCAGGCCACCGGCGTGCGCATGGTGACGAACTCCTCGGCCGAGGTCGGATGGATGCCGATGGTGGTATCGAACTGCGCCTTGGTAGCACCACACTGCAGGGCCACGGCGAAACCCTGGATCACTTCGCCGGCGTCGCCGCCCACCATGTGCACGCCCAGCACCCGGTCAGTGGCGGCATCGACCACCAGCTTCATGAAGGTTCGTTCAGTATTGCGCGAAAGCGTGTTCTTGAGCGGCTTGAAATCGGTCTTGAAGATCTTCACCGCGCCCACTTCCTTCCTGGCCTCTTCCTCGCTCATGCCGACGGTGCCGATGTTGGGATGGCTGAAGACAGCGGTGGGGATGTTGCGGTAGGACATGCTGCGCTCGCCCTTTCCGAACAGGCGCGCCACCACCACCATGGCTTCGGCCAGCGCCACCGGGGTGAGCGCCACGCGGTCGATGACATCGCCCACGGCCAGGATGGAGGGCACGCTGCTCTCGAAGTTGTCGTTGACCGGAATGGCGCCGTTCTTCGCCAGCGCGATACCGACCTTCTCCAGCCCCAGCCGGCCCGTATTGGGCGTGCGGCCGGTGGCGAACAGCACGCACTCGGCCTGCAGGGTCTCGCCATTGGTCAGGCGCACCTGCTTGACGCTGTCCTCCGTGGCTCCTGCGGCATCCTCGGCTTCGATGGCATCGATGCTGGCGTTGAAGACCAGGCGGATGCCCTTCTTGGCCATCTCGTCGGCCAGGTGCACGCCGAGGTCGGCATCCATGTTGCGCAACAGGCGCTCGCGGCGATAGACCAGGGTCACCTCGCTGCCCAGGCCGTTGAGGATAGAGGCCAGTTCCACCGCGATATAGCCGCCCCCCAGCACCACCGCGCGCTTGGGCAGGCCCTTGAGGTGGAAGAAGTCATCCGAGGTGATCCCCAGTTCGCTCCCCGGAATCTGCGGCTTGTCCGGATGGCCGCCGGTGGCGATCAGGATGTGGCGGGCGGTGAAGCGCTGGCCATCGACGTTGACCGTATGCGCATCCTCCACCGTGGCAAAGCCACGATGCAGCTTGACGTTGGCCCCGTCCAGCAGACGCTGGTAGATGTCGTTGAGGTGGGCGATCTCGCGATCCTTGTTGGCGATCAGGGCCGACCAGTCGAAGCTGGGCTTGCCGTTGAGGGTCCAGCCATAGCCGGCGGCATCGGCGAAGTCCTCGTGGTAATGCGCACTGTAGGATATCAGCTTTTTCGGAATGCAGCCCACGTTGACGCAGGTGCCGCCCAGGTCGCCCTTCTCCGCCAGGCCCACGCGGGCGCCGGTCTGGCCGGCGAAGCGCGCAGCGCGTACGCCACCGGACCCGCCGCCGATGGTGAAGAGGTCGTAATCGTATTGGCTCATGGTTTCTCCATTGCATGGACGCTGCCCCCTGGCGGCGCCCGTGTTCTATCTGCTCGGTCTGACCGTTATGCGGGCGTACTGCCGCTTTGCAAGGGCGCCCGGCGCCGACCGTCCAGCGCGCGCATCACCAGCAGCACCGGTGCCAGCCCCACCAGCACGATGGACAGCGCCGGCAAGGCCGCTTCGCCCAGGCGCTCGTCACGCGCCAGGTTGTGCGCGATCACCGCCAGGGTGTCGGTATCGAAGGGACGCAACAGCAGGGTCGCCGGCAATTCCTTGACCACATCGACGAACACCATCAGGGCTGCCACCGCCAGCGAACGCCACAGCAAGGGCAGGTGCAGGCGCCAGGCGATCGCTGCGCGCGAACTGCCCAGCGTGCGCGCCGCTTCATCGAGACTGACTGGAATGCGGGTATAGCCGGACTCCACCGACTGCACCGCAACCGCCGTGAAGCGTACCAGATACGCATAGATCACGCCCAGGGAGCTGGCCGTGAGCAGCACACCCAGACCGGCGGCCGGCCACCGCGCCTGCAACCAGGCCACCGGCAGCAGGATGCCCACCGCGATCACCGATCCGGGAATCGCATAGCCCATGCCGGCCAGCCGCGCCGTCAGGCGCAACATCGCCCCCTGCAGACGCGGCAAACCACTGGCACGTAGCGCAAAGCACAGGGCCAGCGCCAGCACGATGGCCGCCAGCGCCGCCATGCCCCCGAAGCGGAAACTGTTCCACACCCAGCCGGCATAACGCGCCAGGTCGAAGGCGACGCCGGCTTCATGACCCACGTCACGCCCCGCCTCGCCCCACCAGAGGTGTAAAAGGATGCCCACCGGCAGCAGGAAGCCTGCCACCACCGGCAAGCCGCACACCAGCCAGGCCAGCACCGTCGGGCCGCGCCTCAGGTGCGGGCGGGTACCCTCTGCGCTGTCAGCGGCATCGGCGCTGCGCGCACCACGGGTGGCGGCAAATCGCATGCGGCCCTGCTCGCGGCGTTCCAGCCACAGCAGCACTGCCACGAACAGCAACAGCAGCGAGGCGTACTGGGCCGCGGCGATGCGGTCGTCCAGCACCACCCAGGCCTTGTAGATGCCGGTGGTAAAGGTGGTCAGGCCGAAGTAGGCCGACACGCCATAGTCCGCCAGCGTCTCCATCAGCGCCAGCGCGGCCCCGGCCGCCAGTGCCGGGCGCGCCAGCGGCAGCGCCACGCGCACGATGCGCTCGGCCAGCGGCGTACCCAGCATGCGGGCCGCCTCCATCAGATGGTTGCCGCGTTCGGACAGCGCATTGCGCGCCAGCAGATAGGCATAGGGATAGAGCGTGAAGACAAACATGCAGATCGCCCCCGGCAGACCGCGCACATCCATGCGCCAGCCCGGGAACCAGCCGCGCAGCGTGCTCTGCACCAGCCCGGCGTACTGCAGGAAATCGGTATAGGCATAGGCCGAGACATAGGCCGGCATTGCCATGGGCAGCAGCAAGGCCCAGGACAGCCAGCGCCGTCCGGGAAATTCGAACAGGCTCACCGTCACCGCCGCCGCACCGCCCACCAGCACCACGCCCAGCGGCACCATCAGCGCCAGCCAGCCGGAGGTGGCCAGGTAACCGGGCAGGACGGTCTGCATCTGCTGGCGCAGGCTGTCCACGCCGGCCGCGTCCAGGCCCAACCAGGCGGCGAGGATGCCCAACAGCGGCAAGGCGATCAGGACTGCAAGCAAACCGATGATATGCATAACAAGGAAACGGTGAAAATGGACTACCCAGGTGGAAGACGCGAGGGCTTGCGCTACACTGCACACCCTCAGGCAATCGCGAATTGTAACCATTTCACCGGGCATCTCCATGTTTCTGGAAGTCGAGCACCTCAGCATCCGCTATCCCCGTACTCCCTCCGCCGCCGTCGACGACGTCTCGCTGCGCCTGCAGCCGGGCGAACTGGGTGCGCTCATCGGTCCCTCCGGCAGCGGCAAGACCAGCCTGCTGCGCGCCGTGGCCGGGCTGGAGCCGGCACAGGCCGGCCGCATCCGGCTGGCCGGGACGTTCCTGGAAGGCGATGGCATCCGGGTGGCGGCCGAGGAGCGGCGCATCGGCATGGTGTTCCAGGATTTCGCGTTGTTCCCGCATCTGGATGTGGCGGCCAACATCGGCTTCGGCTTGCGCGGCATGGCACGCGGCCAGCGCGAACAGGTGGTGGCGGCCATGCTGGAGCTGGTCGGTCTGTCGGGTTCGGGTGGCAAGTTCCCGCACCAGCTTTCCGGCGGCCAGCAGCAGCGCATCGCCCTGGCGCGGGCGCTGGCACCGCAGCCACGCCTGCTGTTGCTGGACGAACCGTTTTCCAGCCTGGATGTGGAATTGCGCGAACGTCTGGCGCACGATGTGCGCGACATCCTCAAGCGCACCGGCACCACCGCCCTGATGGTCACGCACGACCAGATGGAAGCCTTTGCCGTGGCCGACGTGGTGGGAGTGATGCGGCAAGGCCGCCTGGAACAGTGGGATAGCCCCTACGCCCTCTATCACCGCCCGGCCACCCGCTTCGCGGCCGATTTCATCGGGCACGGCGTGCTGCTGCAGGGAACACTGATGCCGACATCTGCCCCGGCCTCAGTCAGGGACGGGAGCGAGGGAGAAATTGAAGTGCAGACCGCAGCCGGCCTGTTGCGCGGCATGCCCTTGCACGATCAGCCCCAGCCGGCAAATGCGCAGGTTGACGTGCTGCTGCGGGCTGACGACGTGATGCATGACGACGCCTCACCCTTCAAGGCAAGAGTTGTTCGCAAATCATTCAGGGGAGCGGAATTTCTCTACACGCTGGCGCTGGAGAACGGGCAGCAACTGCTGTCGCTGGTCCCCTCCCACCACGATCACGCGGTGGGCGAGTGGATAGGCATCAGGCTGGACGTCACGCATCTGGTGACCTTCCCCAGCATGGAGTCGTCGTTGGCGGCCGCCGCAGAGGCCGGCACCGCCAGTGCTGGAGTGGGCACACGCTGATCCACGCAGGCCGCCCGGCCCAGCGCATCCACCACCAGCCAGTCGAGGGCGCGCCGCATCAGTAGCGGGCTTTCGACAGCACCACCAGCCAGCGGCGCAGCAGCAGGATTTCCACATGGCCGGGCTCGATGCCGGCGCTGCACTCGATCACCGGATTGACGCGATAACGGCGCACATAGGTGTCACGGCAGATGAAGATTTCGCGACGACCCAGGCGGATCGCCAGCGAAGACGGGCTGGAAGATGCAACAGCGAAGCGAGCGTCGGAAGCAAGATCAAAGTGTGTCATGGCAGCGATTCCTCTTCTTGTCGATTGGAGGCTTCACTTTAGCACAAGCACTGTATGAATACACAGTATTTTTTATACAGTACTGTATGCACCATGGCGAGCATACAACAGCCGGCCCATCCTGCATTTCCCGCCGTGGCTCCTAAGCCACACCGGCCGCCAGGCGCGCCCGCACGAAGCCGATGTGTTCCCGCAGCACATAGAACTGGTCGGCAAAGGCCAGCGGCATCTTCATCCGGTTCACCGCGATCTCGATCTCGTCCAGGCGCGTGAGCATCTCGGCCTGGTCTTCCGGCGATTCGCGGGACAAGCCGCGTTCCAGCGAGATCAGCTCGCCATACCAGCGATAGATGCGCGAACGCACACGCCAGCCATAGAGCATCGGCACCAGGCGGATACCCGGGATGAGCAGCAGGATCACCGGCAGCACGATCACCACTGCACGGTCCACCAGGCTGGCCATCCAGAATGGCAGGGTGCGGTAGAAGAAGGTCTTGCCGGACTTGTAGTAGCGCGCCGCATCGTCGCTGATCGGATATTCATGCTCCAGCGGCGCCGGGAACTCCCCTGCCTTCTGCATCACGTTGGCCTTGCCATGCACTTCGCGGGCGGCCGCGATCAGCAGGTCCGACAGTGCCGGATGCAGGTCCTCGCGCGCCACCAGTTCGGCCGTGGGTGCGATCAGCTGGGTATCGCGGGCCGGCAGGTTGCGCGCCAGGTCGAACACGCCCATGGGCATCTTCAAGGTATTGAGATAGCGGAAGCGCCGCACATAGGCATCGGCCTGGGAAAAATCCAGCAAGCGGATGCCAGGGGCGCGCAGCAGCTTGCCCATGGTCGCCACCGATACCGAATCGCCCATCAGGAAGGCCGCATCGATCTTGCCACCGGTCAGCGCCTGGGCCGCCTCATCGCCGCCAATGTTCAACAGCTGGGTGCTGCCGCCCTCTTCCACACCGTTGGCCTTGAGCAGGGTCGCGGCCAGCACGCTGGAACCGCTACCGGCACCGCCGATGGCGATGCGCTTGCCGGCCAGCTCCGACAGCTGGCGCAGCGGCGGGACCGGCTTGCCGTCCTCGCGCGGCGGCGGCGTGCGGTAGTACACCGACACCGGCACATAGGAAATGCTGCCCAGCGACACCAGCGGCGCCAGCGCCTCGGCCGGTACCGCGCCGGCCAGGCCGCCCTGCACGAAGCCGACGTCCAGGCTCTGGTCGGGATCGGCCAGGCGTTTCAGGTTGTCCAGCGAGCCCCCGGTCTCGACGATATCGAGGCGGATGCCATCGCGCGCCAGGATGGCCTTGTAGCGTTCGGCCACGCGCCAGAAATTGCTGTCCTTGGGACCGGCAGCGATCGTGATCGAAGACGGCGGGGCCGGGCGGATCAGCCAGATCACCAGCCAGGCGCCGATCAGGATCAGCAGGATGATGGGACCGAAGCTGACGGCCAGGTCGCGCCAGGAGATGGCCACGAAGCGCGCCCGGATGCGGGTCGCCGACGGGGCGTAGGCGGAGAGTTTCTTGTCTTTGAGCATGCGCGCTATTCTAGCCGCGCCGCCCCGCTTTGGGCTTCACTGCCTTGTAACGTGATGTGACTCTCCGCGTCAGTCGCTCAGTAGGTCTTGTACGGCAGGAACTTGCCCGACAGCATCACGTTCACGCGATCACCATTGGGGTCGGCCTGACGCTGGATGTCCATCTTGAAATCGATGGCGCTCATGATGCCGTCACCGAATTCTTCGTGGATCAGTTCCTTGATGGTGCTGCCATAGACGCTGACGATCTCGTACCAGCGGTAGATCAGCGGATCGGTCGGCACCGGGGTCGGCAGCGAACCCTTGTAGGGCACGATCTGCAGCCACAGGGTTTCTTCATCGGTGAGTTCGAACAGCTCCTGGGCGGTGGCGGCCTGCTTGGCGGTGAGGGTCATCTGGCCCAGCATGGCAGCGGTGGTCCACTCCTTGCTCTGGCCGATGCGCTCGGCGATCTGGGCCCAGGTCATCTTCTTGCTGACCTTGGCGGTAACGATCTTCTGGGTGACTTGGTTGCGGTCCATGGCTATCTCCTTTGGGTGGACGGGATGAAGATCGACGACACACCTCTCAGTGCGCGTCATCGATCGTGACGAATGCTTGCGACACAATGACGAAATCTCTGGGGCTGCCCTGCCGGTTTTCAGGCCACCGCCTGCTCCAGCCCCGGCATCACGATGCGCGTGGGAGGACGCGGTACGCCGCTGGCCTGGGCCGCCTGGATCTGGCGCGAGCGGTGTACCAGGAAGTCCACCAGGTGATTGCGGATGCGATAGAACTGCGGATCGTGATGCATGGCTTCCCGGCTGCGGGTCTTGGGCAAGGTGTTGATGACCACTTCGGCGATGCAGGCCTGCGGGCCGTTGGACATCAGGAATATCTTGTCGGCCAGCAGGATGGCCTCGTCCACGTCATGGGTGATCATGAACACGGTCTGCCCGGTGGCCGCGCAGATCTTCAGCAGCTCGTCCTGCACCACGCCGCGTGTGAGGGCATCGAGGGCGCCAAAGGGTTCATCCATCAGCAGCATCTTGGGCTCGATGGAAAAGGCCCGGGCGATACCCACCCGCTGCTTCATGCCGCCCGAGAGTTCGGAGGGCTTCTTGTGCTCAGCCCCCTTCAGACCCACCATCGCGATGAAGCGGCGCGCATGTTCCTCGGCCTTGGCGCGCGACCAGTCGGGCCAGCGCGAACGTACCGCGAACACCACGTTGCCCAGCACGCTGAACCAGGGCATGAGTGCATGGCTCTGGAACACCACGCCGCGATCCAGGCTCGGCCCCTTGATCTCGCGCCGGTCCATGATGACCACGCCGTCGCTGGCCGCCTCCAGCCCCGCCAACACGTTGAGGATGGTGGTCTTGCCGCAGCCGGAGTGGCCGATCACGCAGACGAATTCACCGCGGTCGATACCGAAGGAAACCTGTTCGAACACCGGCGGCGCGCCCGCCGCATAGCGTTTGGAGAGCCCCTGCACGCTCAGGAAATTGTGGTCCATGCTCTTGCCCTCTTCATTCGATGTACGCGATTTACTCGACATAGGTCACCAGTCTTTGCAGCCGGGCGAAGATCAGGTCCAGCACCATGCCGGTCACGCCGATGACCAGGATGGCGAAGATCACGCTGGTCAGCGACAGGTTGTTCCATTCGTTCCAGACGAAGTAGCCGATGCCGGTGCCGCCCACCAGCATCTCGGCCGCCACGATCACCAGCCAGGCGATGCCCATGGAAATGCGCATGCCGGTCAGGATGGTGGGTGCCGCCGCCGGCAGGATCACCAGGAAGGCGCGCCGCAACGAGGACACTTCCAGCGTCTTGGCCACGTTGAGCCAATCGCGCCGCACCGAGGCCACGCCGAAGGCGGTGTTCATCAGCATCGGCCAGACCGAGCAGATGAAGATCACGAACACGCCCGAGATCGACGAATCCTTGATCGTGTACAGCGCCAGCGGCATCCAGGCCAGCGGCGAGATGGGCTTGAGGATCTGGATGAAGGGATTCAGGGCGCGCTGCATCAGCGGCGACATGCCCAGCAGGAAACCCAGCGGAATCGCCACCACCGCCGCAATCGCAAACCCCAGTCCGACCCGTCCCAGCGAATAGGCCAGCTGGATGCCGATGCCCTTGTCGTTGGGACCGTTGTCGTAGAAGGGATTGGCCAATTCCTTGCGGATGGTCTCGCCCATCTGCGCCAGCCCGGGAAAGCCGTCGCGCTTGGCCGCGCCACTGCTCTTGCCCATCAGCTTGGCGTATTCATCCTGGGCGGCACTGGCCGCGCCCTCCTGCGGCAGCGTCGCGAAATGCCACACCATCAGCAACGCCGCCAGCAGCAACAGCGAGATCAGCGCGGCGCGCCAGCCGAGATGCCTGGCCGGCATCATGCGCTCCTCTTGATGGCGAAGCTGTTGACGTAGGCCTCGGCCTTGTTGGCGTCGAACTCCTTGCCCATGATGGAATACTTGCGATAGGCACCTTCCGGCACCGGCTGGCCCAGTTCCTTCATGTGTTTCTTGGCCTCGGTCAGCAGCAGCACCTTCTCGGTGATGGCCTTGTAGTCGATATCACCCTTGATGTAACCCCAACGCTTCATCTGCGTGAGAATCCACACCCCCATCGAATCCCAGGGGACCGGGTCGAAGTCGGCACGGCCCGGCACATTCTTCACATTACCCAGACCATCGGCAAAGCGCCCGGTCAGCACCTGTTCCACCACCGTCTCGGGCTGGTTGAGGTAGGCTGCCGGCGAGATCACCTTGGCCACCAGCGAGCGATTGGACGGGTCGCGCGCCATCGCGGCGGCGGTCAGCACGGCGCGGAACAGCGCGGCGAAGGTGTTGGGGTTCTGCTTGATGAATTCTTCCGAAGTACCAAAGGCACAGCAGGGGTGGCCGTCCCAGATGTCGCGCGAAAGGATGTGGATGAAACCGATCTCGTCATACACCGCGCGCTGGTTGAAGGGATCGGGGCCGAGGAAGCCGTCGATGTTGCCGGCCCGCAGGTTGGCCACCATCTCCGGTGGCGGCGTGACGCGGATCTGCACATCGCGGTCCGGGTCCAGGCCATGTTCGGCCAGGTAGTAGCGCAACAGGAAGTTGTGCATCGAATACTCGAACGGCACCGCGAACTTGAAGCCCTTCCACTGCCGGGGATCGCGCTTGTCCTTGTGCTTGTTGTGCAGCGTGATGGCCTGGCCGTTGATGTTCTGGATGGTCGCCACGCGCATCTGGGTGGCATTGCTGCCCACCCCCATGGACATGGCCATGGGCATGGGCGAGAGGAAGTGCGAGGCGTCGTGTTCCTTGTTGATCATCTTGTCGCGGATCAGCGCCCAGCCGGCCGTCTTGTTGAGCGACACGTTCAGGCCCTGCTTGCGGTAGAAGCCCAGCGGGTCGGCCATGATCAGCGGCGCCGCGCAGGTGATGGCGATGAAGCCGATCTTGAGGTCCTTCTTTTCCAGGGCACCATTCTTTTCCTGTGCCATGGCCTGCAGCGAACCCAGCGGCAGTACGCTGGCAATGGCCGCCCGCGCCGCATTGCGGCCCACCGCCCGCAGGAAGTCGCGGCGCTCGGCTACCCGCGGGAAGAGCGAACGCATCACGGCTTCTTCCACCACGTCGTTGGTGAGGGCTTCCACATCCTGACCGCGTTGCTGGCGCAGTGCTTCGACCTCGACATCGTGTTGCTGCTGGCTGCCGTGGCGGCCACAGGAACAGCCCTGGCCGGCGCGCTCGGCGTCATAGGTGTGGAACAGATTGGTGTCTGCTGCGTTCGGCATGATTCCCCCGTTTGGTGAGTGTGCGGTGATTTCTTTGCTTCACCATCCACCATTGCAAGGGACTTGCCAGCCTCATGGGCTACGTCATGCTGTCACGACATCCTGTAGTGCTGGCACTACAAGCCGGGGCCAAACCCGCGTCAGACCGGCAGCAACTGGTGACGTACCGCATACATGGCGATGCCGACGTCATTGGCGGCGCCGGTCTTTTCCAGGATGCGGCTGCGATAGGTGCTCACCGTATTGGGGCTCAGTTCCAGCTGCTCGGCGATCTCGCGCACGCTGCGACCCGCAGCGATCAGCTGGAACACCTGGTATTCGCGGTGCGACAGGCTTTCGTGCGCGGCCCGCGGCGCAGCACCGGCGTGCTGGGCCAGGCCGGAGGCCAGCGTCTCGGCCATCTGCGCGCTCACGTAGAGGCCACCGCCGGCAGCCTTGCGGATGGCATCCACCAGTTGCTCGGGATCGGCGCTCTTGTTGAGATAGCCGGCCGCGCCCAGCTTGTAGCAGCGCGCCGCATATTGCTTTTCGGGATAGGTGGACAGCATCAGCACCGGCAGACGCGGCATCTCCTGCTTGATCTGGCGCAGCACGTCCAGTCCGTCCTGCTGGGGGATGGCGATGTCCAGCAGCACCAGGTCGATGGCCTCCACCCGGGCGCGGTGCAAGACCTCCGGCCCGCTGGCGCATTCGGCGGCGACCTCGATATCGGGGGTATCGGCCAGGATCTGCTTGAGACCCTCGCGCACGATGCGATGATCGTCGCACAAGAGAATGCGGATGGTCTCGGCGCCGGCACTCATGCCGCCTCCCGGCCGCCGTGACTGGGCAGGCGCAGGCAGACCAGGGTCCCCGGCCTGCCGCTCTCTGGTGCAAGACGCGCACCAGCAATGCTCAATGCGCCGCCAAAGTGCAAGGCCCGCTCGCGCATGCCCATCACGCCGTAGGAGGTGGCCGCCTCCAGCGCCGCACGGGGGGCGCCCACGCGATCGTCTTCCACTTCCATGCGCAGCTCCGACGGGCTCAGGTGCACGGCGATGCGCACCCGCGTGGCATTGGCATGACGCGCTACGTTGGACAACATTTCCTGGAAGATGCGAAACGCCGCCGTGGCCTTGGCGCCATCCGGGGGAAAGGCTTCGGGTGCGATATCAAACTCGACCTCGCAGGGCAGTTCGGTGGCTTCCGAGAACTCCTGCACCTGCCATTCGAGGGCGGCGATCAGGCCCTGGTGATCCAGGATGCTGGGCCGCAGGTCGGTGATGATGCGCCCCACATTGTCCACCGCCGTTTCGATCAGGCGGCTCATGGCATCACACTTGCGGGCCACCGGTTCCAGGTCGGTGACGCGCTTGGCCATCCAGTTCACATCCAGTTTCAACGCCACCAGCAGGCTGCCCAGTTCATCGTGGATCTCGCGGGCGATACGGGTGCGCTCATCCTCGCGCACCGAGTGCGCATGCGCCGACAACTGCCGCACCTGGCGCAGCGCGGCCGACAGTTCGCGGGTGCGCTCGGCCACCCGCACTTCCAGCTCGGCCTTGGCGCGCTGCAGTTGTTCCTCGGCCTGGCGGCGCTTGGAGATATCGCTGAAGGTGATCACCGCACCGCGTACCTGGCCGCCGTCGATGATCTGGTAGGAAGAATATTCGGTGGGGAAGAAGCTGCCATCGGCACGCCAGAACACTTCCTGATCGACCCGGCAGGACTCGCCCTTGCGGAAGGCCTTCAGGATGGGGCAGTCGGCCTCGGGGTAATGACCGCCGTGCTCATGGCTGTGGTGCACCAGATCGTGCATGTTGCGCCCCAGTACCTGGGCCGGGGCATAGCCCAGCATGTCGGCGCCGGCGCGATTGATGAAGGTACACAGGCCATCCAGGTCGATACCGTAGATGCCTTCGCCGGTGGAGTCCAGCAGCAGCGCCAGCTTGTCGCGCAGCAGGCCGCCGGGTGCGGCCAGGGCATCGGAAGCAAAAACGGGCAGGTGGGGATCGTTGTGCATGATCCCCACCTGCCCGCAAGAGGCATGCCAGTGCCCGCCGCCCGGGCCTGGCCCGACAACGGCACCGGCCGGCTCCGCTACGGCATGTACTGCCCGCCGTTGACGTCGATGATCTGGCCGGTCACATAGCCCGACATCTGGTCCGAGGCCAGGTAGAGGAAGGCACCGCTGCACTCGTCCGGGTCGCCGATGCGGCCCATGGGGATGGTCTTGCGGAACCCCTCCAGCTGTTCCGGGGTGGTGAAGCGTTCCTGGAACGGGGTCATGATCACGCCCGGCGCCACGGCGTTGACGCGGATCTTGTCGGCCAGCAATTCCTTGGCCATGCCACGCGTAATGGTGCTCACGAAGCCCTTGGAGGCCGCATAGATCAGCGCACCCGGGCCGCCGCCATGCCGCGCCGCCACCGAGGTCACGTTGATGATGTTGCCGCCGCCCTGGCCGCGCATGACCGGAATCACCGCCCGCGTGAAGGCCACCACCGAGCGGGAATTGATATTGATGATGTCGTCGAACAAGGCATCGGTGACCTGCTCCAGCGGCATGCGCTGGACCAGGCTGCCGGCGTTGTTGATGAGTACGTCGATGCGCCCCATCTGCTCCACCGCCTTGGCCACGGCGGCATTGATGGCGGCGCTGTCGCGCACGTCGGCGCCGATGGTGATAGCCTTGCTGCCGGCGGCGCGCACCTCGGCGGCGACCGCTTCGGCTTCCTTGGCCGAGCTGTTGTAGTGCACCACCACATGGGAACCACGGGCGGCGAAGGCACGCGCGGCGGCGGCGCCGATGCCGGTGCTTGCACCACTGATGAAGACGACTTTTCCTGCCAGATCCAGCATGCTGTTCTCCTGTTCATAAACGGTTGATCATTCATGCTCCGGCTTGTGCATGGGGCGGCCCTGCGCGCCCTGCCGGTATCGCTTCTTGTATTCCGGGCGCCGCAGCGGGTCACACTGCGGCTGTCATGCCACGTGGCCGTTGTGGAATGCCACCGGCATCGGGCCAGCGGCAACGGTCACGCTTGCTGCCTGATCAGTCGTGCACCGATTCGTCGCGGTTGCGACCGGCGCTGCGGTAGGCGTCGCGCACATTCATGAGGTGATTGCGCATGGCTTCGGAGGCCTTTTGTGGATCACGGGCCTTGAGCGCATCGAGGATGTCGCGATGGTCCTGCAGGCTGCGCTCCAGCGTGGCCGGAATGCGCGAGGTGATGGAACGGCTCTTCTTGCCCAGCATGTAGAGGCTGCCGGCCACGCTCTGCAGGAAGGGGTTGTTGCAGCCCTCGATGATGGCTTCGTGGAATTCCACGTCGGCCGCCGAGAAAGCGGCGGGGTCCGACAGCAGGCGCGCCTCGTCCTCGACGTTGCGCACCAGCCGGTCCAGCTCGGCCTGCTCCATGTGCGTGGCCGCCAGCGCCGCCACCCCGGTCTCGATGATGAGGCGGGCGTCGAACAGCGCTTCCAGGGTGCCGGGATTGAGGTCGATGATCATCTCCAGCGGCTCCAGCAGTTCGCGGGTTTCCAGCGAACTGACGAAGGTCCCTTCACCTTGGCGGATGCGCAGCAAGCCCAGCAGTGCCAACCCGCGGATGGCCTCGCGCACGGCCGGCCGGCCCACGCCCAGCATGGCCGCCAGCTCGCGCTCGGGCGGCAGTTGCTGGTCGGGCTTCAACAGACCGCTGCGGATCATGGTCAGCAAGCGCTGCGCGACCTGCTCGGAAATCGATTTCTGGACGATGGGATCAAAGGACATGCTGTCGGGGGTGAAGACCTGTAGGGATGATTCGTTGCAGCATCGGCAACGTCTTGCTGGCCTGGGACGCATGCGTCGCAAAGGTAAGACCAATGGCTGTGGAGGATAGGTATCGGGGCGGGATGTGTCAAGCGGCGGGAACATTGGTGCGGCGCGCAAGAAACTGCCGCAGGATGGCAGTTTCCTGGGCAGCAGACGCATCAGGTCGAGACAGGCTTGGGGGGCAGTTGGCACCGGATGGTGCGCAGAGTGATTTTTCCAGAGCGTTCGTTGGCCATGTCTGCCAAGCCGGCCATCAGTTCTTCGAACAGGTTTCTTTTCTTCATGATGTTTGGATAGGGTTGAGATCCGCGCAACATACACAAAACGGGCCGGGCTCTCCACCGTACCATCGGGCTACCCACACCCCTGGAAACGCATCGCATCTGTTAGGCTAGGCGCGCCTATCGCTTCCCTCGTCTATCCATGAACCTGCGCTTCGTAGAGGCCTTCCACTGGGCCGCCTCGCTCAAGAGCATCACCCGCGCCGCCGAAAAGCTGCATATCACGCAATCCACCATGTCCAGCCGCATCGCCTCGCTGGAAGAAGAACTGGGCGTGGTCCTGCTGGACCGCCGCGCCAAGCAGTTCCGTCTCACGGCCTCGGGCCAGCGCTTCCAGTTGCTGGCGGTGAAGCTGCTGTCGCTGCAAAGCCAGATCCGCCAGGAACTGGGCGGCAGTCCGGCCGGGCCGATGGCGCTGCGCATCGGCAGCATCGAATCGGTGGTGCACAGCTGGCTGCCCGGCTGGCTCAAGGAAATCCGCAGCCGCTATCCCGATTTCGCGCTGGAACTGACCGTGGAAACCTCGCCGGTGCTGATGGAACAGATCGGGCGCGGCGCCCAGGACCTGGTCTTCACCTCCATCGTGGGCAGCGATACGGCGGTGCGCTCGCGCATCATGGCGTCCATGGAGATGGTCTTCGTCGGCCATCGTGATACCCATGGCACGCGTCGCTATCGGCTGGAAGAACTGGCGGCCGACGACCTCATCACCTTCCAGCGCGGCTCGCAGCCGCACCAGGGGCTGCTGCAGCTGCTGCAGGAGTCCGGGCTACCGATGCCACGCGTGCACGCCATCTCCTCGATCTCGGCCATGGTGCAACTGGTAGAAGGCGGCTTCGGCGTGGCGACACTGCCCAAGCTGGCCATGCGTGAACTGACCCGCCGCCTGCCGCTGCGCATCCTGCGCTGCGAAGAAACGCTGCCCCCGCTGCAGATCCACGCCAGCTATCGCGAGGAGCCGGGCTCCAGCGTGGCCGAACTGGTGCTGGATTCGGCCCTGGAGCACGCCCGGCGCGCCCAGGGCAAACGGCGCGGCGCTTCCACGGCAGACGCAGACTGAATCCGACACCGTCTCCCCGGCCATCGCCATCAGGCAAGGCGTTTCGCGTCAGACAGGAAACATCTATCAGCTGACGGGAACAACAAAAAGTCAATCAACAAAAACGCTGACGTCATCGAAAAAATCGATAACAAAAGATATAAATTTTTTGTTGGACGCGTGCCGGATGCCCCTCCTACCATCGGTGGCATTCCCATCCCATCATCAAGCGCCAGCACGACGCAGGAGACCGCCATGCCTGAAACGCCCACCATGCCGCACGCCCCCCGCAGCATTTCCCTCACCGCCGATTCGACCGCACTGGAAGTGCGACTGGCCGCCCGCCATGGCGACTTCACCGGCCACACCAGTGGCGTGGCCAGCGCCCATGTGCAGGTCAACCTGGCCATCCTGCCGGCCGCGCTGGCCGATGACTTCCGCCGTTTCTGCGAACTCAATCCGGTGCCCTGTCCGCTGCTGGGCGTCTCCGAGCCAGGCTCGCCGGCCATCCCGGGACTGGGCCAGGACCTGGACATCCGTACCGACGTGCCGCGCTATCACATCTGGCGCAATGGCGAACGCGTGAGCGAGGTCACCGACCTGCGCGCCTACTGGCGCGACGACCTGGTGACCTTCGCGCTGGGCTGTTCGTTCTCCTTCGAGCACGCGCTGCTGGCCGAGGGCATCCCGCTGCGCCATGTCACCGAAGGCCGCAACGTGGCCATGTATCGCACCAATATTCCGACCAAACCGGTGGGAGTCTTCTCCGGCCCCACGGTGGTCTCCATGCGTCCGCTCAAGGCCGCCGACGCCATCCGCGCCGTGCAGATCACCGCCCGCACACCACAGGTGCATGGAGCACCGATCCACATCGGCGACCCAGCCCTGATCGGCATTAGCGATATCAACCAGCCCGACTACGGCGATGCAGTGGCGGTCCACGACGATGAACTGCCGGTGTTCTGGGCCTGCGGCGTCACGCCGCAGGCGGCCATCGTAGCGGCCCGCCCGGCCTTCTGCATCACCCACGCGCCC
>Ga0160496_1000476_pt1 | contig 17453 bp, 24 predicted proteins | sample DIDPMG_2_FD_108231 | JGI IMG/M metagenome (GOLD analysis project Ga0160496, IMG submission 108231) | Enriched soil microbial communities from UW Madison campus, WI, USA - DID2937_E24_FP MG | ecosystem: Environmental > Terrestrial > Soil > Grasslands | place: USA: Madison, Wisconsin | collected...
GCATCCGTCGTGATGCGGCTCAGCAATGCGAAAACCGTACAGTCCGATACCGCGCCGTGCCAGCGCCGAGCGCGCCAGGGCCGTCATCTTGCCCAGGTACTTGTTAGCTGTGCGCGGATCTGAGCCGTCATATTTCGGATTGGGCTTGCCGCTGTGTAGCGTCGCGTGAAAGCGAGACGGGCAAGACCACGTGAGGAACAGGCCTTCGTCCTTGCACTCGCGCGCAATGGTCTCAAAGCCGTTGATGCGCAGCATGAGCTCACCGCGCCGAATAGTTTTATTGGCGGTGGTCTTCTCGGCCAGTTCCGCGATGCTGAATTCCTGGCCAGCCTCGTTGCGCACCATCGTCGCTTCCAGGGCGGCCGCATTTCGCTTGTTCTGCGCCAGGCGCGACAGCACCGCATCGTTGCTGGCATAGGGTTCGCCGTGGTAGTGGACATAACCCAACCGGATATTGCCGCCTTCGAAGGCACGGCCAACCACCTTGCGTAGTTGACGGCGCCACCAGCGTGGGTCCACTACCCGCGCGATGATGGCGCGCAGGTCATCGTCGTCCACCTCTGGCACGTCAATGCCGTAATCGCTGCATTCCTGCTCGATGATGTCGCGGGCGTGCGTGTCGGAAATCGCCTTCCATAGCATCTTCTTGACGTTCTCGGCGGCCTTCTCGGCGGTGGCGCAGATTTCAGCATCATCCTGCGACAGATCGATTCCGGCCGGCACGTAGTGCGCGGCAAAGTCACGCACGAAATCGAGGGCGACCGGCTCGAAGATCCGGCGCCAGTGCCATACCGACATGAGCTCAAGCGCTTGACTGACAACACGGCCACGCCACTTCAGTGGGATGCGTTCCAGTTCGCTGGCGAACTGAGGCGAATCGAGAAAAGCCTTGTGCTGGCGTCGCGTCTTCGCATCGACTTCTCTATACTGCATTGAGGGCTCTTTCATAAGTCGTGATCGCACGCAGCACCGCATGGCGCATGGCCAGGCGTTCGGCTTCGGTAAAGGAGTGAATGGGGGATTCCCAGCGGTCCGGCGAGAGTCCCGCCAGTGCCAAGATGTGCCGACGCACTGGCTTGGCAGTGGCTGCCCAGGAATAGGCGACGCCGATCTGATGGTTAGGCTGTTTGCGCGTGCGCAGCAGCATCATGGCCTTTTCCAGCTCCGCTTTTGCCGCCTCATCACCCGGTGGTGTTGGCACTTGGGCCGCACGCTCGCGCAGCAGATCCGTGACGGGGCGGAAGGACGCATGATCCTTGATACGGGCGCAGCGCATGATCAGCCTTTCACCCAGCCCAGAGCCGACAGCACAGCCGGCGCCAGCAGCAGCAAGCCGGCAACGAAGTAACTCAGCACGCTACGCATCACCATTCCCCGAGCAGGCCATCAATGCGCTGCAGGCGCGCAGCGAGCCGGTTCGAAATGACATTCTTGCCTTCCCAAATGACGTTCCAGCGCACCTCGTCGATGAGCGCGGCCTTGTGCATTAGCATGCGCTGCGCGCAGCGGAATTCCTTAAGATCCTCATCCATTCGGATCCTGCTCAAGGTGAGTGCGTTGATGGCTTTTTGCTGATCGGTAATCGTGGCCATGTTTTTTTAGGGTGAGCGAATCCCGCGTGCGCCGAACGGCGCACGGCAGACAGTGATTTATCGGGAGTGGGGCGGCCGTTTAGACGGTCGCGAGGTCTAGCGTCATCTGGTTCTTGGCAGCCAGAAATGCGCGTGAGGAAATAGGAATGCGCACTTCCGGATTCGGCATTGCCGACATCGACACAGTGCGAGAGACCTCAAGTGTGGCGACGAAGGTATGGCCGCATTCGACGTTCTGGCACTGGTACGTTATTTCTTTCATCATCGACGACATGGTGCGGCTTTTAGCCGCTCTCACACGATTTTGACAGTGTGGGCATGGGATGCTGATTACGCGCATGGCTTCTTCCCCTCAACGGCATAAAGCACTCTCGCCTTGCCGGTAACACGCTTTGCGCCTTCACGAACCGCAGCTGACAAAACGAACTCGGCGGCGTCTTCGATTGTCTCGAATCCCTCGCACACCATCAGTCTTTTCAGTGCCTCAACGAGTTCAGGGCTTGTCAGCGTGAGTTCGATATCAGGCATTTTGAGGCACTAAAAAGTGGCTCTTGAGCGCCTTGGTTTGCATGTTTTGATTGATTACTATGGGCACATCACGAGCAACAACGAACTCAACGGCCATATGCAGCATCATGTCGTGGGCCAAGGTCGCCAAGTTTTCGCCCTGCAGTTGTGCGAGCGACTTCATGAAAGCGTAGTTGTCGGCGTTGCAGCGGATCACGATTCTATGATCGCGGATGTGTCGCGGATCGTCGTACATAGGTTCCCCCTTGGTCAGGCGGTTGCGGATTGGTGTTCTTTTTCGTAGGCCTGAATACCTTTCAGCACCATGAGCCGGAGAAAGGACGAGCGAGTTCGATGGTCTTGAACCGCATAGGCCGAGACTTTTTCCGCCTCGCGAGAATCCAGGCGGGTGGTCATAACCACCGATGTGACATCCCTTGTAGCCGTAATATCAGTTTCATTTCTCTGGTGCAACGAAATGGCGGATGTAGACATAGAGTAAAATTTGTAAACGTCACTTAGCAATGACGGAAATATAGTATTTAAAAACATACCCGTCAAGAGTTTTCTAATATGGAATTAAATACATTTGGCGAGCGATTAAAGAGCGAGCGCAATAGGCTTGGCCTGTCGCAAGAAGCATTCGCTGCAGTCGGGGGCGTCAAAAAATTGGCCCAAATTTCTTACGAACAAGGGAAAACACTTCCTGACATCGGTTTCATGGTGGCGGTGTCAAAGATCGGTGTTGATGTGACTTACGTCATGTTTGGAGTGCCTACTCCTGGAGCTTTGTCGGCTGAGGAAGATCAGTTATTGAGTGGTTTTCGAAAGCTTGATCTTATGGGGAAGGTACGAGTGCTAGGTGTCATCGAAGGTGCAGTTCCTCATGAAAAACCTAAGTCTCGACATACGGTTTCAATCGGCGGCAGTGTAGGCCATCAGGTCAACGGGGATGTCTACGGCACAGTCAACAATGGGGATATTCCCAGCAAGGTGAAAGCCCCTCGCGAGAAGACCGAAAAGAAAAAATAGAAGGTGTGCAGTTCAGCATCGGTTGGATTGCGCTCTTACTTGTTTTTTTTGCGTAACAGGTAGCCGATGTTTAAGCGTTATTGGCAGGGAAGTAATGGAGCACAAATTACATATTGCAGGGGATGTCACCCATCTGGTTAATGGTAACGTTCACGAGGCGCCGCAACTGAGTAGCGTGGTCACTCTTAATGTGTTGGGTGATAACAGGAAGGTAGAAACTCTTACGCAACTTCAGCGCCGCACCATCGCCGATTTAATCGATCAACTTTGCGCGAAGACAGGTGAGGAACGTTTAGCGCTGTACCGCATTATCCTGACGGATTTCGGTGCGACCAAAATGAAGTTCATGCCGCGCGAAAAGTACCCCCAGGTGAAAGCTCAAATCAATCAGTGGCTCGCCGAGGCTAAACAAGGTGATGAAGCCTCGGAAAAGGACCCAACGTCAATCCCCGAAAAAGAATCTAATAGCTCGCCACCAGAAGCGCCCGCATCTGTCGCCGTATCTCCATCCATCTGTTATACCTGTGTCGAGAAAGACATTGGGTACATGCGCTTACAGAGAAACACTCGCGGTCTATGGGTCTTGCTCATCCTCCTCGCTACGATATGTGGATGGTCACTCTACAAAATGCCTGCGCCGGTTGAGCCGGAGCAGGTTGCAGACAATACCTGCTATTTCGAAGGCAAGGCCTATTCGAGCGGTGGCACCATCAGAGTGGATGGCGGCCTGGTCAAGGAATGCATCTACGACGCAACAGCCAGCAGATCATTTTGGTCGAAGCCCCGATAGTCAATCGGAGTTGTTTTCCGCGATGATCTCGCGGACCTCCTTTATCTTCGCCCACTCCAATGAAGCCGCACGGGTCGCACTTTGCTTGGTGGCATAGGTCCGTTTCAGTGTTTTGGCATTGTCGGCCTTCCCTGACAGCTCGGTCCCCTTGTTATTTTTCTTCTTCGCTTTGTCGTGCCAATCCGCTTTCACGCCGGTAATGCCATCCTCTGGATCGTGATCAAGCTCACGCTCGGTATCTGCTTCCTCAGATTTGGTTTCGAACTCAATGCGCGTAGTAAAGCCGCTGCCGCTGATGGAATGCGTGACGGTCTTCGAAAGCCATTCCGTGGCATCGATATCTGCCTTGAACCCGGATACCACAACGGGTGATTGCGGCATGATGCTGGCATCGCCAAGGGCAAGCTGCATCTCGAAGATGGCCAAGCCACGTTCAATGCGCTGCCACTCGGCCACAGCGGCAGCGCGCGCATCGGTCTCATTCGCGAACGTGGCGCGCAAACGCTTGCTGTTGCCAGCCTGGCCAGCGACGACGCTGCGGCGCCGGCCATATTTCTCATCCATCCAGAAGGCGCGCACGCCGCTATAGGCATCCGATTCCGAGCTGTGATATCGGTGCTGGTCGCCCAGCGCACGCACCACCTTGACCACCGGCAGTGGCTTGCCGCTGGCGGTGCGGCTCTCGTTGATCGGCATGAATAGCAGCGTGTCATTCTTCACCGTAGCCACGGCATCATATTTCTTGCCCAGGCGGCGCAACAGCGCCGAATCGCTCTCATGTGTCTGGTCCAGGTGCTTGATGGCGATGCCACGCAGGCCGGCAGAGATACCTGACGCCAGACCATTGCCGGCGGCGATGGCATCGACCACGGCGCCAAGCGTAGTTTCATGGAAGCTGCGGTCCCGCTGCTGGCGAAACGCGTCAATCATGCTGGCCGACCTGGCGCGGATGGTGAGGCGGTCCGGCGCACCACTATGCTCCACCTCGGAGACCACGAACGCCCCTTTGTCCACCAGGGGCGAACCCTGCCAGCCGAGGGCAAAAGTTAGCTTCGCGCCCTTGGGCGGAATCTTCAGTTTGCCGTCAGTATCATCCAGCTCAATGTCCAACTGGTCAGCCTCGTCACCCCGGCACTCGCGCAGAGTGATGCTCATGAGCCTATCCGAGACCGGGCGGCTGATATCCTTGTCTTCGATGACGATGCGGAAAGCTGGCGCGGTGGTGCTCATTGCCCAATCCCACCGAACGTGCCGGCAATACCGCCGGCAGTGGTCTTGATGCCTTCGATGGCGCTGCCGACCACATCGCGCGCTTTGTCCGCGATGCTGTTCGTGATGCCGTCAATGTCGACCATGTTGCGCAGATCCGAGATATCCCCCAGGCCCAGCGACGACAGCACACTATCGTCGGTGCGCTTCAGCTTTATGGTGAATTCGATGCGCTTGGCATCGCCGTCGCCATCCAGCACCGTGCGTCCCTCTTCCATGCTCTCGATGACATAGGAACCATAGATGCGCCCGGTTCCCTGGATCAAAAACCAACTTTTGCCGGTGTCAGCCATCAGGCGCAAAGCATCCAGCGAGAACACACTACCGGTCAGCTCCGGTGCAATCCAGCCCGATAGCGTGATGATGTCATCGCCCTTTCCGGTGTACTGCAGGGCATCGCGCCGGCCCACGCGCGAATTACCGGCGAACTTCCATTGCGTCTGCCGCTGCAGTTCCTGATAGGCCAGCGTGGGCAAGCTAAAGACGAACATTCCCAAGACCATCATCATGATTTCTTCCTTAGTCCCAATCTGCGAGGTTGGAACGCTGGCGCGAGGCCTTCACGCGGTCGCGCCGGTCCAGCTCGGCGGCCACCGCGCGGGCGATGGCCTGTTCATCCATGCCAGGGGCCGGCTGGATGATGATCTGCACCGTGTCACCCTGGTGGACGACGGGCTGCATGCTGGCCTGACTGACCGGCGGACGGCTATCAAAGGCCATCGCGGGCATACTGCCCGCGCCAATGGCCACGGCGGCACCGGCGCTGGCCAGCTTGCCCGCCAGGCTGCTAACCGTAGATAGCGGCCCGTCCTGGCCACGATTCAAGCCCACTGCCAGGCCCTGCATGGTGTAGTCGCCCAGCTCGGCAAAGACACGGCTCGGACTATGGATATCGAGCTTTTCCTTGAACCAGCCAATAACGCTGGCACCGGCGCCCAGTACCGCATCCTTCACGGAACCTATGCCGCTGGTGATGCCATTGACCAAGCCGCGCAGGATCATGGCGCCGAACTCGGTGAATTTAGCCGGCAGCTCAATACCGAACCAGCTCAGCACGCCAGCAAACGTCTGGTAGAACAGGCCCACCGGCGACCAATTCAAAATCAGCGCGCCCACGCCGGCCAGGCCGCCCGCGAAGGCACTCCGCACTTCCTGCCACAGGTTGCCGAAGAAGCCGGCAATGGGTTCCCAATTGCGGTATAGCAGATAGACAGCGACGGCGATGGCGGTCACCGCGAGGCCAATGGGGTTCATCAGGAAGATCCGCCCCAGCCACATGAAGACTGTGCCAACGCCGCGCAGGATGGGCATGAGCAAACCGCCCTGCAGGCCGATCTTGGCGAACAGGACGTGCAACATGGCATAGGGACCGATGATCGAGGCCAGGGCCAGCATCAGCGGCCCCATCACCACCATGATGGCGGCGATGGCGGAGAAGCCCACGATCATGGCCTTGGCGGTGGCCGGATTACGCTCCATGAAACCAGTCAGCGCCTGGACGGCATTGGCGGCCATCTGCAGGCCTGAAGCGTAGAGCGGCAGAATCTTGGTGCCCAACTTCAGTTTCAAGTCAGCTACTTTGGACAGGGTTTCCAGTTCCTTGCCGCTGGCCGTGTCGCGGCCGAGCTTGTCGAGCTCGTCGATGTTGGCGGCACCCCGGTTCAATTTCTCGTTCTTGTGGATCTGCGCGCGCTGCTGGTACATGGTGGAAAAGAGCTGCGCGGCCGTGCGGTTCGAGAAAATGCCACCGATGGCATCGAGGATGCCTTTCTCGTCGGTGATGCCCTTGCTGGCCAGCTGCGGCAACAGCACTTTCTCCATCCATTCGAATTGGTTCTCTCGGAACAGGTCCGCGCCCTTGATGGCACCCGGGTTCAAAAACGAGACCTGACCGGCCTTGTCATGCTTGACCTTCGATTGATCGCCGATCAGGCCCAGGTCAGCCAGCATGCCGATAGAACGCTTGGTGGTCCGGCCCTGATAGAGGTTCTGATAGGCACTCATCATCGAGGTGCCGACCCGGTTACCGCCCATTTCCTGCACGAGAGATTCCATCTGATAATAAAAAGATTCATCCTTGAGGCCCTTGGCCGCGATACCGCCGGTCTTAATCAGGTTCAGCCACTCGCCGGGACCGACCCGGCCGCCGGTGGCGGTCAATACCTGCTGCACCATGTTGGCCTGTTTGGAGAACGTGCCGATGTCCTTGGTGCCGTTGCGCATTTCGATGACCTTCAGCATGTCCATGAACTTGCGCTCGTTCTCGGCGCCCTCAGCCTCCCCGTAGAAGGCGTGATTCCCGAATTTCATTTTGGCCATCATGGGCGCGACCATTTCGGCGTGGTGCGTGTCACCAAAGGCCGTGATGCCATCGCGCAGCAACTGCAGATTGTCGAGCTGGCTGGTGCCATAGGTCTTCATGTCGCGCGCGAACTTGATCGCCTCGGCCGTGGCTGCCGGTCCCAGGCCTAGCGCACGCACGCGACCGTTCTCGGTCTCATAGTGTTTCGCTTCCTTCAGACCGGCCAGCGCCGGTGCGCCCAGGGCGGCCCCGGTGGCCGTGGCACCAACACCGGCCGCTGCCAGGCCGCCGGCAGTGCTGCGCATCTTGTCCGCCCGCTGGCGGGCACTGGCCATGGCCTGCTGCTGGCGCTGGCTGGCGGCCAGCCTCTTCTGTTGGTCGGCCAGCTCGGCATTGGTGGCGGCGATACTGTTCTTGAGCCAGGTCTGTGCATTAGCCAGCTGGCGCGAACCGATGCCGGCATCGGCCAGGCGCTCGCGCAGCGCGCGATACTGCGTGCCTTGCCGCTCGCTAGCCTCCTGCAGGGACTTGACACTGCGCACGGCCGCATTGAATTCGCGCGTCATGGCACGGGTCGGGTTCTCGGTGCCCTTCATTCTGGCCGCCAGCTCGGCGACACGCTGCTTTGCGGTGGACAGTTCGACATTCGTCTTGCGCATGCCCTGGTGCAGCTCGCGCAGGCCATCGAGGTCTTTTTGTTGCTTGTTCAGCTCCCGCAGGCGGTCGCTGGTGTCCTTCAACGCCTTTCCGGTATCGCGGGCGCCGCCGGTGATCTTCTTCAGCGGGGCGGTGATTTTCTCCATCATGGAGAACACGACCTGCATTTTCAGTTCATTTGCCATCTATTCCGCCCCGCTGCGCACTCGGGCGCGCTCGCGCCACTTCATCAGGTCTGCTAGTTCCAAGTCATCCATCGCGGCCGGCGGCCAATGGAACACGGTCGCGATGTCCGCCATCGCGTCTTCTACTTCGACTGGGAGACCAAGGCGCGGTCCGCCTTCGGTGCCAAAAAAACGGAGACTTCCATGCCGCACTTGATCAGGTCGGCCGGGTCCATCGCGGCCACATCGAATTGCGTCAGGGGCGGTTCGCTGATACGCGGCAGCACCACCTGCAGTGCGCTCACGTTCATATTCATCAGATCCATCAGGCTGACGCCGCGCAGCGCCCCGGACTTGGGACGACGCAAGGTCAGCTCGGTGATTTGGGTATTACCGCGCATGAGCGGTTCGTCCAGTTCGATGACGGCGGTTTCAATTTTGATGGGGGTGGTAGTCATGGTGTTCCTTGTGAGAATGAAGAAGGTACAAGCCAGGCGGCACACTGCCGCCCAGCACTTACAGCCCGATGGCCTTGTTGATTGCGGCGCGGCGATCTTCACCGCCTACGATTTCGATGCCGTTCATGAAATCGAAGTCGAAGATCACTTCGCCGTCGATGGTGAGTTTGTAGGCACTCAGCGGCATGGTGAATTTCTGGGTCGTGTCGTCGGCCACCTTGGCAGTGCCCATATCGACCTCTTTGTAGCGGCCACGCACAACGATTTCGACCGCCTGGACGCGGGCGTCATCGTCGCTCTGATAGGCGCCTGCGAAACGCAACTGCACCGCGCCATGGATGGCGGCCGCATACTTCTTCAGCGATTCTTTCACCAGGCCGCCGGCCGTCCATTCGAGCTGCATCGCTTCCTGGCCGAAGTCAACCGACACGGGACCAGACATTCCGCCCGCGCGGTATTCCTCCATCTTGCGAGACAGCTTCGGCAAGGTCACTTCCGTGGCCTGGCCGGAATAATTGAACCCGTCTTCGAACAGGTTGAAATCCTTCAGTTTGTTGGGCATCCCCATTTTTCATACTCCTTTCAATAGATGCGAAAGGCGGCCGGTCAGACCGCCATTGCTTATGCGGAAACGCGGGCGCTGAAATCGGCCAGATACTGGTCGGTGATACGCTGTTGCAGCAGCAGGTTTTCCAGGGGCGGCACCGGCGTGTAGTTGTAGTCGATGGTCAGCTTGCCCGACTTCAGCGAGTCCACATCGTTGAACTCTTCATCGAACCAGGCTTCACCGTCGATGATGTAGCCGCTGGCGCGCAACTGTCGGAATTTGTTATTGATGCTGGCCAGGATGTCCCGGACCAGGGACGGATTAAGCGGCTTGTCGACGAATTCGAACATCGCCTCGGCGATGGTGTCACGCAGAACCTGCGCGGTCCGGGTGTAGCTCTCGAATGGGAAATAGCCGCCCTGTGCCTCGCAGGTACGGGAACCCCAAAAGCGGTAGCCGCTCATGTTGATCAGCGTGGTGACCTCTTTCGCGTTCAGAATGCCCGCATCGGTCGCCGGGTCCTGCAGGTCCCAGGAGACATCCTTGCTGATGCCGGTCGGACCATTGATGACCATATTGGAAATGGTCTTGTGCCATCCGATGGTCTCGTCCAGCTTGGCGCGCATGCCCAGCGCATAGCAGACTGCGGAGATACTGGAGTCCGCCTTTTGCTCCGAATCCCAGTCGAGGAACTCGGGCCAGATCAGCATCAATTCGCGCTGGCCAAACTGGCCACGGTAGTTCGTCGCCTCCACGGCGGTGGCACCGCGTGCATAGGCATAAACGAAAGCGCGCAGGGTCTGAGCGATGCTCACCAGCTCATTGGTCACCGCCTGGCTGTCTAGCCCGGGCGCGCCCAGGATGCGCGGCTTGAAACCGAACTTGCTCTGCGCAGCTAGCAATGCCTGGGCGCCGGTGTATTTACCGTCGCTTACGCCGCCGATCACGTTGTTGCTCAGTTCTGCCGGATCGTCGGACTCTTCCACGCGGACCACAATGGTCAGTGGCTTGGCCTGCTTGCCGATGGCCTTCAAGGTGCGCAGCAGCGTACCGGATTTGCCGGCCTTGCCTTGTGCAGCGATGACGTTGGTCAGTAGGACAGGGACATTCAGCGGGAAGGCGGTCGGATCCGCGTCGTCTGCCGTGGCGATCAAGCCAATGACGGCGGTCGAGATGGTGCGGATCGGTCGGCTACCCTCGTTGACCTCGACAACCCGTACGCCGTGGTGATAATCAGTTGCCATTGTTCATGCTCCTTTGGTTTCAGTGCGGCTTTCGCCGGATTTCAGATTCGGTACTGCAAGGTGCCGCTCATGGAGAAAGGCGCAAACTCAGCAATGCGAGCGCGGCCGACGATAGGGAGGGCAGCACCACGTCCAGCACTTGCCACTTGTCCCAGGTCCAGGGAAACCACCCATAGCCCCAGGACGCTGCCGGATCGGTGGCATGGCCGTGCAATTCCTCGACTTCCAGCTTTTTGCGCGACCAGTACCACACCACTACCGCAAGCACGCCGGCTGGGGCGCCGCATAGTAGTGCGACCGGTAGCTGGATCAGTAGACCTTCCAGACAGTGCGAAAGGCTCAGGCGCCAGCGGGCGCCCCCAAACCAGATAATGAGTTTTGCGAGCATGCTTAAGCCCCTGTGTATTGAACGAAGCACAGCGCGAAATACGGCGGCAAATTGCTGATGTCCGCGCCGCCGCCGGTATTGGCCGCACTGGCCGTAACTCCTGTTTTGCTACTGGTGGTGTGCTGCGGCGAGGTCGCACCGATCGTTTGCCCACCGCTGATGTTTTGGCCGCTCTGGTAGGAACCAGGGTTGTAAGTGGTCACGTCGTGATAGTGGCCAGGATCGTTGACCGTGATCGCGTGCGTGTGCGACGGCAACTGCGCAGCCGACAGCTTGTAAGAAGCTGCGCCGCCCGTCGCTCCAGCGGCATAGGCGCCGCCTGCGGCCACAATGAACCTGTCGGAGAGGTTCGACGTACCATTGGCGCCGGTGGCGAGATGCCAGCCCGCTCCCCATGCTGCAGCGACGGCCGCCTCTGTCGCTTGGCCCGACCACATACGCACCTCACCGAGGACCGGAGATATGCCGGCCACGTCACTGCGGCTGGCCAAGATGGCGGACGCCGGCAAGCCGCTCCATACCGCATCGGCCGGTGCAGCGGCGATTACATCCGCTGTGATGCCATATCGGTTGGTCGGCGCCATCTCCAGCAGCACAGTGCGCCAGGCGTTCGCGACAGGGCCGTTCGGATCGGTACTCAAATTAACGTACACCTCGGATACACCGGTGGTCACGCCACTGACATGCGTCTTATAGGTAGAGACGTATTGCATCGCGCGATCTACCGCCGATCCACGGACTGAAACGATGCTGATATCACCTTGCTTGACCGCAAATTCGATCACGACCACCGAAGCGCTGGAACCGTAGCCCAGGTGGAGCCGGAATAGCCACTGCGCCGAGCTGGCGCCTACCGGCACATTGGCCAGGCGCAGAATTGCAGTGGTGGCATTGATCGTCCCGGACAGCAGCGTTCTCCATGGCGCGCTATCGTCTAGGGCGGCCGCCACAAACTCAGTGGTCGCGAGCTGCTTGGACGCAGTACCGAGCGGCGCGGTATCTGCCTTTGGCGTGCCGGTGAAAGTCGGCGAGGCTAAAGGTGCCTTCTGCGCCAGCGCATTGGTCACCGTGGCGGAAAAATTGGCGTCGTTACCCATGGCGTCCGCCAGTTCCTTGAGGGTATCGAGTGCCGAGGGAGCATTCCCGACCAGGGATGCGATTTCACTGCGCACAAAGGCGGTCGTGGCCAGCTGGGTGTTATTGGTACCGGAAGCAGCCGTAGGCGCTTTTGGCGTGCCGGTAAAAGTCGGCGAAGCCAAATCGGCCTTGAGGGCCAAAGCCTTGACGGCGAACTCGGTCGTTGCCAACTGGGTGGTGCTAGTACCCGGCGCGGCTGTGGGCGCCTTCGGCACGCCAGTAAAAGTCGGCGATGCCAAGGGCGCCAAGTCAGGATGCTTGTGGTCCTTGGGAGCAGCATAGACGACGATGGCGTCATCCACGTACTTGCGCGTAGCCAGTACCACAGTGGGATCAATCTTCAGCTCAATGGCCGATGTGCTGGCCACCAGTAGAACGATGCGGATCTGTTGATCCTTGCCCGATCCAGACGCGAGCGCCGGTTTCAGGCTTGGCGGGCAATTCGCGACAATGATCAAGTCGCCGTCTTCATCGAAGACGCCAATCTCGCGCACCCACCAGCCGCCCACCTCGGCAGGCAGAACCTGTTCGATGATTAGCTGGCTGGGGTCATTCTCGTCGGGAAAGATCGTATTGATCAGTGCCCGGCGCTGTTCATTGACCAGGGCCTTTTGCTTGCGGCTGGGGATCGGGGTTTCCCCGTTGCCGTCGCCGACCGCCATATATTTGAGCTTCAGCGGTTCGCCCAGGGCAATCGCCTTGGCAATCTTGGCTTCGCCGATTTCAGTTGGAAGAGAGTAATAGTCGCTCATGGGTAGATGGTCATGACTTCAATGAGGTGGGCAGCGGTGCCGATGTGAATTCTTCCGGTGGATTCGACCTGGCCAGGAATCCAGGGGTAGACGGTAATGGCCTCACCCATCTGCACCAGGCCACCGATATAGATAGCGCCGCGCGATTCGAGGTGGATACGCAGGCCGGTCAGGTGGCGCGATAGCGGCTTGGCGTCGTCAATGAGCCGTTCCATCTCGGCAAACATCTCTTCGGTGATGCCCGTCTCCAGCACACCGACATCGAGCGCGAAGGTGCCACGGCGGCCAGGCGGGTCTGTCTGCCACCATTCGGTGATCTTGATCACGTAGCCCAGCGACTCGACCACGCCGCGAACAGCGGCGATAGTGCCCTTGTGCTGATGGATATAGCGGGATGCTTTGATGGTCTTGCGCTTGATTGCCTCGGACCAGCCATCGTCCCAGCGGTCCACAGAAAATGACCAGGCGAGGAAGGGCAGCAAGGCCACGGGACAGCGGTCCGGGTTCCAGAGGTCCCGAAGCGGCACCGGCGTCTTGGCCAGTTCTGCGCAGGCGCATGCAAGGGCACGTTCCAGCGCAGTGGTGTTCGGGGGCAAGGTGGGCACCGGGTTATACATCGTCGATCTCTTCCAGCACCTCGGCAGTGATCGTGATGGCGGTGCAGCGGGCGGCCTGCGTCCTGCCGCACAGGATGTCGGCCGCAGGCGATTTGATGAGCACGTTGCGCACTCCCTCGACCTTGAGCGCCGCCACGTAGGCATTCCGATAGACGCTGTAGCCAAGAGGGCGCGCGGGATTTGCCATGGCGGCAGCGTTCGCCCTTGCGGCGCTGATCGCAATAGGCGCCTCGGGGCGCTTCTCGACATACACGACCGCTTCCAACACGTAGTCGGTGACTTCCCCTTGCACCACCGATACAAGATCACCCAGCGGGCGCACATCCTCGGCCGACAGCGCGTCTTCTACCGCCTGCAGCACTTCGGGTGCTGCCTTCCAGTCAGCAGAGGTCGCCAAGACAGCCACCACTACCTCGCAGGGCGCCGGGCTGACGGCACGGGCATCAAGCACCCGACCATCGGCACTGCGCGCATGGAATTCGTAGGCATTGCGTGGACCGGCCGTGGACAGAGCGTCCGGTGCTTCCTGGATGCGCAGGCGGTATGCATCGTCGTCTTCGCGCACTTCCTCCACCGGAGGCGAGGCGTCCGGATCGGCCTCGATCAGCACCAGGCGCTTGACGTTGGTGTTTGCCCCGATCTGGTCAAGGTCGGCATCAATGGCGAAGGGGAGCATGACCGCCCGGGCGGCATCATTGACACGGTTGCGCAGCAGCAGCTCTTGATAGGCGTTCTCCTGCAGCAGCTTCGTGGCCGGCTCCGACTCAAGGGACAGCACTTTGGCGGCGGCTTCGCGCTGTTCCTGTGGCAGCAGCGCCAGCACGGCCGCCTTGCGATTGGCAAGGATGGTCTCGTAGTCCAGGGTCTCCAGCACCTGCGGCGCCGGCAACAGGGAAAGGTCGATAGGAGAGCTCATTGCATGGCCCCTTCGCGGACCTGCACCGAGAATTCGATTGCCCTTCCGTTGGTCACTGCCTGCAGCACGACCGAAATCGCCCCCGTTGCGTCACGGTTCAGATTGACCGCCGACAGGGAAATCCGCGGCTCCCACAGCGCCAGGCGATAGGCCACGGCAGCATAGATGCGCATGACGGTAACCCCATTCAGGGGCTGGTCGATCAATTCAGGGATTTCCGACCCATAGGCGCGCCGGTAGATGCGGGTGCCCAGGGGCGTCATGAGGATGTCGCGCACGGACTGGCGGATGTGATCCAGCAGTGACATGCTGCGGCCGGTAGATGCGTCCATGGCGATCATGGCACGGGCCCTCCCGACTGTTCATCGCCGCGCTTGACTTCACTATGGGCATGGCCACGCAAGCTGATAGGGCCGGCCGTCACATCGCCCGTGGCCGCTACGTCCCCATCGATGGTCATGGCAGCCCCACCGCCGCCGCCCTCTACCTTGGCGCCTTGCTTCAATGCGCTGAAGCCCTCCACCAGCAGATTGCCCTTGATGGTCACGTCGCCGGTGCAGGTAGTTTGTGGCGCATCGGCGGTCACGGTATCTGCCTTGACCAGCGCCGATCCACCCGCGGGCAGAATGGCCGACAGCGCATGCGTGCTGAAATCGTAGAGCACTACGGCGCCATCAGGGTAGTGAATGGAGCGAACCTTGATATTGGATTGAGGCGCCGGCGACTCGGCCGAGAACAGGCCGGCCAGGACTTTGCCCTGCGACAGATCGCCGTTCGGCGAAAAGACGATGACCTGCTCCCCGACGGAAGGCGGAGACCAGTGGACAACATCCCCGGCGCGCAGCGCGATCCATTGCAGCCAGGTGGTCAGCAGCGAAGGTGACAAGCGCACGCGCACCTTGTCCGCCTTGATCTCTGCGATCTTGCCGGTGCGGATCAAATTTGGGATGGTGCGAATGAGTTCAGAGAGGTCGGGCGTCATGCAATCCATGTTGCCGGATCGCGCGCGGGAAGGCACTTGGCGGTGGGTTGATATCCGCCTTATCGACTCTCAAAAAACAAATCAGCTTGTCTCTGCTGGTTGGTGGAAGCTTATGTGAATAAGCTAGTTACCAGGAATTTTTCTATGCATGCAACTATTTAATATTGTCGTTCGATGCAGCAGTGAGATCCGAGTATTCGGCTATGTACATTTCGACCTGGAGGCTCCTCGTTCTCATGTCTACAAGCAGTGCCCTCAGCGCTCTCATACTATCTCGGCACTGTTGGCGGTCTGTTGGAACTCCCATATTGAGGCTTACGGCCGACGCTAGCACAGCCGCGCATTCTCTATTTAATCGTTCCAGTTCAACTACTTGATTCACGAATTTTTTCTTCTGTTCCATTTCCATCCCGCCAGCTAAGTACAGTGGAGCAATTTGACAAATACTTTCCACTCAGCAGTTTATCGTAACGATAAGTCGCTTGTGAGATGTTCCAAGATGCTCCGGCGAAGCTCAACAATATCGCCTGCCGAAAAACCTAGCAGTGTCCGGACAGGGTATTTGTAATTCGGCCCACGCGGCGCTACCGCGTCGGATAACCCCTCATGATGCACGCGAGCAATGCGCGCCACCTTTCCAAAAAAGCCGACCGATGCCTGGTCCGCATCCGCCCGGATTTGCAGATAGGTATTCGTACGCAGCTTGCTGAACATAGCTGCTTTCTGCCGCTTGATCCGTCCGGATTTACTGCGTAGTTCCTTGCGATTCTTGCGCGCCGGATAGGGCGTGCCGTCCGGCGCCACTTGCTGCGCGATCAGGCGGGCGCGCTCGCGCCGCAAGTCGTTGGCAACCTTACGTACGAGCTGGCGCCGCTGTGCCGGCTGCAGCTTAGCAATGAGGGCGCCGGCCCATTCTTCCAGGCGTTGCAGATCATCACTCATGGCAACTTCGGCACATCCCACTCGGCCAGCAGGTTATCTCCCTGGTAGAGGCGCCAGAAATCATCAGGAAAAGGTGGAGTGAGCTGCGGCTCGGCCACATGAGCGATTTCCAGGCGGCCACCGTCGTGTCGCTTCACGATTGTGCGCTCGGTGAGCGCCAGCTTGATGGACAAGTCCAGAGATGTGGCGCTGTTCATGTCCACCTCGAAACGTATCGCCTTTTTGGCATTCTCAGGATTGGCGAAGGCCTCGCGCTGATGAACCCGCATCCAGGCCAGCAGCGGCACGAACACCAGATCCAGGTCCAGCCCGATATCGGTCAAGATCAGGTTCAGCACATAGTCATACTCGAAGGAAAGACCCGCCGTGCCGGTGGCGCGCGATCCGCCCTCGTCGATGAAGATGTGTAGCTTGTCCGGATTCTGCGCCAGATCCTTAATGGCTTTGCGCAGATAGTCTCGGAGATTGTTGGGCTTGTACATTCAGTTTCTCGCGCAAGGCGTTGTAGGCGTCGATCAAGGCATTGCTTTGTCGGATGGCGTCATCACCTTCGCTGGCGATGTTGTCAAGAAATTCTGCTGCCGCTGGCGTAAGTTCGGCTCGCGCTTCTTGGCCAGGTCGGCCGGCAGTGCCGGTATCTGCGCAACCGGGCCCGGTGGGCACTGAAGCGATGACGGGGACTGACAGCCGGATAGCGCCACTGCGCACACCAGCAATAAAGGTGTCTTTCTCATTGCGTGCAGCATCCCTTTCATTGGTGAGTCTGTCGGTGATGGCCTGGATGGCGTCGCGTGCGTTGCGCTCGGCCTGCAGCACCTGTTGCGTACGCTCGGCCCGGGCATCAGCGGCAGCCTGATTGGCGTTGGCAATGCCGGCTTTCAGGTTGTCGATATCCGCATTCTTTCGCCAGCCCTGAATCGTCCACGCCGCGGCAAAGGCCACGGCAAGAAAACTGGTGCCGAGCAAGACGCGCAGGCGCGTGCGCCATTTTTCCGTGAGCGTCATGCCAGCACCCCGCCAGCTTCCACGAAGGCAAGGTGCAGTTCCTCGCTGGTCTTCAGGGTGGGCAGCACTATGGCCTCACCGCCTTCCCGAATGAATGCCTTTTCCAGATCGATATAGCGGTGCTCGAATTGGCCATAGCCAGCGCCCGGCAA
>Ga0160496_1000479_pt1 | contig 17418 bp, 17 predicted proteins | sample DIDPMG_2_FD_108231 | JGI IMG/M metagenome (GOLD analysis project Ga0160496, IMG submission 108231) | Enriched soil microbial communities from UW Madison campus, WI, USA - DID2937_E24_FP MG | ecosystem: Environmental > Terrestrial > Soil > Grasslands | place: USA: Madison, Wisconsin | collected...
CGAGGGCAAGGGCAAGCTGGAGTCGCCCTACCTCTTCAACCTGAAGCAGGATCCCAAGGAAGAAAGCGACATCCTGATTTTCAATACCTGGGTGCTCGGGCCTATGCTGAAGATGGTGCAGGCCTTCAACCAATCCTGCACCGAGCACCCCAACACCACGCCCGGCCGGCCCGACCGGGAATGATCCGTTCGCGAAGACGAGCGGCGATTCGCACAAGGGGAAATCATGACGTCTGCCTTCCGTAGACATATCGCCTGGCTGGGCCTGGGATGCGCGCTGGCCCTGCCGCTGACCGGCCACGCCGAGCCCACGCTGGCCTGGCCCGGCAAACAGATCACCTGGATCGTCGGCTTCGTGCCGGGCGGCACGGCCGACGTGCTCACGCGCGTCGCCGCGCAGGACCTGGCCACGCGCACCGGCCTGAACGTGGTCGTGGAAAACAAGCCCGGCGCATCGGGCGCGATCGCCCTGCAGCAGGTCGCGCGCAGCAAGCCGGGCGACGGCTACCTCATCACCGTGCCGGGTCCGCTCATCTATCCCACGCCGCAGCCGGCCATCGGCAAGGAGCTCGCGCCGGTGATGCTGCTGGCCCAGGGCCCGATGGTCATCGTGGGGCCGGCGCCGCGCGCGCTGCCCAGCCTGGCCGCGGTGCTGGCCGATGCGCGCAAGCGGCCCGACGCCTGGAGCTACGGCAGTTCCGGCAACGGCACGTCGCAGCACCTGGCCGGCGAGCTGCTCAACAAGTCCGCCGGCACCCGCATCGTGCATGTGCCCTACAAGGGCGGCGGACAGGCCGTGTCGGACGTCGCGGGCGGGCAGATCCCGCTGGCCATCCTGGGTTCGGCGCCGGTGCTGCCGCAGATCAAGGCGGGCACGCTGAAAGCCTATGCGGTCACCACGCGCGGCCGCCTGCCGGCGCTGCCCGACGTGCCGACGGTGGCCGAGTCGGGCTTTCCCGACTACGACGCGAGCCAGTGGTTCTCGGTGGCGGCCTCGCCGGGCATCGACGCGGCCGTGCTCGACGCCTTGAACGCCGCGCTGCGGCGCACGGTGCAGGCGCCCGCCTTCCGCGCCGCCGTCGCCAACGCGGGCATGGTTGCCGCGGGCGGCACGCGCGCCGACCTGGAGCGCTTCATCGCGACGGACACGGCGAAATGGCGGACGCTGCTCGACAGCGGCGCCATCAAGCTGTCAGAGTAAGGCGGGCGGGTCAGGCCGACGCGCGCTGGCGTTCGAGCAGGAACAGCGGCAAGGCCAGCGCGCCCGCCAGCCGCGCCGCGTGCACGTGGCTCGCGTCGGGCTGCTCGAACGGCATCAGGAAGTTGAAGGTGCCAAGACACTGCCCCGCATGCACCACCGGCACATTGATCACCGAGCGCAGGCCGAGCCGCGCGATCGCGTCGTGGTCGTCGAAGAAGGCGCGGATCGCGTCCACGCCCGCCCCCACGAACACCTCGTGATCGAGCAGCACGCGCTGCCCCCACGGCGTGCCCGCCTTGTCCTTGCTGCCGCCGGGCGGATAGGCCTGCGGATTGGAGCTGTAGAGCCGCACCACGCGCATGGCCTGCGCGTCGAAGCGGTTGGCGGTGCAGAGCCGGTGCGACAGCGACACCGCGGCAAACGCGTCGATCGCGGCGAACGCGGCGTCGAGGTCGCCGGCCGCATGGGCCGCGCACAGGCGGTCCAGCGCGGCGGCCGTGGCAAGCGGAGCGGCGGCGTCGGTCATTCGGCGGTGATCCCCAGTTCCTTGATGAGCTTGCCGTACTTCTGCGCATCCTGCGCCAGCAGCGTGCCGAACTGCTCCGGCGTGGTCTCGGTCAGCACCACCCCCATGTCGTTCATCTTCTTGATCACGTCGGGGCGCTTGAGGATCGCGTTGATTTCCTTGTTCAGGCGGGCCGTGAGTTCGGGCGGCATGTCCGCCGGACCGAAGGCGCCGTACCACACCGCCAGCTCGTAGCCGGGCAGGGTCTCGGCCACCGTGGGCACCTCGGGCAGCAGCGGCGAACGCTCGGCCTCGGTCACGGCCAGCAGCTTGAGCTTGCCCGACTGCACGTGCGGCAGCGTCTGCGTGCCGGCGCTGAACAGCACCTGCGTGCGCCCCGCCACCGTGTCCATCACGGCGGGCGCGCCGCCGCGATAGGGCACGTGCATCATCTTCACGCCGGCCGCGCGCTCGAACAGCACCGCGCTCAGGTGATTGGTCGAGCCCTGGCCCGCCGACGCGTAGGCCACGGCGTCGGGATTGGCCTTGGCGTAGGCGACGAATTCCTTCAGGTCCTTGGCCGGCACCGAGGGGTGCACCACCATGGTGTTGGTCACCAGGGCCAGCTCGGCGATCGGCGTGAAGTCCTTCACGCCGTCGAACGGCATGTTGGTGTAGAGCGCCTGGTTCATGGTGTGCGTGCTCATCGAGCCCACCAGCAGGGTGTAGCCGTCCGGCTTGGCGCGCGCCACGAAGGCGGTGCCGATATTGCCCGAGGCGCCCGAGCGGTTCTCCACCACGACCGGCTGGCCCAGCGACTGCGTCAGCCCTTCGGACAGCATGCGCGCCAGGATGTCGGTCGAGCCGCCCGCCGCCCACGGCACGATGATGGTGATGGGCTTTTCGGGCCAGGCGGCCTGTGCGGCGGACGCCGCGAAGACCAGGCCGGCCGCGAGGCCGCCCAGCAGTTTCTTGATTGGCAATGTCATGAGGTTTACCCCTTGCGTGTGTGAGCCGGTCTCTGCCGGCTGGTATGAAATCGTATGCGCGGCGCGTCAGCGCCCCACCGCGTAGCCCTGCATGCCGCGCGGATTCGCGCCGGCCTTCAGCAGCAGTCCGCCGCCTGCGCGCACCTCGCGCGCGCAGGCGCTGATGCGGCCTTCCGACCACGGCCCGCCCACCACCACGTCGTGCCCGGCGGCGCGCAGCGCATCGAGCGTGGCCGCCGGCATGCGCGACTCCACCGTGAGCCGGTTGAGCGTGGTGGCGCGCGGCCAGAACGAACCGGGGAAGTGATCGATGTGCCACGACGGCGCCTCGATGGCCGCCTGCAGGTTCAGCCCCGCGGCATGGCGCAGCAGGAACGCGACCGTCCACTGATCCTGCTGGTCGCCGCCCGGCGTGCCGAACGCCAGGTATGGCTTGCCGTCGCGCAGCACCAGGCCGGGCGACAGCGTGGTCGAGGGGCGCTTGCCCGGCGCCAGGCTGCCGGGCAGGCCTTCGTCGAGCCAGGTCATCTGCAGCCGCGTCGTGAGCGGGAAGCCCAGCCCCGGCACCACCGGGCTCGACGACAGCCAGCCGCCCGACGGCGTGGCCGCCACCATGTTGCCGTGCCGGTCGATCACGTCGATCTGGCAGGTGTCGCCCACGAAGATCTCGCGCGCGGCCCACTCGGCCACCGGCGGCAGCGCGGCGAAGGTCGGCTCGCCCACGCCGAAGCGCGTGTCGGCGCGCGCCAGCGTGCGCGCCGCCGCGTCCAGGTCGGGCATGCGCGGCGCGCGGCCGCCCGGCGCGCCCGGGCGCAGCTCGGTGCTGGCCAGCGCGGAAATCTGCGCCGCGCGGGCCTGCGCATAGGGTTGCGACAGCAGCTCGGCCAGCGGCACGTCCACGAAATCGGGATCGCCGTACCAGGCGCAGCGGTCGGCGAAGGCCAGCTTGGCGGCCTCGGCCACGCGATGCACGAAGGCAAAGGAATCCGGCGCCAGGCCTTCCATGCCCAGCTCGCGCAGGATGGCGAGCTGCTGCAGGTGCACCGGCCCCTGCGACCACACTCCGCACTTGGCCACGGTGTAGCGGCCATAGTCCAGCGTCACCGGCTCGTCGTAGGTGGCGCGCCAGTCGGCCAGGTCGGCCTTGCGCAGCAGGCCGCGATTGCGTTCACCGGTGGTGTCGCGGATCTCGGCGTGCGTGTAGAAATCGTCGATGGCATCGGCGACGAAGCCGCGATACCAGACCGCGAGCGCGGCATCGATGCGGCCGCGCCGGTCGGTTGCGTGCGCAGCCGCTTCGGCCAGGATGCGTTCGTAGGTGGCGGCGATGGCGGGCGTGCGCATGAAGCTGCCCGGCGCCGGCACCTGCCCCTGCGGCAGCCACACCTCGGCGGACGAGGTCCATTCGCCCTGGAACAGCGCCTGCACGGCCAGGATCGCCTGCGAAATGCGCGGCACCAGCGGAAAGCCGTCGCGCGCATACGAGATCGCGGGCGCCAGCACCTCGGCCAGCTCCCAGGTGCCGTAGTCGCGCAACAGGGTCAGCCAGGCGCCGAAGGCGCCGGGCACGGTGGCCGGCATCAGGCCGATGCCCGGCACCAGGTCCAGGCCCATGCGGCGAAAGGTCGACGGCGCGGCCAGCGCGGGCGCGGGCCCCTGGCCGCACAGCGCGCGCATGCGTCCTTCGGCCTCGTCCCAGAACAGGATCGGCACCTCGCCGCCCGGTCCGTTCAGATGCGGCTCGACGATCTGCAGCATGAAGCCGCCGGCCACGGCGGCGTCGTAGGCATTGCCGCCGCGCTCCAGCACGCCCATCGCCACCTGCGACGCCAGCCAGTGCGTGGACGACACGACGCCGTAGGTGCCCTGGATCTCGGGTCGGGTGGTGAATTCGGGTTGCATGGCGTGCCAGTCTGCCGGGAGATGCGATGCAGACCAGTATAGGAGGCCGAAATAACTGGTTTTCGCTATATTCGAATAGCTGCATAACCAATCCGGAATAGCGCCATGACCGCCGCCGCGCCCAATCTCCTGCGCCGTCTCAAGCACCGCCACCTCGAACTGCTGCTCGCCATCGCCCGGCACGGCTCGCTCACGCGCGTGGCCGCGCAGGCCGGCGTGAGCCAGCCGGCCGCCACCAAGGCCCTGCTCGAGATCGAAGACATCTTCGGCGCGCCGCTGTTCCTGCGCACCGGCCGGGGCCTGCAGCCCACGCCGCTGGGCGAGCTGGCCATCAGCCGCGCGCGCCGCATGCTCAACGATCTGGCGCTGTGGTCGCGCGAGGCGCAGGCCTTGCAGGGCGGCCATGCCGCCCACCTGCACGTGGGCGCCGTGCCCTATGTGTCGAGCGTGCTGCTGTCGTCGGCGATCGCGCAGCTGCATGCGCGCCACGGCATCACGGTCACGCTGCACCGCGCCACCACCGACCACCTGCTGCCCATGCTGCGCCGGCACGAGCTCGATTGCATGATCGGCCGCGTCTCGGCCCTGATCGAACTCGACGGACTGACCCACGAGACGCTCTATCACCAGCGTCCCAGCCTCATCGCGCATCGCCAGCTCGCGCGCCGGCTGTCGGCCCGCGCGCCCGACTGGGCCGGCGCCGCCGCGCTGCGCTGGGTCCTGCCCGAGGCCAAGACGCCCACGCGCCAGCTCATCGCCGAACACTTCATCCGCCACGGCGTGATCCCGCCGCACCCGATCGTGGAGGCCTACTCCACCGACGTGATCGAGGGCCTGCTGGGCGGCGACCCCTCGCTGGTGTCCGTGGTGCCGCAGGAGATCGCCCACGAACTCGCCGCGCGCGGCCGCATCGGCGCGGTGCACTGGGACTGGGGCTGGAACCTGCCGCCGATCAACCTGATCCGGCGCGTGCGCGACGAGGTGCGCGGCCCCGGCCCGGAAGAGGCGCTGGCGGCGATCCTGGACGAACTGAAGGGGCAGATCCCGCTGGCGACCGCCTGAGCCCGCACGGGCCGTTTCCGGCCCTGCGTGACACCCCCGTAGCGCGCAAGCGTTCACCGCGGCCGCCGCGCGCGGGCGGCAGGATCAGAATCGGATCAAGCGTATCGCTCGATGCGCGCCTCGCGGAGACCCGGATGATAGATTCCGATCGCACCTTGCAAGGAGGATCCCATGATCAAGACCACCGTCATGAAACGCCGGCACTGCCAGCTGATACGCCTGCCCCGCGCCGCGGCGCTCCCGCGCGGCGTCACCCGCGTCGAGGTCCGCGTGGTCGGCCGAACCCGCGTGCTCGTGCCCATCGAAGACTCGTGGGGAGAGTGGTGCAGACGCCGTGGCGCCGACGCCGGTTTCCCGACCGAACGCGACCAGCCGGCGGACCAGGAGCGCGAAGACCTGGTCGCCTGAGGTTCATGGTCGATACCAATATCTGCATCTACGGGATCAACGACAGCCGCGCAGCCGTGCGGCGCGCCATCGACCGGCACGACGGCCGGCTCTGCGTCAGCGCGATCACGGCGATGGAGCTTGCCTACGGCACGGAGAAATCGGCGGCGCCGGTGCGCAACCGGCTGCGGGCGCAACGTTTTCTTGGCCGCTGCCCCATCCTCGACTTCGATCTTCCGGCCGCCGCCGATGCGGGGCGGTTGCGCGCGCAGCTTGCTCGTGCCGGCACGCCGATCGGGCCCTACGACGCCATGATCGCTGGCCACGCCCGCTCGCGCGGCCTGATCCTCGTGACCCACAACACGCGCGAGTTTGCCCGTGTGCCCGGCCTGCGCCTCGAAGACTGGACGGCCGAGGCGCCCTGAATCCTTTGCCCCGCTGTTGCGCGCACCCTCTCTTGCAGCAGGCGCCGCGCGCAAAACAAAAAAGCCGGCACGCTTGCGCGATACCGGCTCATTGCTAATGGTGTTTCGGGAACACCGTCATGAATTCAACCACAAAGTGAGTGGTCGGGGCGAGAGGATTCGAACCTCCGACTCCTGCGTCCCGAACGCAGTACTCTACCAGACTGAGCTACGCCCCGATTCTCTACTACTGTGTTGCTACTGCTTTACTGCCAACGCTGACCGCGGTCTTGCGACTCACCGGCTTCGCGCTTTTTCGCTGTGCTTTTTACTGCACCGCAAAGGCCGAAAATTTCTTATCGATCTCTGTTTACCGCGAAAGCGCAGAATTCTAACAGAGAATTTTGAAAAGTGGAAATGGGGAAGATCGACAGCGCATCGCGGGCCCGTTGTGCCTCGGCTTCGGCGGCCTGGCGCGCGTGCTCCAGGGCGTCGGTTTGCTGGATGGCCCGGGCCACCGCGGCGAAATCGGCGTCACCGGTGGTGATGGCGTCGCGGATCAGTTGCTGCTGCTCGGGCGTGCCGACTTCCATCACGCGGATGAGCGGCAGCGTGGGCTTGCCCTCGCGCAGGTCGTCGCCGACGTTCTTGCCGAGCGCACCGGCGTCGCCGCTGTAGTCGAGCACGTCGTCGATCAGCTGGAAGGCGGTGCCGATGTGGCGGCCATAGGCCGCGGCGGCCTCTTCCTGCTCGGGCGTGGCGCCCGCCAGGACGGCGCCCACCTGGGCGGCGGCCTCGAACAGCTTGGCGGTCTTGTAGCGCACCACCTGGAGGTAGCGCTCCTGCGACACCTCGGGATCGTGCACGTTGAGCAGTTGCAGCACCTCGCCCTCGGCGATCACCGTGGTCGCCTGCGACAGGATCTGCATGATGCGCATCGAGTCGGCCTCGACCATCATCTCGAACGAGCGCGAATACAGGTAATCGCCCACCAGCACGCTGGCGGCGTTGCCGAACACCGCGTTGGCGGTGTCGCGGCCGCGGCGCAGGTCGGATTCGTCGACCACGTCGTCGTGCAGCAGCGTGGCGGTGTGGATGAACTCCACCACGGCCGCCAGCAGCTGGTGATGCGTGCCCTGGTAACCGAGCGCGCGCGCCACCATGAGCACCATGGCCGGCCGCATGCGCTTGCTGCCCGCGCCGATGATGTAGTCACCGATGGTTCGAATGAGCACGACCTCGGAGTTCAGGCGCTCGCGGATAACCGCGTCGACAGCCTTCATGTCGTCGGCAATGGGGGCGATCAGCTCAGAGAGATTCAAAGCGCTTCCGGGGGAAATGGGCGAGCCGACCCCGCGGCTCGTTACACAGGCCGGCAGACTGCGCCGCCAAGCCGGGGTCGGCCGAATTATACGTGTTGCGCCCGCCCTGCCCGCCGCCGGGCCGCCGCAGGTGTTACAGCCCGCGGGCGCGCAGGTTGGCGTAGAGCGCGCGCACCCCGAAGGTCCAGGGCGCAATGCGGTCCGAACGCCCCACGCGGTTGACCAGCGCGCCCAGGCGCGGCGAGCCGATGCGCACCACGTCGCCTTCCCGGTGGGTGAAGCCGCTGCCCGGGCCCGTGCGGTCCTGGGTCGGCGAGAACATCGTGCCCAGGAACAGCATGAAGCCGTCGGGATACTGGTGGTGCGGGCCGCAGGTCTGGCGCACCAGGTCGAGCGGGTCGCGGCTGATCTCGGCCATGTGGCTCACGCCGTCGATCACGAAGCCGTCCTCGCCTTCGATGCGCAGCGACACGTCGGCGTGGCGCACGTCGTCCAGCGTGAAATGGGCATCGAACAGACGGATGAAGGGGCCGATGGCGCAGGAGCCGTTGTTGTCCTTGGCCTTGGTCAGCAGCAGCGCGCTGCGCCCTTCGACGTCGCGCAGGTTCACGTCATTGCCCAGCGTGGCGCCCGCCACCTCGCCGCTGGCGTTGACCGCCAGCACGATCTCCGGCTCCGGGTTGTTCCACTCGGAGACCGGATGCAGCCCGATCCAGGCGCCGGATCCCACCGAGGACATCGGCGGGCTCTTGGAAAACACCTCCGCGTCGGGTCCGATTCCCACTTCGAGGTATTGCGACCACTGCCCGCGCGCCTGCAATTCGGCCTTGAGCGCCATGGCCTGGGGCGAGCCGGGCACCAGCTGCGACAGGTCGGTGCCGATCAGTTCGTGCAGGCGCTGGCGGATGGTCTCGGCCTGGCTGGCGTCGCCGCCGGCCTGCTCCTCGATCAGGCGCTCGAGCAGGCTGACCGCGAAGGTGACGCCGGCCGCCTTCACGGGCTGCAGGTCGCACGGCGCCAGCAGGCGCGGCTGACCGGGCTCGCCCGAGCGCTGCAGCAAGGCCTGGACCGATCCCAGCGAAGGCCCCTGCGCCTCGCGCGCCACGGCCACGCGGTCGGGACGCTCGAGCAGGTCGGCGATCGTGGGCGCCACCGCGCTGATGTCGATGACCTCGCCGCGCCGCACCGCCACCACGGCCGGACCCGGCACCGGCCCGCCACGCCAGACCCGGCCCACCAGCGTGGCCTGCTGCAGGTCTTCGGGCAGATCGCGTTCGGGATCCAGGGCGAAATCTTCGTAGGACATGGTCGGTCTCCGCATGTTCGGTAGGGGTGGGCGCGGCCGTCTGCGCGGTCGGCGGGATGGGTGAAGAGGATGCAATGAGTCTAGGAGCGGCCGCGCCGCGCCGTCCAATACAATGGCAGCCATTCCAATATGTTGGACAATGCCCGTGAGCGCAGACAAACCCGCCTACGAAGTCCCCGCGCTCGCCCGCGCCCACGCGCTGCTGAGCCGGCTGGCCGAACGCGGCGCGCCCATGCGTGCCGCTGAGCTGGCGCGCGACAGCGGCATGCCGCGCAGCTCGCTCTATCTGCTGCTCGAGACCCTGGAGGCGCGCCGCTGGATCGAGCGCGCCGGCGACGGCTATGTGATCGGCCTGACCCTGCTCAGCCTGGGGTCGGCCTATCTGCGGCACGACAATCTGGAGCCGGCCTTCCGCGACGCGGCGGCCGACTTCGTGGCGCGCCACAACGAGGTGATGCAGCTGGCGATGCTGGACGGCGCCGACGTGGCCTACCTGGCGCGCGAGGATGCGCGCCGGCCGGTGCGGCTCGTGACCGATCCCGGCTCGCGGCTGCCGGCGCACGCCTGCGCGCTGGGCAAGGCCCTGCTGGCCAGCCTGAGCGACGCCGAGGTGCTGGCCCGCCTGCCCTCCCCCCTGCCCGCCATCACCGATCGCACCATCACCGACCCGGCGCGCCTGCTGGCGGAGCTGGCGACGGCGCGCCGCACCGGCTTCGCGCTGGACCTGGAGGAGGTGAGCGCGGGCCTGACCTGCTACGCCGCCTACGTGGGCCGCACCCCGCTGGGCCGGCGGGTGGCGGTCAGCACCTCGCTGCCGGCCGACCGGCTCGACCCGCGCCATGCCGACGCGGTGCGGGCCGGGCTGATCGCCGCCGCGCGCCAGATCGCGCTGCGCGCCACGGCCGAGGAGCCCCCGGCGCCCTGAGGGGCGGGCACCGTTCGCCGCCCGTGGCAGCGCCGTGCGAGGGCGTCCGGGCGCTGGCGGGCGGCCCGGGCGCGCGGGGCTCGCGCCACCCCGACGTGACGCCGACGCGACACCTAAGCCCTTTACCTGCAACACCTTTTTGACTTCTCCACAGGCCCGGGCTAGAATCCCGGATTCGACTTTCTCGTCGAAAAAAGCAAGTGGCGAATTCACGCTTGCCGCCGTCCCGATGTTTTTCCTCGGCACGGCGCTGGCTCCCCCCGAAACCCGGGGCGGGTCTTCCCGGAAAAAGCAACGATGGCAGGCCTCTCGCAGGCACGCCGCCCGCGCCGATCCCAACCCGGTTCGCCTCACATCTTTCCAAGGATATATCCCATGTACGCGGTCGTAAAAACCGGTGGCAAGCAGTATCGCGTTGCCGCTGGCGAAAAACTCAAGGTAGAACAGATACCTGCTGACATCGGGCAAGAAATCACCCTGGACCAAGTGCTGTCCGTGGGCGAAGGCGACCAACTGAAAGTTGGTACGCCTCTCGTCGCTGGCGCCCTGGTCAAGGCTACGGTTCTTGCGCATGGCCGGCACGACAAGGTCAAGATCTTCAAGATGCGCCGTCGCAAGCACTATCAGAAGCGTCAGGGCCACCGTCAGAACTACACCGAGATCCGCATCGAAGCCATCACGGCTTGAGGATCGAGGTTTTTAGGAGCTAAACATGGCACAGAAAAAGGGCGGCGGCTCTACGCGTAACGGTCGCGATTCGGAATCGAAGCGACTGGGCGTCAAGGTTTATGGCGGCCAACAAATCTCGGCGGGTGGCATCATCGTGCGTCAGCGCGGCACCCGCTTTCACCCCGGCGTGAACGTCGGCGTGGGCAAGGATCACACCCTGTTCGCGCTGGCCGACGGCAAGGTCGAGTTCGGCACCAAGGGTGCCCTGAACAAGGCCATCGTGTCGGTCGTCTCCGAGTAATCGGAAGCGATTCGCATCGGCACAAAGCCCTGCCGCACGCGGCGGGGCTTTTTGTTTTCAGGCAGAATGTTCGGAATGGCGGGCCCTGCCCGGCGCCCCTGGCACTGCCGGCCCGCCTTCCCCCAAGTTTTTTCGCGCGCCTCTTTCGATGCGCGCCGCCCCGGCGCCTGGCGCTGCGGGCTCGCTCCTTGAACAGACACGCACCATGAAATTCGTAGACGAAGCCACCATCGAGGTCGTCGCCGGCAAAGGCGGTAATGGCGTGGCGAGCTTTCGCCGCGAGAAATTCATCCCCCGCGGCGGCCCCGACGGCGGCGATGGCGGCCGCGGCGGCAGCATCTACGCGGTGGCCGATCGCAACATCAACACGCTGATCGATTTCCGCTACGCCCGCCTGCATCGCGCCAAGAACGGCGAAAACGGCCGCGGCTCCGATCAATACGGCGCGGCCGCGCCCGACATCACGCTGCGCGTGCCGGTCGGCACCGTCGTGCACGACGCCGAGACCGGCGAAGTGCTGTTCGACCTCGACCACCACGACCAGCAGGTGACGCTGGCCGCCGGCGGCCAGGGCGGCATGGGCAACCTGCATTTCAAGTCGAGCACCAACCGCGCCCCGCGCCAGTGGACGCCGGGCAAGGAAGGCGAACAGCGCAAGCTGCGCATGGAGCTCAAGGTGCTGGCCGACGTAGGCCTGCTGGGCCTGCCCAACGCGGGCAAGTCCACGCTCATCAGCCGCATCTCCAACGCGCGCCCGAAGATCGCCGACTACCCCTTCACCACGCTGCATCCCAACCTGGGCGTGGTGCGCACCTCGCCGTCGCGCAGCTTCGTGGTCGCCGACATCCCCGGCCTGATCGAAGGCGCCTCCGAAGGCGCCGGCCTGGGCCATCTGTTCCTGCGCCACCTGGCCCGCACCCGCGTGCTGCTGCACCTGGTCGACATCTCGAGCCAGGATCCCGACACCGATCCGATCGACGCCGCCGTCGAAGGCGCGCGCGCCATCGTCGAAGAGCTGCGCCGCTACGACCCGGAGCTGGCCGACAAGCCGCGCTGGCTGGTGCTCAACAAGCTCGACATGGTGCAGGACCCGGAAGCGGCCCGCACGCGCTTCTGCGAGCAGTTCGGCTGGACCGGCCCGGTGTTCTCGATCGCCGCCATCAGCGGCGACGGCACGCAGGACCTGATCTGGGCCCTGCAGGACTACCTCGACGCCGAGAAGCAGAAAGACCTGATCGCCCAGGACCAGGCCGAGGGCACCTACGTGCACGAAGACCCGCGTTTCGATACGACCCGCGACGCGCCCGCCGCGCCGCGTGGCGGTGACGAATAAGCCATAATCGCAATCCGTCGCCGCGCCGCCCCCAGGCTCTGCCCCCGGGGCGGCATCTTCGAACCCGCTACGCCCGGTCATCGCCATGACTGCCCAATCCGAAAACGTGTCCGTCGTTGCCCAGGCCCAGCGCCTGGTGGCCAAGGTCGGATCCTCCCTCGTCACCAATGAAGGCCGCGGCCTGGACCGCGCCGCCGTTGCCCACTGGGCCGCGCAGATCGCCGCCCTGCACAAGCAGGGCAAGCAGGTCGTGCTGGTGTCCAGCGGCGCCATCGCCGAAGGCATGGCCCGGCTCGGCTGGCGCAAGCGCCCGTCGGTCATGCACGAGCTGCAGGCCGCCGCGGCCGTGGGCCAGATGGGCCTGTGCCAGGCCTACGAGGCCGCCTTCGCGGAGTTCGGGCTGCGCACCGCGCAGATCCTGCTCACGCACGAAGACCTGGCCGACCGCCATCGTTACCTGAACGCCCGCTCCACCCTGTTTGCGCTGCTGCGCATGGGCGTGGTGCCGATCGTCAATGAAAACGACACGGTGGTGACCGACGAGATCCGCTTCGGCGACAACGACACGCTCGGCGCGCTCGTCACCAACCTGATCGAAGCCGACACGCTCATCATCCTGACCGACCAGCGCGGCCTCTACGAAGCCGACCCGCGCAAGCAGCCCGACGCGAAGTTCGTGGCGCACGCGCAGGCGGGCGACGCCACGCTCGAGGCCATGGCCGGCGGCGCCGGCAGCGGCGTCGGCACCGGCGGCATGCTCACCAAGATCCTCGCGGCCAAGCGCGCGGCCCACAGCGGCGCGCACACGGTCATCGCCTCGGGCCGCGAGCGCAACGTGCTCAACCGCCTGTCGGCCGGCGAGTGCATCGGCACCGAGCTGCAGGCCGTGCTGCCGGTCTGGTCGGCGCGCAAGCAATGGCTGGCCGATCACCTGCGCCTGCGCGGCCGCGTGACGCTGGACGAAGGCGCCGTGCGCGCGCTGATGCGCGAAGGCAAGAGCCTGCTGCCGATCGGCGTGACGGCCGTGGAAGGCGAGTTCGAGCGCGGCGACGTGGTGGCCTGCATCGATGCCGACGGCCGCGAATGCGCGCGCGGCCTGGTGAACTACTCGGCCGCCGACACGCGCCGCATCATGCGCCAGCCGTCCTCGCAGATCGCCACCATCCTCGGCAGCATGACCGATCCCGAGCTGGTGCATCGCGACAACCTCGTGATCCTCTGAACGCGGCAGGCGGGCGGCCTGGCGTGATGCCGCGCCGCCCGCCCGGCCCGCACGTTTTGTCCGCATCGCCTTCCTGCCGCGCCTGCCTGCACGATCCGGCGCGGCCATCCCGCCGCCACGCGACGGTACCGGCCCGCCTCATGCCTCATCGATGAACAGATAGCCCCAGCGCCGCACCGCGCACACGGGCAGGTCGATGCCGTGCAGCCGCGCCTTGCCGCGCAGGCGCGCGACCGTGACGTCGTCGCCGCGCGAGCCGCCCGGCCCGCCCACGCGCGGCAGGCGTTGATTGGGCGCGGCCAGCAGGCGGCCGATGAAGAGCCCCTCGCCCGGCGTGAGCGGCAGGCGCTCGCCCTGCGGCCCGAACAGATAGCGGCTCGAGGAACACAGGCGCCACCGGCGCGGCGGCCCGGCGGGCGAGGTCGCCCGGCGCCGCTCGAACATCGCGATCAGCTCGGCCGCCATCCACTCGGGCGATTCGTCGAGCGCGCAACAGATGTCGGCGCCGGCGCGCAGCATCTGGATGCGCAGGAACGGGGTGGCGCCGTTCAGCAGCACGATGCACGCCGCCGCGAGCGGGATCTCGCACAGCCGCCGCAATTGCAGGATGAGGGCATCGCCCTGGCGCGCATCGCCGCTCAGCAGCAGCATGTCGGGGGCGATGGCGCGCACCGCCTCGGGCGACAGCACGCGCTCGGCGTGGCCGCGCACGCGCCAGCCCGAACGTCGCAGATTGTCTTCGAGAGAGAGCGTGGCGGCCGCCGGCACGCCGCAAGGCAGGTGCAGCACCAACGGCGCGAAATCGTCGGATGGGTCTTGCATCGTGTCGGGCTCGCGTGGCAAGGGTGGAGACGGGACAGGGGCCGATGGGCGCGGACCGCGCGCGTGCGTATCGTGGAACCGATGCGCAAGGCTCGCGGGGCGACGCCTGCGGCGCGCAGGCAGACGCGCACGGTGCGACGGCCCGCGGTGGCGCCGACCGCGATTGCGCATCTGAAGCACCGCGCTGCACCGCGCAACACCAATTATTACCTATGTGATATCCAATATCACCACTGTAATAGTGAACCAGGCTCCAATCCTGGGGTGAAGACCTTTTCAGACCGACTGAAACACGCACGCCAACTGCGCGGCTTTACGCAGCATGACCTCGCCCGGGTCAGCGGCGTGTCGCAGAGCGCCATCGGCAGCTACGAGAGCGGACAGCGCCAGACCAGCCGATCCGGGCGTCGGCTTGCGCAGGCCCTCGATGTGGATCCCGACTGGCTGGAGACCGGCGTGGGCGACATGGCCGTGCGCGAGCGCGTTTCGCCCCACACCCTGATGGAGCCGCCCCTGCCCGCCAGCCGTGCGGCCTGGCCCTTCCGCAGCCTCACCGCGGCCCAGTTCCACGCGCTCAGCGCCGAACATCAGGCCTTGCTCGACACCGTGCTGGGTGCGCTGGCACGCGGGCTGGAGCCGCCCGGCCCAGCACGCGGCAAGCGCCGCAATCCCGCGCGCTGACATCCTTCGCGCCCATGCAAAAAGCCCCCTCGCGGGGGCTTTTCGTTTTGCGGCGTGAGGCTTACTGGTTGGGCGAGTTCGACGGCTCGGCGGCACGGCCGCCAGGGGCCTTCATGCCCGGTGCCGGGGCCTGGGCGCCGGCGGGTTGCGGCGCTTCGCCGCGGATCTTGGCGGCGATGGCTTCGGCGGCTTGCGGCGAGCTCACGCTGAAGGCCAGCACGCCGCGGTTCAGCGGCTCGGCGATGCGCGGGGCGGTGACCAGTTCGCGATCGATCACGAGCACCAGCATCTTGCCGACGTTCTTGCCGCTCACGTCATTGAGCTTGCGGGCGCCGCTTTCGTTGAAGCGCAGGCCGACGAAATTCTGGCCCTGGCGGTCCACCAGCGCGGCGGCTTCGCTCAGGTCGGCGCGGGTCAGGACGGGCTGGCGCTCCATGTAGAGCGAGCCATCGGGAACCTTGACTTCGGCAAGGCCGGCGCCGGGCTGGGTCTGGGCGATGTAGAACTCGACCACGGATGCGGCAGCCGGCGTGGCGGCCTGCGCCGTGTCGGCGGGCTTGGCCGCCTTGTCGCCGGTCTTGGAAGGCGTCGTACAACCCGCCAGCACCAGAGCCATGACCGCCACGGCGGGGGCGAATTTGCGCAGAGTCAGTTGCATGATCGAAATTCCTTCATTGGAGTTGCAGACGAATTGGCCGGGACCATCGAATGATCATTCGGTCCCGGCGTTACAAAAAAGTGTACAGGGCTGGACTGTCCCCTGATAGTGCGGACTGCTTCCAGATGTAAAGAGCCAATACGGCGTTGCGGCCGAAACCCGCCTATACTGCGGCTTCGCAGGGGTACTCGCGATCCGGGATCGGGTCGCGTGTTGAGAGAGTCCCTTCGTACCAGTACGGATAATGCCGATGCTGGGAGCGCTTTCCGTCATGGCCCGCCGGCATCGCCGCGGCGCGCGCCGCTACGCGGAATCTCCCCATTCGGCTCCAGATCTTCTCTTGGAGCTTTCCATGAACGCCAATCCCAAGTTCCTGGCCGCCACGGCCGAAGTCGACGCGGCCGCCGTGGCCCCGTTGCCGCAATCCCGCAAGATCTATCAAACCGGCAGCCGCCCCGACATCCGCGTCCCGTTTCGCGAGATCAGCCAGGACGACACGCCGACGATGTTCGGCGGCGAAAAGAACCCGCCGCTGACCGTCTACGACACCAGCGGCCCCTACACCGACCCGAGCGTGCGCATCGACATCCGCGCCGGCCTGCCCGAGCTGCGCCGTGCCTGGATCGACGAACGCGGCGACATCGACCTGCTCGACGGCCCGACCAGCGAGTACGGCCAGGCCCGTCTCGCCGATCCCAAGCTCACGGCCATGCGCTTCGACCTGCGCCGCCCGCCGCGCCGCGCCAAGCCCGGCGCCAACGTCACGCAGATGCACTATGCGCGCCGCGGCATCGTCACGCCCGAAATGGAATACGTGGCGATCCGCGAAAACCTCCGCCGCGAGCACTACATCGAAACGCTGCGCGCCAGCGGCCCCGATGGCGAGAAGCTGGCGCGCCGCCTGCTGCGCCAGCATCCCGGCCAGTCGTTCGGCGCCGCCCTGCCCGGCAGCATCACGCCCGAGTTCGTGCGCGACGAGATCGCGCGCGGCCGCGCCATCATCCCGGCCAACATCAATCACCCCGAGATCGAGCCGATGATCATCGGCCGCAACTTCCTGGTGAAGATCAACGCCAACATCGGCAACTCGGCCGTGAGCTCGGGCATCGGCGAGGAAGTCGAGAAGATGACCTGGGCGATCCGCTGGGGCGGCGACACCGTGATGGACCTCTCCACCGGCAAGCACATCCACGAGACGCGCGAGTGGATCATCCGCAACTCGCCGGTGCCGATCGGCACCGTGCCGATCTACCAGGCGCTCGAAAAGGTCGACGGCAAGGCCGAGGAACTCAACTGGGAGATCTTCCGCGACACGCTGATCGAGCAGGCCGAACAGGGCGTGGACTACTTCACCATCCACGCCGGCGTGCGCCTGCCCTTCATTCCGATGACGGCCGACCGCATGACGGGCATCGTGTCGCGCGGCGGCTCGATCATGGCCAAGTGGTGTCTGGCGCATCACAAGGAGAGCTTCCTGTACGAGCGCTTCGACGAGATCTGCGAAATCATGAAGGCCTACGACGTGAGCTTCTCGCTCGGCGACGGCCTGCGGCCCGGCTCCGGCTACGACGCCAACGACGAGGCCCAGTTCGCCGAGCTCAAGACGCTGGGCGAGCTGACCCAGGTGGCGTGGAAGCACGACGTGCAGGTCATGATCGAAGGCCCCGGCCACGTGCACATGCACCTCATCAAGGAAAACATGGACCTGCAGCTGGAGCAGTGCCACGAA
>Ga0160496_1000480_pt1 | contig 17396 bp, 14 predicted proteins | sample DIDPMG_2_FD_108231 | JGI IMG/M metagenome (GOLD analysis project Ga0160496, IMG submission 108231) | Enriched soil microbial communities from UW Madison campus, WI, USA - DID2937_E24_FP MG | ecosystem: Environmental > Terrestrial > Soil > Grasslands | place: USA: Madison, Wisconsin | collected...
CGGCGCCTGCTACGCGAAGCCCGTGACGATCGGCGACAACGTGTGGATCGGCGGTCACGTCACCATCAACCAGGGCGTGACCATCGGCGCCGGCTCCGTCATCGGCTCCGGCAGCGTCGTCACCCGCGACATCCCCCCGGGCGTCATCGCCGCCGGCGTCCCCGCCCGAGTCCTGCGCCCCATCACGTCAGCCGACTCGACCGGCTGGAAGCCGTAACCGCTCCAGCGCGTTCCGCGGCGTTCGTGCTCCAAGGCCGCGCACCCCAGCCGACCATCGAGTCCGACGAGCGTGTCGTCGGCACCGTGGTCGGCGCCACCACCCTCGAGTGCGAGGCCGGCTCGCTGCACGAGCGCGTCGCTGTCTCAGTCGCCGAGGTCGCCGTCTCCGACGACGCGCTCGTCGTCGGCATCCTGCGGGTCCCCACCGACCACGGTCCGCTCCCGTTCTGACCGCACCACTCCGGTAGGCTTCCTGCGTCCTTGCGGTCGCCTACCGCTGCTGCGGGGACTCGCAAGGATCGCCACGGCAGTCACGCAGCCCGAACCGAACTCGGCTCCGCTCGCGCGCTCTGCCAGATCCCGCGCCTGTAGCTCAGGGGATAGAGCACCGCTCTCCTAAAGCGGGTGTCGGCAGTTCGAATCTGCCCAGGCGCACAGAAGTGTTATCGCAGGTCAGGGGCGGGATGGGCGCCGCGACGGCGGCCGGGGCAGTGTCCGATTTGTCGGGCAGTGGTCAGCGTGTGGTCAGCGACTTGTCTCAGGACGTGGACGGCCTGTCTAGGACGCGGACGGACGCCGGCGGACGGGTCGTCACGAGCCGCGACGCCGCATTCCGGCTCGCCCGGAAGAGACTCGAGCGGCCCGGCGGGCCCATCCGCGCTCGCATCGGACGGCGTACGGGCAAATGCCCCGCCGCTAGTGCGACGGGGCATCTGACCATCGGTGGTTGGCTCCGGTACGGGCGCGGCCCGTCCACGGGGGTCCGGGCGCAGGCGAGGCGGTCGCGACGTTCACCGCCCCTGACGCCACTACGGCGGTGCCACCCGCAAGGAGCGCGCGAGCGACGTCGACGCTCGTTGCGGCATCCGCCGCGATGATCCCCTGCGCGACGAAGCCGGCAAGGGCGAGCGCCCAGAGCAGGGCGTGACGGACCGGCGCCAGGCGGGAGTTGAACCCTTGCCCGCACCCAGGCCGCAACCAATCACCACAGAACCATCAACAGTGGATCAGGCCGCGGTATTCCCGGTGCCGCGCGTTACCGGAGCTGGTCGAGGGTCTTGCCGTCCTCCCGGCGCCACGCCGTCCACCCGTTCGCACTGGAACCCGCGACGGCGGAAGCTGCGTCCGACGGAGACCCGTACCGAACTCCGGCGACCTCGAGTTGGCCGTCGGCGAGCACCGTCGCGAAGTGAGTGACCTTCAGGCGAGGCCTGTGCCAGTGCAGCTCGTCTCCCGCCTTGAGGTCGCCGCGCTCGAGGAGAACCGCTAGGGGGCCCCGCGGTGGTCCGACGGGCTCCGGGCTCGCGTCGGCCGCCTGCGAGTCGACGACGACGCGCAGGGTGAGGTCGCCGCCTGGCCGAACGACTCGTCGGACGATCTCCTCGTCGATGTGGATGGTCAACGTCATGATGGTCTCCTGCCTGACAGCCCTGCCGGGCGCTAAGATCGGACGAGATCTGAGCATACAGGAGAGTCCAGGATTGGCAACCTCCCCCTGCCGGGGTCCACCGTGGCGGCTCAAGTGCGGGATGATCGTCGGCGTGGAGGACGCCACCGTCTGGACCTTGATCGCCACAGCGGTGGCGGCGGCCGCTTCCCTCACTGCCATCGTGGTAGGGGTAGACCAACTAACGAGGGCTGCGCGGGACCGGAGGCTCGAAGCGCTCCTCCGGGGCGCGCTGGAGGCGGAAGTCGATGGTGAGCGGCAGAGGGTGATCGCTGACTTACACCGCCTCACTGTCGGCAGATTTGTGGCGCGTGAGGCGGTGCCACTCAAGCTCATGGTGGTGCCAGCGGGAATGATGGCACTCGGAGTGTCCAGCGCCTTCTCGAGCGGCCTCCGCAGCACGACACTCTGGGGTATTGCGGGCGCAGGGTTCCTTGGCTCGACCGGTGTCATCCACCTTGTCCGACTCGCCGCCGAGCGCCATCGGGTGGCGCGCTGCTACCGCGAAGCGATCGTTCCCATCAGAGCCTATACGGACACTCTTGCGCGCATGGAAGGCGGCTCGAGGCTCGAGTTGCTCTATGCGCACCTTCTGGGCTTCTCTGTCGTGTTTCTCGCGGGTGGTGCAGGGTTGCTGGCGGCAAGAGAGGCTGCAACGTGGCTGTCCACCGTCCTAATGGTGCAGGGTCTCATCCTTACTCCGGCGCTTCTCTTGTGGTTCAAGTCCCGGCGTGAGCGAGCTTCACTCCACGAACCCCGGAATCGGGATGGAAGTCTGTCCCCCACGTGGACGTCACCGAGCGACGCCTCCTGACAGGCGACGGAGCCGGTGAGCGGCAGGCTGTGTTCGTAACAACCCGCGCCGCTTGCGCCGATCTGCCCGCGCTCGGCATCGCCGACCATCGGAACGCTTAGGCAGAGTCGCCAGTCGCTGCGGCGGCTCGACGGCTGCTGACGCTCCCACGGACCGTATCGCCGGCAGCCGAGGGGGCCTCCACCGAGGACGCATCCTCTAGCGGCACGGTGCTGGGACTGCCAAGTGGGACGATGGCCGGGTGACTAACGAGCGGACGTCGCTGCCCACGTCGGTGGAGGTAATCGAAGCGCTGAGGGCCGCCGGCTGGCTGCTGGAGCAGGACACCGCGAGCACGCTCGAGCGCGCCGGTTTCTACACTGTCACCGGAAAGGCGTTCCCCGACCCTGACGATCCGACGGTCTCGCGCGAGATCGATGTGCATGCCTACCGACAGCTCTTCCGCAGCGACGAGTTGAGTCTGAGCGTCGGTGTGCGAGTGCTCGCCGAGTGCAAGCAGAGCTCGATGCCCTACGTGGTGGTGGGTGGCCAAGCGTCCGCGTACGAACTGGAACGAGAGCGGCAGGAGCAGCATTTCCGATTTCCGCGGATCGAGACCGGCCGGACGGCAGTAGACGGGGGCGGCCAGCGCCTGCACTACACCCCCGCCAGGGAGTACTTGGGACTCGACCGGCTCCCGGGAAATCCGTGGGAAGGTGGCTTCCTCGGCACTCAGCTGGTGCGGCTAGAGCGGAAGGCAAAGTGGCTTGCGGGGAACGACGGCATCTTCACCTCCCTCGTGTACCCGCTGGCCAAGGCTTTGACGCACTTCCGCGGGCAGTTCAACCGCAGCTCGTACGCGCACCACAAGCCCGGCGCCAGCTGGGCGTCCGTCGACTTCTACTATCCGATTGTGGTCACGTCAGCGGAACTGTTCGCCGTCGACACGAGCGTGACTGAAATTGAGGCAGTCAGGGTGCCGTGGGCGACCGTGACGCGGGAAATCAAATCCTCAAAGATTGACGGCCGGGTCAACATCGATGTCGTCACCGCGAACGCCCTCGAGGAGTACATTGAGAGGGTCAACTCGTTCGGGCGGGCAGTCGCCGAACTCGTCGAAGCCGACCCTCATCGCTTTGTTGCACATGAGGATCATGGCTACACCCGAGAAGGCGCTTCGTAGGGCGCCGCTCAGTCAGAAGAGAGACCCGGAGCCAAGGCGGGCGGCCCCTCGATCGCCCGCGGTGTCTGCATCAGCGGTATCACCGGAAGCCGCTCCATCGCCTGCCAGGTCGCCTCGCTGAACAGGTGCCCGTACAGGTCCATCGTCATCGTCGCGGTGGAGTGCCCAAGGATGACCTGCACCGCCTTCACGTCCGCGCCGGCCGCGATGAGCAGCGACGCGGCGGTGTGCCGCAGGTCGTGGATCGTCGTCCCCTCCACGCCCGCCCGCCGCGTGGCCTCCATCCATCCGGACCGCGCTCGGAAGTTGGTGTTCGTCCACACGCCCCCGCTCGGGCTTGGGAACAGGTATCCGCCCGGCGCGGTGAAGGCGACCCGCGTCCGCACGTACTCGTCCAGCGCCGCCGGCACCGGCACCGTCCGGGTCTGGTGGGTCTTGGTCGGCCCGAACACCGCCCCGCTCGTCCGCTTGGACTGCGTCGCGGCCCGATGCACCCGCACCCCGAGCCCGTGCGGGGTCTGCACGACGTCGTCGACCCGCAGCGCGGCCATCTCCGAGAACCGGCACCCGGTCGTCCCGAGGAATAGCACCACCGGCTGGCACAGCGGCGGCACCGCCATCACCAGCCGGCCGAGCTGCTCGGGCCGCAGCCAGTGCGGTTCGCGCTTGGTTCCCCCGCGCGGCAGTGCCACCATCCGCGCGACGTTCACCGACAGCCGCCGGTCCCGGATCGCGTAGTCGAGCACCAGCCGCATCATCGACAGCGCCCGGCGCCGCGTCGCCGTCGCCAGCCCGCGCGCGGTCAGTGCGGACATCACCCGTTCGACGTCCGCGGCCGAGATCCCGGAGATCGGGTAGGCCCCGATCTCCGGGATCACGTACTTGTCGAGCAGGAACCGCGTGGTCTCCTGGCTGCGCACCGCCAGGTGACCACGCGAGGCCTGCCACTCCTCGGCCAGCGCCGCGAACGTCATCCGCCCGCGCGCCGGATCGATCCACGAGCCGGCATCCAGCTTCGCGAGCTGGTCCGCCTCCCAGCGCTTGGCATCGACCCGGCGCTCGAACGATCGCTGCGCGATGACCCGGCCCTCGAAGAACACCTTCGCGCGCCAGGTCACCTTGCCGGTCGGGTGCGCCCGCCTGGTGACGGACATCAGCGCCGCTTGACCGGCATCGTCGGCTCGCGCTCGACCCACGCCGCCGGGAGGAGGATCACCGTGCCCAGGCGTCGGTACGGGATCTGCTCGTGCTCGACCAGGTGGTACAGCGTCCGGGGCGGCACCCCGAGCACCCGCGCGGCGTCCTTCACGCGGTAGTACTGCCGGGCCGGCGTGGCGGGGACGGTGTGCTGTGCGGTGGTGGTCATGACCTTCTCCTTCTGTTGGGTTGGGTGTGGCGGTGGTCAGCGACCGAGCACCGGTCCATCGGCGGACGACGGCGGCGGCGCGGTCAAGCGATACGGCGCAGGCTGTGGAGGCCAGGGGTGCCGCGGTTGCTGTGGATGCACGGGCGGCACGATGGGCGCAGCGCGGCCGGGGTGGTAGGCCTCCCAGGTCTCGGTGGCGCTGGGCTCGGCGTCGCTGGTGGCGAGGATCTGCTCGAGCACCTCGCGGCCCGACGACGGTGCGTGGCTGGGGAGGCACTCCGGCTCGCCCTGGTCGATGACGACGTAGGCGCGGTTGGTGTGGCGGCCGCGGCTCATCGCGACGTAGACGTCTTCGCGGCCCATGCCGGGGGTGGCGATGGTGTGGGTCTCGTCGACGGTCATGCCCTGGGTGCGGGCGATGGTCGTGGCGTAGCCAAGTTCGACGTGGTCGGCGACGTAGTCGGCCGGGAGCCGGACGGTGGCCGCGTCGGTGTGGCCGGCGGGGCGTACGCGGAGGGATCCGTCGGGCAGGACGGCGGTGACGTCCCAGAGGGCGCCGTTGCGGACGAACCCGTCGGCGGTGTTGAGGCGGCGGTGGTTGCGGCGGGTGACGATGCGGTCGCCGACGCCGGCCGTCAGCCCGTCATGGAGGGCGACGCCCGTGGGGGCCGCGGTCCCGGTAGTGATGCGGTCGACGCGGATGCGGGCGTTGAGCTCGCGGACGGTCCGGTTGTCGACCGCCTGTAGCACCGCGACCCGGCCTTGCTGGCTGGCGGTGGTGACGGCCTCGATGGCGGTGTCGAGCATCGCGTCGTGGCCACCGGAGGTGATGGCGCCGTGTGCCTCGTAGGCGTCGAGCGCGGTCGGTGGGCCCGGCGGAGTTCGAGGCTGGCCCGCGCCTCCCAGGGGTTGGCGAAGCGCCAGAGGCTGGTGAGCTCGGCGGTGGGTCCGCGGCGGGCGAGCATCCCGAACGCGCCGCCGGCGTCGACGGACCCGCGTTGCAGGTGGTCGCCGACCAGCAGCACCTTCGCCGTGGCGGCGCGTGCCTGCTCGACGAGCGCGGCGAGGGTGCGGGTGTCGGCGAGGGAGGCCTCGTCGACGATGACCAGCTGGCCGGGGGAGAAGCGCCACTGGTCCTGCTCGGCGCGCAGCCGCCAATGCTCCTCGTTGGCCGCGCGCTGCTCCCGGTAGTCGCGGCTGGCCTTGCGGGCGACGGCGTCGGCGTAGCGCAGGGCACGGCTCGTGGCACCGTCGCCGGTCGACTCATGCAGCCACTTCGCCGTGGTCTCGCACGGCACCCCGAGCGACTCCGCCAGCGCCCGGGCCGCGGTCGCCGAAGGCGCCAGCCCGACGACCGACCCGATGCCGTGCCGCCAGAACGAGGTGAGCGCCGCGAGGGTCGTGGTCTTGCCCGACCCAGCCGGCCCGACCAGTACGTCGAGCAGACGCCCGGAGGTGATGACGGCCTCGGCGGCCGCACGCTGGTCGGGGGCGAGGGCGCCGAGGTGGTGCTCGGTGCGCAGCGGGATGGCGCCGAGCATCTCCGCCGGCCGGTGCGGTGCGCCGGTGGTCTCTGCGGCGTCGATGAGCGCCTTCTCCGCCCCGAGGAGCTCGGTGGAGGTGAACAGCGACTCCCCGACCCGCCGCGTCATCGGGTCGCGGTTGTCGTCCAGGTGCACGCACGCCGCCGCCGCGTCGGTCGTGATCTCGTTGAGCAGCGCCCGCCGCTCGGCCGGCGACGCCATCCGCAGCAGCTTCGAAGTGCGGACAGCCGCGGCGCCGAGGTTCCACGTCGTCCACACCGATCGCCGCGTCGACACGTCGTCGAGCACCTGGGCGACCATCGCCGCCCGGACCTCCGGGCCGACGTCGTGGGCGTGCAGCGCCCGGCCGTAGGTGCCGGCCAACGCCTGGGCGGCCAGGTCGCGCGGCTCGAGCCCGGTGAGCGCCCGGGCGCGGTTCGCCCAGTCCGCCAACAGGTCCGCGAGCGGGCGGACCGTCTTCGGCGGTCGCGTCGCGCGGGTCAGGTGTTGGCGTGCCCGGGTCGTCTCCACGCGGGTCGGCGCGCGGCCGTGGGTGCTCTCGAACTGGGCGAGCCACTCCTGCTCGGCGCAGTGGATCGCCTCGGCCCGCGTCGAGAAGTGCGCGAGGAGGTCCTCGCCGATGCCGTCGACCTCGAACGCGGGGTTACGTCGCGGGCCGCGGTCGCGCATCGACCACTCCACCGGCAGCCGCCGCGCCACTTCGTCCGCCAGGAACGCGTCATAGAGCTCGGACACGGTGACGACCGCGGCGTGCACCGTGCGCCCGTCGAGGCTGCGCCAGGTGCCGTCGGGGCCCTGGACCTTGTTGGCGATGACGACGTGCGTGTGCAGGTTCGGGTCGCCGGCCCGGGTGTCCCAGTGGTCGAACGCCGCGGCGACCATCCCGCGGGTGCGGACCTGATGACGCCCCGCGTCGCCGATGCGCGTGCGGATGACGCGCTGCTCGACGAACTCCAGCGATGACGCGAGCGCCGCCCGGTGCGCGTCATGGACGATGACGCGGGTAGCGTCATCGGCCAGCGCCCACAGCACCGACACCGACTTCGGTGCCGTGAACGTCAGGTCGTAGCCGACGACCGCGTGACGCTTCCCGTCATCGAACCGGCTATAGGGCCGGCCGAGCGCGTCATCGGTGAGCGGGTCGACCCCGTCGCGGAAGACGGCCGTCATCGCCGCCTCGGTCACCACGTCGCCCGGCCGGAGCCGACGCGTGGCGTCACCGAGGCCGGCCAGCCCTTCGCCGAACCAGCGGCCCGCCGGGTTTCCGGTCTGCTCGTAGTACGCGGTCAGCGATGCCCCGGCGTCGAGCCCAGCGTCGCCCGCGGCCACGTGCCGGGTGAGGTAGGCGTACCCGTCCCCAGCCGTCAGCTTGTGCATCGACATCACCGGCTCCACCTCCCTCGCGGCCCCGTCGCTACCTGCAGGTGTGCGGCAGCAGGGGAGAAGATGCGCACCTGCCGCCGCGACGGCGTTCAGGAAGAGGTGTGCCAGGGAACCGACCAACCTGGCGCCGGGCCGGGAGGTTCGGGAACGCGACGCCATGCGCCCAAGCGGCAACACTCGGACGATGACGACCTCAGGCGGCTACGAAACGGCAGTAGGGCGCCAGTGCGGGGGCGTCCTTGGGCCCTACTCCCGGCTCATGCGGCCGGGAAAGCCTGTGCGAGGGCTCGGTGAACCGTCTCGACGTCCGCCTCGCTCATCCCGCCCGGCGCGATGAGGCGCTCGGCGAGCTTCTTGGGCCATACGACGGCGACGTCGGCGATGACGAACGATCCGCCGATGAGGGGCCAATCGGCCTCGATGAAGCACAGGGTGCCGTGCACGGGCACGTCCGTCAGTGTCGCGGCATCTAGTGCGGACCGGACGAGACCCACCTGCTTGTGGACACCCTCGACCAGGCGGGTGCAGTCGCGCGAGCCGACGAGGAGCTTCTCCACGCGCGGTCGCAGCAGCCCGCCCTCGACGCGAAGGGACGGCCGGCCCTTGTAGCGCTTGGCGTCAACGACGTGAACCCCCGTGGGCCCGACGGCGATGTGGTCGATGTTCGCCCTTGTCCCGGGGATGCGGCGGTCGTGGAGGAGGCGGACACCCTTCTGCGTGAGATCGGCGAGCCGCGCACCCAGCAGCTCCTCCCCGCGGGCACCGCTGGCCCAGGCCGTCGTGCTCTGAGGCTCGTCGGTGAGCGCGAGGATGAGGCCACCAAGCCGAGGGTGCGCTTCGCGGATCCGAGCCTCGCGCTTCGCTGACCGACGTTCGTACTCGCGTCGAGCGGAGGAGCCCGCCGCCCCCGTCTCGATGTCATCCAGGGTGGGTGCCGGCGTCGGGTCCAGAGGCGGCGCCACCGAGGGCACTGGTTCGTCCGACTCGATGCATGCGAGACAGCGGACGGTCTTCGTGGCCTTGTAGTACGCCGCGCGGGTCCCGGACTCGAGTTCTGCGCCGCACCCTGCGCAGGTGCCCGCGTAGCGCAGGCGCATGACCTTGGCGTGGGTGACGGCGTCCCCGCCGGACGTGGTCGTCATGCTCTTCTATCGGCGGCAAGGCGCTGATTCACAAGATCGGTCGCGGAGGAAGCCTGCGCGTGGATGTCACCTCGTGGACCGCGGCATGCCGTCTTCGACGCCTTCAGAGCCGATGACGGACGCTGACTCTTCTTGCATCGGCGATGCGTGGTGCCCGGGCCGCGCAATGGCTGCGCGTGAGCGGAGCCTGTGGAAGGTCGACATGACGGTAGCGCCCTGCGCACATCAGAAGGCGCGTCGCCGGTCATGCTCCGGTCGTGCGCTCACCGATACCCGGCGTCGAGCGCCACCGAGTCCTCGACTCGACAGTGGAGCTAGGCAGGCCGTCGGGGCGCCCGCGAGGGAGGTAGGGCCCTGTGCCCGAGCACATTCGCGGATAGACCAGGGAAGTCACTTGGCGGTGCGGCGAGGCCTTCTATGCTGGCCAGACTGCCCGGCTCTTGGCCGAGAGGCGTGGCGTGCTCCGACAGAGCGACTTCGACCGGCGTGCCAAGGAGGGCCCGTGACCCCGCAACGCGGCGCCGCCGAGGTCCGCCTTCGTGACATTCGAGCGCATGACGGCAGCCAGGCGCGGGCATGGGAGGAGCTGGCCTACCAACTGCGGCCACCCGTCGGGGAGGACCATGTCGAGACGCGGAAGACGCGCGCACCGGATGCCGGCGTCGAGTGGTACGAGGTGTATGCGGACGGGCACCAGGAGGGATTCCAGGCCAAGTTCCACGCCAACCTATCGGACGCACTCGGAGGCATGCGGGAATCCGTGGCAGCGGTGTGCGCCAAGCGCCCAGACCTGACGAAGCTGACCTTCGTCGTTCCTTACGACTTCACGGACACAGGCATTGCGGCCGTGAAGACGGACCAAGATCGCTGGGACGATGCCGTCGCCAGGTGGCGGGCTGACGTCCCGGGCGCAGCTCGCCTCGAGTTTGCGACACTTCGCGCGGGAGATCTCACCGCGAAACTGACGCTCAAGGAACACGCAGGTCGTCGCGAGTACTGGTTCGGTGGGCTCGAAATCACCGACGACTGGCTGAAGGACCGGTTCGCAGAAACAGTCCGTGTTGCGGGCGCGCGCTACACGCCGGAAGCCGACTCGCCCTCCTCAGTAAACTTGATCCTCGACGCCGTATCGAACGGTCCGACATTTACCGCAGAAATCAGATCACTCCTCAACCGCGCCCGTGACGCCTGCAGGCAGGACACCGGCATGTGGGGCAACGAGGTAGACGCGGCAGGACAGCTCCTTGATGCCCTCGACCGCGCCGGGGAGGCGTCATTCGGCGGCACGGACGGTGGTGATGAACTGCTGCCCCGCGGCGCGGCGGACCTTGCGTCCATCCAAGCAAGCGCTCGCGGGCTCCTCGATCTGGCGCATGGGGCAGCCCAGGGCGCGGCGTGGCGACGGTCGACGAACCTGGACGCGGCCACCTCTGCTGTCCAAGCCCTCCTTGCCCTCGCCACGAGTAGTGCGGCCAAGGCGCTGACACAGCGAGGGTTCGCTCTTGTCGGTCCCGCGGGCCAAGGCAAGACCCACGCCCTAATGCGTGCGGTCGACGACTGCCTGCAGCGCGGAGTGCCGGCACTGGCCATCCTCGGCCAGCGGCTAAGCGACAAGAACTGGTGGCCAGCGATCGCGGAGACGCTCGACGGAACGGTTGTCGGCAGCGACGAGTTCCTTCTGGCACTCGACTCCATGGCCGAGGCGCGTGGGTGCCGCGCGCTCGTCGTAATCGACGCGATCAATGAATCCCAAGCAGCGAAGCGTTGGCGGCACGAACTGCCGGCCATGCTGGCCCAGTTCAGTAAGTACCAGAACCTCGCCCTCGTCATATCCTACCGAACCGACTATCGCGACGTGATCGGCGCACCAGACTCGCTTCTCAAGATCCGACACCCCGGCCTGTCCGGGAATGAAGCCGGTGCTCTAGCAGCTTACTGCAAGCTATTTGGCGTTCAGGTGCCTTCGAGTGGCCTCTATGAGCCCGCCCTGAGCAGCCCGCTATTCCTCCGCATGTATTGCGAGGTGCTCGCGGATGATCCAGCGCGCGGCGGGAGGACATATCCGCGCTCAGAACTCTTCGAGCTCTACGCCCGGGTGATTGGCAGGCGAGTCACGGCCAAGCTCGACCTGCCACCGACCAGCCGAATCGTCTCGGACGCTCTGACATGCGTCGCAGATCGAATTCTGGCCAACAACGGCCTTCCCGTTCCGCGCGAGTCCCTCGAGCGAGAAGTGGACGCCCTCCTTCAAGGTCGGACGTGGCCAACCACGCTCTTCCAGCAACTGGCGAGCGAAGGCCTAATCGAACTACGGCCCCTGTATGACGGAACCGAGTCTGTAGCGTTCCCGTTCCAGGCGTATTCTGAGCACCTGCTTGCCAACCGCCTCCTAGCTTCGGTCGATACCGAGTCGAGGCGGGGGATCTACCGTGCGCTTCCCTTCCTCAGTAATTCGAAGAAGCGGAGAGCGCTCGCCAAGCGTGTCACCGCGTCGCCCTGGTCTTGGCGATCGCTTGCGGTCACCCTTCCAGAGACGAGGCGCATCGAGCTCGTCGACGTCTTGCCGAAGACCGATGACTTCAGGCTTCACGAGGCGATGCGAGAGAGCCTCACCGGTCGGGCCCCGTCGGCGTTCGGCGCGAGAGCGCTAAGCCTCCTCCGGCAAAGCTTCCATGAAGACCCGGATGTCGAGAATGGCACGGTTGATGCCGTCCTCGCGCTCGCGCCACGAGCAGGCCATCCAGGGAATGCTGACTGGCTCCATTCGGAACTGGTCCGGCTAACGATGGCCGAGAGAGACGCCTCCTGGACGATCGCGACCTTCCGGGTGGACGAGCTCTCCGATTCATATCATCGGTTGACGCGCTGGGCCGAGGACCTAGCGGAAGCCGCCAATGTGGAGGAGGCGCGGCTTGCAGCTGTCGCGTTGATGTGGCTGCTGACCTCGCCGAACCGGTTCCTACGAGACGGTGCCTCGAAGAGCCTGGTGAAGTTGCTTTCATGCCACTTGGCGGTCGGCCGGGCTCTCATCCAGCTCGCACGTGAGGCGGACGATCCGTACGTCCAGGAGCGCCTGCTCACCGTCGCATATGGTGCGCTCCTTGTCGGCGGTGACGGTGACCTCGAGGGCGCTCGTTCGCTGCTCGGCGAGGTCGCGGCGTGGCGTGGCGCCGGGCTGCCGGTCGATGTCCTCGCTCGGGATTCTGCGCGAGGCATCGCGTCTTGGTGCGCGTCTCGTGGGTTGATGGGAGGCGACTCGCTGCAAGCGTTTGAGCCCCCATACGGCGCCGCGCCGCCCGAAGAGCCGCCGACGCGTAAGGAGCTAGAAGGAGCGTTCGGTCCGATCAAGGACGAGGCGGGCAATTACACTGATTGGCGGGCCGCGGCGATTCTTCACTCATGTCTTGACTGGTATGGCGACTTCAACAAGTACGTCGTGAAGAGCGATGTCGAGTTCTTCAGCTGGCACCCGCTACCGGGCCCCGCCCCGACCGCAAGGGATCACGAGAGTCCGCTCGACGAGGTTGATGTCAACTGGGCTGGGAGATGGATCGCAAGCCGAGCCATCTCGCTTGGCTGGACGCCCCAGCGCTTCGAGGATTTTGAAAGCCGTCACGACCTTAGGCGTGGGCGAGACGCGCACAAAGCCGAGCGTTTCGGAAAGAAGTACCAATGGATTGCTCACAGGGAGCTTCTCGCGCGGCTGGCGGACAATTTTCATCCCTCATTCGAGATGTGGAAGACCACCCAGGACGTCTACCAGGGTCCGTGGGTCTGGTTCGGGCGTGACTTCGACCCTTCGCTCCCTCCGAGCGTGACCAGCGGCGACTCCCGAGTCTGCCGAGTTGCTCGCGACGAGACGGCCGGTTGGGCGTTTCTACGTCGCCCGGACATGGACGTCAGCGCGGCACCCGATGAATGGGTGGCCATGACCGACGACCTACCGTCGGCAGCATCCATGTTCTCCTGTGTTGACCCTGCCGGGCGTAAATGGATTGCGGTGCAGCGATATTCCACATGGGACCGAGACAATGCGCAGAGGACCGGGATCTCGAAGCGCGAGCGAGATGTCTTCTTCCTGCAGTTCTCGTGGCTTGTTCGACGGGGTCAGGGAGCTCGGCTCTTCGAGATAATCGAGGCGAGGGGTCTCTCGGGCCGTTGGATGCCCGACTCGAGTCGCGTTCACCAGCAGTACCTGGGCGAGACGGCGTCGGCGCCAATTGTCGCGACGGCCGCGGTCGAACTCGGCGAGACTGCGGACATTCCGAAGCCCTTGCGAGGTGTCGGCATCCGACCGAGAGTCGCAGTCGAGCAGTTCTTGTGGGAAGGCAGCGGTCTTGACTGCTCCATCGATGATTCGGTCGACTTCTACGCCCCCGCTCCGGAACTGCTAGGTAGTGCGCGATGGGTGGGTCACCAGGCGGCATGGTCTGTCGACGGTGCGGTGGTTGCACGAGCGATCGAGTGGCCGAATGGAGGGAACGAACAGTCTGTGCTCGTAGTCGACGCTGAGTGGTTGGCCAGCAGGCTGCGCGATCTCGACTCCGACCTAGTTGTCGGTACTCTTAGTGAACGTCACGCCCTTCCGCTGGACGACGATGACTTTAGGTACATGGCCTTCTCTGATGTCTGCTACGTGGCTCTCTTGGCAAGCGACGGGGAAGCTCGCAAGGTCGGGCCTCTCCTCAAGGTTCGACGCCACGTGGACGAGGATCCGCTTCGGGCTACCGGAACGGGGAGTGAGGCTGTGCCAGATGAGCCGCTCGATCCGGGCTGGATTCCCTAGCGCGCGAGAGCTGTCCGCTGGAGCGAGGCGCGACTCGCGGCCCGGCTGAAATAGCCTGGCGTGTCATCCTCAGGCGCGTGAGCGCGACGGCCCCAGGCGTGAGGTACCTGGGTGCCTTGCCTGAGCTGTGGTCCGCGTGTGGTCAGCGAGACCCCCGGAACGGGGTCACCGCACGAACTACCCGCATGTATTTCCGCAGGTCAGCGCGTTATCCACAGGCCAAGATCGAACTCCTAGAGCGGGTGTCGGTAGGTGGATCTGCCCAGGCGCACAGAGCGCTCATGCGGGTCACGCACTTCTCGAGAAGGTCCTCGGAGGAACAGCTAGTGACGGGATATCTGCTGTGCGTACTGGTCGAGCACGTTCAGGATCCCTGAGTGCTGCCAGATGCGGTTGCGCTTCATTCCCGTGCGTTCGGTCAGGACCCCGGCGTCGGTGAGTTGCGCCAGCGCTCGCTGCGCGGCGACCTCGTTCGTCCCGAGGCGGTCGACCAGCAGTCGCGCGTTGACCACCGGGTTCGAGACCAGCAGGGGAACGACCCGCCAGGCGGAGGCCTGCGACCGCAGCCGGCGAGCCGTCAGGGCGTCGCGGGCTGCGTCGACCTGAGCGGCCAGGTCGTCGACGAGTCTCTCGCCGGTGAAGGCGGCGTATCGGCCCGCGCGGGTGAACTGCTCGACGATGGGCCGGGCGTCGCCGCTGCGATAGGCGCCGAGCGCGGAGAAGTACGCCTCGGTGTCCGTCAGGAGCCCGGCCGACACGGGCGCCGTCGTGCGGGTCATGACGCCCTTGCCGCGCAGGATCGCGTGGACCAGCGCCCGCCCGGTGCGGCCGTTGCCGTCGGCGAACGGGTGGATGGTCTCGAACTGCGCGTGTGCGATGGCGGCCTGGACGATGACGGGCACGTCGTCGCGAGCCAAGTACTGGACCAGGTCGTCCATCGCCTGGGGCACCTGCTCGGCCTGGGGCGCGACGTGCGACGCGCCCCGCGGGCTGATCCTGCTCCGGCCGACCCAGACCAGCTCGTCGCGGTACTTGCCGGCGTGGTCTTCCCAACCCCGTTGCCGGCCCAACAGCCGGGCGTGCATCGCGAGGATGGCGGTCTCGTCGAGGCGGTCGGCGAGGGCGAGCGCGGCCTCCATCGTGCGGACGTTGGCAACGACGATCTTCGCGTTCTCGCTGCCGGCCTGGTCGATCTCGGCCAGGGCGAGCTGGCGGGCGCCGACCGTGAGGTTCTCGATCTGCGACGACGAGGCCGACTCGGTGCGCAGCAGGATTGACGACATCGGGCCGAGCGTCGGGCTCTCGGCGCCGAGCTCCGCGCTCGCGTACAGGTCGAACCGTGCGAGCGCCGCGGTCGCCTCGTCGACGTCGGCCCCCAGGTCCGAGGGGATCGTCACGGCGTGGTCGGCGATCCGCGCGGGCACGCTCGACTCGTACGGGCCCGAGGCGCTCGAGAGCTGGGCGCGCGAGCTCATGCCGTCGGTCTGCGCGAGCCAGGTGTGCGACTCCTGCGCGATCGCGGGAACCGCGAGGGGCTCAGCTTCCGTTGCCACATCCCCACTGTACTTACAATTTTAGCAAAAGTGTTAGTAAGGACTGTCGCTCTCTCACGTCAGGCTCAGGGCTCGCCGCTCGCTCGAGCTCTGGAGCCCGAACGGGTGGCTCGAACAACGGCACGCCAATCCGACGGGAGGACCTGCGACTCTTCATGGATGGCACTCTTCCGACGCTCGCCAAAGCCCGCAGCGGCGACGCCACCGGCGGCTGACGACCTCGCGACTCTGCTGCTGGAGGGCGAGGACATGCTCGACCGACTGGCGGCGGCACATAGAGATCGGTGGGGCGCCGGATCGGCTGACTCATGGGCGGTCGACCTGAGCGCAGGCACCATCGCGTGGACGTTCGCCGACAAGCGCGTCGTCGCACCCGTGCAGATCCTGGGCAGCTACGTCCAGTCATCGGGCTCGTGGCGGTGGGCCTGGTCGAACGAGGGGATCCCCGTGCGGGTCCGGGCGGACGCGGACCGGCTCCGTTCGTGGGGCGAGGCCGGCGGTCATGCGGCATTCACGGCAGCGGAGCTCCAGGTGGACGAGCAGACCGCGATGACCTTGGCGGCGATCGCTGTCCGGGTCACGAGAGCGACCGGGTTCTACCGGGGTGATCACGGGGCGATCCCCTACATGACGTTCGGGGCAGTGACCATTGAGCCCAACGATGGTGCGCCGTCCACCTTCACCGTCAGCATCCCCGCGTAGGGGGCTCGCCGGGCAGTTACCAGCGTGCGGCGGAGGAGCTGTTGGCCTTGCTCGACGACGACGAGCTGGTCACGCTGGCCCAGATGCTGTGGAAGCTCAGTGCCGGACCTGCGGCCACCGCCGGGGGGCGGGTGACGCGGATTCAGAGCGCCAAGTCACTCGACGGGTGCGATGCGAGGGAGGGAATGTGCGGCTGACGTCGTCTGACGGCGCGTGGGTCGAACTGCGCCCGGTGCGGTACCAGTCCGGACGGGGGAGGCCGCAGGCGGACGGCGGTTTCGACTTCGACGGCAACTGGGTGGTGATCGACGGCCACGTGCGCACCGCGGAAGGGGTCGAGTACTCGTTCCGTGACCCGTGCCTGCTCACCGATGACCTGCGGGAGATCTCGGGGTGGCTGAAGGCGGTCGCCGATCGTCGCGTGCCACCGACTCCATGGCCCGCGGACGAGGCGTCACTGTTGGCATTCACCGAGCCGAACATCGCCTTCAGCGTCCACGCCGACGTGGGGCGCGACATCCGGCTCAGAGTCCACCTCTCGCTTGAAGCCGGCCCACCATCGCGGGGATCGGACCGGCCCGGGCTCTATGAGTACTTCGTCGATCTCAGCCTGACGCCCGACTGCCTCGGCACAGCCGCGGAGGCGTGGGACATGGAGATCGCCGCATTTCCGCGACGGTAGCTGAGGCGACCGAAGCGTCGACTCGGGGTTGGCGCTGGAAGCTGGGCAGGCGGGCGAGGTGCTGCACCAACTCGGGCTCGGCACAGGAGCTGGGAGGTGAACGCGGGGCGGCGCTGCAGGCTGGTGGGTGAAACGCCCGTGAGCGTTGGGGCTCGTCGTGCGCGGCGGCGGTACGCTGCGCGTGGTGTGGTGATCGGGCAGGGCGATGAGTCCGCCCAGCGGTGATCCACCGAGGTGCGCCAGGTGGCGTGTCTCTCTCGGCATGAGCGCGGCCCTGTGGGCGGCGCAGGCTGGCTGCCGCGCTGTGACCCGGCGCCCGTTTCTGGGGCGCCCCGGCACACGTGGCCTTCGTCAGTGGGCTGACACGGCGTCGACCCGATCTCGGGCGACTGCGGCACGGCGTGCCGCACCGCGGTTGCGGTGTGGCCGCTCGAAGGAGGAGATGTGGCACGTCCCAGCGGGCAGCGCGGGTCCGGTCGTGCGCGCACGGACTCCGGTGGGCAGCGTCGTCGTGCCCCCTCGCGTCCCGCTGAGAAGGAGCTGATCCCGGTCCTCGCCGAGGTCGCCCGTGACGTGGACCGGGCGGTGCAGAAGCC
>Ga0160496_1000481_pt1 | contig 17335 bp, 16 predicted proteins | sample DIDPMG_2_FD_108231 | JGI IMG/M metagenome (GOLD analysis project Ga0160496, IMG submission 108231) | Enriched soil microbial communities from UW Madison campus, WI, USA - DID2937_E24_FP MG | ecosystem: Environmental > Terrestrial > Soil > Grasslands | place: USA: Madison, Wisconsin | collected...
ATCCTGCTCGGCTTCGTGCTCGGCCCCATGGTCGAAGAGAACTTCCGTCGCGCACTGCTGCTGTCGCGCGGCGACCTGGCGGTGTTCGTCGAGCGTCCCATCAGCGCCTGGTTCATCGCGGCCAGCGCCCTGCTGATCCTGGCGCAGGTCTGGAGCTTCGTGCGGCGCAACCGCAAGAAAGCGCCGGTGCCGGCCGACGCATCGACCTGATCGGCGCTGCGCATGTGAAAAAAGGCGATCCCGTGGGTCGCCTTTTTTTCGTCAGCGCGCGATCGGCTTCATGCCGAGCTGCTGGTAGCGCGGCGGCAGCCGTTCGAACAGGAAGTCGACGAAGGTGCGGACCGCCGGGATCATGCCGCGGCGCGAGGGATAGATGCAGTGCACGATGCCTTCGGGCGACTGCCAGTCGGGCAGCACGGTCACCAGCTCGCCGCGGCGGATCTCGGCCTGCGTCGCCACCGAGGGCAACAGCGCGATGCCGCGGCCGCGCACGGCGGCCTCGGTCAGCACGATGAAGTCGTTGCAGCAGAGCTGCGGCTGCACCGTGACCTCGATCGATTCGCCCTTGCCATTGCGCAGCGGCCAGGCCACCTCCGCCTGCGGGTCGTTGAAGCTCAGCGTGGCATGGCCGGCGAGGTCCTGCGGGGTGTCGGGCGTGCCGTGGCGCTGCAGATAGGCCGGGCTGGCCACCAGCGTGCCGCTCGCGATGCCGAGCTGGCGCACCACCAGCTCCGCGTCGGTGTCGAGCCGCGTGCGGACCCGCAGCGCGAGGTCCACGCCCTCGTTGATGAGGTCGACCCGCCGGTTCGTCACCATCAACTGCACCGAGACTGCCGGCCAGGCGTCCATGAACTCCGGCAAGAGCGGCGCCAGCAGTTGCTGCGCGATCGACACCGGGCAGCTCACCACCACGGGACCGGCGGGCTCGGTCTGCAGCTGGCGCATGGCCTCTTCGGCGGCACGTGCCGACACCGCCATTTCGCGGCAGTAATGCAGGTAGCGTTCGCCCGCCGTCGTGAGGCGCAGGCGCCGCGTCGTGCGCTGCAGGAGGCGCACGCCGAGGCGCTCCTCGAGCTGCGAGATGCGGCGCGACAGGCGCGATTTGGGAATGTCCAGCGCACGGGCCGCGGCGCTGAAGCCGCCCTGGTCCACGACCTGGGCGAAATAGAAGAGATCGTTGAGATCGTGCATCTCGATTGTTCTACCTATAGAACTTTTAGTTCATCTTAACCGGGTTTATGGTTCTAATGAAGCGTTCTACAGTGTCGACATGCTTAGCGCGGCAAGCCGCCGCCACACGGAGAAATTCTCATGAAGACGCTTGTCGTACTGACCTCGATCCTCGGTGATCGTTCGAACTCCCGCCAACTGGCCGACCACCTGATCGCCCGCACCCGGGCCGCCGATCCGGCCGGCAGCATCGTGATCCGCGATCTGTCCACGGACCCGGTGCCGTACTTCGACGGCAACACCGTCGGCGCGCTGTTCACGCCCGCCGAGGCCCGCACGCCGGCACAGGAGGAAATCGTCGCGCTGAGCGACGCGCTGATCGCCGAGTTGCAGGCCGCCGACCGCGTGGTGTTCGCGCTGCCGGTCTACAACTTCAACATGCCGGCCCAGTTCAAAAGCTATCTGGACTACCTGGCGCGCGCCGGCGTCACGTTCCGTTATACGCCGGAAGGGGTGCCCGAGGGACTGGTAAAGGGTAAGCAAGTGCTGACGCTGATCGCCCGCGGCGGCAAGGCCGAAGGCACGCCCGGCGACACCATGACGCCGTACCTGACGCAGATGTTCGCGTTCCTCGGCATGACCGACGTGACCTACATCGCCGCCGAAGGCATGGCGATGGGCGAACTCGCCGCGGCGGAAGGCCTGGCCCTGGCGAAGCAGCGCATCGACGCGCTGATCGCCCAGCCCGAGTCCGCGCTCGCCGCCTGAGCGCCGCGCGCAGCGGCTGCTTGCCGCCCGCAGCTGGCCGCCCGCAGCTTGCCGCCCGCAACAAAAAGCCCGGCTGGAGTTTTCTCCAGCCGGGCTTTGCTTTTACCGCGACACGACTGCGGGCTCAGAGTGCCTGCATTTCGGTGTTGGCATTACGCGAGGGCACCGGCGCCGGCGCAGGCGAGGGCGCGGGCACCGGCGCCGTGGCGGCCGGGGCCGCGGCGGCGGGCGCGTCGGTGCCGGGCACCGGCACCTCCACGTACGGCAGGTTCAGCGCCTGGCTCGTCAGGGTGCGGATCTGGTTGGTCAGCGCCGGGCTGTCGTTCAGCTTCTGGCCGTAGGAAGGAATGATCTCCTTCAGGCGCGCCTTCCAGCCGGCTTCCATTTCCTTGGGGAAGGCACGGGCCAGCACGTTCAGCATGATCGGCGGCGAGGTCGAGGCACCGGGCGACGCGCCCAGCAGCGCGGCGATCGTGTTGTCCTTGTCGGTCACGATTTCGGTGCCGAACTGCAGGATCGGGCCTTTCTCCGGATCGCGCTTGATGACCTGCACGCGTTCACCCGCAGTCACCAGGCGCCAGTCTTCGCGCTTGGCGTGGGGGAAGTACTTCAGCACCTGCGCCTGGCGATCGTCGTCGGTCAGCATGGCCTGGTTGATGAGGTACTTCACCAGGTCGAGGTTTTCGATGCCCACGCTCGTCATGGCGGTCACGTTGTTGTGATTCACCGACGAGAACAGGTCGAAGGCCGAGCCCTGCTTGAGGAACTTGGTCGTGTAGAGCGCAAACGGCCCGAACAGCACCACCGGCTTGCCATCGAGCTTGCGCGCATCCAGGTGAGGCACCGACATCGGGGGCGAGTCGGTATCGGCCATGCCGTAGGCCTTCACGTTGTGGCGGCCCGCGATCGAATCGGCGTCGAACGCGAGGAACTGTCCGCCCACCGGAAAGCCGGCGTAGTTCTTCGATTCCGGGATGCCCGAGAGCTGCAGCAGCTTGAGCGACGCGCCACCGGCGCCGATGAACACGAAGCGCGACTTCACCGTGCGTTCCTGGCCACTCTTCAGATCCTTGACGGTGACGTTCCACGTCTTGTCGTCGTTCTGGCGCAGCGCGGTCACCTCATGCTGCAGCTGCAGCTTGAAGTTCGGATTGCGTTGCAGGCCCTGCGTCAGCTGGTTCGTGATGACACCGAAGTTCACGTCGGTACCCAGCGGCATGTAGGTGGCGGCCACCTTCTGCTTGGGATCGCGGCCTTCCATCAGCAGCGGCGCCCACTTCTTGATCTGCTCGGGATCGGTCGAATATTCCATGCCGTAGAACAGCGGGCTCTTCACCAGCGCTTCCTGGCGCTTGCGCAGATATTCGATGCGGTCTTCGCCCCAGACGAAGCTCATGTGGCCCGTCGGATTGATGAAGTCGGAGGGCTGGCCCAGACGGCCGGCCTTGACCTGGTGCGCCCAGAACTGGCGCGAGATCTCGAACTGCTCGGCAATGCCGATCGCTCGCTTGATGTCGACCGAACCGTCGGGCATCTCGGGCGTGTAGTTCAGTTCGGCGAAGCCCGAGTGACCGGTGCCGGCGTTATTCCAGCCGTTGGAGCTTTCCAGCGCCACGCCATCGAGGCGTTCGAAGAGTTCCACGCGCCAGTCCGGCTGCAGTTCCTGCAGGTAGGTGGCGAGCGTGACGCTCATGACACCGCCGCCCACCAGGACGACGTCGACGGGTTTTTCGTTTTCGGCTGCGGGCACCGAACGCTGGTGCAGCGGCCAGTACAGGAACAACGTCAGTGCAATTATCGCCAGTGCAGCCAGGCTGCCCACGATCTTGAGAAACTTTCTCATGGGTTGAGTACCTTCTGTTTGAGAGGGTTATATGTTTTTGTTTTTATGCAGGAACATCGAGAAAAACGGGTGGTTGCGAGCCTCCATGAAAGCGCCGCGCGCAGGCCGCCCATGACGGGCTTGCGCGTGACGGCCGGCCCGCGCGGGGCGCAGGGCGAAAACGAAACGGGAAAGGGATCCGGCCTCGTGCCGGCATGCCTCATCTGCTGTCGAGCCGGCCGCAAGGCCGTCCGCGTGACGCCGCGCCGCCAGACGAGTGGCGGCAAGGCGAGGTCAGCGGGTGGGCATCAACAGGTGCGCAGAATCATGGAGGTGTTGCCAGGCACGTCGGTGCGGGAGCAGGGCCACGGCGGGCGCGCTGCCATCGCGTTGCGCAGGGCGCGCAACGGGAGCCGTCGTGCCCAGAACAGCCCTGGGCAAACGGCTCCGTGCGAGATGCGAAGGATTATCGCACAGCAATGCAAGAGGCCTGTCCGGCCCCCGGACAGCGTCAGTCGCGCAGGCGCTTGATGAGGCTGGAGGTGTCCCAGCGGCCGCCGCCCATCTTTTGCACATCGGCATAGAACTGATCGACCAGTGCGGTCACGGGCACGCGGGCGCCGTTGTTGCGCGCTTCGGCGAGCACCAGGCCCAGGTCCTTGCGCATCCAGTCGACCGCGAAGCCGAACTCGAACTGGCCGTCGACCATGGTCTTGCCGCGGTTTTCCATCTGCCAGCTCTGGGCGGCGCCCTTGCTGATCACGTCGAGCACCTGCTTCATGTCGAGGCCGGCCTGTTGGCCGAACGCGATCGCTTCGGACAGGCCCTGCACCAGGCCCGCGATGCAGATCTGGTTGACCATCTTGGCCAGCTGGCCCGCGCCCGGCTCGCCCACCAGCGTGACCGCGCGGCCGAAGGCCAGCGCCACCGGGCGGATGGCGTCGAACACGGCCTGCTCGCCGCCGCACATGACCGTCAGCACGCCGTTGACCGCGCCGGCCTGGCCGCCCGACACGGGGGCGTCGATGAACTGCAGGCCGAGCTCGCGGGCCTTCGCGTAGAGCTCGCGCGCCACGTCGGCCGAGGCGGTGGTGTGATCCACGAACACGGCGCCCGCCTTCATGCCGGCGAACGCGCCGTTCTCGCCCAGCACCACGCTGCGCAGGTCGTCATCGTTGCCCACGCAAGCAAACACGATGTCCGCGTCCAGCGCGGCTTCGCGCGGCGTGGGGGCGTGCTTGCCGCCGAACTCGGCGACCCAGGCTTCGGCCTTGGCCGGGGAGCGGTTGTACACCGTCACGGTGTGGCCCGCGCGCGCGAGGTGGCCGGCCATGGGCAGGCCCATGACGCCCATGCCCAGGAAGGCGACGCGCTGCGGCGTCACGTTGTCATAGCTCTTGGAACCGATGCTTGCCATGCGGGGAACTCCGGTGAGGTGCGAAAGAGGCGATTACCTTACCGCAATCAAAAGCCCGCGGCGAGCCCGTCGCGCCGACTGTCGCTGGCCGCCACGTAGCCGTCTACGCCCGGATCGCCCAGGCGCCAGATGAACTGCCCCGAGCCGAAGTCGATGCAGGGGTCGGCGATGCGCTCGAGCAGGTGCCCGCGCGCGCGCAGCCCGTCGACCACGGCGGGACAGAGCGCGCACTCGGCATCGACCGACAGCCCACGGTTCCATTTCCAGCGCGGCGCGTCGCATGCCGCCTGTGGCTGCTGGGCGTAATCGAGCATGCGCACCAGGGTCTGCACATGGCCCTGCGGCTGCATGTTGCCGCCCATCACGCCAAAGCTCATCTGCGGCGCCCCGTCGCGCATCAGCAGCGCCGGAATGATGGTGTGGAACGGCCGCTTGCCGCCGGCCACCGCATTCGGATGGGCGGGGTCGGTGGAGAACGCATGGCCGCGGTTCTGCAGGCTGACGCCGGTGCCCGGCACGACCACGCCCGAGCCGAAGCCCATGTAGTTCGACTGGATGAAGCTCACCATCATGCCGTGCCGGTCGGCCGTGGTGAGATAGACGGTGCCGCCCTGCGGCGCCTGGCCCGGGCTGAAGATGCGCGCGCGGCGCAGGTCGATCTGGCGCGCACGCTCGGCGAGATAGGCGGGGTCCAGCAGCTGTGCCGGCGCGACCCGCATGTGGGCCGGGTCGGCCACGTGGGCATACACGTCGGCGAAGGCCAGCTTCATCGCCTCCAGCATGATGTGTTGCGTCTCGGGATGGTCCACCGGCCGCTGCGCCAGCTCGAAATGCTGCAGGATGCCCAGCGCGATCAGCGCCGCCATGCCCTGGCCGTTGGGCGGCAGCTGATACAGCGTGTGGCCGCGGTAGTCTTGCCCGAGCGGCTCGACCCACTCGGGTTGGAAGTCGCGCAGATCCGCCAGCGTGAGCGCGGCCTCGTGCGCCTGCGCGTGCGCCACCAGCTTGTGCGCGGTCTCGCCTTCATAGAAATCACGGCCCGCGCTGCGGGCGATGCGCGCCAGGGTGCGGGCCGCGTCCGGCAGGCTCACGCGCTGGCCCACGCGCGGGGCATGGCCGTCAGGCAGGAAGTGCTCGGCGTAGCCGGGCTGGTCCTGCAGCGCATCGACCTGGGCCGCCCATTTGTGTTGCACCACCGGCGTCACGGCGTAGCCGCGCTCGGCGTATTCCTGGGCTGGCGCCAGCACGGTGTCGAGATCGAGCCGGCCGAAGCGGCCGTGCAATGCCACCCAGCCCGCCACCGCGCCCGGCACCGTCACGCTGTCCCAGCCGCGCATCGGAATGCCGCCCGGGTGCTTGCGCTTGAAGTAATCGATGCTCCAGCGCGCCGGCGCTGGACCGGAGGCATTCAGGCCGTGCAGGCGCGCGCCGTCCCAGACGATGGCGAAACAGTCGGCGCCCAGGCCATTGCTGACCGGCTCGACGATCGCCAGGGTCGCGGCCGCCGCGATGGCGGCGTCCACGGCATTGCCGCCTTGCGCCAGCATGCGCAGGCCCGCCTGCGCGGCCAGCGGCTGGGAGGTCGCGACGGCATTGCGGGCAAAGACGGGAAGGCGAACGCTGGGATAGGGATTGGTCCAATCGAACATCATGGGTGCTTCGATACGACACGGGTAAACCCCTAGCTTAACTGAGCGTCCGGGTCCCCGGTTTGCGCTGTGCCGGAGCCATGTCGGTCTGCAATCCTCCGTGGCGGCCAGCAGGGATTTTCAGACGAAAAAAAACCGGGCCCACACGGGGCCCGGTTTCTGGCTCGAGGCCGGCTCGCGCCGGCGTCAGGCTTACTCTTCTTCCACGAAGGTCTCTTGGCGCTTCTTGCGGATCGCAGGCAGGGCCACCAGCACCACCAGGAACAGCGCCACGGCCAGCAGCGAAGCCGACAGCGGACGCGTCACGAAGGTACCGAAGTCGCCACGCGACAGCAGCAGGGCGCGACGGAAGTTTTCTTCCATCATGGGGCCCAGCACCAGACCCAGCAGCAGCGGCGCGCCTTCGCACTTCAGCTTCGACCACACATAACCGATCACGCCGAAGATGGCCGTGATGAAGATGTCGAAAGCGTTGTAGTTGAGCGAATACACACCGATCGTGCAGAACACCAGGATCGCCGGGAACAGGATGCGGTAGGGCACCTTGAGCAGCTTGACCCACAGGCCGATCAGCGGCAGGTTCAGCACCACCAGCATCAGGTTGCCGATCCACATCGAGGCGATCAGGCCCCAGAACAGTTCCGGGTGGCTGGTCATGACCTGCGGGCCGGGCTGGATGTTGTGGATGGTCATCGCACCCACCATCAGCGCCATCACGGCGTTGCCCGGGATACCCAGGGTCAGCAGCGGGATGAACGAGGTCTGGGCCGCGGCGTTGTTCGCCGATTCCGGACCCGCCAGGCCGGCCGGGTGGCCCTTGCCGAAGCGCTCGGGGTTCTTCGAGATCTTCTTCTCGAGGGTGTACGACGCGAACGACGACAGCACGGCGCCACCGCCCGGCAGGATGCCCAGGGCCGAACCCAGGGCGGTGCCACGCAGCACGGCCGGGGCAGCTTCCTTGAATTCCTGCTTGTTGGGATACAGCGAGCCGATCTTGTCGGTGATGTCGACGCGGTTTTCCTTCTGCTCGAGGTTGGTCATGATTTCGGCGAAGCCGAACACGCCCATGGCCACGATGGCGAAGTCGATGCCGTCCTGCAGTTCGGGCACGCCGAAGTCGAAGCGGGCGACACCCGAGTTCACGTCGGTGCCGACCATGCCGAGCAGCAGGCCCAGGATGATCATCGCGATTGCCTTGGGCAGCGAGCCCGAGGCCAGCACCACGGCGCCAACCAGGCCGAGCACCATCAGCGAGAAGTATTCGGCAGGACCGAACTTGAAGGCCAGCTCGGCCAGTTCGGGAGCGACCCAGGCCAGCAGCAGGGTGGCCACGCAACCGGCGAAGAACGAACCGAGTGCAGCGATGGCCAGTGCGGCGCCGGCGCGGCCATTGCGCGCCATCTGGTGACCGTCCAGCACGGTCACCACCGCGGATGTCTCACCGGGTAGTGCCACCAGGATCGCAGTCGTGGAGCCGCCGTACTGCGCGCCGTAGTAGATACCGGCAAGCATGATCAGGCCGGCCACCGGGGGCAGCACGTACGTGATCGGCAGCAGCATCGCGATGGTCGGCACGGGGCCGATGCCGGGGAGCACGCCAATCAGCGTACCGAGCACGCAGCCCAGCAGGGCGTACGCCAGGTTTTCGGGCGTGAAGGCCACGCCGAAACCCATCATCAGGTTGTCAAACAATTCCATGTGGCTCTCCTTAATTGCTCAGAAACGACGGCCACAGCGGGAAGATCAGGCCCAGACCCTTGATGAAGGCCAGGTACGAGAACACCACCAGGAAAATACCGTTGGCAACGGCCACCTTGAGACTGAACTCGTGGCTTGCCAGGCTGCTGACGACAACCAGGATGAACACCGAGATGTACACGCCCAGCGGCTTGAGGAGCAGACCGTAGAGGATCACCGAGCCCACGACGAGGAACACGATGCGCCAGTCGAAGCGGTCGACATGCGTTTCGGTGGCCTTCTTGGCCAGCGATCCGATCAGAACGACCGCACCCAGCAATGCCAGGACGAGTCCCAGCCAGAAGGGGAAATACCCCGGGCCCATGCGGGCGGCAGTACCCATTTGGTAGCTGCTTGCCTGCCAGGCGAATCCCAGTCCAAGGGCGATGAACATCACCCCCGACCAGAAGTCCTGCCGATTGCGTAGCTGCATGATTGGTTGGCTCCTGTTTTACAGCATGTAGATAAGGCTCAAGCCCGGGCGTAGTTTGACCAATGTTGGTCGCAGGCGACGGGCGCAAAAAAGGCACTTGAGGGTGCCATTTGTTGTTCTTTGAAAGCTCGATTCGCCTCTTTTGAAAGCGGAAAAGGCTTTTTTGAAGGCCGAATACTAATGGAGGGAAAGCGCAAAACAAACCCTGGAGCCAGCGCCTGAGCTCGGGGTTTTCCCTAGAAATTCGCCTGTATAGGGGATGATCCTGCCTTCAGATGTAACCCGCAGCGCGGATTGAAGGTGTTTTGAAAGCAGATTGAAAGCTTGAAGAAAGGATGGTGAAAGTCGACCCGGTCGTCCGACTTTTGCGCCCGCTGGCGGGGCCCTGTGAAAGCCTTCTGGCAATTCGCTTTCAGGTTCTACTGAATATTGCCGTGTTTCTCAGCTTGCGTGAAGGGGCCCGATCCGCTTCCGGATGGTTTACGATAGCGCCCATGTTGCATGACCTCGACCAACTCGCCGCCCGAATCGGGCAATTGGTGCAGCGCACCCGGCAGCTTCACGCCGAGCGCGACGCGTTGCGTATCCGCCTGAACGAAAGCGAAGCGGAGCACCGCGCGCTGCAGGCACGCTATGCCGAACGCGAAGCCGAATTCCAGTCGCTCAACGCGCGCGCCCGTGAACACGACTCCGCCGCAGAACTCCTGCGTGCCGAAACGCAGCGCGCCGAAGCCTCGCTGCGCGAAGAGCTCGCCCGCGAATCCGCCGACCGCCATGCGCTCGAAGCGCGCGCCGCGGCTCGCGAAGCCGAACTGCAGGGCAGCCTGCTGTCGCGCGACAACGAACTGCAGCGCCTGCGCGTGGCTGCCGCTTCGGCCCGCGAGCGCATCGACGCCGTGCTGGCCCGCCTGCCCGGCGCGGCCGCCGAGGAGCAGCACTGATGGAACGTATCGATATCAACCTGCTGGGCCGCGACTACTCGCTCGCGTGCTCGGCCGAAGAAAAGCCCACCGTCCTGGCCGCCGTGCGTCACGTCGACCAACTGATGCTGCGCATCCAGGGCACCGGCAAGGTTTCCAGCAACGAGCGCATCGCCGTGATGGCCGCGCTGCAGATCGCTGGCGAACTGCTCGCCATGAAAGCCCCCGACGGTCCGCTGGGCGGTTTGGCGGTCGGCGACTTCAAGCGTAGAATTGAGGAAATGAACACGATGCTCGACGATGCGTTGTCGGGCCAGGAAAAGCTGCTCTGAGCGAGCGGCGGTTCTTTCGGGTTCAAGGGCGCCAGTGATGGTGCCCGGCAGTCAGGGCGCAAGCCCTGCCGCCACCCGCAGACTTCCCCGGCAAGAAGCCTGATCGTGGTGCGCCAGCGCGGCGCGCCGGGATGCTTGCCCCACCGGTTGTCCCTGCGGTGTTCGTGACTTGGCCATACATTCTCTGAACCTATGTCTTATGGCATATTGGTTGCGGGAGTGTCGAGCTGGCGTGATTGTCCCTCCGGGGATGAACCCAAGGCTCTTCGGAACGCGACCACCTTGAACCTCAGGGTTCGAGATGCCGGCCTAGACGGCACCCGCGGGGCATTTCTTCCGCAAGCCTGCTTTGCGCAGGCTTGCGGCCCCCCAGCAAGTCTCCCGATTCTTTCAATCGCTTTCGCGAACCCGCCTGTGCGAGCCTGCGCGTCGCCTGCGCACACGCGCGCTTACAGATCATTGCACTGTGGCGCGCGCACCCGTTCCATACCTGATAGCTTTCTGCTTGCGCGCGGGTGCCGGTTGCCCGCCGCCGCGTACAGGGCTGTGCCCCCGCGCATCGTCCGGCGTCACACTCTAAAGGTTGTTGCGATGACCCATTCCCAGCGTTCCGAATTTCTTCCGGCCCGCCCGGCCATGCCGGCGCTCACCCGCCTGGCCGCCGCGTGCGGTGCGGCCCTGGCCATGGCGTTCGCGCCCGCCGTGTTTGCGCAGAATGCTCCCGCGGCCGGCACCACCGAGACGGCGAGCAACACCAGCCGCGGCCCCGAGCTGAACCTGCAGGCCGGCGCCTCCACCGAGGTCAAGCAGGACACCGTGCGCATCACCCTGGCGGTGGAGCTGGAGGCGGCCGACCAGGCCACCGTCGGCAAGCGCCTGTCCGCCGCGCTCGACGACGTGGTCAAGCGCGCCAAGGATGCGAAGGGCGTGGAAGTGCGCTCGGGCGGCTACAACGTCTGGCCCAACTCCAGCAGCAAGGGCAAGATCACCAACTGGCGCGGCCAGGGGCAGATCATTCTGGAGTCGAAGGATTTCGAGGCGGCCTCGGATCTCGCCAGCAAGCTGGGCGACAAGACCGCCATCGCCAACATCCAGTTCCTGCTGTCGCGCGAGGCGCGTGAGGCCGAGGAGCGCAAGCTGTTGACGCAGGCAGCAAACGCCTTCCGCGAGCGCGCGCTGGCGGCGTCGACCGCCTTCGGCTTCAAGGGATATCAGCTGTCGAAGATCGACCTGAGCGGCGGTGGCGAAGTGCCGATGCCGCGCATGCCCGCGCCGATGATGATGGCCAAGGACAGCGCGGAAGGTGCCGCCGGCGTTCCGCTGGAAGCCGGCGAGGTCACGGTCAGTGTGACGGTGAGCGGGACGATCGTTTTGCAGTAAACACGAAGAGCGCCAGGCCGGCGAGGAACATGGGCAGCGACAGCCATTGACCCATGCTCATTCCGCCGGCCAGCAGGCCCAGGAAGTTGTCGGGCTCGCGCGTGAATTCCACCAGGAAGCGGAACGCGCCATAGCCCATCAGGAACAGCGCGCTCACCTGGCCCAGCGGGCGCGGCTTGCTCGAAAACCACCACAGGATGCCGAACAGCACGATGCCTTCCAGGCCCAGCTCATAGAGCTGCGACGGGTGGCGTGCCAGGCCGTCGCCGGATCCCGGGAACACCATCGCCCACGGCACATCGGTGGGACGGCCCCACAATTCACCGTTGATGAAGTTGCCCAGCCGGCCCGCGCCGAGCCCGAGCGGGATCAGCGGCGCGATGAAATCGGCCACGGCGAAGAAGGGCATCTTCTGCTTGCGTGCGAACAGCAGCATCACGACGATCACGCCGATCAGGCCGCCGTGGAAGGCCATGCCGCCTTGCCACAGATACAGGATCTCGAGCGGATTGCTGAGGTAGTAGCCCGGCTTGTAGAACAGCACGTAGCCCAGGCGGCCGCCCACCACCACGCCCAGCACGCTGTAGAAGATCAGGTCTTCGAGCCCGCGCGCCGTCATGGCGCCGCCCTTGCCCTGGGAGATGCGATAGCGGCCCAGGCCATACACCAGGGCGAACGCCACCAGGTACATCAGGCCATACCAGTGGATCGCCAGAGGGCCGATCTGCAATGCAATGGGGTCGAATTGTGGGTACTGAAGCATGTTGCGCCCGGCAGAGAAAGATGGTCGATAATAACCGGCGAATGATTCGATCGCAGGGTAAGGAGACAAGACCATGCCGCACAACGAACGTTCCCGTCATATCACCGAAGGCGTCGCTCGCGCGCCCAACCGCGCCATGTACTACGGCCTCGGCTATCGCGAAACCGATTTCGCCAATCCCATGATCGGCGTGGCCAACGGCCATTCCACCATCACCCCCTGTAATAGCGGCCTGCAGCGGCTCGCCGACGCGGCGATCGAGGCCGTGCGCAGCGCCCAGGCCAACCCGCAGGTCTTCGGCACGCCCACCATTTCAGACGGCATGTCGATGGGCACCGAGGGCATGAAGTATTCGCTCGTGTCGCGCGAGGTCATCGCCGATTGCATCGAGACCGCGGTGCAGGGCCAGTGGATGGACGGCGTGGTCGTGATCGGCGGTTGCGACAAAAACATGCCGGGCGGCATGATCGCGCTGGCCCGCAGCAACGTGCCGGGCATCTATGTCTACGGCGGCACCATCAAGCCGGGCCGGCACAAGGGCAAGGACCTCACCATCGTGTCGGTATTCGAGGCGGTCGGCGAGTTCACCATGGGGCGCATGGACGAAACCGAGTTCAAGCAGATCGAGCAGTGCGCCATTCCCGGCTCCGGCTCCTGTGGCGGCATGTACACCGCCAACACCATGAGCTCGGCGTTCGAGGCCATGGGCATGAGCCTGCCGTACTCCAGCACCATGGCAAACGAAGACGAAGAGAAGGTCGCGTCGGCGGCCGAGTCGGCGCGCGTGCTGGTCGACGCGGTGCGGGCCAATCGCAAGCCGCGCGACATCATCACGCGCGAATCCATCGAAAACGCCGTCGCGGTCATCATGGCCACCGGCGGCTCGACCAACGCCGTGCTGCATTTCCTGGCGATCGCCCATGCCGCCGAGGTGCCCTGGACCATCGATGATTTCGAGCGCATGCGGCGCAAGGTGCCGGTGATCTGCGACCTGAAGCCTTCGGGCCGCTATGTCGCCACGGATCTGCATCGCGCCGGCGGCATTCCGCAGGTGATGAAGATCCTGCTCAACGCGGGTCTGCTGCATGGCGAGTGCATGACCATCTCGGGCCAGACCATTGCCGAGGTGCTTGCCGCCGTGCCCGACCAGCCCGACCCCGGGCAGGACGTGATCCATCCGATCGACCGGGCGCTCTATCCGCAGGGACACCTGGCCATCCTCAAGGGCAATCTCTCGCCCGAGGGCTGCGTGGCGAAGATCACGGGGCTCAAGAATCCGGTCATCACCGGTCCGGCGCGGGTGTTCGATTCCGAAGACGACGCGATGGCCGCCATCATGGCGCGCCAGATCCAGCACGGCGACATCGTGGTGATCCGCTACGAAGGCCCGAAGGGCGGCCCGGGCATGCGCGAAATGCTCGCGCCCACTTCGGCCCTGATCGGCCAGGGGCTGGGCGAAACCGTCGGCCTCATCACCGACGGCCGTTTTTCGGGCGGCACCTGGGGCATGGTGGTGGGGCACGTCGCCCCGGAAGCCTATGTCGGCGGTCCGATCGCGCTGATACGCGAGGGCGATTCGGTTACCATCGATGCCCACAGGCTGCTCTTGCAGCTCAATCTCAGCGACGAGGAAATGGCGGCTCGTCGCCGCGACTGGAAACAGCCCAGTCCGCGCTATACCCGAGGCGTCCTGGCCAAGTTCGGCCATCTCGCCAGCTCCGCCAGTCGTGGGGCAGTTACCGATGCATTTGAAGAGTAGTTTGGCGGCGCTGGCCGTGGGGCTGGCGCTCGCGGGCGCCCAGGCCCCGGCCCAGGCACAGACCACTGGCCTGGACCTGGCCAAGAACAAGGCCTGTATGGCCTGTCACCAGGTCGAAAGCAAACGGGTGGGGCCGCCGCTCAAGAGCGTGGCCGAGCGCTATGCCGGCCAGGCCGAGGCGGCCGATTACCTGGCAAACAAGATCCGGCATGGCGGCCGCGGCGCCTGGGGCGCCGTGCCGATGCCGGCGCAATCCCAAGTCAGCGCCGAAGAGGCGCGTCAATTGGCCGAGTGGGTGCTGAGCCTGTCGCCCGCCAAGCCCTGAGAAAGGAAACATCATCATGTCGCAATCGACGGAAGTGGCGCTGCTGGGTGGCGGCTGCTTTTGGTGCGTGGAAGCCGTGTTCAAGGACCTGCGCGGTGTGGTGAGCGTGTTGCCCGGCTACGCCGGCGGTCACGTCGACAACCCGAGCTACGAACAGGTCTGCCGCAAGGACACCGGCCACATCGAGGTGGCGCGCGTGGAATTCGATCCGGCCGAGCTGAGTTTCAGCGACCTGCTGCGCGTGTTCTTCGCCACGCACGATCCCACCACGCCGGGCCGCCAGGGCAACGACGTCGGGCCGCAATACGAGTCCGCCATCTTCTGGCAGAACGAAACCCAGCGTGACCAGGCCCAGGCCGTGATCGACGAGGTCAACGCCGCGCACATCTACGACGCGCCCATCGTGACCAAGCTGCTCGCGCCCGCGCATTTCTGGCAGGCCGAGGATTACCACCGCGATTACTTCGCCCTGCATCCCGACCAGGGCTACTGCCAGTTCGTGATCGCACCGAAGGTGGCCAAGTTCCGCAAGCAATTCCACGATCGCCTGGCGCGCTGAGCCTCGCGGCGCAACGCGGCTGATCGCGGCCCGACAAAAAGCCCCACGGCATCGCTGCCGTGGGGCTTTGTCGTTTGCTGCCGCGCAGCCGGTCGATCACTCGACCGTCTTGAGCACGCCGCGGCGCATCTGGTCGAGCTCGATCGATTCGAACAGGGCCTTGAAGTTGCCCTCGCCGAAACCCTCGTTGCCCTTGCGCTGGATGATCTCGAAGAAGATCGGGCCGATCTGGTTTTCGGTGAAGATCTGCAGCAGCAGGCCGCCGCCGGGGGCGCCGTCGAGCAGGATGCGGTTCTTGCGCAGGCGATCCACGTCTTCGCCGTGATCCGGCATGCGGCGGTCGAGCAGCTCGTAATACGTTTCCGGGGTGTCGAGGAACACGACGCCGGTCTTGCGCAGCGCTTCGATCGTGGCGTAGATGTCTTCGGTCGCCATGGCGATGTGCTGGATGCCCTCGCCGCGGTACAGGTCCAGGTATTCCTGGATCTGGCCCTTCTCCTCGGTGCCTTCCTCGTTGATCGGAATGCGGATGTTGCCGCACGGCGAGGTCATGGCCTTCGACTTCACGCCGGTGACCTTGCCTTCGATGTCGAAGTAACGCACTTCACGGAAGTTGAACAGGCGCTCGTAGAACTCGGCCCATTCGGCCATGCGGCCCTTGTGCACGTTGTGCGTGAGGTGATCGACCAGCGACAGGCCGGCGCCGACGTGGTTCAGGTCCTGCTGCGCATTGGCGGGGTCGAGCGGCTCGAAGTCCACGTCGTAGATGCTGATGTCGCCGATGCCGCCGTGGCCGGTCTTGCCGCGCCAACGGTCCACCAGGTAGATCAGCGAGTCGCCGATGCCCTTGATGGCGGGGATGTTCAGTTCCATCGGGCCGCTGTGCGAGTCGAAGCCCCAGGCGCCCAGCTCGAGGGCGCGCTTGTAGGCCGCCGCCGCGTCTTCCACGCGGAAGCCGATGGCACAGATCGACGGGCCATGCAGGCGCGCGAAACGTTGTGCGAAGGAATCCGGTTCGGCGTTGATCAGGAAGTTGATCCCGCCTTGGCGGTATAGGGTCACATCCTTGTGGCGGTGCTTGGCGATCGCCTTGAAGCCCAGCAGTTCGAAAACCTTGCGCAGCGCGGCGGGATCGGGGGCGGTGTATTCGATGAATTCGAAACCCGAGGTGCCCATGGGATTGTCCCAGGGCTGGAATTGGCTGCTCATGGCTGCCTCCGTTGTCATGTTGTGTGCCTGGCTCGATGAGCACGAGCGAACGCAAATTGTAGGCAGAGGGGGCGGGCAGATGATTGCAAACATGCCCCAAAACACGGTTATCCCAGCAATATAATTGCCGGAATACGCATATCAGGAGCTATCAATGCCCGAAATCGATCTGGACCGAACAGATCGGCGCATTCTGGCCGAGCTGCAGCGCGATGGACGCCTCAGCAACCAGGAACTGGCCGAGCGCGTGTCGCTGTCTCCCAGCCCATGCCTGCGCCGGGTCCGGCGGCTCGAGGAGCAGGGATACATCAAGCGCTATGTCGCGCTGGTCGACGCCGAGCGGGTGGGGCTGGGCCTGCTGGCCTACGTCACCATCAAGCTCAACAAACACGTGGGCGGCAGCCACGCGCCCATGAGCGACTTCGCCCGCGACGTGCAGCTCTGGCCCGAGGTGGTCGAGTGCTACGCGATGTCCGGCGACATGGACTACCTCATCCGGATCCAGGTGGCCGACCTGGCGCACTTCTCGCGTTTCGCCATGGACACGCTCATGCAGCACCCCGCCGTGGTGGACATGAAGTCGTTCTTCGCCCTCCAGCAGATCAAGGAAACCACCGAGCTGCGGATCTGAGCCTGTCTCCTTATATATAGGGGCCGGTCTCCGCCAGGGAACCATGCCGGCGGCGGGGCATGGCGCTCCTTATATATGGGTCTCTTATATATAGGGTGGCAGTGCGAGCCGCTGATGGCGAGAGGAGGCTGGCCGGACCGATCGCCTGTGCGTCCATATATAGCGTGCAGCAGTCTTCAGACGTCGCGCAGGGGCGCGGTCATAGCGGTACGCACCCTTTTTTGCGGTTTTATTAAAAAAAGTGCGCCATCGGCCACCCGGCCAAAAAAACCGTGCTATAGTTCGCCCCCTTCGCTGCTCACACATTGATGCGAGCGACGAAGCCGAAGCGGCAAGCAGCTGTTTCCTGGTCTCAAAGCGGTTGCCACGTGAGTGGGACGTGAGACGGAAAAAGCGGCTTTCAACGCAGGAGAGTGGGGCGTAGCCCAGGTGTGAGTCAAATGACCCGCCGGACTTTCCAG
>Ga0160496_1000483_pt1 | contig 17313 bp, 17 predicted proteins | sample DIDPMG_2_FD_108231 | JGI IMG/M metagenome (GOLD analysis project Ga0160496, IMG submission 108231) | Enriched soil microbial communities from UW Madison campus, WI, USA - DID2937_E24_FP MG | ecosystem: Environmental > Terrestrial > Soil > Grasslands | place: USA: Madison, Wisconsin | collected...
CGGCCGCGGCACCACCGTACGGCTCTACCTGCCGTGCGTGGCCCAGCCCGAGCCCGAGGTGGCCGCGCCCCTGGTGGAGGAATCGCCGCGCGGGCAGGAGACGGTGCTGGTGGTGGAAGATGACGATGACGTACGCGCGACCGTGGTCGAGCTGTTGGGCGGCCTGGGTTATCGCATGCTGGCGGCGCGCGACGCCCACGCCGCCTTCCGCCTGATCGAGGACGGCGCCGAGGTCGACCTGCTGTTCACCGATGTCGTGATGCCGGGCCCGATGCGCAGCCCCGAGCTCGCCCGGCTCGCCTGCGCACGGCTGCCGCGCCTGGCGGTGCTGTTCACCTCGGGCTATGCCGACGACGCCATCGTGCACGACGGCCGGCTCGACGAGGGCGTGCAGCTGCTGTCCAAGCCGTACACCGCCGCGACGCTGGCCAAGCGCGTGCGCGCCGTGCTCGACGCCCGCCCCGCCGCCCGCGGCGCGCGTCCGGCCGTGACGTGAGCAAGGAGCTGGGGGACCGTCACACGCTGGCCGGCGCGAGCCGGCTGCACAAGCCCTGCGCGGCGGACGACCTGGCGCGCGTGCTGGCCACGGCCGGCGTGATCGGCGGGCGCTGAAACCGGGCCCGGCAGCGAGCGGGCCCGGCGCTCATCCCAGGGTCTTGAGCGCCTGCGCCAGCGGCTGCGGCGCGTAGTCGTCCCAGGGCGCGTCGCCCACGTCCAGGCGCTCGTGGATGTTGCGCACGTTCCACTGGTCGCCGCGCTTGACCCGCTCGAGCTCGTCCCACGCCAGCGGCACCGAGACGCCCAGTCCGGGGCGCGCCCGCGCCGACCAGGTCGCCACGGTGGTCGCGCCGCGGCCATTGCGCAGATAGTCGACGAAGATCTTGCCGACACGATTGCGCGGGCCGCTCTTGGCCACGAAGCGATCGGGCAGCGTGGCAGCGAGGTGCCGCACGATGGCCTGCGCGCCGCCCTTGACCGTATCCCAGTCGAGCTGCCGGCGCAGCGGCACGACCACGTGCAAGCCCTTGCCCCCGCTGGTCTTGAGCCACGAGGCCAGGCCCAGCTCGATGAGCAGCACCCGCAGCAGCCGCGCGCCCTCGACCACCGTCGGCCACGTCACGCCTTCGCCCGGATCCAGGTCGAACACGATGCGGTCGGGCTTCTCGATGGCATCCTTGTGCGCGTTCCAGGTGTGGAACTCCACCACGTTCATCTGCACCGCCGACATCAGCGCCTCGGCGCTGGCCACCTCCAGCAGTGGCGGGTGGCCCGGGTCCAGCTTGGGCAGCGTCACCACGCCGGGCATCGCATGCTCGAGGTGTTTCTGGAAGAACATCTGCTTGCCCACGCCCTGCGGCGCGCGCAGGAACGCGACCGGCCGCCCCGCCAGGTGCGGCAGCATGAGCGGCGCCACCAGCGCGTAATAGCGCGCCAGGTCGAGCTTGGTCGCGCCGGACTCGGTGTCGATGACGCGCTCCGGGTGCGTCAGGCGGCCCGGCTTGACCCGGCTGGCGGCCGCGCCGCCCGCAGCCCCCGCGGGCTGCGCACCGGCCTCGGCCTCGCCGGCATCGGCTTTGCCCGCCCTGCCCTGGCGGCCCTTGCGAGCCGGCGCTGCGTGCTCCGCCCGCCGGCCCGCGCTGCCGTCGTCGGCGCCGCGTTCGGCACCGCCCGCGCCGCGCTCGGGCTCCTCGCGCACGATGGCGCGTGCCGGCTTGTCCTCGCGCAGGCCGCGGAACACGGAATGGCGCACGTGGCCCGCGCCGGTCCATTCGCCGAACGACACCTCGGCCACCAGTTTCGGTTCGACCCAATGCGCCTTGCGACCGACCTTCTGGCCCGCGGCGAGCGGGCTGTCGTCGCGCCTGAGCTTGTCCAGCTTGCGCGTGAGCTCGGCGAGCAAGGCATCGTCGAAGCCCGTGCCCACATTGCCGGCGTAGCGCAGTTCACCCTTGTCGTCATGCACCGCCAGCAGCAGCGAGCCCAGGCCGACGCGGCTGCCCTGCGGCTCGGTATAGCCCACGATCACGAACTCCTGGCGCCGCGCGCACTTCAGCTTGATCCAGCTGTCGCTGCGGCGTGACACATACGGGGCATCGCGGCGCTTGCCGATGATGCCCTCGAGCCCCATGCGGCAGGCCGAGGCCACCAGGTCGGCCGCCGGCTTGTCGAAGCTGGCCGAGAAGCGCACGGGGTCCTCGGCGTCGTGCAGCACCGTCTCGAGCACCTGGCGCCGCACGCTGAGCGGGGCCGAGCGCAGGTCGCGCCCCGTGACATAAGGCAGGTCGAAGACGTAGAAGAGGATCCGCTCGGCGCGTTCCTGGTCGAAGGCGTTCTGCAGCAGCTGGAAGCTCGGATTGCCATCGTCGGCGAGCACCACGATTTCGCCATCGAACCACGCATCCTTCACGCGCAACGATTCCAGCGCGCGCGCGAGCTGCGGCATGCGCGCCGTCCAGTCGTGGCCGTTGCGGGTGTAGAGCGTGGCGCGCCCCTCCTCCAGCCGCGCCAGGATCCGGTAGCCGTCGAACTTGAGCTCGTAGACCCAGTCTTCGCTGTCGTGCGGCGCGCGCTCGACCAGCGTCGCGAGCTGGGGCGAGAAGCGCGCGGGCAGCGGCGCGGCCTCGCCGGGCAGCGCCGGGGTCTCGTCGGCGGGCGGCGCCATTGCGCGGGTGGCGCGCGCGCGGCCCCGGGCCGGCGCCTTCTTCGCCGCCTGGCTGCGCAAGGGCACCACGCTGTCCGGCGCCTCGTCCACCACGCTGAAATCGGCCTCGGCGCGCGCCTCGGCGTCTTTCTCCTTGATGAGCAGCCAGGGCTGCTGCTTCTCGCCGCGGCCCTTCATGCGCACCAGCGCCCAGCGGCCGCGCAGCTTGGCGCCGTGCAGCTCGAACTTCAGGTGGCCGTCGCGATACCCTTTGCGCGGGTCCGTCAGCGGCGTCCAGTGGCCCTCGTCCCAGATGATGACCTTGCCCGCGCCGTACTGCCCGGCGGGGATCTCGCCCTCGAACTGGTTGTACGCGATCGGATGGTCTTCCACCTGCACCGCCATGCGCTTGACCGTGGGATCGAACGACGGGCCCTTGGGGACCGCCCAGCTTTTCATGGCGCCGTCGAGCTCGAGCCGGAAGTCGTAATGCAGCCGGCTCGCCCAGTGCTTCTGCACCACGAACGCGAGCGCCTCGGGATTTTCCTCGCCACCCGATTCGGGCTCCGAGGTCACGGAGAAATTGCGCTTCTGCCGGTAGGTCTTGAGCGAGTCGGCCATGGTCAGGCCGCCTTGCGCGAACGCGCGTCAGCCCCGCTGCGGGAGGCGCGCTTGGCCGCGGTCTTGGTCGTTTTGGTCGTTTTGGTCGTTTTGGTGGTCTTGGCGGCGCGCTTGGCCGACTTCGCGGGCGTCTTGCGCGCACTGCTCTTGCCGGCCGCGCCGTCCGCCTTGTCGGCCGCACCGTTGTTGCTGCCCTTGGACGCGCCGCCGCGGCCCTTGAGGCTGCGCTGCAGCAGCTCCGTCAGGTCGATCACGTTGTCGCCCTGGCTCGGCGCCTCTTCCTCGGGCTCCCACACCGTCTTGGCCTTGCCGGCCTTGGCCTTCTTCTCGACCAGGCCCATGATGGCGTCCTTGAACTCATCCTTGAAGTCGTCGGGATTCCACGGCGCGCTCATGTCCTCGACCAGCATCTTCGCCATCTTGATCTCGCTGGCGCTGGGCGCGCTGGTCTTGCCGGTGGGCAGGTCGAGCTCGCCCATGTCCTTGACCTCGTCGCCCCAGCGCATCAGGTCCAGCACGAGGCCGTCGCCCGACGGGATCAGGGCCGCGAGATGCTGCTTGGTCTGGATCACCACGCGCGCGATGCCGATCTTGCCGGTCTTGACCAGGGTGTCGCGCAGCAGCGCATACACCTTCTGCCCTTTGTTGATCGGCGCCAGATAGTAGGGCCGCTCGAGATACAGGAACGGCACCTCGGACGCGTCGACGAATCGGTCGATCTCGATGGTCTGGGTGGTGCGCGGATAGGCCTGGGCGATTTCATCCGGCGAGATCACCACGTACTTGCCATCGGCGTATTCCACGCCCTTGACGATGTTCTCGCGGTCGATCTCGCGCCCGGTGCGCTTGTTCACGCGCTTGTATCCCACCGGGTCCATGGTGCGCTTGTCGAGCCAGTCGAAGTCGACACCCGATTCGGTGGTGGCCGTGTGCAGCCCCACCGGGATGTGCACCAGGCCGAAGGAAATCGCCCCTTTCCAGATCGTTCGTGTGGATGCCATGATGTCTCCTGCAACGCGTTGCGGGCGAGCCGCCATGTCCCGCCCGACCCGATCGCGCAGCAAATTCCATACCCGCCCGTCGAGAGGAGCCCAGATGATCGTCGAAGTCTTCCAGCATACCGACGGCCAGTGGTCGTTTCGCAGCATCGCCACCCTGGGCGTGCAGGAGGATCGCGGCCGCTATCCCACCGCCGAAGCGGCGCGCGACGCGGCCCGCATCGCCTGGCCCGACCAGTCGCCCCACATCGTCGCCCCCGAAGACGACCCGTCGCGGCGCCTGCCGCCGGGCTGAACCGGCGCCGCGCGCACCCGGGGTCGCGACTCAGCGCACCTGCGCCGCAGCCACCAGCCCCGCGCGCAGGGCCTCGGCCGCCTCGCTCATGGCGCGGTCGCGCGGCCACACCAGCGTGAGCGCCGGGTCGTCGAGCGCGAGCAGATGGCGGGTGGCCAGCCCGAGCCGCTCGGCGTAGCGCGCGCCCAGGCTCTCCACGATCGCCACCCCCAGGCCTTCGGCCGCAAGCGCGCAGGCCGCCGACGACTGCGCGACCTCGATCAGGGGGTGATACGGCAGCTTGCGCGCCTCCAGCGCGTGGCGGGTCGCACGGCCGGCCGGCAAGGCGGTGGCCAGCACGATGGGGCCGTCGGCCGCCACCCGCGCCAGCGTCAGGCGCCCCACGCGTGCGTAGGGGTGGTCGGGCCGATAGACCGCGTGCAGGGCCAGCGGCGCGAGCCGCTGGCTCGCCACGCGCTCGGTCTCCGGATGCGAGCCCACCATGATGCCGAGGTCGATGCGGTGATCGGCCGCCATCTCGATCAGCTCCAGCGCGGTGCCGGCGCGCACCGTGACGGCCACCGCCGGATGCGCCCGGCGCATGGCGGCCAGGGCCGGCGGCAACAGGCTGGAGGCCGCGATCGCCACCGCGCCGACCGCCAGCCGCGCCTGCGCGCCCTGGCGGATGTCGTGGGCGAGACGATCCACCGACTCCATGCCCGCCAGCGCGTTCAACACCTCGGGGATCAGCGCGCGGCCCTGGCTCGTGAGCGCGAGCCGCCGGTGTTCGCGGCTGAACAGCGCGAAGCCGAGCCGGGTGTCCAGGTCGCGCAGCAAGGCGCTGGCGGCCGGCTGCGTCATGCCGATGGCGCTGGCGGCGGCGGTGACGGTGCCGTGCTGGTACATCGCGCGCAGCAGCGTGAGTTCGCGTCGATTCAGCATATGAAATCCGTATGGAATCAGTCAATCTATCTATTTGACCATATGAAGGGCCGGTTGCCACAATCGCAGCGACTCCACTCTCACGCCCCGCTCGCATGGCCGCCAACACCCTCGTTTCCGTCACCTGCATCCCGATGCGCCTGCCGTTCCATCACTGGAATCCGCCGCCGCTGTTCGCCGGCCGCCCGCGCGACAAGCTCGACAGCGCGCTGGTGCGCGTCCAGACCGAAGACGGCACCGTGGCCTGGGGCGAGTCGTACTGCGTGGAGCCGCGCGCCCTGCCCGCGATCTTCGAAACCCTGATCGCGCCGCTCGCGTGCGGCAAGGACGGCGACGACGCGTCGCTGCTGCCCGGCATGCAGCGCATCCTGCACAACCTCGGCCGCTCCGGGCCGGTCGTGCATGCGCTGGCGGGCCTGGACATCGCGCTGTGGGACCTGCGCGCCAAGCGCGCCGGCGTGCCGCTGTACGCCCTGCTGGGCGGCAAGCGGCGCGACAGCGTGCGCGTCTACGCCTCGCTGCTGCAGTACTACGGCAGCGCGGAACGGCTCGACGCCGTCACCACCCAGGCGCTCGGCGAGGGCTACACCGAGATCAAGCTGCACGAGCGCACCGCGGCCGCGCTGGCCGCGACCCGCCGCGCCACCGGCCCCGGCGTGCCGATCATGGTCGACACCAACTGCGCCTGGCTGCCCGAGCAGGCCGGCGCCGAGATCGCGGCCATGGCGCCGCACGATCCGTTCTGGATCGAAGAACCGCTGTGGCCGCCGGAAGACGACCAGGCCCTGGCCCGCCTGAAAGCGCAGTGCGGCATCGCGCTCGCGGTGGGAGAGAACGCGAGCTGCGCCTATGCGCTGCAGCGCATGATCGACACGCAAGCGGTCGACTACATCCAGCCCAGCGTCATCAAGCTGGGCCTGACCGCCGCCTGGGACCTGGCGCGCCGTTGCGAGGGCACGCCCGTGGTCTGCGCCCCGCAGGTCGCCTTCTTCGGCCCCGGCTTCCTGGCCAGCCTGCACCTGATCGCGGCGCAGGCCCGGGAGGTGTCGCTCGAACGCCTCTACGTGGCGCTGGCCCATGTGCCGTACGGCCGCAGCGTGCCGATCGAAAACGGCAGGCTGCAGGTGCCCGACACGCCCGGCCTGGGCGCGGATCCCGAGGCAGCGCTCGCCGAAGGCCGCTATCGCGACTAGCCGCACCGCAGACAACCATCCGATAAAAACACTGGAGAAGACACCATGCACGCCAACCGTCGGCAATTCCTCACCCGCAGCGGCGCCCTGTTCGCGGCCGCGGCCGCCCCCTGGGCCTGGCCCGGCAGCGCGCTGGCCGCCGGCTACCCGGACAAGCCCGTGCGACTGTACGTGCCCTACCCGCCCGGCGCCGCCACCGACACCCTGGGCCGCATGGCCGGACAGGCCTGGGCCGAGGCCCTGGGCCAGCCCTTCGTGATCGAGAATCGCGGCGGCGGCGGCACCACCATCGGCACGCGCGCGGTGGCCACGGCCGCGCCCGATGGCTACACGGTCGGCATCGTCGACTCGAGCTTCACCATCAATCCCGGCCTGCTGGGCGCGCGCCTGCCCTATGACGCGCTGAAGGACTTCGCGCCGATCTCGCTGATGGCCACCGCGCCCTTCGTGATGGTGGTGCACCCTTCCGTGAAGGCGCAGAACCTGGCCGAGTTCCTCGCCCTGGCCAAGGCCCAGCCCGGCAGCCTGTCGTTCGGCTCGGCCGGCGTGGGCAGCGCCCCGCACCTGGCCGGCGAGCAGTTGCGCCAACAGGGCGGCGTGCAACTGCTGCACGTGCCTTACCGTGGCGGCGGCACGGTCTTCACCGACCTCCTGGGCGGGCAGGTGCAGTTCGCGTTCGCCACCGTGCCGTCGATGGCCGAGCACATCAAGGGCGGCAAACTGCGCGCGCTGGCCGTCACCAGCAAACAGCGCGTCGCCCAGCTGCCCGACGTTCCGACCTTCACCGAGGCCGGCCTGCCGGGCGTGGACATCTCCCCGCTGTTCGGCCTGATCGCCCCGGCCGCCGTGCCCGAGGCCATCGTCAACCAGCTCTCCGAAACCCTGGCCAGGTCGGTCAAGGGCGGCGCACTGCGCGACAAGCTCGCGGGGCTCGGCTTCGAGCCCGTGGGCAGCACCCCGGCCGAGTTCGCCGCGCGCATCCGCGCCGACGTGGCCAAATGGACCGAGGTGATCCAGCGCGGCGGCATCAGGGCCGAGTGAGCCAGATCGTTGCATGCGCAAGCAACAGGGGCGTGCGCCGGCGTGCACGCCCCGCATAAAGCTTGGATCGGGGGTTTCGACCCCGCTTAATCACCAGAACGCATATCGATACAAGGGATCGGTCGTTCGTTCCCGCGCGCGACAGGCATAGGATGGGCGCCTGCCTGTCACCTCTTTGCTGGAAACGCGTCTTGTCCCGCCTCGCTCCGATCGATCCCGCCACGCTGGATCCCGCCACTGCCTCCCTCCTCGACAACCTGCTGACCGAATACGGCCCGTACGCGAACATGCTCAATGCGTTCGCACCGCGCCCGCCGGCACTGAAGCACCTGTTCTCGTACCTGGTGCAGTCGCGCAAGGACGGCCTGATCTCGCCGCGCCACCTCGAGATCGCCCTGCTGACGGCCTCCAAGGCCCATGCCTGCCACTACTGCGTGGCGCTGCACACGCCCAAGCTGGCCTCGCACGGCATCTCGCAGGAAGCCATCGACCACCTGCTCGAGCCCGAGGTCCCCGGCCTCGACGAACACGACCTCGTGGTGCGTGACTACGCCGTGCTGGTCACGCTCACGCCCAACCGCGTCACCGATGCCTTCTACGCCCGCCTGCAGCGCTTCTACAGCGAAGAGCAGATCGTGGAGCTGACGATCCGCATCGCGCTGTGCAGCTTCTTCAAGCGCTTCAACGAAGCGCTGGACGTGGCCGCCGAGGACGTGGTCGCGTTCGAGCTCGAACACGGCGAACACTGAGCGGGCCGCTCATGTCCGTCGCTACGCCCAAGCTGGAGATCCGCAACCTCTCCAAGCGGTTCCATACGCCGAAGGGCACGGTCAACGTGCTCGACGACATCAGCATCAATGCCGCCGCCGGCGAATTCGTCAGCATCATCGGCCCGTCGGGCTGCGGCAAGTCGACGCTGTTCAACATCCTGACCGGCCTGCTCGAACACGACAGCGGCACGATCCTGCTCGACGGCAAGCCGCAGACCAATCTGCGCGGCCGCGTCGGCTACATGCTGCAGCGCGACCTGCTCATGCCCTGGCGCACGGTGCTCGACAACGTGCTGGTCGGCCTCGAGCTGCGCGGCACGCCGCGCGCCGAGTCGGTCGAACTGGCCCGCGAATACCTGCACACCTTCGGCCTGCTGCCGTTCCAGGACAGCTATCCCAAGGCGCTGTCGGGCGGCATGCGCCAGCGCGCCGCGCTCGCGCGCACGCTGCTGCCCGATCCCGACATCCTGCTGCTCGACGAGCCGTTCTCGGCGCTCGACTACCAGACCCGCCTGTTCCTCGAAGGCATGCTGGCCGACACGGTCACGCAGAAGGGCAAGACCGTGATCCTGGTCACGCACGACATCGACGAGGCGATCGCGCTGTCCGAACGCATCTTCGTCCTGAGCGCGCGCCCCGGCCGCCTCAAGAGCGAGCATCGCATCACGCTCGACACGCGCTCGCCGCTGGAGGCGCGCCACGACAGCCGCTTCTCCGCCTATTTCGACCTGCTCTGCCAGGAACTCGACATTCAGACCGCCCACGCATGAGCCAGTCTTCCTCCTCCGCCACCGTGTCCGCCCCGGCGCCCGCGGATTCGGCTCCCGTTCCCGCCCTCGCCCGCGCGCCGCGCCTGCCGCCCGTGTGGCTGGCGCAGCTCCTCATCGTGGTGCTGCTTTTCGCCGCCTGGGAGTTCGCGGTGCGCCAGGGCGCGGTCTCCGCCTTCCTGTTCGGCTCGCCCAGCGGCACCGCCCAGGCCGCCTGGAACCTGATCGTCTCGGGCGAGCTCTGGGTGCATGCCAACTACACGCTGTGGGCCTCGGCCGCCGGCTTCGTGGTGGGCACCGTGATCGGCACCATTCCCGGCCTCGCGCTCTGGTACTCGCCCTATGGCGCCAAGGTGGTGGAGCCGTTCCTGGTCGCGATCAACAGCGTGCCCAAGATCGCCTTCGCGCCGCTCGTGATCCTGTGGTTCGGCACCGGCGTGATCTCCAAGGTCGCGCTGTCGGTCTCGCTCACCGCGATCGTGGCGCTGCTGGCCGCGTTCCAGGCCGCCAAGGACGCCGATCCCGACATCCAGCGCATGCTGGTCTCGCTGGGCGCGACCAAGCGCCAGATCTTCACCAAGGTCGTGGTGCCGTCGGCCACGCCCTACATCATCAGCACCTTCCGCATCAACATCGGCTTCGCCCTGGTGGGCACGGTGGTGGGCGAATTCATTTCCTCCAAGTACGGCCTCGGCCACGTGATCTTCGTGGCCTCGTCGCTCTATGACCTGAACACGGTCTGGGTAGGAATCTTCTCGTTGATGGCACTGGGCTTCGTGCTCTACGCCGGCGTGGACGTCGCGGAAAAGCGGTTGCTGCGCTGGAAAGACCAGACCGACGCCACGAACTTCAAACTCTGATTGACGCACATGACTCGCAAAACCACCCTGCGCCTGGCCGCCGCCGCGGCCTGCCTCCTCAGCGCTTCGGCCTGGGCCAATGACAAGGCCGTCGTGTCGGCCGCCTTCAAGTCGGTGTTCTACCTGCCGGTGTATTTCGCCGAGGAACACGGCTACTTCAAGGACGAAGGCCTGGACGTGCGGATCGACGTGGCCTCCTCGTCGACCAACGCGCTGGCCGCCGTGATCTCCAAGAGCGCCGACTTCTCGCTGCACGGCCCCGAATGGACCGCGATTTCGTTCGGCCGCGGCGCCCCGGTCAAGGTGGTGGGCGGCACGCTCAACCGCCTCGGCGTGTGGCTCACCTGCAAGTCGTCCTTCACGTTCGACGGCTTCAAGAGCCTGAAGGGCGCGAAGATCTCGACCGGCGCCATGCCGACCACCAGCACCTCGGCCTTCCTCAAGCTGGTGAAGAACGCGGGCCTGGATCCCAAGAAAGACCTGGACCTGCTCGAAGTGCCGCTCGGCAACGAGGTCGGTCCGCTGAGCTCGGGCCAGGCCGATTGCGCCGTGCTGTACGAACCGGGCGCCTCGCAGGCCGAAGCCCAGGGCTTCAAGGTGGTGTCGGCGTTCTCGCGCGAGATCGGCCCCTACACGTTCTCGGCCATCTCGACCCGCCAGGACATCGAGCCCGCCGTCTCGCGCAAGTTCGTCTCCGGCATCGATCGCGCGCTGAAGGCGATCCACAAGGATCCGGAAGCGGCGGTCAAGAGCGGCCTGAAGCTGTTCCCCAACCTCGATCCCGCCGTGGTGCGCGCCTCGGTGCTGCGCCTCATCAACGACGGCGTGTTCGCCGACTCGGTGGCGCTGCCGCCGCAATCGCTCAACGATGCGCTGCAGACCCAGGTGGACCTGGGCAACCTCAAGGCCATCCCGACCGATCCCAAGTGGCTCGATCTCGGCTGGTCCAACGAGATCGCCAAGAAGACCTACTGATCGCCGCCGCGGGCACGCCCGCGCTGCATCCCGCCACGGGCGGCTTTCGCGAGAGAGCCGCCCGTGTCTTTTGGCGCCGGCGCCACGGCGCGCGCGACGCCGGCTTCCATCAAGAACGTTTCTCATTATAATTTGCCGTTTTCCGCTTCCCGCTACGCCGCCGCTCATGAAACTGGCCGACACCGTCGTCGACCACTACCGCGAACTGGTCGATTTTCTGTCGCGCCGCACCGGCGCGCGCGACAGCGCGCACGACTGCGCCCAGGAAACCTGGCTCAGGCTCGCCTCCGCCCGCACGCTTAAAGCGCCGGTGGAGAACCTGCGCGCCTATGTGTTCCAGGTGGCGGCCAACATCGCCGTCGACATGCAGCGGCGCCAGGCGGCCGACCAGCGGCGCATCGAACACTACGCCAGCCACCAGTTGCCCGACGCGAGCGCCCCCGACACCTGCGAGGTCGCGGCCCTGCGCCAGGTGATCGCCCGTCTCGAGCGGGCCATCCTGGCGCAGCCGCTGCGCACGCGCCAGATTTTCCTGCTGCACAAGATCGACGGCCAGAGTCACGCCGAGATCGCGGGCCAGCTCGGTGTCAGCGTCAAGACCGTCGAGAAGCACATGACGCGCGTGCTGCTGGCGTGCCGCCAGGCCACCCTGGAGCTGTGATGGATCCGGTCGAGACATCCGCGGCCCGCTGGGTCGTGCGCCGCAACGGCGCCTCGTGCGAAGACGTGCCCGACGGCCGCTTCGAGCGCTGGTATCGCGCCGACCCCGGCCACGCAGCCTGTTATGACGCGGCCGCCGCGCTGTGGCGGCAGATGAACGGCATCGACGGCGACGCGCTGCGCGTCGATGTGCAGCGCGGCCTGGGCCGGCGCGCGCAGCGCCACCGCACCCTCGCGGCCCTCACGCTGGCGGCCTGTGCCGCCGGCCTGGGCAGCTGGCTCTGGATGGCCGCGCCGTCCGGCGAACTGGCCAGCGCGACCGGCGAGATCCGCAGCCTCACGCTCGCCGACGGCAGCCGCGTGCTGCTGGACGCCGAGTCCGCCATCCGCACCCGCTTCGAGGGCGCGCGGCGCGAAGTCGTTCTCGTGCGCGGCCGCGCCCGCTTCGACGTCGCGCCCGACCCGGCGCGTCCCTTCGTGGTCAGCACGCCGCAGGCGCGCGCCACCGCGCTGGGCACCCGCTACGACGTCAGCGTGCTGAACCCGGCAGCCACCGTGGTCTCGGTGCTGGAGCATCGCGTGCGCATCGATTGCGTGGTCTGCGCGGCCGGCACGCCGCCCCAGGAGCTCAGTCAGGCGCAGCGCGCGCTGGTCGGCCCGCCGGGCATCTCCGTCGCCGCGTTCGACCCGGCCCAGGCGTCGAGCTGGACCCAGCGCCAACTGCTGCTGCGCGACGTGACGCTGGCGCAGGCCGTGGCCGAGCTGGCGCGCTACACCGGCGTGCGCGCCTGGATCAGCGACGCGGCCGGCGCGCGGCGGGTCTCGGCGGTGGTGTCTGCCGAACGGCCGGATGCGTTGCGCCAGCTGGTCGAAGGCGCCGGCGCGCGGCTGCGCCAGGCCGGCAACTGGGCCTGGATCTCCGCCGACTGAAAAAAAGTGGCGAAGGGGGGGTAGGGTCGCGCCGCGCCGGGTGCGTCTTACCGGTATATCCCCTCCCTCCACAGCGAGTCTCCATGCCCTTCCCCGCCCGCCCCCTGCCCTCCCGGCCGCGCGCCCTCGCGCTGGCCATCGCCTTGCTGGCCTGCTCGCCCCTGGCCCATGCGCAGGAACAGCCCGCCGCCATTGCCGCTTCCGCCGCCCGCCCCGTGTCGGTGGCCGCCCAGCCGCTCGACGCGGCCTTGCTCGAGCTCGGCCGGCAGTTGGGCGTGCAGGTCAGTTTCGGCGCCGAGCTCACGCGCGGCCGCGCGGCGCCCGCGCTGCAGGGCACCTACACGCCGGCCGAGGCGCTCGACCGCCTGCTGGCCGGCGCGCCGCTGGTGTGGCGCGCCAACGGCCCCGGCGCGTTCCTGATCGAGGCCGGCGCGGAATCGGCTGCGGCGCCGCGCGCGCTCGACACCGTGGTGGTCGTGGGCGGCTACACGCCGACCACCATCAGCGAGCTGCCGCGCACCGTCTGGTACGTGACCGAGGAACAGATCGAAACCCAGGCCAAGGGCGGCGCCAGCCTCTCCGAAATCCTGGGCAGCCTCGTGCCCAGCCTGGACCTGGGATCGCAGAGCCGCACCAATTACTCGCAGAACATGCGCGGGCGCAGCGCCCAGATCATGATCGACGGCGTGTCGCTGAACTCGATGCGCAACATCAGCCGCCAGTTCGACTCGATCTCGCCGTTCAACATCGAGCGCATCGAGGTGCTGTCCGGCGCCAGCTCGGTGTATGGCGGCGGCGCCACCGGCGGCATCATCAACATCATCACCAAGCGCGGCGCGCCGGGCCCGGCGCAGTTCACGACCGAGATCGCCGGGCGCAGCGGCTTCGAGGCCAGCGACGACCTGGACTGGCGCCTGGCCCAGTCGATCTCGGGCGGCAGCGAGACGGTGTTCGGCCGGCTGGCCGTGGCCTACGCCCAGAACGGCGCGGCCTATGACGCGGGCGGCCGCCAGGTAATTCCCGACACCACCCAGACCGACATGCAGTACAACCGCTCGCTCGACCTGTCGGGCACGCTGGATCTGCAACTGGCCTCGAACCAGACGGTGAAGCTGCTGGCACAGCACTACACCTCGGAGTTCCATCCGGGCAAGGCCTTGTACCTCGGCGAGAACCTGAGCGGCTCCGTGCCGGTCGCCGGCGCGCCCGACCCCGAGCAGCTCGACATCCGCCACGGCTTCACCTCCGACGTGAAGCCCTCGACCGAACGCAGCATGCTGCTGGCCGACTACGCCGCGCAGGACGTGCTGGGCGGCCAGGAGCTCTATGCACAGGCCTATTGGCGGCGCGAGAAGCTCGACTTCTATCCCTTCCCGAACCAGTTCTCCTACAACGACGGCACCTGCGCCGGCAGCGCCAACTGCAAGCGCGGCCGCTACTACGGCGCGTCGCAGCAGAACACCGACAGCTGGGGCCTGAAGACCGCGCTCACCAAAGACTGGGACGTGCTCAAGCTCACCTATGGACTGGAATACAGCCACGAGAAGTTCAACGGCGGCACCGCCTACTTCGACTGGAACCGCGCGGTGAGCTCGGGCGGGCTGGACTTCGACAACCTGGCCAACCTGCAGCGCTACCCCGACTACCAGGCCGACACCTGGGCCGCCTTCCTCCAGGCCGACTGGCGCATGACCGATGCGCTCACCCTGAGCGGCGGCGTGCGGCAGCAGCACAACAAGGTCGATCTGGCCGACTTCGTGCCGGTCTCGCAGCAGATCCTCATGCGCAACGGCCTGGGCACGAGCGCGGATCGCATTCCCGGCGGCACCAACAGCTACGACACCACGCTGTTGAACGCCGGCCTGCTGTGGAAGATCGACGCGCGCCAGCAGACCTGGCTCAACTACTCCGAGGGCTTCTCGCTGGTGGACGTGGGCAAGTACTACGGCAACGGCACCTACCGCCTGCAGGGCGGCGCCGGCGGCAACTGGCAGTTGCTCAACGCGGTGACCATCGAGGGCTCGGAGCTGGCCAACGTGAAGACGCGCCAGGTCGAACTGGGCTGGCGCGGCGAGTATGGCAAGCTGAGCGTGCAGACCGCCGCCTTCTATGCCTGGTCGGACAAGGCGCTCGTGATCGAGCCGATCTCGCTTTCGGTGGGCCTGGCCCAGAGCAAGGTGCGCAACTACGGCCTCGAAGGCCAGATCAACTACGACTTCACGCCCAACTGGAGCGCCGGCGCGAACTGGCTGGCGATCAAGTCGGAGCAGCAGGACGCGCAGGGAGAATGGCGCAAGCAGACCGTGACGCTCGCCAGCCCGTCGAAGGCCTCGCTCTACGGCGGCTGGAAGTCCGGTCCGACCTCGCTGCGGCTGCAGGCCAACCGCAATTTCGATCTGTCGGATGGCGACGGCAACCGCATCGAGGGCTACCTGACCTTCGACCTCTTCGGCAGCTACGACATGAAGCAGGCCGGCACCCTGAGCTTCGGCGTGCAGAACCTCTTCGATCGCCGCTACCAGACCACGTGGAGCCAGCGCGCGCAGATCCTGTACGCAGGCCTGATGACGCCCGAGTCGCTCCAGTTCAACGGCCGCGGCCGCACGTTCGGCCTGGCCTACACGCTGCGCTACTGAAGCCGCAGGCGGGCCGCGGCGATACCAAGGTATACGCCGCGCATACCACGCGAGCGGCCCGCCGCGCGCCTGCGCTTCTTATAATGACGCCACCCCGACAACCTTTACGAGATCAACGTGGACAACGACGGATGTCGCCGACCGACGGCGGCACGCGCCGCTTGACGCAGGATCCACGCCAGTCACCGGCTGCCGTCTCCTGCGCTTGAGCAGGAGACGCCGGACCGGCACCCTCGCAGGCCCTCGCCTGCATCTGCCGCCGACGTAACCGGGCATTCCTCGAAATGCCTCCCCTCGCCCATGCCCGCATGGCGCGAGCGGCGCCGTGCCGCCCCTCGAAGCCGACCCGCGCGTCCTCCAACCGGAGACGAGCATGCGCATCGACCAGACCCTTCATCCCGTGCATGGCGCGAGCGCGATCCTGCGCTGCGAGCTCACGGTGCTTGCCGCGCCCGATACCCTGCACCGCGCCCGCAAGACGCTTTACTACCAACTGCGCGACGGCCCGTTGCGCGTCACGCACGTCCACACCGGCCGGCCCGATGGGCGCGGCCTGGCGCGGGCCACGCTGGCGGTGCGCGTGCCGCGCGAGGCGCGCGCCGCGCTGCATGGGCTCATCGTGACGCTGCGCGAGGCGGCGCACGCGCCGGTGATGTGCCGCTACCTGCCGGGGCCCGCCTCCCTGTCGGCGGCGCCGCGCGCCGCGCGGGAGCCGGCATGAGAACGCCGACCGATTGGCTCTGGCTGATCCGCATCGGCCTGCTGCTGGCCATCTGGCTGGTCGCCCTGATTGCCGCGCTGCTGCGCTGGGCCGGCCTGCACTGAGGCGCGCCTGCCGGGCGCCCATGCAGGGCGCGGCGAGGATCGCGGGCCCGCGGGCCTGCGCTCGCCATTTTTCAACCGTCCTCAAGAACGGAGCACACCATGAAGCACTTCCAGAACCTCGACCTGCTGGCCTTCGCCAACACGCTGTTCGGCCTCGGCCTGGCCTTCGTGCTGGGCTCGCTGGTGGGCTACGAGCGCCAGGTGCGCCAGCGCACGGCGGGCCTGCGCACCAACGCGCTGGTGGCGATCGGCGCGGCCATCTTCGTCGACCTGGCGTTCCGCATCGGCGGGGCCGATGGCGGCGCGCGCGTCATCTCGTATGTGGTGTCGGGCGTCGGCTTTCTCGGCGCGGGCGCGATCATGCGCGAAGGCGGCAGCGTGCGCGGCCTGAACACCGCCGCGACGCTGTGGGGCTCGGCCGCCATCGGCGCCTGCGCCGGCGCCTCGATGCTGCTCGAGGCCGTGGCCGCGACCGCCTGTGTGCTCGCGGCCAACACCTTGCTGCGGCCGGTGGCCAGCTATGTGAACCGCCAGCCGGTGCAGACCCAGGCCACCGAGGCGGCGATGGTGATCCACGTGATCGCCGACGAGGCGCACCAGCAGCAGGCGCTGGCCACGCTCGAAGACATGCTGCAGGCCGCACAGCTGCCGCTGTCGGACCTGAAGGTGGATCAGTTTGGCGAAGGCACGATCGAAATCGAGGCCGCGCTGGCCGATGCGGCCATGGACGAGGCGGGCCTGGACCGCGTCACCGCGAGGATCGCGGCCGCGCCGGCGGTGCGCTCGGCCTTCTGGTCGGCCAGCACGGCCTGACCGGTGCGGGTGCGCTCAGTGCGCGGTGGGGATCTGGAAGTAGGCGGCCGACACGGCCAGCATGCGCTCGACCGACAGCGCCACGCTGGCGCGGTTGATCTCGCCCGGGCGGGTGCCGGAATTGGCCGGCGGCGGCTGGAAGCGGCCCAGCGCCGCGATGGCGCGCACCGACAAAGCGTAGGAGGTATCGAACATGACGTGCCCTTTACATGGAGTCCTGGGGCAGACGGCGCGGCGGCGGGAGCGGGATTGCCCCTGGATGCGGCGCGGTATCTCTGCCGAACCGCGCTGATCGCGATCCGATGGCTGCAGAATACGCGGCGGACATGACAAAACGAACGACCGATCCGCAATATCGCCATAACCG
>Ga0160496_1000484_pt1 | contig 17283 bp, 15 predicted proteins | sample DIDPMG_2_FD_108231 | JGI IMG/M metagenome (GOLD analysis project Ga0160496, IMG submission 108231) | Enriched soil microbial communities from UW Madison campus, WI, USA - DID2937_E24_FP MG | ecosystem: Environmental > Terrestrial > Soil > Grasslands | place: USA: Madison, Wisconsin | collected...
ACGCCGATGTCGGCCTCGCCTTCGAGCAGCATCTCGGAGACCTGCTTGGGCGAACCCTGGTGCAGGTGCAGCACCACCTCGGGATAGCGGGTGCGGAACTCCTTGATGACCGGCGGCAGCGCATAGCGCGCCTGCGAGTGCGTGGCCGCGATCGACAGCACGCCGGTGGTTGCGCCCGCATATTCCGCGCCGGCGTGACGGATGTTGTCGGCGGCCTGCAGAATCTGCTCGACCAGCGGCAGGATGAGTTCGCCGGGCGGGGTCAGGCCGATCAGCCGCTTGCCGGAGCGCACGAAGATGTCGACGCCGACCTCCTCCTCGAGCTCGCGGATCTGGCGGCTGACGCCGGGCTGCGAGGTGTGCAGGCTTTCGGAGACGTCGGTCAGGTTGAAATCGCGCCGGACCGCTTCGCGCACGGAGCGCAGTTGCTGGAAATTCATGATCGGGGTGCCGTGGGTTCGGTGTGCCGGGCTCAGCCCAGCAAGGCCAGCTGGTTGCCGCTGGGATCCTTCACATACATGACGCGCTCGGGCGCGTCGGGCACCGAACAGACGGGATGATGGCCCGCGGCCTGCAGCCGGTCGCGCACCTGGTCGAACGCATCGGTGCGCAGCGCCAGGTAGTCGGCCTTCACGCCCGCGGCGAGGCTCGCCACCGGCGAGAGCGAGAGCGTGGCGTTGCCCAGCGCGAAGGTCAGGCGCGAGTCGCCCTCTGCCGCCACCTCGTTCAGGCCGAGGATGTGGCGATAGAACTCGCGCACCGCGCCGGCCTGGCGGGCGAGGAACGAGAGCTGGACGGATTCGATGGACAAAATGGATGACATGCCTGGATTCCTGCTGCTGAACCAGGCACATGATAGGCACGCAAGCCCATGAAAAACAAAGAGGAAGTAATCCGGTCTACATAAGCGGAAGGATTAAGAACGACGCGGTCTAACCATATATCCGGGCGTAGGCTGGCGCGCGCCGCGCCGGCCCCGCCCGGCGCACGGCTCAGGCGCTGCGCTTGAGCCGCTCGCGCACCGCCTCGAAGGCGCGCTCCAGGTCGGCGATCAGGTCGGCCGGATGCTCCAGGCCGATGTGCAGCCGCACCGCGCTGCGCCCGCCGCGCCAGCTCGCGTGCTCGCCCAGGCGTTCCGGCGCCGCCTCCAGCGCCAGGCTCTCGTAGCCGCCCCAGGAGGCGCCGATCGAGAAGTACCTGAGCGCGTCGACGAAGGCGCCCGCGGCGCGCGGGTCGATCTGGGCGAACGAGAACGTCAGCAGCCCGTTGGCGCCGCTGAAGTCACGCTGCCAGAGCGCGTGGCCCGGATCCTGGGGCAGCGGCGGGTAATAGACCTGCACCACGTCCGGGTGCTGCGCCAGGTAATGCGCCACCTCGGTCGCATTGACCTGATGGCGGGCCAGGCGCACGTCGAGCGTGCGGATGCCGCGCAGCGTGAGATAGGCATCGTCGGCGCCCACCGACAGGCCCAGCGCGTCGTGCACCGCCGCGAGGCGGTCGAACACGTCGGCGCTGGCGGCCGTGACCGAGCCCATCATCACGTCGGAATGCCCCGCCAGGTACTTGGTCGCCGCCTGGATCGAGATGTCGGCGCCGAGCGCGAGCGGCCGGTAGTACAGGCCGGCGCCCCAGGTATTGTCGGTGGCGACCAGCACGTCGCGCGCATGCGCCTGCGCGACGAGCGCGGGCAGGTCCAGCACCTCGTACAGCAGCGAGCCCGGCGACTCGAGGTAGAGCAGCCGCGTGGTGTCGCGGATCAGCTCGGGCAACGCGTCGCGGCCGGGCGTGAAGTATTCGAGCGTGATGCCGTGCTGCGCCAGCAGCACCCGGTCGACCTTGCGCACCGGCGCATATACGCTGTCGCTCACCAGCGCATGTTCGCCGGGCTTGAGCAGCGCGAGCAGCACCACCGTGATGGCCGACAGGCCCGATGGCGCCAGCAGCGTGCGGTAGCCGCCTTCGAGCGTGGTGATCGCCTCTTCGAGGGCCTGGTGCGTGTCCAGGCCATGGCGGCCGTAGGTCGCGACGCGATCGCCCGCGCCGCGGCGGGCCTGCAGGCGATGCTGGGCGTCGCTGTCGGCAAAGCGCACGGTGCTGGTGCGCACCACCGGCACGTTGACCGGGCCGGCGCCGTCGCGCAGGCCGGGCGAGCCGGCGTGGATCAATCGGGTACGCAGGTCGGCGTCGTCATGCGGGGCGTTGTCGCGGCTCATGCTCGGATCTCCACGCTCGGGCTCATCTGGCTGGCGTTGTAGTTGATGATGGCGCCCGTGTCGGGCTGGATGCCGATCCGGCCCGACAGGGTCTCGAGCGGGCGGCCGTACAGGTGGAAGTGCAGCGTCGGCGCGCCGTCGTCCACATGGATGCTGTGGATGTCCTCGGGCAGGAACGCAATCGCCTGGCCCGGCGCCACCACCACCTCGCGCACCTGTTCGATGCGCGCATGGCCGGGCTGGCCGCCGTCGTCGGTGCGGCGATAGACCCGGTTGAGCTCGGCGCCCGACAGCGCCACGATCACGGCCCAGGTGGTGTGGTTGTGCGGCACCGTCGTCTTGCCCGGGTTGATGGCGTTGAGGTACAGCGCGAGGTCGTCGTCGCCGTCGTCGGGATTGAGGCGGTAGCGCACCGACGACTGGGCGTCGCCCGGCGCCGGCGGCGGGAAGTCCGCGTCGGGAAACAGGTGGCGCTCGGCCGCCAGCGCTTCCAGGCGCAGCGACACACGCGCCAGCGTCACGCGATTGAGCGGTCCGCCCTCGACCGCCTGCGCGGCCAGGATCAGGCGGATGTCGTCGAGCGCCGCGTCGATGCTGGCGCGGCGCGCGCTGGGCGCGGGGGCATGCTGTGCTGAGGTCATGCAAGGCTCCTCGTAGTCGGCTGGCGGTCAGACCGCCAGTTGCAGGGGATCGAAGGTGTAGCGGGTGTAGGGGTCGATGCGGCGCGGCGCGGCGCTGCCGCTGGCGCGCTGCAGAAAGGCGCGGGTCCGGTCGCTGCGCGCCGCGCCGAACAGGGTCTCGGGCGGCCCGGATTCCACGATGCGGCCGGCCTCGGTGAAATACACCGTGTCGCTGACCTCTTCGGCGAAGCGCATCTCGTGCGTGACGAGCACGCAGGTCAGGCCGTCGTCGACAAGGTCGCGGATCACGGTCAGCACTTCGCCCACCATTTCGGGATCCAGCGCCGAGGTGACCTCGTCGAACAGGATCAGTTGCGGCGCGAGCGCCAGCGCGCGTGCGATGGCCACGCGCTGCTGCTGCCCGCCGGACAGCTCGCCCGGATAGGCGTCGGCCTTGTGCTCCATGCGCACGCGCGCCAGCAGTTCGCGCGCGCGCCGCACCGCCTGCTGGCGCGGCACGCCGGCCACCTTGACCGGTGCCGCGACCAGGTTCTCCAGCACGCTCATGTGCGGGAACAGGTTGTACTGCTGGAACACGAAGCCCACGCGCTTGCGCAGCGCGATGAACTCGCTCTCGCGCCGCAGCGCGTGCACGTCCACGTCGCCGACCCGGATCTCGCCCTGTTGCGGGCGCAACAGGCCGGTGATGCAACGCAGGATGGTGGACTTGCCGGAGCCGGACGGGCCGATGATGGACACCGCCTCGCCCTGGCGCACCGTGATGTCGATGCCGTCGAGCACGGCGTTCTCGCCAAAGGCCAGGTGTACGTTCGACAGCCGCACGAGGGCTTCAGATTCGGGCATGGCGCCGCTCCAGGTAACGCGTCAGCCGCGCGATGGGATAGCAGTAGGCAAAGAACAGCGCCAACAGCGTGAGATAGATGAGGATGGTGAAGTCGGTCCGCGCCACCGTGTTGCTCGCCACCGTGGCCGTGTCGACCAGGTCGTGCACGCCGACCAGCGAGGCCAGCGCGGTGCTCATGGTGATGCTGGCGTACAGGTTCATCCAGGGCGGCAGCATGCGGCGCAGGCACTGCGGCAGGATCACCATGCGGAAGATCTGCGTGCGCGCGAACCCGAGCGAATGCGCGGCTTCCCACTGCGCGCTCGGAATCGACTGCACCGCGCCGCGGAAGATCTCCGCCACGTTGGCCGAGGCTGGCAGCCCGAGGCCGATCACGACCTTGATCCAGTCCGGGAACGGCACCACCCAATGCGCGATGCCGATCTCGAACGGGAACACGTAGGTGGTGAAGTACACCAGCACCAGGATCGGCGCGTTGCGAAAGGCCAGCACGTAGACGCGCGTGAGCCGCCGCAACAGCGGCAGCGGCGACAGCGACAGCGCCCCCACCACCAGACCGAGCACGGTGCCCAGCGCCATGGCCAGCACACTGATCTGGATGTTCGTGCCCAGGCCGCGCAGCAGCGCCGGCCACCAGAACCACAGGCGTTCGACCGCCACCGGCGCCGTGCCGGCGAGGTACCACCAGGCATTGAGGGCGAGCAGCACCAGCAGCAGCTGCACCCAGCCGTCGCGCAGTATCGCGGTCGTGGCGCGCGCGACCGCGGAGCCGGCACGGCGCCCGCGCGGCAGCGTGAGCGTGGTATCACTGGCCATAGCCGGGCATCCTCAGGCGGTCTTCGAGCCAGCGGCCCGCCAGGCTCACCAGCCAGGTCAGCAGGCCGAAGTACAGCAGGATCAGCAGCAGCAACTCGAGCACGTTGTCGCGCTGCGACCAAATCATGATCGATTCGTAGGTCACGTCGCCCACGGCGATGGCGGAGGCGATCGCGGTCATCTTGACCAGGTCCACCAGGTTGTTGACCAGGGCCGGCAGCGCGAAGCGGCACGCCAGCGGCAGTTGCACGCGCAACAGGATCTCGCCGCGGCTGAACGCCAGCGAGCGCGCCGCCTCCAGCGTGACGCCCGGCACGGCCTCGATGCCGGCGCGCAGCGCCTCGGCATGGAACACGGCCTTGTGCAACGCCACCACCAGCACCACCCAAATGAAGGGCGTGACGGGATTGCCGCCTTCCAGCTTCTGCGAGATCAGCATGTTGAGCACCAGGAAGGCGCAATAGAGCTGCACCAGCGTGGGCGTGTTGCGGGTCAGCTCGACGAAGGCCGAGAGCGGGCGCGCCAGCCAGGCCCGCCCGCTGGTGAGGCCGGCGGCGATCAGCACGCCAAACAGCAGGCTCACCGGAATCGACACCAGGCACAGCTGCAGCGTCACCCACAGGCCGCGGCCGAACGCGGCACGTTCGCCCGCGTCCAGCACGAAGGCGTAGTTCAGCCCCAGCGGGCGCAGCCAGGCCACGCCCTGTTCGAGCCAGCCCTGCGTCATGCGGCCTCCTCGGCCACCCGCGTCACGCGGGGCGCGGGCCGCAGCGCCCGCACCGCGCGGCCGATGCGCTCCACCGCCAGCTCGATCTGGGCATCGGAGGTGGCGAACGAGAGCCGCAGATAGGGCGACAGGCCGTAGGCGGCGCCATGCACCACCGCCACGCCCTCGGCGTCGAGCAGCCAGCGCACCACGTCGGCGTCGTCGCGGATCTCCGCGCCGTCCGGGCGGTGGGTGCCGATCAGGCCGGCCACGCCGATCCAGGCGAAGAACGAGCCGGCCGGCGCGTGCACCGTGAGGCCCTGCACCGTCGAGAGGCCCTCCACGATGAGGCGGGCCCGGCGCGCGTAGGCCGAACGGGCCTCCACCACGAACGCGTCGGCCGCGCCTTCGAGCGCCGCCAGCGCCACCGCCTGGCCGACCGAGCTCGGGCCGGACGACACCTGCGACTGGATCGCCTCCAGCGCATCGATCAGGCCGGCCGGACCGGTGCCCCAGCCGATGCGCCAGCCGGTCATGGCATAGGCCTTGGACACCCCATTGACCAGCAGCGTGCGGCCCTGGAAATCGGGCGCCACGCTCAGCCAGTGGGCCGGCGCCTCGCCGAACCAGACCTGCTCGTAAAGCTCGTCCCACAGCACCAGCACATCGGGATGCTGGCGCAGCACGGCCGCCAGCGCGGCGAGCTCGGCGGCGCTGTAGACCGCGCCGGTGGGATTGGCGGGGGAATTCAGGATCAGCCACCGGGTGCGCGGGCCGATCGCCTGCCGCAGACCGGCCGGCGTGAGCTTGAAGCCGTCTTCGGCGCGGGTCGGCACGATCACCGGCACCCCGCCGTTGATGCGCACGCTGTCCGGAAACGTCGGCCAGTAGGGCGCGGGCACGATCACCTCGTCGCCCGCGTCCAGCGTGGCGTTGAACGCGAGGTAGATGATCTGCTTGCCCCCGTTCGAGACCAGCACCTCGCGCGCCTCCACCCGCAGGTCGTGGCGGGCGCCGTAGTCGCGGGCCACCGCCTCGCGCAGGGCCCAGGTGCCGGCGGTGGGCGTGTACTTGGTCTGCCCGGCCGCGATCGCGGCCAGCGCCGCCTGCTTGAGCGCGGGCGGGGTATCGAAGTCGGGCTCGCCGGCCGTCAGCGTCACGATCGAACGGCCCTCGGCGCGCAGCCGCGCGGCCTGCGCGCTCGCGGCCGCGATGGGCGAAACCTCGGCGGCACGGGCGCGGGCGGATAGCAAAGCGGGAAACAGGCTTGCGGTCATGATGCGGGCTCCGGATGAATGGCGGTGCGGCGCGGGGCCGCGGTCAGGGATTGGGCGCTTCGGGCGGGGCGGCGTCGAACTCGCCCTTCTGCGCCTTGTCGCGCGACTGGCGCAGGTAGTCGGCGGGCACGCCCCACTTCTCGGCCTCGCTCACCAGCAGGCCGCTGCGATGCCAGTCGCGGATCACGTTGTCGACGTAGGCGCGCGTGTCGGCCTCGCCGCGGCGCGTCCAGATCACGGTGGGCGACGGGATCAGCTGGTCGGGCGTGGCCAGCGCGAAGGCGGTCCACTCCCCGGCGCTCTTGCCGTGCAGCACTTCATAGAGCGCGGGCTGGATGTGCACCGACGCGTCGCAGGTGCCGCCCTTGAGCGCCAGCAGCGACTCGGGAATGTTGCGCAGCCCCTTGACCACGGCGCCATAGGTTTCCTGCAGCGGCTTGGCATAGTTGCTGCCCTGCGAGACGCAGGCCACCTTGCCGCGCAGGTCTTCCCAGCGCGTGATGCCGCTCTTCTTCGAGACCATCGCCGCGCCGCCCACGAGGTTGTAGGGCGTGGGCGCGTAGCTCAGGATCTCGCTGCGCTCCTGGGTCCACTGGATATTGGCGATCAGCAGGTCGACCTTGCCCGCCTGCAGGAACTGCACGCGCGTCGATGCCGTCACGGGCACCGTCTCGAGCTGCACGCCGAGCCGGCGCGCGATGTCCTGGCCCAGCTCGGCCTGGAAGCCGCCGACCTTGCCGGTCGCCGGGTCGAGCACGCCGAACGGCGGGCTCGCGCCGTCCACGCCCACCACGAGCTTGCCGCGCTGCTTGATCTTCTCCAGCGTGGCATCGGCCCACGCCGTGCCGTGGCCCAGCAGGGCCAGCAAGACGGCCGCACCCGCGGCGCGCCGGATCATGCCTGTTCTGCGGTCCATGGTCAGCTGCCCTTCACGACCTGGTCGTGCAACTGGGGCAGCACCGGATTGGGCGGCGTGATGCCGACCCGCTTCTCGGTCTCGATCAGCCAGCCGGTGCGATGCCAGTCGCGGATCACTTTGTCGACCGCCGCAATGGTGTCGGCCTCGCCCTTGCGGGTCCAGACCACCGAATCGGCCGGCAGGATCTCGCTGGCGATGGGCGCGTGATAGTCGGCCCATTCCGGGTTGCTCCTGAGCAGCGGATGGATGAGCGTCGAGTCGTGCACGGCGGCCACGCACAGGCCGCCCTTGAGCGCGAGCAGCGAGTCCGAGGAGCTCTTGTAGCCCTTGACCTGGGCGCCGTAGTCGTTGGCCAGCGGCTTGGCGAAGCTCGAACCCTGCGACACGCATACCGGCTTGCCGCGCAGGTCTTCCCAGGTCTTGATGCCGCTGTTCTTGCGCGTGGCGGCCGCGCCGCCCACCCGATAGAAAGGCGTGGGCGCATAGCCCAGGCTCTCCGCGCGCTCGGGATTGAGCTCCATCGATGCGATGAGCAGATCGACCTTGCCCGAGAGCAGGAATTGCACGCGCGTGGCGGTCTGCACCTGTACCAGCTCGACCGGCACGCCCAGGCCCTCGCCCAGCTTGCGCGCCAGCTCGGGGTTCCAGCCCACCAGCTGCTGCGTGGCCGGATCGATCGAGCCGAACACGCCGCCGTTGACGAGCACGCCGATCGTGACCTTGCCCTTTTCGCGAATCTTGTCCTGCGTCGCGTCCGCGTGCGCCAGGCCCATGCAGACCAACAGGCCGAGCGCCGCACCGCTGCGCAATGCGAAGCCGCGCGCGAATCGGGCCAGGCGGCGGGTGGGTTCTTGTTTTGCCATGAGTGCAATACCTCGGGGGAGAAAACGGGAGAGTGCGCACATCGTGCAAGGCGCCCGGCACGGCGACAAAGAAGGCTTTCAACTATGGATATGCGCGGCTCCGGCCGCCGCGCACGGCCCGCCGCACCCGCCCCCCCGCCGCCACGGCGAGCGCCCCGCCCCGGCCGGGATCGCCCCTGCGCCGGCCGGACGGCCAACCCCCACGCTTCCGACTTTGCATATGCGCTTTGCTTCGTAGCCCTGCGCGCCGGCGCGCTTCTACGATCGCCCTTCGCTCCCCTGTCCTTCGCCCTGGATGCTTATGTCCGCCGACGCCACTCCGACGCGCCCCTCCCGCCTGCTCGCGCTGCCGCGCGCCGCCCTGCGTGGCGTGCTGCACGCGCTGCCCACCGTGGCCGGCGTGATCCTCCTGAGCTTCTTCCTGATGCAGGCCGTGCCCGGCGACGCGGCGGACGTGATCGCGGCCGAATCGGGCTCGGCCACGGCCGAAAGCATGGCGGCCGTGCGCACGCATTTCGGGCTGGACCTGCCCGTGCTGCGCCAGCTCGGCAACTATCTGGGCCACCTGGCACGCCTCGACCTGGGCGTGTCACCGCGCTACAACACGCCGGTGGCCGACCTCATCGGCAGCCGGCTCGGCAACACGGCGCTGCTGATGACCACGGCGCTCGGCACCGCGCTGCTGGCCGGCATCGTGCTGGGCACCCTGATGGCGAGCCACGTCGGCCGCTGGCCCGACCGCCTGCTGTCGCTGGCCGCCCTGCTGCTCTATTCGACGCCGGGATTCTGGCTCGGCCTGATGGCGATCATCGTGCTGTCGGTGCAGCTGGGCTGGCTGCCGCCCGGCGGCGTGAGCACGATCGGCGCGGCCGACACCGGCGCCTGGGCCCACGCGCTGGACGTGGCGCGCCATCTGGTGCTGCCCACGCTTGCGCTGGCGGGCTTCTACGTGGCGATCTTCGCGCGCCTGACGCGGGCGGCCATGCTGGAGGTCAGCCGCCAGGACTTCGTGCGCACGGCACGCGCCAAGGGCGTGGCGCCGCTCGCCGTGACGCTGCGCCACATCCTGCGCAACGCGCTCATGCCGGTGCTGACCGTGGCGGGCCTGAACTTCGGCACGCTGCTCGGCGGCGCGGTCGTCGTCGAGACCGTCTTCAGCTGGCCCGGTCTCGGCCGCCTCGCCTACGAATCGGTGTCCGCGCGCGACTACGTGGTGCTGATGGGCATCCTGATCCTGTCTTCGCTGCTGGTGATCGTGGCCAACCTCCTGGTCGACCTGGCCCAGACCGCCCTGGACCCGCGCGTGCGCGCCCGCTGAACCTTCCCGGACTGCCTGAACATGACGATGCTTGCCTCACCCGCGCTGCCGCGCGCCCACGCCTGGCGCGCCCATGCGCTGGGCCGATATGTGTTGAACCCGGCCGGGCTGACGGGCCTGGCCCTGCTGCTCCTGGTGGCCGCCGCCGCGCTGGCCGCGCCCTGGCTCTATCCCGGCGATCCGCTCGACATGGTCGGCACGCCCCTGTCCTGGCCCGGCCAGGACCCGGCCTTCCCGCTGGGCGCCGACACCATGGGCCGCGACGTGGCGGCGGGCCTCGCCCACGGCGCGCGCGTGTCGCTGCTGGTGGGGCTCACGGCGGCCGCGCTGGCGCTCGGCATCGGCGTGACCGTGGGCGCGGCGGCCGGCTATTTCGGCGGCTGGACCGAACGCGTCCTGCTGCGCGTCACGGAGCTGTTCCAGACGGTGCCCGCGTTCCTGCTGGTCATCGTGCTGGTGGCGATCTACCAGCCTTCGGTGCGGGTCATCGCGCTCGCGATCGGGGTGTCGTCGTGGCCGGTGGTGGCGCGCCTGGTGCGCGCCGAGTTCCGTTCGCTCGTGCACGCGGAGTTCGTGCTGGCCGCCCGCAGCCAGGGCTATGGCCACCTGCGCATCATCCTGGCCGAGATCCTGCCCAACGCGCTGCCGCCCATCATCGTGACCACTTCGGTGCTGGTGGCCAACGCCATCCTGATGGAGTCGGCCCTGTCCTTCATGAGCCTGGGCGACCCGAACGTGGTGTCGTGGGGCAGCATGATCGGCGATGCGCGCGAGATGCTGCGCACCGCCTGGTACCTGGCGGCGCTGCCCGGCCTGTCGATCGTGGCCACCGTGCTGGCCCTCAACCTGATCGGCGACGCGGCCAACGACGCCTTCAATCCCCGCCTCGCGCGCTGAGCTCGGAGACCGCTCGATGACACTCGCCCCCGCCCTGCTGGAAGTGCGCGACCTGCAGGTACGCTTCGCCACGCCCGGCGGCCATCATCACGCCGTGCGCGGCCTGGACCTGACGCTGGCCGCCGGCCGCAGCCTGGCGCTGGTCGGCGAGTCCGGCTGCGGCAAGTCCACCACCGCGCTGGCGCTGCTGCGCCTGCTCGCGCCCGGCGCCGCCGTGTCGGGCTCGGTGCGCCTGGATGGCCGCGAACTCGGCACGCTCGACGAGGCCGCCTTCCGGCGCCTGCGCGGCGGCGAGATCGCGATGATCTTCCAGGAGCCGATGACCTCGCTCAACCCGGTGCACACCGTCGGGCAGCAGATTGCCGAGGCGATACGCTGCCACGAAGACCTGCCGGCCGCCGCGCTGCAGGCGCGCGTGCTCGAACTGCTGGAGCGGGTGCGCATCCCGCGCGCGGCGCAGCGCCAGCACGACTATCCGCATCAACTCTCCGGCGGCCAGCGCCAGCGCGTGATGATCGCCATGGCGATCGCCTGCCGGCCGCGCCTGCTGGTGGCCGACGAGCCCACCACCGCGCTCGACGTGACGGTGCAGGCCGCCATCCTGGGTCTGCTCGACGAGCTGCGCCAGGAGCTGGACATGGGCCTGCTGCTGATCACGCACGACCTCGGCGTGGTGCGCGAGCGCGCCGACGAGGTCATCGTGATGCACGACGGGCGCGCGGTGGAGACGGCGCCGGTGGCGCAACTCTACGCGCGGCCCGCCCATCCCTATACGCAGGGCTTGCTGGCCGCGTCGCTGCATACCCGCCCGGAACTGCGCGCGCGCGACGCGCGGCTGCCGGAGATCCGCGTGCGGCGCGGGCCCGACGGCGCGGCGCAGGGCTATGCGGTGGTGACGCCCGCGGCCGCGACCGCGACCGCCGTCCCCCGGGCTGCCGCCGCGGACGGTCCGCTGCTCAGCGTGCGCGGACTGCAGACCCGCTACGCGCACCGCGGCAACGCGGTGATGGCGGTGGACGGCGTGGACCTGGACCTGTGGCCGGGCGAGACGCTCGGCCTGGTGGGCGAATCCGGTTGCGGCAAGTCCACGCTGTCGCGCACGCTGCTGCGGCTGACGCCCGCGCACGCGGGCACGGCCCTGATCGAAGGCACGGATCTGCTGCGCCTGAACGAACGCCAGCTCAAGCCCTGGCGGCGCCAGGTGCAGATGGTGTTCCAGGATCCCTATGCCTCGCTCAACCCGCGCCACTCGGTGGGCGGCATTCTGGGCGGGGTGCTGCAGGCGCACGGCGTGGGCGACCGCCACGAACGCGCCGCCCGCGTCGAACAGATCCTGCGCCAGGTGGGCCTGCCGGCCGACGCGGCGCGCCGCTATCCCAATCAATTCTCGGGCGGGCAGCGCCAGCGCATCGGCATCGCGCGCGCGTTGATCGCGCGGCCGCGCCTGCTGGTGCTCGACGAGCCGGTGTCGGCGCTCGACGTGTCGGTACAGGCGCAGATCCTCAATTTGCTGTCCGACCTGAAGGCCGAGCTCGGGCTGTCGTACCTCTTCATCTCGCACGACCTGTCGGTGGTGCGCTACTTCTGCGACCGCGTGCTGGTGATGCAGGCCGGCCGCATCGTGGACCAGGGCACGCCGGACGCCCTCTGGCAGCGGCCCGGCCACGCCTACACGCGCGAGCTGCTGTCGGCCATGCCGGGCACCCAGGCCGTGGCTGGCCACGCGCCGGCGCCGCAGCGCCTGCGCGCCTGAGGCCGGGCGTGTCGGGGCGCCGGTGGCGCGGCGAGGGGCCGTTGGCAGGACGCTGATCGGACGCCCGTCGGACGGGGCCCGCGCGAGGCGCCGCCAAGGCTCAGGCCCCGTCGAACGCCGGGTGGTAGAACACCTCGCCGCGCACGTGCGCGTCGCGCAGGCGCCGCACCTGGAAAAACTCGGGCGGCACGCCGGCCAGCACCAGATCCGGGTCGGGCGCAAAGCCGAAACGCCCATAGAACGCCGGGTCGCCCAACACCACGCAACCGCCGACCTGCGCGGCCCGGGCCCCTTCGAGGCCCGCCAGCATGAGCGCGCCGCCGATGCCCAGGCCCTGGTGCGCCGGGTTCACCGCGATCGGGCCCAGCCCCCACCACCCTTCGCTGCCGTCCGCGATGCGCACGGGCGAGAACGCCACGTGCCCCACCACCTGCCCATCGAGCCGGGCCACCAGCGATTGCGCCAGGGCGCCCGCCGCGCGCAGCTTGCGCACCACCTCGTGCTCGGTGTGGCTGCTGTAGGGGCTGGCGGCGAAGGCGGCCAGGATCACCGTATCGATGGCGGCGTCGTCTTGCGGCTGTTCCGGGCGGATGTCGAGGTTCATGGCGTAAGGGCTCGGTGCGGGGTTGCGGGCAGGCGGCGCGAGGCGCGTCTGCGTCCAGCATAACCACGCCGGCGCGCCGCGTGCGGTGCCCGCCCGCCCGCGGCTTGCGCCGGATCAAGCCGGGCCGCTCACTGGAAGGTGTGCGACACGGAGGCGCCCTGGCCGTTGCGGATCTGCACCGTCTGCGTGGCGGGCGGCAGGTTGCCGTTGCGCACCGTGATCACGTAGCGGCCCGGCCGCAGGCACAGCGACCGCAGCGGCGGGCTCACGCCCCGCGCGGTGCCGTCGACCAGCACCTCGCCCCAGGGCTGGATGTTGAGCCGCAGCGGCGCCGTGCAATTGCCGCCCGCCAGCGCGTCGGGTGCGGCCGGCGCCGGCGTGTCGGCCGGCGTGGCGGCGAGCGTCCCGTCCGCCGGCTGCGGCGCGGCGCTGGCGGGGCTGGTCGTCGAGGGACTGGTCGTCGAGGTGCTGGCGGACGCCGGGTCGGCGCCGCCTGGCGCGGCCGTGCCTGCGGCGGGCGGCTGGGTCGGCGGCGCGTCCGGGGCCGGCGTGCCTGCGGCGGGCGCTCCTGCGGCAGGCGTTCCTGCGACCGGGTCGGGCGGTGCCACCCCGGCCGCGTTCGAGGGCGTGGCCGCGCCCGCTGCGGGCGGGGTCGCGGCGCTCGGATTGCCTGCGGCGGGATCGGTGGCGGCGCCCGGCGTCGCGCCGTTGCCCGCGCCGTTGCCCGCGCCGGCCGGCGGCGTCGGGTCCGGGGAGGCCTGCGGACGCGCGTCCGGACGCGGCGCCGCGCCGGGCGAGGCGTCGCCGCCTGCCGTCGGCGCGCGGCTCGGCACGTTGTTGGCCGCGCTGAGCGGCGGCGGTTCGGGCGGCGTCGCGTCGCGCTCGCCGCTGTCGCCGCCCGTCCGGGCCACGCGATCGGGCAGCAGCGCCGTGTCGCCGCCGCGCAGCCACAGCACCACGCCAAAGGCGAGCGCCGCGCCGACCATGGCCATCATCAGCCACGGCGCATGTGTGCGACGCGACCGCGCGGCCGGGGCGGCGGGTGGGCGATCGGCGGCTGGGGCGGCGGCTGCGGCGGCGGCCGGCGCCGCGCCGAGCTCCGCCTCGGCGGATGCCGTTGCGGGCGCAACCGGTTCCACTGCGTCCGCTGTCTTGCGCACCGGCGCCGGTTCCTCCGCCATTCCAGAGACGTGCGTGTGCGCCGGGCGCACCGGCTCCTGCGGATGCGGCGGCGCCGCCACCGGCGTGGCGGCAGGCGCAGCGACGGCCGGCATGGCGGTGGCAGCAGCACCGGCTGCCGCAGCACCGGCTGCCGCAGCATTGGCCGCCGCGGCCACCGCGGCGGTTGCGGCCGCAACCGGCGCCGACGCGGCCGTGATGCCCCAGCCGGCCAGCGCCTGCGGGTCGCGCGCCTGCGGCGGCAGGGCCAGGTTGCGGTCGAGCGCCGCGAGGAACGCCGGCTCGTAGCCCTTCACGCGGCCCGCGAGCGGCGACCAGGTGTCATTGACGCAGCGGCTCGGCACCGCGGGCGGCGCCTCGCCGCTCACCATCAGCGCGGCCACGGCGGCCAGCGCGTAGGCGTCGGTCCAGGGTCCCGGCCGCAGCTCGGGATCGTCGCTGAACTGCTCCAGCGCCTGGAACGGCGTGGCCGCGTCGGGCCTCATCGGCTCGGCGGCCGCGCTCGCGGGCGCGAGCAGATGCGCGCCGCCTTGCGCGTCCAGTCCGATGCTGTTGGGCGCGACCGCGCCATGCGCGCGGCCCTCGGCGTGCAGCGGCGCGAGCAAGGCCCGCAGCTCGTCCAGCACGCGCGCAATGCGGGCCTGCGGCACGCCGCCGCGCATCACCGCGGGCAAGGTATCGAGTCGAAGCAGGCCGGCCTGCGGTTGGGTCGACATACGTATCTCCTGTCAGGCGCGCCAGCCGGCGCCCATGGGCCAGAACAGTTTTCCGAACAGCGTGGCGTTGAGCGCCCCGCCGTGCACATAGGTGTGATGGGCCGCGCCATCGGCCTGGTTGGTCCACCAGTAACTGGTGTGCGAGTCGGGGTTGAAGCACGCGGGCAGCTCGGCCCAGCCCGTGCCCGTCGGCGCGCTCGGTGCGGCGGGCGTGCCGAGCCCGGCGTTGAGGATGTCCATGATGTCGTTGCCCGGCGTCGCGCTTGGCCCGGGCCGCGGCAGGCTCAGGTTCAGCAGCAGCTGGTCGAGCTGCTCGGGCGCGCGGCCATGGCGCACCGCGCCCATCACCCCCGCGCCCGCCTGCCGGTAAAAGGCGCCCGCGGCGTCCAGCAGGGCCGGCGTGTACTCGGCCGGATCCAGGTAGGAGATCACGCACAGCGGATAGCTGCGCCCCACCCGGTCGCGGCTCGGGCCGATGCAGCCCAGCTGCACCAGCCCGGTCCCGAGCCCGGCCGGGATCGCGAAATTCCAGATCGGCGCGCCGGCATAGGCCCGCTGCGCCTGGTCTTCGAGCACGCTGGCGCGCAGCGACGCCAGGCCGTGCTGCAGCCACTTGTCCCACCACGCGATCAGCTCGCGCGGCAGGCGCCGGTGCACGAAATCGCCCGCGGCCGGCAGCTTGCCGTACCAGCCCAGCGCGCCCGCGCGCGCCATCACGACCGCCCGGGACATGCGAACCCCCGCATTTCTGCCAGATTGAACGGACTCTTCACGCTGCTCGCCGTGATCTCCAGCACCACCTTGCGGCCCTGGATGTCAAAGGTGGCCAGCACCGTCTCCGGTGCGCTGCCGCGTGCCAGCTTGGCGCGGTCGAGCAACCGGTTGAGCGCCCAGGGGCCGTTGGCGGCCATGCCGGCCGCGCCGGTCTGCGGCTGCAGCTCGATGCGGACCTGGTTGGAGCCGCGCGGGCCCGGCCACTGCACCTGCGTGGCGACCTGCGGGCCATGCGCATAGCGCACCAGCTGGCCGTCCACGTCCATCAGGAACTGCGTGATGCTGCTGTCCATCTCCACCGGGCGGATCGACACGCGATACTGCGGCGTGACGCTGCCGGCCGAGAAGTAGACGTCGCGGATCACCGCCGCGCGCTGGAACATGTCCAGCACCGGCGAATGCTTGCCCGGGCTGCCGTCGATGCCTGGCTTGAAGCGCCAGCGCTGGCCCGACACGTCGATCTGCGTCGCCAGCCGCTTCTGGAAGTAGTCGTCCATCATGCCGGTATTGGGCGAGAACAGCCGCGCCAGGTCGTTGGGCGCCACGTCGCGGGTGGCGCCGGCCGAAAACGGATAGCGCCCCGCGATCGACTGGCGGCAGAACACACCGATCGTGGCCGCCACCTCGTCATTGAGTTGGTCCTGCACCACCCCCGACACCTCGCCCGACGCATTCACCGACAGGCCGTTGAGCAGGTCGCGCACCGGCTCGGGCATGCGGCCCGCCTCGGCGCGCAGCTTGGTCACCACGTCCGAACTCGGCGCCGGATTGGCGCTGCGCAGCGCGGCATCCGAGGCGGTGAGATAGGTATAGAGCTCGTTGATGAGCCCCGAGGTGGCGATGATCGGGCTCTGGCCGTTGCCATCGGCACTGGCCAGCCGGCGATACGGCTCGAAGTGCTGGTCGACGATGGTCTCGAGCTTGTCCTGCGACGCGTCCGTGCGCACGCCGTTGGTCGGACCCACCGGGCCGAACAGCTGCTCCAGCGTGTCGCGCGTGCTGCTCACCCGGCTCTTGGCCTCGTCCACCAGCGAGCGCGCGCCGCCATCGGCCTCGCGCAGCAGCGTGGTCTCGCGCGCCACGCCCTGCACCAGCTTCACCAGCGGCGAATCCGGCGCCGACAGCGTGCGCGAGGTCTGGATGCTCTGCAGCAGCGAGGTGCTGGGCGCGAGCTTCACATCCGCCAGATAGTCGTCCCAGTGCTTCACATAGTCATTCATGTAGAGCCTGCGGATGTCGCTCACCAGCGTGTCGGCGCCGAGCCGTTCCTGCACGCTGCCCGGCTTGATGCCGAGCACCCAGGCGTCATCGCTGCGCAGCCGCTGCGCCACCTGGCCCACGCGCGGATTGAACACCTTCCAGTAGCCCTCGTAGCTGTACAGCGCGGGGATGCCCTGGCTGAGCGGCTTGCCGCTCTTGCGCACGAACACCGACCCGGCCTGCCCGCCCGCCAGCGTCAGCACGGTGGTCTCCGGCGCGGCGTCGTGTCCGATCAGCAGGCGCCGCACCCGGCTGTACGAGCGCTGCGCCAGCGTGTAGCCGGCCAGCCGTTCGCGCGCCTTCGCCACCAGCGCCTCGTCCTTCGGGAACGGCGAGACGATGACCTTGTTCTGCACCAGGTTGCGCAGGTGCAGCGACATCAGGTCGTACTGCCGCCGGGTATAGCCTTCGGGCAGCGTTTTCTGCATGTCCGACAGCAGCCAGGCGTGCATGAAGTCCGCGTCGTAGTGATCCGTCTCGTACAGCATCAGATAGGCGCGCAG
>Ga0160496_1000486_pt1 | contig 17196 bp, 16 predicted proteins | sample DIDPMG_2_FD_108231 | JGI IMG/M metagenome (GOLD analysis project Ga0160496, IMG submission 108231) | Enriched soil microbial communities from UW Madison campus, WI, USA - DID2937_E24_FP MG | ecosystem: Environmental > Terrestrial > Soil > Grasslands | place: USA: Madison, Wisconsin | collected...
CCTTCGGCGCCACCTTCGGGCGCGAATGCCCGGAGCCGGACTTCGATGCGGCGTCCACCTTCATCTACACCCAGGCCTGGAAGCGGGCGCAGGGCGTCGTGACGCGGCACCCCTGGGTGCCGATCGCCGGCCTGCTGCTGGTCCTGGCCGCGGCGGCCGGCGCCGGCTGGGCCTGGCAGCGCCGCACGCGGCGGCCCTGAGGCCGCCCCGGCCGTTCGTCAGCGCCGCGCCGGCCGCGCTTCGAAGCCGCCGGCCGCGGCACCCGGCGTGCCGGGCTCAGGCGTGTTCCAGCGCCTTCAGGAAGCCCGGCATGGTCTCCACGTCCGAACGCAGTTGGCGGCTGAAGGCGGCCGGGCTGCTGTCGGTGAGCTCGAAGCCGAAGCCGGTGAGACGGGCCTGGAATTCGGGGCGCGCGGCCACCTCCTGCAGCCCGCCGCTCAGGCGCGCCAGCACGGCCTCAGGGGTGTTGGCCGGCGCGAGCAGGCCGAACCACGAGGGGCTGAACGGAATCTCGGTGCCGGCTTCGACCAGGCTCGGGATCTCGGGCGCGACCGCGCTGCGGCGCGCCTGCACGACGGCGAGCGCGCGCAGCTTGCCGCTCTTGAGGTGCGACAGCACGCCCGGCAGCGCGACGATGGCGGCATCCGTCTCGCCCCCCATCGCGGCGACCGTGGCGGGGCCCGCGCCCTTGTACGGAATCGAGCGCCACTCGCCGCCGCGCGCCTGGCGGATCTTGAGCAGCGCCAGGTGCGGCTCGTTGCCGAAGCCCGGCGTGCCCACGGTGACCCCGGCTCCCTGGGCCTGCGCCGCCAGTTCGCCCAGCGTGCGCAACGGCGACTCGCCGCGCACCACGATCACCAGCGGGCTGGTCGCGACCAGGCCGATGGGCGCGAAGCTCTGGATCGGATCGTAGGCGCCCGTGCCCGGCATGAGCGTCATGTTGGCCACCAGCGCGCTGCCGCTCAACAGCAGCGTGGCGCCGTCGGGCTCGGCGCCCGCCACGTGGCCATAGGCGATGTTGCCGCCGGCGCCCGGGCGATTTTCCACCACCAGCTGGGTCTGCCAGACCGGCGCCAACACCTCGCCCAGATAGCGTCCCAGCAGGTCCATCGCACCGCCGGGCGCGAGCGGCACGACCAGGCGCGTGGCGGTGGCGGCGCGCGCGCTGCGCGGCAGCAGGGCCGGCGCGGCCAGCGCGGCGGTGGCGAGTCCGAGACTGCGGGCCAGGAAATGGCGGCGGGAAGGGGAAGTCATGGTGCGGCACCCGAAAGGGAAAGAGACGGCGCGCGCCGGATTGCGCGGGCAAAGCGATCCCCGGACCCGGCATGCGCCGGGCCTGATCGGAGACACGAAGTGCGCCGCGCCCTAGCGGGCGTGCGCGTTGAAGAAATCGGTCAGGAGCGAGGCGTAGGTGCCGGCGTTGTCGGGGCCGTCCCATTGCCGCACCAGCGTCGCGTTGCGGGCGAGTGCGACGATCTCCTCGGAGATCGCCGCCGGATGCGGGGCGTCATGGCCCTGCAGCACCAGCAGCGGGGTGGTCGCGCGCGCCACCTGCTCGCGCGTGACGGAGAAGATGAAGTCGCCGCCGAACATCTGCTGGCGCTGCGCTTCCAGCGTTTCGCGCCGGACCTCGGCACGGCGCGCGAGCACGGCCTCGCCCCAGTTCCAGAACGACTTGTCGAACACGGCGCGGTTGTGCGCGTCGAGCCCCGAAGTGGCCTGCACCACGAACGAGGCCACGCGGTCGGCGGCGCGCTCGATCAGCTTGAAGCCGAACGGGCCGCCGATGCAGGCGCCCAGCAGATGGAAGCGGTCCACGCCCAGGCTGTCGAGCAGGCCGAGGTGATCGTCGGCGTAGTCGTCCCAGCTCGCGGGCCGGTCCAGCGGCGCCACGGACTGCCCCGCGTTGCGCTGGTCGAGCGCGATCACGCGAAACCCGCGCGCGAGAATGGGGCGCGGATCGGGAAAGGAGCGGAATTCGCCGGTGGCGCGCACGCGCCAGAAGCGGGCCTGCGATTCGAGACCGCCGGGCGCCAGCGTGAGGATGACGGGCGCGTCGCGCGGCCCGTGTTCCTCGTAATGAATGATGCTTTCCTGCAGATGCACGACCGGCATGGGTTCCTCGACACTGCGGCCCTCCTGCGCACACCGCAGCCTGCAACCGCCAACACAATGCGTCCATCTTGGAACCCGCGCCGGACGCTGGCAAATAGCAATTCCGGATAAGCATCTGCGGCCAGCGCATGGGCCAGCCGCGGCGGTTGCGCGAGCAACCGCCGCCGCGCGATCAGCGATCGGCGCGGATCGGACCGTATTCCACCGGCACCCAGCGGTAGCCCTGGGCTTCCTTGCGGACGTGGCCCAGGCCCGGGAACGGCAGGTGCGCGCCGCCGATCAGCCAGCCCTGCTCGCTGACGCTGGCCAGCACCGTGCGGCGCGTGCGGATCGCCTGCGGCTGGTCGGAGTCGAACTCGATCGACACTTCGGGATGCGGCATCTGCACGGCGTGGCTGTGGATGATGTCGCCCCAGATCAGCAGGCTCTGGCCCGCCGAGCGGAACAGGTAGGAGCTGTGGCCGGGCGTGTGGCCCGGGGTGGGAACCACGGTGAAGCCCGGCAGCAGCTCGCTGCCGTTGGTGTAGGTGCGCAGGCGATTCTGCGCGGCGTACGGCGCGACCGCGCGCTGCGCCATCTCGAACATGGGCTTCTGGCCGTCGCCGGCGCGCGCCGTCTGGTCCGCGCTCAGCCAGTAGTCGGCGTCGGCCTTGGACGCCCACACCGTGGCCTGCGGGAAGGCCTGTTTGCCGTCGGCCGTGAGCAGGCCGCAGGCGTGATCGGGATGCAGGTGGGTGAGCAGCACCGTGCCGATCTCGTCGGGCGTGTAGCCGGCGCGGCGGATGTTCTCGAGGATGTTGCCCAACGTGGGGCCGAAGCATTGCGCCGCGCCGGTGTCCACCAGCACCACGCGCTCGCCGTCCTGCACCAGGTAGGCGTTGACGGCGGTCTGCACGCCGTTCCTGTCCTGCACGAACAGGCGCTCGAGCAGCGCGTGCAGATCCTTGGCCTGCATGCCCTTGAGCAGCTTGCTGTCGATGTCGACGTAGCCGTCGTAGAGCGCGGTCACGGTGAGATTGCCCACCTTCTGGCGGTAGTAGCCGGGGGCCTGTTCGTCGCGCGGGGCGGCCTGGGCGCTGGCGGCGAGCGTGAGCGCGGCCAGCACGCCGAGCGCGCCGCGCTTGAGCCGGGTGACGGTAGCTTGCATGAGAGAACTCCTGATCGATGCGGGGAAACGATGCGCATACTAGCCGGCCCGCGTGGCGGCTTGCGGCATGTCCCTACGCCGCACAGTGGATAGCGCGTCCGGTGAGGGCGGCCACGGATAACGCGATGCTCCCGATGCCGGCCGCAAGCGACCGCCCGGACCGGCTCAGGCCGGGCGGTTGCCGATCCATGCGGAGAACCGCAGCAGGTAGCCGTCGGGATCCTGCACCAGGAACTGGCGCACGCCGATCTCCACCTCGTTGCTGCGATACCAGCGTTCCTGCGGCGCGCGATACAGCGGCCAGCCGACCGTCGTGAGTCGCGTCAGTATCGGCTCGATCGACGTCACCTTGATCTCGAAATTCACTCCGCGCCCGCGCGGCGCGTCGAGCGGCCCCGTGATCCAGGCGTCGCCGCCACGCACTTCCTCCAGCATGAACTGGGCGCCCTCGCGATCGATGAACATGAAGCCTTCTTCCTCACGCGCGTAGACGATCTCGAAGCCGCACAGCTCGAGCCAGAACGAGCAGCTGCGTGCAAGGTCGCTCACCAGCAGTTCCGGCACCAGGCGTGCGCGGAAATCGGTCGCCATCATTTTTCTCCTTGTCGGCATCTTGGCGGAAACCGGGCAATTAGGTTGCTCATGCAACCATTCGGTCCGGCCGCGCTCGGATAGTCGTTGTTCGGTGACGCTCCAGTTGTTACTATAAGTTTTCAATTATTTTTAATAATAAAACCGGAGAATTGCATGAGAAGGCTGGCCGCTGGGCTTGCGGTACTGACGTTGGCCGGATGCGCGATGACCGCGCCTCCTTACACGGCGCAGGTAGATAACGTGATCAAGTTGCAAAAAAGCGAGGCGGTGCAGATCACGGTGGGCACGATGACGAGCACGCCCGGTCCGTCCAACAAGGACAAGATCTCGATCCGCGGTTCGCAACTGCAATCTCCGTATGGCACCTACGCCGCTTACCTGGCCGAAGCACTCAAGCAGGAGCTCTCTCTGGCAGGCAAATACGCCGCCACCGCGAGCCGCAGCATCAGCGCCGAACTGCTCAGAAACGACGTGAGCGCCGCGATCGGTGACGGCCATGGCGAGATCGAGGCCCGCTTCGTCGTGCGCGACAACGGCGACGTGCGATACGACCAGATCAAGACCGCAGGCACCACATTCTCGTCGCCGTTCATGGGTGCCATCGCGATTCCGAACGCGGTGCAGGCCTACCCCGCGCTGGTGCAGCAACTGCTGCTGAACCTGTTCGACGATCCCGCCTTCCTCAACGCCTTGAAGTAAGCGCTTCCCGCGCTCCTCCCTCCCCATCATGAATCTGATCAAACGCCTGGCCCTCATCGCCGCGCTCGCCGTGCTCGCGGGTTGCGCGCACGACATCACCGTGTCGCCCGACATTGCAAAGATCGACCGTCCCCGCAGCGCCGAACGCATCGACGCGCCGGTCGCGTACTACATCCCTGCCGAACTGATGATGCAGAAGGTCACGACCCCGGGCGGCGGCGGCGACAAGGTGAGCTACACCCCCTACAAGGACATCGAGACCGCCTTCTACAAAATGCTGACCAACGTGTTCAAGTCGGTCACCAAGGCAAAAGGCACCACGGGCGCCGATACCGACGGGGCGCGTTTCGTGATCGCTCCCAAGATCCACACCAACTCCTCCTCGCCCAGCCCGTTCACCTGGCCGCCCACGCGCTTCACGACCGAGATCACCAGCGTGATCACCGATGCCAGCGGCAAGCAGGTCACCACGATCAGCGTCGCGGCCGAAGGCGCCGCCGAGTTCGACGAGTTCAAACGCAACTTCAGCCTGTCGGCCCAACGCTCGACGGAAGCGGTGCTGCTCAAGCTGCAGGACGCGCTGCTGGCCGCTCCCGAACTGCGACAGTAAGCGGCGCCAGGCCGCACACCCACCGCCCCACATCGCGACGGTGGGTGTTCTCATTGGCGCCCGCCGCCCCGCCCGATGGCGCGTGGATCGCACTGCCGGCATGCCCCGGACGGCCGATTTTCCCCGCCGATTCCGTTCCTGCCCGCGCCCGCGGAAAGCGCTGCCCAGCACGGCCTGCGGGTGCGCGGCGGCCGCACCGGGCCCGGGCATTCGCGGGCGCGAACGCGGGTACACTGCGTACGAGAGCTCAGCTGGACGGGCTACCCGAACAAGACAAAAGCGCCCGCACATCCATGCATCGGCAGACCCGCGCGGATCGATGGCGAGGCGCGCATGGCAATGGAAAATCCACAGACTTCCCGCAAGCTCAAGAAGCCCAACCGCACCTGGATCCGACCGTTCCAGGAGGGTGGCGGCGCGCGCTATCAGCAGATCGCGCGCCAGATCATCGACGCCGTGAACGACGGCGTGCTGCGGTCCGGCGACCGCCTGCCGCCGCAGCGCGACCTGGCCCAGGCGATGGGCGTGGATCTCACCACCGTGACGCGCGCCTACACCGAGGTGCGCCAGGCCGGGCTGCTCGACGCGCATGGCGCGGGCGGCACCTACATCGCCTCTTCCGCGGCCGCAGGCAACACGGTCGACCTGAGCATGAACATCCCGCCGTTTCTCGGCAGCAGCATGACGGCACGGCTGTTCCAGGCCGGCATGGGCCTGGCCCAGGAACGGCTCGCCGGCGGCGAACTGCTCAGCTACCACGTGGGCGCGGGCGCCCGCGCCGACCGCGATGCGGCCGCGCAATGGCTGGCGCCGGCGCTCGGCCAGGTCGACACCGGCCGGATCGTGATCTGTCCGGGCGCGCAGGCCGCCATCGCGGCCGTGCTGCTGGCACGCACCCAGCCGGGCGACACCATCGTGGCCGACACCCTCACCTATCCCGGCCTGCTGGCCGCCGCGCGCGTCCTGCAGCGCACGGTCGTGGCGGTGGGCGGCGACGCCGAGGGCATGCGGCCCGATCTGCTCGAGCAGGCCTGCCGCGAGCGCCGGCCCGCGCTGCTCTGCCTGACGCCCACCATCCACAATCCCACCACGATCACGCTGTCGGCCGCGCGCCGCCACGCCCTGATGGACGTCGCCGCGCGGCACCGGCTGGCGCTGCTCGAGGATGATCCCTACTGGCTGCTGGCGGGCGACGCCCCGCCGCCGCTCGCCACCCTGCCCGGCGCGCCGGCGTATTACGTCGCCACGTTGTCCAAGACCCTCGCGCCGGGGCTGCGCACCGCCTATCTGGTGGTGCCGCCGTCCGAGCCGCTGGAGCCGGTGCTCGACGCCCTGCGCTCGATCTCGCTGATGGCCCCGCAGTGCATGGTCACGGTGGCGACGCAGGCGATCCAGAGCGGCCAGGCGCAGGACCTGCTGGCCCGCATCCGCATCGAGCTCGGCCAGCGCCAGCAACTGGCCGCCCGCATCCTGCCGGGCAGGCCGCGCGCGCATCCGCACGGGCTGCACCTGTGGCTCGACCTGCCGCCGCGCATGGACCAGTACCGCCTGATCCAGACCGCGCAGGAACACGGGCTGGGCGTGACCGGCTCCGACGTGTTCAGCCTGCAGGAAGGCGCCAGCGATGCCATCCGCGTGTCGCTCGGCGGCGCGGCGGACCAGGGCAGCCTGGCGCGCGCGCTCGAGACCCTGGCCGACATCCTCAACGCCGGGCAGGCGCCCCGCTACGCCGCCGTCGTCTGAAGCGCAAGGCGCCGGCGCCACGGCGCCGGTGCATCCCGGGCCCTTGCGCGGCCGCCCTCCCTCCCCGCCTCGACATCGCCCGCGCGCGCCGGCGCCGGCCGCACGCGCGCCTGGCATGCCGGCGCGCCCTTGCGAGCGCCGCCCGCGCCGCGCGGCGAAACGCCAGGGAGCTGGGGATTTCCGGATGGCGGGCCCCGGGGCGCGGCGCGTCGGACGCGGCTTTGCCGCCACACCTCGACCTACCTGTACGTACCGCCGGTACGTACAGGTTGTACACTATCGGCTGACACCTTCCTGAGACGGGCGCGTACGAACGTCCGCACGACCCCTTACCCACCAATCCCGGAGACTCCGATCGTGACAACCGAATCCACTCGTTCGCCCTTCCTGGGCACCATGCAGAAAATCCCCGGCGGCCTGATGCTCGTGCCGCTGATCCTGGGCTCGCTCATCGGCACCTTCGCGCCCGATGCGCTCGCCATCGGCGGCTTCACCACCGCCCTGTTCAAGAACAGCGCCCTGCCGCTGATCGCGCTGCTGATCTTCGCCACCGGCACGCAGGTGAACACCCGCACCGGCGGCCCCATCCTGGCCACCGCGGGCACCATCCTGCTGATGAAGACCCTGGTGCCCGCCACCCTCATCATCATCCTCGGCGCCTACGTCGGTCTCGACGGCGTGCTGGGCGTGTCGATCCTGGCCATGCTGGCCGCGTTCGACAACAGCAACGGCGGCCTCTGGCTCGCCTACACCGGCCAGTACGGCGACGCGCGTGATCGCGGCGCCTACGTGGCCAGCGCCATCAACGACGGCCCCTTCTTCAGCCTGCTGTTCCTGGGCGCCTCGGGCCTGGCCGACATCCCGCTGATCGCGCTGGTCGCCGCGCTGGTGCCGTTCCTGCTGGGCGTGCTGGTGGGCAACCTCGATCCGAAGTGGCGCGACACGCTCAAGCCCGTGCCCAACATCGTGATCCCGTTCTTCGCCTTCGCGCTGGGCACCGGCATCAACCTGGGCGCCGTGGTGAGCGGTGGCGTGACCGGCCTGATCCTGGGCTTCCTGATCAGCCCCATCACCGGCGGCCTGGTCTACCTCGGCTATCGCCTGATCCTGCGCCGTGGCGGCAAGAGCGGCCTGGGCTTCGCGGCCGGCACCACCGCCGACAACGCCATCGCCACGCCGGCCGTGGTGGCCGCCGCCGACCCCAACTTCCAGCAATACGTGTCGACCGCCACCGCACAGGTCGCGGCCTGCGTGCTGATCAGCTCGATCCTCGCGCCCATGCTGGCCTCATACTTCCTCAAGCGCGCCGGTGAACTCAAGCCGGTCGACGACGCGGCCGACGAGACCGCGCCCCAGCCCCTGGCGGCCACCCCACGCGGAGAAGCCCTGTGAGTCCCAAGATCGCCATCGTCGCCGATGACCTGACCGGTTCCGGCGACACCGCCGTGCAGTTCGTGCGCGCCGGCTGGAGCACCCACCTCTCGATCGGCGACGCCGACGAAGCGCTGGGCGCCGGTGCCGAAGGCGAGGCCGAAGTACTGTCCGTCACCACGCACAGCCGCGCGCTGTCGGCCGACGAGGCCGCCCGCGTGGTGCGCGCCAACGTAGCGCGGCTGCGCCAGGCCGGCGTGACCCGCCTCTACAAGAAGGTCGACTCGACCCTGCGCGGCGCGTTCAAGGCCGAAGTGCTGGCCGCGCGCGAGGCCTGGGCCGACGACGCGATCGCGATCGTCTGCCCGGCCTTTCCCGCCACCGGCCGCACCGTGAAAGACGGCGTGCTGTGGGTGGGCGACAAGCGCGTGACCGACACCTCGGCCGCGACCGACCCCGTGACCCCGGTCACCGAGAGCCACATCCCCACGCTGCTCGGCTGCGCCCACGTGGCGCAGCAGGCCGGCGACACGCCCGCCACGCTGGCCGAGCGCATCGCGCGGGCCGGCCAGGTCGTGGTGGTGGATGCGGCCGACGACGCCGAGCTCGAACGCCTGGCGCAGGCCTGCGGCCTGCTGGGCCAGCGCGCGCTGCCGATCGGCGCGGGCGGCCTGGCCACGCCGCTGGCGCGGGTCTGGGCCGGCGCCGACCAGACCACGCCCGTGGTCGTGGTCGTCACCTCGCAGCACAGCGCCGCGCGCGCCCAGGCCACGGCGCTCGCCGGTGCCGGCGCCGAATGCTGGCTGCCCACGCTGGAACAGCTGCGCGACGACGCCGCCTGGCAGGCCTGGAGCGAGGCCCGCGTCGCGCAGGCCAAGCAGGCCGCGCCGAACGGCACGCTGATGCTGCTGGCGCCGCAGGGCCATGCCGACGGCCTGGACGCCGACACCGTGGCGCGCCGGCTCGGCGAGCTGGCCGCCGCGATCGTCACGCGCGCCGGTGCCTGCGGCGTGGTCGCCACCGGCGGCGACGGCGCGCGCGAAGTGCTGCGCGCGCTCCAGGCCGGCGGCATCGACCTGGCGGATGAAGTCATGGGCGGCGTGCCCCTCGGCACGCTCACCGGCGGCGCCGCCGTCGGCCTGCCCATCGTGACCAAGGCCGGTGGCTTTGGCACGGAAGATGTATTGGTTCGCGCCGCGCGCGCGATCCGCGAACGGAGATTCAAGCGATGACTCAAACCCCCTCGACCCAGACCCCGCTGCTGGCCGTCACCCTCGGCGACGTGGCCGGCATCGGCCCCGAAATCACGGCGAAGATGCTGATGGGCCACGACGCGCTGCGCCAGAAGGCGCGGCTGGTGGTGGTCGGCGACGTGGCCGTGATGCAGAACGCAGTGCGCAGCCTCGGCGCCGATCCCGCCATCGTGCGCGAAGTGAAGCGCCCGGCCGACGCCACCAACGCGCCCGGCACCATCGAAGTGCTGCAGGCCGGCCCCTCGCTGGCCCACGTCAAGCTCGGCGAGATCAGCGCCGATGCCGGCGACGGCTCGGTGCGCTTCGTCACCACCGCGTGTGCGCTGGCGCGCGCCGGCGAGGTCGACGCCATCGTCACCGCCCCGCTGAACAAGGCCGCCATGCATGCGGCCGGCCACAAGTGGCCCGGCCACACCGAACTGCTGGCGCACGAGTTCGGCGTGAAGACCTTCTCGCTGGTGCTGTCGGCCGGCGACCTGTACGTGTTCCATGCCACGACCCACGTGTCGCTGCGCCAGGCCATCGTCGACGTCAACCCGGCCCGCATGCGCGCCGTGCTGCGCCTGGCCGGCGCCTTCGCCAAGGCCCTGGGCCGCGGCGACAAGCCGGTGGCCGTCGCGGGCCTGAACCCGCATGCCGGCGAAAACGGCATCTTCGGCACGGAAGACGCCGACATCCTGGCGCCCGCCGTGGCCGAGGCCAACGCCGCCGGCATCCTGGCCGCGGGCCCGATCCCGGCCGACGCGCTGTTCCCGCAGGCCGTGCGCGGCAAGTGGGAATTCGTGATCGCCTGCTATCACGACCAGGGCCATGCGCCGTTCAAGTCGGTCTATGGCGACGACGGCGTGAACATCACCGTGGGCCTGCCCGTGGTGCGCGTCTCGGTCGACCACGGCACCGCCTTCGACATCGCCGGCAAGGGCATCGCGCGCGAGGACAGCCTGGTGCTGGCCGCCGAACGCGCCGCCAATCTCGCCCCCGGCTGGGGCCATGTGTGGGAAACTGCGCGGGCACAGACTGGAGGCTGATTTACATGGCGCCCGCCAAGGCCAAGACCCGCACCACCCTCGATCGCGCAGGCGACGTTCCGCTGCACGCGCAGCTCGCAGCGCTGCTGCGCGGCGGTATCCGTGACGGGCTGACCCCGGCCGGCACGCCGCTGCCCAGCGAGGCGGCCCTGTGCGAGCGCTACGGCGTGGCGCGCAGCGTGGTGCGGCAGGCGCTGGCGGCCCTGGCGGCCGAGGGGCTGGTGCGGCGCGATGCCGGCCGCCCCGCCGTGGTGGCGCCCCCGCGCCAGCACCGCCGGCTGGTGCAGCGCTCCACCGGCCTCTATCAGCAGCTGGCCCAGACCGGCGTGGCGCTCGGCACCCGCGTGCTGAGCCTCGCGCCCGCCGAGCCGCCCGACGAGGTGGTCGACTTCTTCGGCAGCCGCGAGCTGCTGCGCCTGGAGCGCCTGCGTCACGTCGACGGCGCGCCGCTGGCCTACGTGCGCACCTGGCTGCCCGCCGCGCGCGTGGCGGGCCTGGACCCGCAACAGCTCACCGACGCCTCGCTGCACGGTGTACTGATCCACCGGTTCGGCCTGCAACCCGGCGCCGGCCGCAACCAGATCCGCGCGGTCGCGGCCGACAAGGCGCTGGCCGCCCTGCTCGACACCCGCGCCGGCAGCCCGCTGCTGATGCTCGAGGGCCAGGGCAACGACCAGCACGGCCGTCCGCTGGAATGGTTCACCACCTGGCACCGGCCCGAGCAGCTGGTGTTCGACGTGGACGTGAGCGAAGGCCGCGAGAGCGTGCAGACGCGCCTGGACGAACCGCGCTGGGCGAACGCCGCCGCGCCCGCAGCGGGGTCCGCCAGCACGGCCCCCCCCAACTCGGCGCCCCCCGGCACCGATCCGCTGGCGCGCGCCCAGCAACTCGTCGCCGAGCTCTCGGCCGAACTCGAGCGCCTGCGCGCCGGCCGCTGAACGGCGCCGCGCGCCGGATTACACTGGCGCGCAGGCAGGCCATTTCCGGCGCCTGCGCCATTGCTCGACCGCAGCCATGCGCTGCGGCAATCCCGGTCATCCCATGTCAGCTTCCGCAGGCGGCGTCCCCAGAGACGACAGCGCCGACTACGCCTCCCTGTTCCTGAGCGCCGTGCCGCTGCTCGACGTGCGCGCGCCCGTCGAGTTCGCCAAGGGCGCGTTTCCGCATGCGCTCAACCTGCCGCTGATGGACGACGCCGAGCGGCACCAGGTCGGCCTGCGCTTCAAGCAGGGCGGGCAGGCCGAGGCCATCGCCCTGGGCGAGCGCCTGGTGAGCGGATCGCTGCGCGCGCAACGGCTGGCCGGCTGGGCGCAGTTCGCCAAAGCCCATCCGGACGGCTACCTCTACTGCTTCCGCGGCGGTCTGCGCTCGGGCTATGTGCAGCGCTGGCTGCGCGAGGCCGGCATCCACTACCCGCGCGTGCGCGGCGGCTACAAGGCGATGCGCGGCTTTCTGCTGCAGACGCTGGACGAGGCCTGGACCGGCTGCGACTTCGTGGTGCTGGGCGGCATGACCGGCACCGGCAAGACCGAGCTGCTGGCGCCGCTGGCACACGGTCTCGACCTGGAACACCACGCGCGCCACCGGGGCTCGAGCTTCGGCCGCCGCCTGGCCCCGCAGCCGGCGCAGGTCGATTTCGACAACGCGCTCGCCATCGACCTGCTGCGCAAGCGCCACGACGGCCTGCGCCGCTTCGTGGTCGAGGACGAGGGCCAGGCCATCGGCGCATGCAGCCTGCCCTTCGCGCTCTACCAGCTGATGCAGCGCCGTCCCATGATCTGGCTCGAAGACACGCTCGAGAACCGCGTCGCCCGCATCCTGCGCGACTATGTGATCGAGGCGCGCGCCGAGGCCGAGCAGGCGCTCGGCGCCGAGGCCGGCCACGCGCTGTACGCCGCGCGCCTGCGCCAGGGCCTGGACGGCATCCGCAAGCGTCTGGGCGGGCTGCGCCACCGCGATCTCGGCGCCCTGCTCGACGCCGCGCTCGCCGCCGAACAGCGCGGCGAGGGCACCGAGCGCCACCGCGACTGGATCGGCGCGCTGCTCACCGGCTACTACGACCCGATGTACGCCTATCAGCGCCAGCAGAAACAGGCCCGCATCGTCTTCGCCGGGCCGCCGGACGCAGTGCGGGACTACCTGCGCGCCGACGCGTCCCGGGCCCGCGACTGACGTCTCGCGATTGCGCATGCAACCATCCCTGGAGTAAGTTGTGTCCACACTTCCAGGAGCCGGCATGCGCAAGAATGGAATGCACCCCTTACGCCGTATCGTGCTGTCGCTGGCGCTGTGCGCGCCCATGGTGGCCGACGCCTGCACCCGCGTGGTCTACCTCGGCCCCGAGGGCAACATCATCACCGCCCGCTCGATGGACTGGAAGGTCGACGTCGGCACCAACCTCTGGATCTTCCCGCGCGGCATGACGCGCGACGGCGCCGGCGGGCCGAACTCGATCCGGTGGACCTCGAAGTACGGCAGCGTGATCGCCTCGGGCTACGACATCTCCACCACCGACGGCGTGAACGAGGCCGGCCTGATGGCCAACCTGCTCTGGCTGGTCGAGTCCGACTATCCCAAGCCCGACGGCGGCAAGCCGCCGCTGGCGATCTCGCTCTGGGCGCAGTACGCGCTCGACAACTACGCCACGGTGGCCGAGGCGGTGAGCGCGCTCGAAAAAGAGCCCTACACCATCGTGACCGACAAGGTGCCCGGCGAGGACCGCCTGGCCACGCTGCACCTGTCTCTGTCCGACAAGACCGGCGACAGCGCCATCATCGAATACATCGACGGCAGGCAGGTGATCCACCATGGCCGCGAGTACCAGGTGATGACCAACTCGCCCACCTTCGAGAAGCAGCTGGCGCTCGAAAGCTATTGGCGCGAGATCGGCGGCACCGTGATGCTGCCCGGCACCAACCGCTCGGCCGACCGGTTCGCCCGCGCGATGTTCTACATCAATGCGATTCCGAAGGACGAGAATCCCGACATGGCGCTCGCCAGCGTGTTCAGCGTGATCCGCAACGTGTCGGTGCCCTACGGCATCTCCACGCCGGGCCAGCCCAACATCTCGTCGACCCGCTGGCGCACCGTGATGGACCACAAGCGCCAGCTCTATTTCTTCGAATCGGCCGTGAGCCCCAACGTCTTCTGGGTCGATCTCAAGCAGATCGATTTCTCGGCGGACAAGGGCCGGGTGCGCAAGCTCGACCTCGGGCCGAACCAGGGCACGGCCTACGCCGGCAACGCCACCGCCCGCTTCCAGGACAGCAAGCCCTTCGCGTTCCTCGGGCTCTGACGCGCGCATTACCCAATCTCAGGGATGTTCAGGCCGGGCGGATTGGCCGACAATCGCGGGCGGGCAACGCCGCCCGCGCCCGCCCTCGTGCCGCCATGTCCACCGTTCCCGTCCCCTCCGAGCCGACCCTGCCCGCCCCCGTCCTGCTGGTCGAGGACGAGCCGCTGGTGCGCCGCCGCCTCGTGGGCCTGCTGCTGCAGCTGGGCTACACGGCCGATGCGCTGGTCCAGGCCGGCACGCTGGCCGAGGCGCGCGCCAGCCTCGCGGCCGAGCCGGCCGCGCTGGTGCTCGTGGATCTCGGCCTGCCCGACGGCAACGGCATCGCGCTGATCGGCGAGCTGCGCGCCGCCGACCCTGCGCTGGCGATCCTGGTGATCTCGGCCTGGAGCACCGAAGACATGATCCTGGCCGCGCTGCGCGCCGGCGCCACCGGCTACCTGCTCAAGGAGCGCGACGACCTCGAAGTGATGCTGTCGCTGCGCAGCGTGCTGCGCGGCGGCGCGCCCATCGATCCGTTCGTCGCGCGCCGCATCATCGAGGAGCTGCGGCCGGCGCCGCCCCAGTCGGCCGGGGCCGCCTCGCCGCCGGCCGAGAGCCTGAGCCCGCGCGAGAGCCAGATCCTGCGCCTGGTGGCAGAAGGCCTGGGCAACCGCGAGATCGCCGAGCAACTGCACCTGTCCCGCTACACCGTCGAATGCCACATCAAGCATATCTACCGCAAGCTCGCCGTCAATTCGCGCACCCGCGCGGTCCACGCGGCGCGCACGCAGGGTCTGCTCGACTGATACGGCGGATGGCCGCGCTGTGGGCGCTGGCGCTGGTGCTGGCATTGCTGCTCGCGCCGCCCGCCCGGGCGCAGGCGCCCGCCGATCCCGGCTGCGGCGCCCGCGTGCTCGCGATCGAGGCCGCGCGCGCCGGCGCCGACGGCGCGCGCCCCGCCACGGGCTGGACCGCCGTCACCCTGCCCGACCACTGGGAGACACGCTGGCCCGGCCACGGCGGCACGGTCTGGTACCGCATCGACTGGACCCCGGCCTGCCCGGCCGGCAGCGCGGGCGACGTGGGGCTGCTGGTCGAATCGATCAATACCGCCGGCGAGATCCTCCTGAACGAGGACCGGCTGTGGCGCGACGCCAGCCTGGCCGAGCCGCTGTCGCGCAGCTGGAACATGCCGCGCTACTGGCGCGTCCCGCCGGCACTGCAGCGCCCGGGCCGCAACACGGTCTGGATCCGCGTGGTCGGCGTGGCCGGCCAGTCGCCCGGCCTGGGCCCGGTCATGCTGGGCGAACCGCAGGCGCTGCGGCAACGCCATGCCTCGCTGCGCTGGCACAACCGCACGCTGTACGTCGTCAACCTCTGCGTCTCGGCGGTGCTGGGCACGCTGTTCTTCTGCATCTGGGTGATCCGGCGCGACCAGCGCGCCTATGGCTGGTATGCGCTCACCGCGCTGTTCTGGGTGCTGTTCGTGGCCAACGTGCTGGCCACCTCGCCCTGGCCGCTGCCCGACACGCTGGCCGCGGCGCGCGCCAACGCCGCGGTGCTGGCGCTGTACCTGGCCTGCTTCTGCGTGTTCACCTGGCGCTTTGCCGAACGCGTGTTTGCGCGGCTCGAACGCGCGCTGTGGCTGCTCACCGGCATGCTGGTGGCGGCGCTGCTGCTGGTGCCCGACGCGTGGCTGCCGGCCGTGCAGTGGGCCACCGTGCTGGGCGTGGCCGCCGCCTTCCTCGCCAACTGCCTGTTGTGGCCCTGGCTGACCTGGCGCACCCGCCGCGCCGAACACCGGCTGCTGGCCGGCTGCCTGCTCGTATTCCTCGTCGCCTGCGTCCACGACGTGCTGTACATCTCGGGCGTGCGGCTGCTCGGCGCTTCGCTCACGCCCTACGCCAGCCTGGTGGGCATGGTGTGCCTGTCGGCGGTGCTGGGCCTGCGCCACGCACGCAGCGTGCGCCGCATCGAACGCTACAACCAGGACCTGGCCGAGGGCATCGCGCGTGCCGGCGCCGAGCTGTCGACCACGCTGGCGCGCGAGCACGCGCTGGCGCTGAGCAATACCCGGCTGCGCGAGCGGCTGGAGCTGGCGCACGACCTGCACGACGGGCTGGGCGGCTCGCTGGTGCGCATGATGGCGATGGTCGAGCAGGCCCAGGCGCCGCTGCCCAACCGCCAGTTCCTGTCGATGCTCAAGCTGCTGCGCGACGACCTGCGCCAGACCATCGACAGCGGCACGAGCAGCGGCGTGCAGGTGCCGGCCACCCCGCACGAGTGGGCCGCGCCGCTGCGCCACCGCTACATGCAGCTGTTCGACGAGCTCGACGTGGCGTGCCGCTGGACCCTGCCGCCGCACTGGCGCCCCGCCCCCACCGCGCTGCAATGCCTCGCGCTGCAGCGCGTGGTGGAGGAATCGCTCACCAACGTCATCAAGCACAGCCGCGCGCGCCACGTGCGCGTGAGCCTCGCGTTGCACGAAGGTTCTTCGCTGCGGCTCGAGATCGAGGACGACGGCATCGGCTTCGACGTGGACGCGGTGCGCACTGCCAACCTGAGCGTGGGCGTGCGCAGCATGCACGATCGCGTCGCCCGGGTCGGCGGCACGCTCGCCCTGCGTTCGGCGCCGGGCGCCACCTGCGTGTGCGTGACCCTGCCGCTGGCGCCGGCGAATACCCAGTTTCAGTGATACCCAGGCGCGCCGCCGCGGGCTTTAATGCGATTCCCGGCCCGCCACCCGGCGCGGGCCGCCGTCCATCTCTTCGACGACCATGGTTACGCAGCTTCCTCCATGCGCTTGCTCGACGGCGATCGATGCCTCCCCGCCCGCCCCGCCCTCGCTGCGGGACCGGGTGGCGCACCACGCCGCGTCCCTCGAACAGTTGCTCGCGCAACAACTGCGCCTGACCCGCCCCGACCAGGCGCATGCCTTCGAGCGCGCCAGCGCGCACGCCGCGACGGGCGCGCGCCACGCGGCCTGGCTGTGCGGCGTCGCGCTGTGGCTGCTGCGCGCCGACGGCGGGCCCGACGCCCCGCCCGGCTTCGCCGGGCGCCTGTCGCAGGCACTGCCCGGCGACATCGCGCGCCCGCTGATCGCGCTGGCGCGCTCGCCCCTGAGCGACCTCGATTGCACCACCTACCTGAGCCGCCCCGGCGCCGCCGTGGCACGCGCGTGCCCGGCGCCGGCGCCGGGCCGCTGATGGCGCTGCGCGCTGCGCGAAATGCGCGAGGGCAGGCGGGCCTGGGCGGGGCACGGACAGGCGCAGCTTAGGCACTGCCTAAGCCCGTGTTTCCGCATTACTAATACCGCCGGGCGTCGTCCGTGTTTAGGGTAGAGCCTGGTCCCGCAGAGGACC
>Ga0160496_1000493_pt1 | contig 16858 bp, 14 predicted proteins | sample DIDPMG_2_FD_108231 | JGI IMG/M metagenome (GOLD analysis project Ga0160496, IMG submission 108231) | Enriched soil microbial communities from UW Madison campus, WI, USA - DID2937_E24_FP MG | ecosystem: Environmental > Terrestrial > Soil > Grasslands | place: USA: Madison, Wisconsin | collected...
CCCCGAGCTCGCAGACCTCGCCCGGTTGTGCGCGCAACATCCGCATCCGCAGGTGTCAGCGCCCGGCAAGCAAGCCGTCGCACGCATCGCCGCACTGGGCCCTTGAGACGTCACCGCCACCGCATTCCAAACGCCGCGGCGCACGCTCGAAATTGCAGTCTGACACCTTTGTTCAGCCGTATCGCCAGGCGGTACGAAAGACTTCCCCGGACAGCGCGCCAGAAATTGGAGTCTGACACCTTTGTTTGCGCGTATCGGCGTGCGCTACGGCTGGCGCGCTTATGGGCACGGGGGGAATTGCAGTCTGACTCCATTTCCGGGAGGGCGGTGCGAGGGAGGGGGGGCGCTGCGCGCGTCGAGGCAAACATGTCCCAGCCGTGTTTGCAGCTCTTGGCCCTGGCATGTGCGGCGCTCGGATTCCAGAATGCGGGTGGTGCCGGATGCCCTTGGCGGGGACCTGCTTCGTGCAGTCTGTTCCGCAGGCCGAGGCGCGGCGACCGCCACACCGTCAAAAGGATCTTTGAGTCATGCAACGCGCAAACTGGTTCGCGATATCGCCCGAGGGAGCGAAAGCCGTAACGGCCCTTCATCATTACGTCACCACCAACACGGGCCTGCCGGATCGCCTGGTTCATCTCGTTTTCCTGCGCGTGTCGCAAATCAACGGATGTGCGCATTGCATCGACATCCACACTCGCGACCTCATCAAAGCGGGAATGAGCGTCGACACCCTTGTGCTGGTCCCGGTCTGGCACGAGGCCTCGTATCTGTTTTCAGCGCAGTAGCGTTCGGCGCTCGCCTGGGCGGAAGAGGTCACGCGGGTGTCGGAAACCCACGCGTCCGATGCCGCATACGCAGCCGCCGCCGAGGCATTTTCCGAGAAGGAACTGGTGGATCTCACGCTCACCATTGCGGCCATGAATGCAATCAACCGCATGGGCATCAGCTTTCGAATGAAGCCGCGCGCCCAGCCGGCGCGGGAATAGATTCGCGCGCCAGAAATTGGAGTCTGACACCTTTGTTTGCGCGTATCGGCATGCGCTACGCCTGACGCGCCGATCGGCACGGCAGGAAATTGCAGTCTGACACCTTTGTTTGGTCGTATCGCTAAGCGCTGCGAGGGGTGCGGTACGACGGCGGCGTAGATGGCTGCATATGTCCCCTACGGGTTAGTCCGAGAAGGGAACGTCCTAGGTTGTTGAGCGTTGCGCTCGCTCCGTAGTATTGAAAATTCCAGGACCGTGAAATTTTCAATCGTAGCCAGCAGATGCGCGGCACGCCGTGAACGCCAACGTGAATTCCCTCTCGCCTTCCGCTCCCACCCGGCCCGAGTCGGCCGTGGACCTGTGGCTGGGGCAGCAGTTGCGGCAGTTGCGCAAGCAACAGCAGCGCTCGCTGGCCGAGGTGGCGCGCGCGTGCGGTATGTCGGTCGGGCTGTTGAGCCAGATCGAGCGCGGCCTGAGCTCGGCCTCGGTCAAGGCCCTGCACGGGCTCGCACGCGAGTTCGACGTGTCGCTCAACACCTTGCTGCGTAACGCCGAGCACGCGCCCGCCGAAAACGACGGACGCGTCGCGCGGGCCGGCACGCATCGCTTCATCGACCTGCGCGAAAAAGGCATCAGCAAAGAGATGTACACCCCGCCGGCCTGCCGTGCGATGGACCTGTGCCGCGCCACCATCGCGCCGGGCGGTTCCACCGGCGACGAGCTGTTCGTCACGGGGCAGGGCGAGCAGATCGGGGTGGTGGTCAAGGGCTCGCTCGAGCTCTGGGTCGGCGATCGCGTGATGCTGCTCAACGAGGGCGACAGCTTCTGCTATGCCAGCAGCACGCCGCGCCGCTGGCGCAATCCCGGCGCCCAGACCACCGAGGTGATCTGGGCCATTTCCAACATTCATTCACCAGCGGGGGACGCGGACTGACGGCAGTTGTGCAGCACACGATATCGGGCGCGCGGTCTCAAGGGGAGCCGGCGCGCCGCCGGCAGGTTTCTTTCCGCCGGCATCATTGCCAAGACGAGGAAATGTCATGAAATTCAAGAAGACTCTGGCTGTCTCTGTGTTTGCAGCATTGTCCCTGGCGGCGGGGGCCCAGGCCCAGCAGGTGGTGAAGGTCGGCTCCACGCCCACCGGCAGCCCCTTCACCTTCCTGGACACCAAAACCAACTCCATCGAAGGGGTGATGGTCGATATCGTGAAGGCCGTCGGCAAGGAGGCCGGCTTCGAGGTGCAGATCGAGCCCATGGCGTTCTCCGCGCTGATCGGCTCGCTCACGTCCAAGCGCATCGACGTGATCTCGGCCGCCATGTTCATCACGCCCACGCGCGAAAAAGTGGTGAGCTTCTCGCAGCCGGTCTATCGCTACGGCGAGGGGCTGATGGTGCTGAAGTCGGATGACAAGGCCTACAAATCGTTTGCCGACATGAAGGGCATGACGGTCGGCGTGCAGGTCGGCACCGCGTTCGTGGAGCCGATCCAGAAGAGCGGCGTCTTCAAGGAAGTGAAGCTCTACGACAACCCGCCCGACATGATGCGCGACGCCAACGCGGGCCGGATCCAGGGCGGCTTCATGGACTACCCGATCGCCGCCTACATCATCAACCAGGGCAACCATCCCAACCTCAAGATGGCCAAGTCGTATGAGCCCACCGTGATCGGCAGCCTCGGCCTGGCCACGCGCAAGGAAGACACGGCCCTGCTCGACCGCATCAACAAGGCGCTCGACAAGCTCAAGGGCGACGGCACCATCGACACCATCCTCAAGAAGTGGGGCCTGGCGGGCTGAGCCCGCCGCTCTCGCGTTTCATGCGCAGTGCCGGCCCCGCGCGCCGTTCCCGACGGCGGCATGCGCGCGGCCGTGCACTGCGGCGGCATCCGGCTTTCCTGGGATGGTTGATCCATGTCTGAATTTTTCACCGATGCGGCGGAATACCTGCCGATCCTGCTCGAGGGCGCCAAGCTCACGGTGCTGGTCACGTTGGGCTCGCTCGCGCTGTCCACCGTGTTGGGCCTGATCTGGGCGCTGATGCGCGTCTCCGGCATTCCGCTGCTGGCCAAGTTCAGCGCCGGCCTCATCAACCTGCTGCGCGGCATCCCCATCATCGTGCTGCTGTTCTACATCTACTTCGTGATGCCCGACATGGGCATCGCGCTCACCGCGGTGCAGGCGGCCATCATCGGCCTGGGCATTGCCTATTCGGCCTATCAGGCGGAGAACTTCCGCGCCGGCATCGAGGCCATCGACCGCGGCCAGATCGAGGCCGCGATGGCGATGGGCATGAGCTGGAGCATGACCATGCGGCGCGTGGTGCTGCCGCAGGCGGTGAAGATCGTGCTGCCGCCCTACGGCAACATCATGATCATGATGCTCAAGGACTCGTCGCAGGCCTCCACCATCACCGTCGCGGAGCTGGCGCTGCAGGGCAAGCTGATCGCGGTGTCCACGTTCAAGAACGCCACCGTGTTCAGCCTGGTGGCGCTGATGTACCTCGTGATGTGCGTGCCGTTGATCCTCTTCGTGCGTCATCTCGAAAAGCGGAGCACGGCGCGATGATCAGACTGCAGGGGGTACGCAAGAGCTTCGGTCCGCTGGAGGTGCTCAAGGGCATCGACGCGGAGGTGGCCAAGGGCGAGGTGGTGTGCGTGATCGGTCCGTCGGGGTCGGGCAAGTCCACCATCCTGCGCTGCATCAACGGCCTGGAGCGCTACAACGCGGGCGAGATCTCGATCGACGGCGAACGCGTCGATTGCGATGCGCCGTCCATCGTGTCGATCCGCACGCAGGTCGCGATGGTGTTCCAGCGCTTCAACCTGTTCCCGCATCGCACCGCGCTCGAAAACGTGATCGAGGGGCCGATCTACGTCAAGAAAGAACCGCGCGCCCAGGCGCTCGAGCGCGGCCGCGAGTTGCTCGCCAGCGTGGGCCTGGCCGACAAGGCCGATGCCCATCCGCCGCAGCTCTCGGGCGGCCAGCAGCAGCGCGTGGCGATCGCGCGCGCGCTCGCGATGCAGCCCAAGGCGATCCTGTTCGACGAGCCGACCTCGGCCCTCGATCCCGAGCTCGTGGGCGACGTGCTGGGCGTCATGCGCAAGCTGGCCGAAGCCGGCATGACGATGGTGGTCGTGACGCACGAAATGAGCTTTGCGCGCGAGGTCGCCGACCGCGTGCTGTTCTTCGACGGCGGCGTGGTGGTGGAGCAGGGCGCCGCGCGCGACCTGCTGAACCAGCCGCAACATCCGCGCACGCAGGACTTCCTGCACCGCGTGCTGCATCCCATGTGAGGTGTGTTCATGTCGCAAGCGCCCTTTCCGCTGTCTCCCTCGCTGTGGGCCGCCACCGCCGCGCCCGCGCCCGACACGGCGCCGCTGACCGAATCGGCCCAGGCCGACGTGCTCGTGATCGGGGGCGGCTATGCCGGGCTCAGCACGGCCCTGCACCTGGCCGAGCGCGGCGTGTCGGTGCGGCTGCTGGAGGCGCGCGAAATCGGGTTCGGCGGCTCGGGCCGCAACGGCGGACAGGTGATTCCGGGCCTCAAGTACGACCCCGATGATCTGATCGCGATGTACGGCCCCGAGCGTGGCGCGCGGCTGGTGCGCTTTGCCGGCGGCACGGCCGACGCCGTGTTCGACCTGATCGCGCGTCACCGCATGGACGTGCCGCACCGGCGCGCCGGGTGGATCCAGGGCGCGCACACCCCCGCGGCGCTGCGGATCGCGCAGGGCCGCGCCGCGCAATGGCAGCGCCACGGCGTCGATGCGCGGCCGCTGGATCGCGCCGAGGTCGGCGCGCTGCTCGGCACCGAGCGCTATCTGGGCGGCTGGCTCGACGGCCGCGCCGGCGCCGTGCAGCCGCTGAGCTATGTGCGCGGCCTGGCGCGCGCCGCGCAGGCCGCCGGCGCGCAGCTGCATACCGACACCCCGGTGACTGCTCTGGAGCGCAACGGCGGCCGCTGGCAGGCGCGCACCGCGGGCGGCGCCACCGTCTCGGCCGATCGGGTGGTGATGTGCACCAACGCCTATGGCGGCGATCTGTGGCCGGGGCTCAAGCGCTCCATCATCGACGCCAACACGTTCCAGGTGGCCACCGCGCCCTTGCCCGACGCGATCCGCGAAACCATTCTTCCGCAGGGCCAGGTGTGTTCCGACACGCGCAATCTGCTGCTGTACTTCCGCCTCGATCACGAGGGCCGGCTGCTGATGGGCGGGCGCGGCCCGTTCCGCGAGCCGCGCGGCCAGCAGGACTGGGCCCATCTCGAACGCGTCATGTTCAAGCTGTTCCCGCAGGTCGCGGGCGCGCCGTTCCAGTACCGCTGGTGCGGCCGGGTGGCGGTCACGCGCGACTACCTGCCGCACCTGCACGAACCTGCGCCCGGGCTGTTGGTCGACATCGGCTGCCAGGGGCGCGGCGTGGGCCTGCAGACCCGCATGGGCCAGGCCATGGCCGAGTATGTGGCCACGGGCGACGCCGAGGCCCTCCCGCTACCGGTCACGCCGATCCGCGCGTTTCCGCTCTACGGCCTGCGCCGCATCTACGTCAACGCCGTCGTGACCTGGTATCGCATGACCGACGGCGGCGTCTGAGACCGGTTGCGTGCGCAAACAAAAACCCCGGGACCAGGCCCGGGGTTGTGTCGCGCTATCAGGCGGCGGGGATCAGTTGCCCAGCTTGGCGCGCTGCTCGCGCACCTTGCCGAGCGTCTCGTCGAACTGCACGAGACGAGCCTTTTCCTGCTCGACCACCGCGGCGGGCGCGCGTTCGACGAAGCTGGCGTTGCCGAGCTTGCCGTTGGCCTTGGCGATCTCGCCCTCGAGACGGGCGATTTCCTTGTCGAGGCGGGCACGCTCGGCGACCACGTCGATCTCCACGTGCAGCATCAGGTGCGCACCGCCCACCACCTGCACCGGCGCGCCGGCGTCGGGCAGGGCGTCGACCACGTCGACCTGGCTCAGCTTGGCGAGCGCGGCGAGATAGGGCGCGTTGCGCTTGAGCACCTCGGCGTCGCCCTGGGCGATCAGCGGCACGCGCTGCGCCGGCGAGAGGTTCATCTCGCCGCGCAGGGCACGCACGGCCTCGATCTGCGCCTTGAGCGTGGCCACTTCGGCTTCGGCCGCGGTGTCGATCGCGGCGGGATTGACGCGCGGGTAGGGCTGCACGCTGACGCTGCCGGTCTCGCCGTCCTTGCGCTTGCCGGCCACCACCGACACCTTCTGCCACAGCTCTTCGGTGATGAACGGGATGATCGGGTGGGCCAGGCGCAGCACCGCTTCGAGCACGCGGATCAGCGTGCGGCGGGTGCCGAGCTGCTGGGCCGGCGTGCCGGTCTGGATCTGGACCTTGGCCAGTTCCACGTACCAGTCGCAGTACTCATCCCAGACGTAGCGGTAGAGCGCGTTGGCGATGTTGTCGAAGCGGTAGTCGGCGAAGCCGCGCGCCACGTCGGCCTCGAGCGCCTGCAGCTGGCTCACGATCCACTTGTCGGCAAACGACAGCTCGCCGGCATCGCTGCCGTGCAGGTCGTGGCCCTCGGTGTTCATCAGCACGAAGCGCGTGGCGTTCCAGAGCTTGTTGCAGAAGTTGCGGTAACCCTCGCAGCGCTTGAGGTCGAAGTTGATGTTGCGGCCCAGCGTGGCATAGGCGGCCATCGTGAAGCGCAGCGCATCGGTGCCGAACGCCGGAATGCCGTCCGGATACTGGCGCCGCGTGTCCTTCTCGATCTTGCCCGCCAGCTTCGGGTTCATCAGGCCGAAGGTGCGCTTCTTCACCAGCGAGTCCAGGTCGATGCCGTCGATCAGGTCGACCGGATCGAGCGTGTTGCCCTTGGACTTGCTCATCTTCTGGCCGTCGGCGTCGCGGATCAGGCCGTGCACGTAGACATGCTTGAACGGGATGCTGCCGGTCATGTGCATCGTCATCATGACCATGCGCGCGACCCAGAAGAAGATGATGTCGAAGCCGGTGACCAGCGCGCTCGACGGCAGGTAGCGCGCCAGATCGGGCGTCTTTTCGGGCCAGCCCAGCGTGGTGAAGGGCACCAGCGCCGAGGAGAACCACGTGTCGAGCACGTCGGGGTCGCGCGTGAGCGGGCCGCTCACGCCGGCGGCGCGGGCCTGTTCGACCGCATCGGCCTCGGAGTGGGCCACGAACACCTGGCCGTCTTCGGAGAACCAGGCCGGAATCTGGTGGCCCCACCACAGCTGGCGCGAGATGCACCAGTCCTGGATGTTGTTGAGCCACTGGTTGTAGATCGTGGTCCAGTTCTCGGGGTAGAACGTGATGCGGCCGTCGGCCACGGCCTCGAGCGCCACTTCGGTGATGCTCTTGCCCGGATTGATGGTGCCTTCGGGCGCGGGCTTGCTCATGGCCACGAACCACTGGTCGGTGAGCATGGGCTCGAGCACGACGCCGGTGCGGTCGCCGCGCGGCTGCATCATCTTGTGCGGTTCGACGCGGACCAGGTAGCCGTCGGCCTCGAGCTGGGCCACCACCGCCTTGCGCGCCTCGTAGCGCTCCAGGCCCTGGAACTGCTTCGGGCCGTTTTCGTTGATGTGCGCGTCGAGCGTGAAGATCACGATCAGCGGCAGGTCGTGGCGCAGGGCGCAGGCGTAGTCGTTGAAGTCGTGCGCGCCGGTGATCTTCACGCAGCCCGTGCCGAATTCAGGATCGACGAAGTCGTCGGCGATGATGGGGATGTTGCGATCGCACAGCGGCAGCTCGACCAGCTTGCCCACCAGGTGCTTGTAGCGGGCATCCTCGGGATGCACGCACAGCGCGCCGTCGGCCAGCATGGTCTCGGGGCGGGTGGTGGCGATCGTCAGGCCGCGCAGCGTGACCGTGTTGCCTTCCTTGTCGGTGATGGTCTGCGGACCGTCGACGAAGGGGTATTCGATGTGCCACATGAAGCCGTCGGTTTCCTCCGACTGCACTTCCAGGTCCGACACCGCCGTCAGCAGCTTCGGATCCCAGTTGACCAGGCGCTTGCCGCGATAGATCAGGCCCTGGCGATACATCTGCACGAAGGTCTCCACCACGCCGCGCGACATGCGCTCGTCCATGGTGAAGTATTCGCGCGGCCAGTCGGCCGAGGCGCCGAGACGGCGCACCTGGCTGGTAATGGTGTTGCCCGACTGCTCCTTCCATTCCCAGACCTTTTCCACGAAGGCTTCGCGGCCGAGGTCGTGGCGCGACACGCCCTGCGCGTCGAGCTGGCGCTCGACCACGATCTGGGTGGCGATGCCGGCGTGGTCGGTGCCGGGGATGAAGACGGTGTCGTCGCCGCCCATGCGGTGGTAGCGGATCAGGCCATCCATGATGGTCTGGTTGAACGCGTGGCCCATGTGCAGCGTGCCCGTCACGTTCGGCGGCGGGAACTGGATGCAGTAGGGTTGGCTATCCGACCCCGTTTCTACGTGGCGGCCACCGTCGAAGTAGCCCCGCTTGGCCCATACGTCGTACCAGCGCGATTCGATCTCGGCGGGCTCGAAGCTCTTGGACAGTTCCGGGGTGTCGTTCGGGGAGGAATTGGGGTCGGCAGCTTGGGTCATTACTCAGTTCCAGCAAACAGGGGCCCGACCATCTGGGCGGTCGAGCAAACCATCAATTTTAAGATGTAATGCGGTCGTGTCGGCGTGTTAGAATGCCGGGTTACTGTAAACCTTTTAGAAGTCTCTGTTTTTATTGAGAAAATCTGATCGGTTGCCAGTGTCGAATCCTGGTTCAGACGTTCGGGCCGGGTCGTGACCTCTGGTTTTTTCTGTGTTTTCCGGTGCCGCAATGGATACTGGCAAGCGTGGCAGGCCTCAGCTTCCTGGCAACAGCGCTGACCTCGCCGCCGCCAGGCAGCAGCTCGAGCCCCGGCCGCCAAGGCCGGTTCGGGCAGGCGGCGCAGTGTGGCAGGGTGCGTGTCGCAGGGCCTCGGGCCGTGCCGCCGCGCGCCGTTGCCGACACCGCGAACGCTGCGCGATTCGCGGAGCCTTCGCGCCACGCGCGCGCCGGACGCAGGCGAGAGCCAGGCCGTCACGTCGGTCGCCGCCGCGCAGAAACTCTCGGCGTGGCCGGGCGTCAAACCCTTATAAATTGAAATCTGTCGCAAGTCAGTCTTTTGGAGTTCTCATGTCCATTGAACGCACCCTCTCGATCATCAAGCCCGACGCCGTCGCCAAGAACGTCATCGGTCAGATCGTTGCCCGTTTCGAGCAAGCCGGCCTGAAGGTCATCGCTGCCCGCCTGCAACAACTGTCGCGCGCCGACGCCGAGCGTTTCTACGCCGTGCACAGCGAGCGCCCCTTCTTCAAGGACCTGGTCGACTTCATGATCTCGGGCCCGGTGTTCGTGCAAGTCCTGGAAGGCGAAGGCGCGATTGCCAAGAACCGTGACCTGATGGGCGCCACCGATCCCAAGAAGGCCGCTCCCGGCACGATCCGCGCCGACTTCGCCGAAAGCATCGACGCCAACGCCGTGCACGGTTCGGACGCTGCCGAAACCGCCGCCGTTGAAGTGGCTTTCTTCTTCCCCGAAATCAACATCCACAGCCGTTGATTGTCGGATTCAGCTTTTCTGTCAGTCCCTGAGTCATGAGCACCATCGAACGAATCAACCTGCTGGGCATGGATGCCGGCGCCCTTGCCGACCTGGTCGGGAAGTGGGGCGGCAAGCCGTTTCGCGCCCGTCAGCTGCAACGCTGGATCCATCAGCGCGGCGCCGATTCGTTCGACGCCATGACCGACCTTGCCCGTGATTTCCGCGGGCAGCTGGCCGAAAACTGCCTGATCGAAGCGCTGCCGGTGAACACCGAGCAGCGCTCCGTCGACGGCACACGCAAGTGGCTGTTCGACGTGGGGCAGGGCAACGCCATCGAAACCGTCTTCATTCCCGAAGACGACCGCGGCACCTTGTGCATCTCCAGCCAGGCCGGCTGCGTGGTGAACTGCCGCTTCTGTTCGACCGGCCACCAGGGTTTCAACCGCAACCTGCGCACCGACGAGATCATCGGCCAGCTCTGGTTCGCCAAGCGTGCCGTCGAAGCCGATCAAGGCTCCGCGCGCCTGGCCAACGCCAAGACCGCCGAAGACACCCGCGTCATCAGCAACGTCGTGATGATGGGCATGGGCGAGCCCCTCCTGAACTACGACCAGGTGCTGCCCGCGCTGCGCCTGATGCTCGACGACAATGCCTATGGCCTGTCGCGCCGCCGCGTCACCGTGTCCACCTCCGGTGTCGTGCCGCAGATGGACCGTCTCGCGCTCGATTGCCCGGTGGCGCTGGCCGTCTCGCTGCACGCGCCCAACGATGCGCTGCGCGACGAGCTCGTGCCGCTCAACAAGAAGTACCCGCTGAAGGAGCTGCTGGCCGCGTGCAATCGTTATCTCGAGCACGCGCCGCGCGACTTCATCACGTTCGAATACTGCATGCTGGATGGCGTCAACGACACCGACCAGCACGCCAAGGAACTGATCCAGATTGCGCGCCAGGTGCGCTGCAAGCTCAATCTGATTCCGTTCAATCCGTTTCCCGCCTCGGGTCTGAAGCGCTCCGCCGCCGCCCGGGTGAAGGTCTTTGCCCAACGCCTGATGGACGCCGGCATCATCACCACGGTGCGCAAGACCCGTGGCGACGACATCGACGCGGCCTGTGGCCAGCTGGCCGGCGAGGTCAAGGACCGCACGCGTATCACCGAGCGCAACGCCGCGGCTCGGTCCATTCCCATTCGACAGGTGCCCGCATGACGCAGGAAATTGCTCCAGCAGTATCGCAAGCCGCTCCCGCTCCGGGATCCGGATCGCAGGCGGCGACTGTTGGCGCAGCCCTGCGCGCGTTGCGCCTGTCCAAGGGCTGGTCGCTCGAAGAAGTGTCCGGCCGCATCAAGTTTTCGGCGCGCCAGATCGAGGCGCTCGAAGAAGAGCGCTGGGACGCGCTGCCCACCGGCGTGTCGCTGCGCGGCCTGATCCGCAACTACGCCCGCCTGCTGGGCGCCGACGGCCAGGCGATTGCCGGCTCGCTCGACGTCCAGGCGCCGGCGCCCGCGCCCGCCAAGCTGTCGCAGACGCGCGGCCTGCGCGGTGGCGATGGCCTGCCCGGCGAAGAAGACCGCTCCGGCGGCTCGTGGGGCTGGTGGGTCGTCATCCTGCTGTTGATCGCCGCCGGCGTGGGCTATGCCTTCTGGCAAGGCTGGCTTCCGCGCGAATGGCTGTCGTTCCAGTGGGTTTCCCAGTTGACCAAGTAACAACAGCGGCCCGATTCATGCAAGATCAGTCCAAGCCCTGCCAGGACACGCCGCCGCCCGAGGTGGGCGCCGCGCCGCGTCGCACTACGCGCGCCGTCCAGGTCAAATGGGGCGAGCGCGTCGTCACCATCGGTGGCGATCACCCGGTCGTGGTGCAGTCCATGACCAACACCGACACCGCCGATCCGATCGCCACCGCGATCCAGGTCAAGGAGCTGGTGCAGGCCGGTTCGGAGATGGTGCGCATCACCGTCAACACGCCGGAAGCCGCGCGCGAAGTGATCGCGATCCGCGAGCAGCTCGACCGCATGGGCGTGTCGGCGCCGCTGGTCGGCGACTTCCACTACAACGGCCACAAGCTGCTCACGCAATATCCCGACTGCGCCCAGGCGCTGTCGAAGTACCGCATCAATCCGGGCAACATGGGCGGCGGCAAGCGCCGCGACGACAACTTCGCCCAGATGATCGAAGTGGCCTGCCGCCACGACAAGCCGGTGCGCATCGGCGTCAACTGGGGCAGCCTCGATCACGAATTGATGGCGCGCAAGATGGACCAGAACAACGCCCGCAGCACGCCCTGGGAAGCCCAGGCCGTGATGCGCGACGCGCTGGTCGAGTCGGCCATCAGCAATGCGCTGCGCGCCGAAGAGCTGGGCCTGGGCGGCGACAAGATCGTGCTGTCGTGCAAGGTCAGCCATGTCCAGGACCTGATCGCGGTCTATCGCGACCTGTCCGCGCGCTGCGACTATCCGCTGCACCTGGGCCTCACCGAGGCCGGCATGGGCAGCAAGGGCATCGTGGCGTCCACCGCCGCGCTGGCCGTGCTGATGCAGCAGGGCATCGGCGACACGATCCGCATCTCGCTCACGCCCGAGCCCGGCGGCGACCGCAGCCGCGAAGCCGTGGTCGCGCAGGAAATCCTCCAGACCATGGGCCTGCGTGCCTTCACGCCCATGGTCGTGGCCTGCCCCGGTTGCGGCCGCACGAGCAGCACCTTCTTCCAGGAGCTGGCCGACAGCATCCAGACGTATCTGCGCCGCCAGATGCCGCTGTGGCGCAGCCGCTACCCCGGCGTCGAAAGCATGAACGTCGCGGTCATGGGCTGTGTGGTCAACGGGCCCGGAGAGAGCCGCCATGCCGACATCGGCATCAGCCTCCCCGGAACCGGTGAAGTGCCGGCCGCCCCGGTGTTCGTCGACGGTGAACGCACCGTCACGCTCAAGGGCGACCACATCGCCGAAGAGTTCCAGGCCATCGTCGAAGACTACGTCGCCCGCCGCTACGGCGCCGACGCCTCCCATTAAGTACAAGGACCAGGCTGCCGTGCCCGTGGCAACGGGCGATGGCGGCACGACAAAGATGACGCAAGCTTTCCAGAAAGTCTCCGCGATCCGCGGGATGAACGACCTGTTGCCCGGCCAGAGCGCCCAGTGGGAACGTTTCGAGGAAATCGTGCGCGGCTGGCTGCGCAGCTACGGCTACCGCAACGTCCGCACGCCGGTGCTGGAGCACACCCGCCTGTTCGCCCGCGGCATCGGCGAGGTGACCGACATCGTCGAGAAAGAGATGTACACGTTCAACGATGCGTTGAACGGCGACCAGCTCACGATGCGCCCCGAAATGACGGCCGGCATCGTGCGCGCCTCGATCGAGCACAACCTGCTCTACGATCGGCCGCACCGCGTCTACTCGATCGGTCCGGTGTTCCGCCACGAGCGCCCGCAGCGCGGCCGCTATCGCCAGTTCCACCAGATCGACGTCGAGGCGCTGGGCTTTGCCGGCCCCGACGTGGATGCCGAGCTGATCGTCATGCTGGCCCGCCTCTGGAAGATGCTGGGCCTGACCGACATCCGCCTCGAGCTCAATTCGCTGGGCCAGCCGGCCGAGCGCGCCGCGCACCGCGCCGCGCTGATCGCCCACCTCGAAAAGCACGTCGACATCCTCGATGAAGACGGCAAGCGCCGGCTCTACACCAACCCGCTGCGCGTGCTCGACACCAAGAATCCGGCCATGCAGGAAATGGCGGACAGCGCGCCGCGCCTGTTCGACTTCCTGGGCGACGAGTCGCGTGCGCACTTCGACGGCCTGTGCCAGCGCCTGACCGACGCGGGCATCGAATACCGCCTCAATCCGCGCCTGGTGCGCGGCCTGGATTACTACAACCTCACCGTGTTCGAGTGGGTCACCGACCGGCTCGGCTCCCAGGGCACCGTCTGCGGCGGTGGTCGCTACGACGGCCTGGTCGAGCTGCTGGGCGGCAAGGCCGCGCCCGCGGTGGGCTTCGCCATCGGCGTCGAGCGCCTGCTCGACCTCTGGGAACAGACCGTGCCGGCCCAGGTCGTGCCGGAGTGCGAGGTGTACGTGGTGCACCAGGGCGAGGCCGCCCAGCGCCTGGCCGCGCGCGTGGGCGAAGACCTGCGCGACGCCGGCTTCGACGTGGTCGTGCATGCCGGCGCAAGCAGTTTCAAGGCGCAATTCAAGCGGGCCGATGCCAGCGGCGCGCGCGTTGCGGTTATTCTTGGCGACGACGAAGTGGCCAACCAGAGCGCCAGCGTCAAATACCTGCGCGGTGTCGCCGAGGGCGATGCCGCCCAGCAACAGGTGGCGCTCGCACAGTTGGCTGAAGTTTTGAAATCCAAGGGTTAGCATGGCATACGATCTCGAAGAACAGGAAAAACTCGACGCAATCAAGGCATGGTGGGCTCGCTGGGGCACCTTGCTGCTCGGCGTCGCCACCGTGATCGTGCTGGCCTGGGGCGGCCATTCCGGCTGGAAGGCCTACCAGGGCTATGAAGCCAACAAGGCGATGGGTTACTTCGAAGCGCTCGAAGACGCGGCCCGCCTGGGCGGCGCCGACTCGGCCGGCCGCATCAAGGCCGCCGCCGACACGCTGCGCAAGGATTACCCGGCCACCGGCTACGCCGGCCGCGGCGCGCTCGTCGCCGCCACCGCGCTCGCCGCCCAGAAAGACACCGACGGCGCGCGCGAACAGCTCGAATGGCTGGCCGCCCAAGACAAGCAGCCCGGCCTGCAGCCCGTGGCGCGCCTGCGCCTGGCCGGCCTGCTGCTCGACCAGAAGCAGTACGACGCCGCGCTGGCCCAGCTCAACAACCCGCCGGCATCGTTCGCCGCGCTCTACGCCGATCGCCGCGGCGACATCCTGGCCGCGCAGGGCAAGCGCGACGAGGCCCGTACCGCGTGGCAGCAGGCCGTCGACGGCCTCGGCACCGCCAATCCCCTCACGCAAGCCGTACAACTGAAGCTCGATGCTTTGACCGGAGCCTGACAAGTGATGCGTAATTCCCGTCCTGGCCGCCAGCTGTGGCGCGGCGCCGTCGTGTTGAGCAGTGTGCTGGCCCTGAGCGCGTGCTCGTGGTTCTCGAAAGACGACGACCGCTATGCGCCCGCGCCCCTCACCGACTACGCGCCGGCGATGTCCGTGCGCGCCGTGTGGTCCCAATCGATCGGCAGCGGTTCCGGCCTGGGCTTCGCGCCCACGGTCATCGGCGATGCGATCTACGCCGCCACCCCGGATGGCTCGGTCGGCAAGTTCGACCTGCAGAGCGGCCGCGTGATCTGGAAGAGCAAGGCCGAGTCCAAGCTGTCGGCCGGCGTCGGCTCCGACGGCACCACCACCGCCGTGGCCACGCCCTCGGGCGAGGTCATCGCGTTCGACGACACCGGCAAGATCAAGTGGCGCGCCAAGGCCACCAGCGACGTCGAGATCCCGCCTGCGGTGGGCTACGGCGTCGTCGTGGTGCGCAGCGGCGACTACCGCATCCAGGCCTTCGACGCCCAGAGCGGCAACCGGCTCTGGAGCCTGCAGCGTCCGGGTCCGGCGCTGGCCCTGCGCAGCGCCGCCCAGATGGTCATGGCCGAAGGCCTCGCCATCACCGGCCTGCCCGGCGGCAAGATGCTGGCCATTAACGTCGCCTCGGGCAACGTCCAGTGGGAAGGCACCGTCGCCACGCCCAAGGGCGCCAGCGACCTCGAACGCCTGACCGACGTGGTCGGCGCGCCGCGCCTCGCGGGCCGGCTGCTGTGCGCGGTGGCCTACCAGGGCCGCATCGTGTGCTTCGACGTGACCCAGGGCGGCCGCCCGCTGTGGGCCAAGGATTTCTCCAGCTCGAGCGGCATGATGGTCGACGACCGTAACGCCTACGCCCCCGACCAGAGTGGCATCGTCAGCGCCTTCGCGCTCGACAATGGCAACAACGTCTGGAAGCAGGCGGGCCTGAAGAACCGTAAACTGACCTCGCCGGCCATCCTGGGCAGCGCGGTCGCCGTCGGCGACTACGACGGCTACGTCCACTTCCTGTCGCGCAGCGACGGCCGCCTGATGGCGCGCCTGTCGGTGGGCGGCGGCGCAGTGGTATCGCCGCCCCAGTCCACGCAACAAGGCGTGGTGGTCCAGACCGGTAACGGCAATCTGGTCCTCATCGGCACCAACTAATTTCTAATCAGTCTTACACCGTGGCTTTCAAACCTGTCGTTGCCCTGGTCGGCCGCCCCAATGTGGGCAAGTCGACCCTCTTCAACCGCCTCACGCGCTCCCGCGCGGCGTTGGTGGCCGACTATTCCGGCCTGACCCGCGACCGGCACTACGGCGAGGGCAGGGTTGGCGACACGCCTTTCATCGTGGTCGACACCGGCGGTTTCGAACCGGTGGCCAAGGATGGCATCCTGGCCGAGATGGCGCGCCAGACGCGCCAGGCGATCGCCGAAGCCGACGTGGTGGTGTTCCTGGTCGATGCCCGTGCCGGCGTCAACGCCCACGACCACGAGATCGCCCGGCTGCTGCGCAAGTCCGGCCAGCAGCGCGTGCTGCTCGCCGTGAACAAGGCGGAAGGCATGAGCGAGGGCAAGGCCACGACCGAGTTCCACGAGCTCGGCCTGGGCGAGCCGCATCCGATCTCGGCCGCGCATGGCGACGGCATCGTCGACCTGATCGAAACGGCGCTGGCCGACCTGGTCGACCCCGCGCCCGAAGACGAGGCCGAGCAGGAGGCCGCGCACGACCACCGCATCAAGCTGGCCATCGTGGGCCGCCCCAACGTCGGCAAGTCCACGCTGATCAACACGCTGATGGGCGAAGAGCGCGTGATCGCCTTCGACATGCCCGGCACCACGCGTGATGCCATCGAGATCGACTTCGATCGCGATGGCCGCAAGTACACGCTGATCGACACCGCCGGCCTGCGCAAGCGCGGCAAGGTGTTCGAGGCCATCGAGAAGTTCTCCGTCATCAAGACCCTGCAGGCCATCGAGGCCTGCAACGTGGTGCTGCTGATGATCGACGCACAGACCGAGGTCTCCGAACAGGATGCGCACATCGCCGGCTTCGTGCTCGAAACCGGCCGCGCGGTGGTGGTGGCCATCAACAAATGGGATGGCCTCGACGACGACCAGCGCGAGCGCATCGAGCGCGAGTTCCAGCGCAAGCTGCGCTTCCTGTCGTTTGCACGCGTGCACACCATCTCGGCGCTCAAGGGCCAGGGCATCCGCCCGCTGCTGAAGTCGGTCAATGCCGCCCACGCCGCGGCCTTTGCCGATCTCTCCACGCCCAAGCTCACGCGCGAGCTGCAGGCCGCCGTCGAGCAGCAGCAGCCCCCGCGCAAGGGCATCTTCCGTCCCAAGATGCG
>Ga0160496_1000494_pt1 | contig 16855 bp, 12 predicted proteins | sample DIDPMG_2_FD_108231 | JGI IMG/M metagenome (GOLD analysis project Ga0160496, IMG submission 108231) | Enriched soil microbial communities from UW Madison campus, WI, USA - DID2937_E24_FP MG | ecosystem: Environmental > Terrestrial > Soil > Grasslands | place: USA: Madison, Wisconsin | collected...
CCGATATGGCCGTCGGCCTTGGCCGCGCCGATCATGGCGGTGAGGATGGCGCTGGCATGCTGCTCGACCTGGGCGGGCGGGAGCCGGTCCACGGTCTGCGGTTGGGGCAGGGCGGCCGGCACCGCGGCCACGCCCTGGGGCGGCGTGCCGCCGGCCTGCTTGCGCTGCCATTGGTCATAGGCGCGATACGCCAGCACACCCACCGCCGCCACGCCGCCATAGACGGCGAGCTTGCCGCCCACCTTGCGCGCCTTCTTGCTGCCCATCAGCAGTCCGAGGGCGCCGGCGCCCAGCGCGCCACCGCCCAATCCCTTCAGGAACGAGCCGTTGCCGCCGCCCTGCGTGGCCTCGCTCGCGCGGCTGGCCGCGCCCTGGACCAGGTTCTGGCCGGATTGGAGAAGTTGATCGAGCAATTGACGAGCACTCAAGGTGGGCTCCTGTGACAGTGACTAACGTCATTCTGACCTTGTTGCATTGCAAAAGTTCAGATGGCTGTCAGCTTCGGTAATCAGGGACGGCGTGCTAAAAGAGGGCGTCGCGGTCGACCCGCAACCTCTGGAGCCCCTCCCATGACCATCACGCTACGCGCCAATGCGCCCGGCACGCTGCAATACACCGCCCAGGCCGAGGGCCATGACCTGCCGGTCGCCATGCCGGCGCCGCTGGGCGAGGGGCCCGATCCGCACGATTATTTCGATACCGCGCTGGGCGGCTGCAAGGCGCTCACGCTGATGGTGTATGCGCAGCGCAAGCAGATCCCGTTGCAGTCGGTGGATGTGGACGTGGTGCGCGATGGCTCGGAAGAGCGGCGCGGCGTCTATCGCCTGACGGCGCAGCTGCGCCTGAATGGCGACCTGACCGAGGCGCAGCGCGAGGAATTGCTGGCAGTGGCGGAAAAGTGCCCGATCCACAAACTCATGACCGCCGTGGACGTGCAGGTCTCGACGATCCTGCAGCCCTGACGCCGCGCGTCAGCGCGCGATGCGATCGCCCTTGCCGGGCTCGGTGGCCGGGGCCAGCGGCGCCGGCTTCACGCGCGCGGCCGCGCCGCTGTCCGGACGCAGCGGCGCCAGGCGGTGCACCGTATCGAGCACGGCGGTGAGCTCGGCCGGCTTGCGCAGGTGCGCCGCATGCCCCTGGCAGGCTTCCTCGACCTCGTGCTCGGGCCGGCCGCTCAGGATCAGCACCGGCGTTTCGTTGAGGTAGGCGTTTTCACGCATCGCGGTCAGCAGCGCACCGCCATCCATGCCGGGCATGTTGAAGTCGGTGATGACGAGGTCGGGGCGCAACTCGAGCATCTGCTGCAGGGCGGTGAGGCCATCCGTGTGCGTATGGACGTCGTAGCCTTCGTCGTGCAGGAATTCGCTGAGCATGTCGACGATCATCGGTTGATCGTCGACGAGGAGGATTTTCGTCATGTGATGTCGGCCACGCGGGGCGTGGCATCGGGAATTCGTGGATCGCGCCTGGCGGCGCCGGTGGCCGGGCCGTCGTGGGCCGGGGGATGGCGCGAGAGCAAGCGCAGTGCCTGGCGTCCGCGCCGCGATGACGGGCGGGATTCAGGCAGGCCGCATGCTAGGGCAAGCAGGCGTCCGGCGGCTGAACCAATTGTATCGCCTTGCAACCATGCCCGCGTCGCTCGCGCCGGTCCGGGCCGGGTACGACGGTCGAAAAGCCAGCTCCACGCGGATGCTTTGTGCCCGTGATGCCAGCTGCACAAGTCCGACAAGGAAAATCGTGCCGCGTTCCCGGCCGGCGTGCATTTAGGCATGAATCCCGGATGTGGCGCCCAAAGAAAAACGCCGCAGCCCCTGCGGGACGCGGCGTTCGGGTCGGGCGCGCCGGGCGTCAGCCGCGGGTGCCGGTGCCGGGCACGCGCAGTTGCGAGCCCACCTTCAGGTTGTTGCCCTTCAGGTTGTTGAGCGCGCGCAGCGCGTCGACCGTGGTGCCGTAGCGCTTGGCCAGGCCGAACAGCGTGTCGCCGTTGGAGACCTTGTGGCTGCGCACGTTCGGACGCGCATTGTTGGGACGGGCCGGGGGCGTGGGCTTGGCGCGGCTGGCAGGGGTGCGCGAGGCCGGGGTGTCCTTGACCACGCCGTCGAGCGAGCCGACCGGCGCGCCCAGCGAGGCCAGTTGCACGGCACCGCCGCCGCCCGCATCGGCGGCGCCCGCGGGCACCAGCAGGGTCTGGCCGCTGGCCACCTTCTGGCGCGACGGCACGTCGTTGATTTCGCGCAGGCGCGCCTCGGCCACGTTGAAGCGCTTGGCGATGGCGGCGTAGCTCTCGCCGCGGCGCGACGAGTAGGCGGTCCAGGTGCTCAGGTCGCCCTTGAAGTTGCGCAGGTTGGCGTTGAAGGTTTCGACGCGATTGGCCGGCAGCAGCAGCGTGGGCTGGTGCTCGCCGCGGATCAGCGGACGATTGAAGGAGGGATTGAGCGCCTTGAATTCGTCGAGCGGCATCTCGGCCAGCTTGGCGGCCACTTCGATGTCGATGTCGCTGTTTTTCTGGATCGTGACGAAGTAGGGCGTGTTGTCGACCTTGGGCAGCGCGACGGCGTAGCGCTTGGGGTCGGCGATGATGTTCTTGATGGCCTGCAACTTGGGCACGTAGTTGCGGGTTTCGTCGGGCATGTTCAGGCTGAGGTAGTCGGTCGACAGGCCATTCGCCTCGTTCTTGGCCATGGCGCGCTGCACCGAGCCCTCGCCCCAGTTGTACGAGGCCAGCGCCAGGTACCAGTCGCCCTGCATCTCGAACAGCTTCTCGAGGTAGTCGAGCGCGGCGTAGGTGGAGGCCACCGGGTCGCGGCGCTCATCTCGCCACCAGTCCTGCTTCAGGTTGAAGTGGGTGCCGGTGGTGGGGATGAACTGCCACAGGCCCGAGGCTTGCGAGCGCGACAGGGCCGTGGGGTTGTAGGCGCTTTCGACGAACGGCAGCAGGGCCAGCTCGGTGGGCAGGCCGCGGCGGTTGACCTCGTCGACGATGAAATACAGGTACTTGCCGGCCCGCTCGGCCATGCGCTGCACCGATTCCGGGTGCGACGCGTAGTAGTCCGTCCACTGCTGCGACAGCTCGGTGTTCAGGTTCGGGATGGCGAAGCCGCGGCGGATCCGGTCCCAGGCATCGCGCGGCGGGCTGGTGAGGTCGACGGTGCGCGACGTGTCTTTGGCGATATACCGACTCGAGGATCCCTCGGCCTGTTGGGGCTTGTGGCTGGTGCCTGCGCAGCCCGCGAGGGCGACGAGAAGAAGCGGGATCAGGAGTCGGATAAAGCTCATTGTCGGGTCACTTGAAATTGTTCTTCCATTCACGCAGCGCGGCAAAGACTTCCACGGGGCTGGACAATGCGTGTCCGGCCCGGGCGGCTGCAGCCTTGGCGACATCTACTTCCAGGGTACGCAGGAACGGATTGGTGGCCCGCTCCTGACCGATCCAGGATGGCAGGGTTGGGACACCTTCTGCGCGTAATTGCTGGGCCCGCTCGTACCACTGTTGCAGGGTGCGGTTGGCAGGTTCGACCGCCAGCGCCCAGCGCAAGTTGGCTAGAGTGTACTCGTGTGCACAGAAAACCTGTGTATCTTCCCGTAAAGTCCCCAATTTCTGCAGAGATTCGCTCATTTGCGCGGGCGTGCCCTCGAACAGCCGGCCGCAGCCCGCCGCGAACAGCGTGTCGCCACAGAAGAGCGCCGGGGTGGCGCCGGCCGTGCCGACGTAGGCGATGTGGCCGGCGGTGTGGCCCGGCACGTCGAGCACGCGCAGCGTCAGGGCCACCTCGGGCAGCGCGACCGTGTCGCCTTCGCCCAGCGGCACGTCGCAGTGCGGCAGGGTCTCGAGCGCGGGGCCGTAGACGCGCGCGCCGGTCTCCTGCACCAGTTCGATCACACCGCCCACGTGGTCGGCGTGGTGATGCGTGAGTAGAATGGCGCGCAGTGTCAGGTTCCGGTCGCGCAGAAGGCGGCGTACCGGTTCGGCCTGGCCGGGATCGACGACCACCACCGAGGCATCGCGCACGATGGCCCAGATATAGTTGTCATTGAAGGCAGGCAGGGGCAGGATGCGGACACCGCCGTCGGCGGCGCCCGTGATGTCGGGCTTGGCTTGCATAGCGTGAGGATGGATAGTGGCTGAGGTAACGTCGCCGATTGTAGAACTCGCCGATTGGTTCGACTCTGCGCCCGGGCAATACGCCCTGGCCTGGGAGCGCGAGCGCTTCGATGAGCTGGTGGCGGACATCTTCGGCTACCACGCCTGGCAGGTCGGCCTGCCGCAGCTCGACCTGCTGCGCGCCAACCGCATGCCGTTCAAGGCCTGGGTCGGCAACGAGGCCGTGGCCGGCGCGTGGCAGCAGGCCAGCGTGATCGCCGCGCCCGAGGCGCTGCCGTTCGAATCCCAGACCGTCGACCTGCTGCTGTTGCCGCACACCTTCGAATGCGCCGAAGCCCCGCACCTGGTGCTGCGCGAGGTCGAGCGGGTGCTGGTGCCCGAGGGCCGCGTGATCGTTTCCGGCTTCAACCCCTGGAGCCTGTGGGGCGCGCGCAATGCCATGCCGGGCATGGAAGCCTGGCTGCCGTCCGCGCGCCAGGCCCAGATGTCGGTGCCGCGCCTGAAAGACTGGCTCAAACTGCTGTCCTTCGACATCGACAGCACGCATTACGGCTGCTTCGCGCCGGCCTGCCGCACCGAACAATGGCTGCGGCGCTGGCATTTCCTCGAGCGCCACGGCGCGCGCTGGTGGAAGATGGGCGGCGCCGTTTACGTGGTGTCGGCGGTCAAGCGCGTGGCCGGCATGCGGCTGATCGGCCCGGCCTGGAAGAAAAAGGCCAAGGCGGCCCCGGCCGCATCGGTCGTGGTCAATCGCAGCGCCACGCCGGCGCACGCCGACGAATAACCCAGGCCGCCCCGCGGGCGGCCATTTCAAAGAAGTGACATGCAAGAGAATTCGACCCCGATCGACGCCGTGGAAATGTGGACAGACGGCGCCTGCAAGGGCAATCCCGGCCCGGGGGGCTGGGGCGTCTTGATGAAGGCCGGTGGCCATCAGAAAACCATGTTTGGCGGCATGCCCGAAACCACCAACAACCGCATGGAGCTGCAGGCGGTCATCGAAGGGCTGCGGGCGCTCAAGCGGGCCTGCACGGTCGTGATCCATACGGACTCGCAATACGTGATGAAGGGCATGATGGAATGGTTGCCCAACTGGAAGCGCCGCGGCTGGATGACGGCCGACAAGAAGCCCGTGAAGAACGTCGAGCTCTGGCAGGAGCTCGACGCACAGGTCGCGCGCCACACCGTGTCGTGGCGCTGGGTGCGCGGCCACAACGGCGATCCGGGCAACGAGATGGCCGACACGCTGGCCAACGAGGGCGTGGCCAGCGTGGCCAAGAGCCGCCGCGTCTGAGCGCCGCTTAGGGGATTTCCCCAGTCCCCCGCGCGCGCGGCGACTGTACCTGTATGTAAATGCAGGTGATACAGTCCGAGGTTCTCTGATCTCTCAGCTCGCTGCCTGACACGCGGGCGTTCGTCGTTCGCGCATGAAGAAAGCCGCTTTGTTTGCCGTGCTGGCCGTGGGCGTCGCCGCCGGCGCCGCACTGGGTTGGGCCGTTCCGCGCTGGTGGCCCGCCGCCGCTCCCTCCGCCTCCGCGCCCGCGGCCGCCCCGGCCGCCGTCAAGGTCGCGCCGGTCCGGGTGCAGGTGGCCAAGGTCGAAGAGGTGCCGTTCGCACGCGGCATCGGCGCCGTCGGCAGCCTGCGTTCGGACGAATCCGTGATCTTGCGGCCCGAAGTGACGGGCCGCATCCAGCATATCGATTTCACCGAAGGGCAGGCCGTCAAGGCCGGCCAGGTGCTGATCCGCCTGGACGATTCGATCCCGCGCGCCGAGTTGGAACAGGCGCGCGCCAACCTGGCGCTGGCGCAGAGCCAGTACAAGCGCTCGGTCGACCTGCAGGGGCGCGGTTTCGTCAGCCAGCAGGCGCGCGACGAGGCGTCCAGCACGCTCAAGGTGCAGCAGGCCGCCACCGTGCTGGCCCAGGCGCGGCTCGACAAGATGACGATACGCGCGCCGTTCGCCGGCATGGTGGGCCTGCGCGACGTGTCCGTGGGCGACTACGTGAATCAAGGCCAGGATCTCGCGCCGCTCGAGGCCATCGATCCGCTCAAGGTCGATTTCCGCGTGCCCGAGATGTACCTGAGCAAGGTCCGCGTGGACCAGGCGCTGAGCGTGCGGCTGGATGCGCTGCCGGGCCAGGAGCGCGTCGGCAAGGTCTACGCCGTGAGCCCGCTGGTGGACGCGGGCGGCCGCAGCATCCTGCTGCGCGCCACGGTCGCCAACCCGGATCACACGCTGCGTCCGGGCATGTTCGCGCGGGTGCAGCTGCAGTTCGCCCAGGACCGCGCGCTGGTGGTGCCCGAAGCGGCGCTGGCGCCTTCGGGGCAGACCCAATATGTCTTCCGCGTGCGCGACGGCAGGGCCCAGCGCATCCAGGTGACGGTGGGCGAGCGGCGCGAAGGCCGCGCCGAGCTGCTCACCGGCGTGGCGCTGGGCGACGACGTGGTGGTGGCCGGCATCCAGCGGCTGACCGACGGCGCGCCGGTCACGATCGTCAGCGACGCAAGCTGAGCAGACGACCATGGTGATCTCCGAAATCTGCATCCGCCGGCCGGTCTTCGCGTCGGTGCTCTCGCTGATCATCGTGCTGATCGGGCTGATCTCCTATTCGCGCCTGAGCGTGCGCGAGTATCCGAAGATCGACGAGCCCATCGTGTCGGTCGACACCACCTACAAGGGCGCCTCGCCCGAGGTGATCGAGTCGCAGGTCACCAAGCCGCTCGAAGACCAGCTCGCGGGCATCGAGGGCGTGGACGTGATGACCTCGCGCAGCCGCTCCGAGCGCAGCCTCATCAACATCAAGTTCAACCTCTCGCGCGATCCCGACGCGGCCGCCGCCGAGGTGCGCGACAAGGTCTCGCGCGCGCGCCGTTTCCTGCCCGATGAGATCGACGAGCCGATCATCGGCAAGGTCGAGGCGGATTCGCAGCCCATCATCTATATCGCGGTGGAGTCGGGCAACTACTCCGCCATCCAGACCTCCGACTACATCAACCGCTACATCAAGACGCGCCTGTCGGTGCTGCCCGGCGCGGCCGAGGTGCGGGTGTTCGGCGAGCGCCTGCCCTCGATGCGGATCTACGTGGACCGCGACAAGCTCGCCGCCTACAACCTGGCGGTGCAGGACGTGGAGGCCGCGCTGCGCAGCCAGAACGTCGAGATCCCGGCCGGCCGCATCGAATCGCGCGCGCGGGAATTCTCGGTGGTCTCGTCCACCGACCTGCAGACGCCGCGCCAGTTCGAAAACGTGATCGTGGCCAACGTGAAGGGCTATCCGGTGCGGATCCGCGATCTCGCCACGGTCCAGATCGATGCGGCCAGCGATCGCGTGCTGTCGCGCTTCAACGGCAAGCCGGCCATCAACATCGGCATCACGCGCCAGGCCACGGCCAATCCGCTCGAGCTGTCCGAGGCCGCGCGCGTGGAGGTCGAGCGCCTGAACGAGAGCCTGCCGGCCGGCATGCGCCTGTCGATCGCCTACGACTCCTCGGTGTTCATCGAGCGCTCGATCGACTCGGTGTTCCACACCATTCTCGAGGCCATCGTGCTGGTGGTGCTGGTGATCTTCTTCTTCCTGCGCAGCGTGCGGGCCAGCCTGATCCCCATCGTCACGATCCCGGTGTCCCTGATCGGGGCGTGCGGCCTGATGTACCTGTTCGGCTTCTCCATCAACACGCTCACGCTGCTGGCCATGGTGCTCGCCATCGGGCTGGTGGTGGACGACGCCATCGTGGTGCTGGAAAACATCTTCCGCCACATCGAGGACGGCATGCCGCGCATGCAGGCCGCCATCCAGGGCTCGCGCGAGATCGGCTTCGCGGTGGTCGCCATGACGATGACGCTGGTCACCGTGTACGCGCCGCTCGCCTTCGCCACCGGCCGCACGGGCCGGCTCTTCATCGAGTTCGCGCTGGCGCTGGCCGGCGCGGTGCTGGTGTCGGGCTTCGTCGCGCTCACGCTCACGCCGATGATGTGCGCGGTGCTGCTCAAGCACGAGACCCGCCACGGCCGGCTCTACAACCTGATCGAAGGCTGGCTCGAAGGCATGGGCCGCGCCTATCGCCGCAGCCTGGGCGCCGCGCTGCGGCACCGCGTGGTGGTGATCGTGATCGGCCTGGCGGTGGCCGGCGCGAGCGGCGTGCTGTTCAAGGTGGTCAAGAGCGAACTCGCGCCGATCGAAGACCGCGGCGTGATCTTCGGCATCGTCAGCGCGCCGGAGGGCGCCACGCTCAACTACACGCTCGACAGCATGCTCGGCATCGAAGGCTTCTATGCCGACGTGCCGGAAGCGATGGCGCGCCAGACCACGGTCGGCTTTCCCACCGTGACCGACGGCACGGCGATCCTGCGGCTCAAGCCCTGGGAGGAGCGCAGCCGCAAGCAGCAGGACATCGCGCGCGAGCTGCAGCCCAAGTTCAATTCGCTGCCCGGCGTGCGCGCCTTCCCCACCAACCCGCCCTCGCTGGGCCAGTCGGCGCGCTCCAAGCCGGTCGAGTTCATCATCATGAGCCAGGCCTCGTATCCCGAGCTGGCCAAGCTGGTCACCACCTTCACCGATGCGCTGCGCAACTATCCGGGGCTGCAGAACGTCGACACCGACCTGCGCCTGAACACGCCCGAGCTGCGCATCCAGGTCGATCGCGACAAGATGGCCGACGTGGGCGCCAACGTCGACGTGGTCGGCCGCACCCTGGAATCCATGCTGGGCGGGCGCCAGGTCACGCGCTACAAGGACGAGGGCGAGCAATACGACGTGATCGTGCAGGTGATGCCGCGCGATCGCGCCACGCCCACCGACATCTCCGGCATCTACGTGCGCGCCCGCGACGGCAGCATGGTGCAGCTCGACAACCTGCTGCAGGTCAAGGAAAGCGTGTCGCCGCAGTCGCTCAACCACTTCAACCGCCTGCGCGCGGTCAAGGTGGACGCGGCGGTGGCGCCGGGCTACGCGCTGGGAGAGGTGCTGGACCACATGCACGAGGTGGCGCGCCAGGTGCTGCCGCACACCATCGTGACCGATCTCGACGGCCAGTCGCGCGAGTTCCGCGATTCGTCGGGCAGCATCTACCTGGTGTTCGCCATGGCGCTGGCCTTCATCTATCTGGTGCTGGCCGCGCAGTTCGAAAGCTGGCGCAACCCGTTCATCATCATGCTGTCGGTGCCGCTGTCCATGACGGGCGCGCTGCTGGCGCTGTGGGCGACCGGCGGCACGCTGTCGATCTACAGCCAGATCGGCCTGATCACGCTGGTCGGCCTCATCACCAAGCACGGCATCCTGATCGTCGAGTTCGCCAACCAGCTGCGCGAGCAGGGCATGGGCATCGTCGAGGCCGTGACCGAGGCCAGCGTGCTGCGGCTGCGTCCGATCCTGATGACGACGGGGGCCATGGTGCTGGGCACCGTGCCGCTGGCGCTCGCCTCCGGCGCGGGGGCGGAATCGCGCCAGCAGATCGGCTGGGTCCTGGTGGGCGGTCTGAGCCTGGGTACACTACTGACTTTGTTCGTGGTGCCGGTCGCCTACACGCTGATCGCCACCCGCTCGCCGCACCGGCAGGGCGCCCCGGCGTCTGGCCACGGCGCCGCCGAGCCGGCCAAGCCCGTGCACGGCAACGACTGAGCCGCGCGCCGCCCCGGCGGCGCCCACTTCTTTACCCAGGTTATCCACCCGCCATGCGCCAGATCATTTTTGACACCGAAACCACCGGCCTCGACCCCAACCAGGGTCATCGCATCGTCGAGATCGGCTGCGTCGAGATCGTCAACCGCATGACGACCGGCAACACGCTGCACATCTACCTGAACCCCGATCGCGACAGCGATCCCGAGGCGCTGGCCGTGCACGGCCTGACCACCGAGTTCCTGTCGGACAAGCCGCGCTTCGCCGAGGTGGCCGACCAGTTCCTCGCCTTCATCGAGGGCGCCGAGCTGATCGCGCACAACGCCGCGTTCGACGTGAAGTTCTTCAACGCCGAGCTCGAGCGCGCGGGCAAGGGCCCGATCGCGTCGTACTGTGCCACCATCACCGATTCGCTGATGCACGCCCGCACGCTGTTCCCGGGCAAGCGCAACTCGCTCGACGCGCTGTGCGACCGCTTCGGCATCTCGAACGCCCACCGGACGCTGCACGGCGCCTTGCTCGACTCCCAGCTGCTGGGCGAGGTCTGGCTGGCGATGACGCGCGGCCAGGACGCGCTCCTCATCGACGTCGAGGAAGACGCGGGCGGCCTGTCGGCCGGGCAGGCGCTGGGCCGCTTCGACGCCTCGGGGCTGCCGATCATCGTGGCCACCGCCGAAGAGCTGGTGGAGCACCAGGCCTATGTCGCCGCGCTCGACAAATCCGTGGGCGGCGCCTGCAACTGGCGCAACTACGATCCGCAGCCCGAGGCGGCGCCCGTCGAGGGCGCCCAGGCGGCCTGAGCTCCGGAAGGGCGGGTGATTTTTTTGCCGCCCGCTTGCACACCTCAAGAAATCTGTGCTATAGTCTTGCTTCTTTACCGGGTGGTTAGCTCAGTGGTAGAGCACTGCCTTCACACGGCAGGGGTCACAAGTTCGAAACTTGTACCACCCACCAGATTCAGGATGGCGCGTTCCCGGTAAGGCGCCCTCTGCAAAAAGCCCCAGGTCACCCCTGGGGCTTTTTGTTTTCCGGCCGCCGATCGGTCGGGCAGGGCGCCGCACCATCGGCTCGCGGCGGCGGCAGGAATGGTCGCGCGCGCAACCGTCGCGGCCGCAACGATCCGGTGCCGTGCCTGTTCCTTTGCCGCTTCGCAGAGCGGCGTCATGCGCCTTGCGGCATGCGCCCAAGCGTTACCAAACACAAGCTCGCCACGCCGTCTGCCTGCGCCGCCGCGCCATGCGCACCGCGGATCCAGGCCCCGCAGCGCCATCGCGCCGCCCCGGACCGGTGCGGAGGTCCGCGGGGGCGCGCGCGCCACCCCGGGCCACCCGACCCTCACGCAAGCGCCGTTCCCGTTCCGCAAAAACACGTCACATCCTGACCGCAAGCGGTAGCGATTGCGTGCGGCCTTTTCGTGTATGGTCGTTCTGGCCCCCGATATGCCCCGGACTTCATGCGCCGGATCCCTGTGTGACGGGCCGCACCGCAAGACCTTGATCCTGCGCAACTCCCGCGCTGGCCATCGGCCGGCCCGCGTGGATCGCGCAGATAACATGCATTGCATAACGGCTCGTCGGACGCTTCCTGTGCCCGCGGGCGGCGCTTGCCAGAAAGTGGGACTGCGACGGGCTGCCCGAAGAAGGCGGACGGGCGCGATCACCATCCCGCTTTCGATCGTGGAGATCGAATGAAGAAGTCGCTGGTTTGGGGAGGGGCCCTCGTGGTGGTTCTGGTGGCGGCTGCCGCGGCGCTTGCGTCGTGGGCGAATCAGCGCAACGCCAGCGACCTGCCCGCCTATATCGAAGGCGCCAACGGCAGGCTCGAGGCCAGCCGCATCGATATCGCAACAAAATATGCCGGCCGGCTCGAGGCGCTGGGCGTGCGCGAGGGCGACCAGGTCGCTGCCGGCGCCGAGATCGGCCGCATGGACAGCGCCGAGGTGCGCACCCAGCTCGCGGCCGCGCAGGCGGCGCGAGCGCGCGCCGAGGCCGCCGTGGCCCGGGCCCAGGCCGAGACCGAGGCGCGCACCGCGCGCGAGCGTCTCGCGCAGATCGAACTCAAGCACACCCAGGGCCTGCGGGGCGACGATCTGGTCTCGCCGGTCGAGCTGTCGCGCCGGCGCCTGCAGGCCGAGGGCGAGAGCGCGGGCGTGAGCGCGGCGGGCGCCGCCGCGGGCGAGGCCCGCGCCGCCCAGGCGGAAGCGCAGGCGCAGATCGCACGGGTCGAGTCGGTGCTCGACGACATGACGCTGCGCGCGCCCGTCGCGGGCCGCATCGAGTACCGCATCGTCGAGCCCGGCGCGGTCCTGCCCGCGGGCGGACGCGTCGTCACGCTGCTCAACACCGCCGACGTGTACATGACGCTGTTCCTGCCCTCGCGCGTGGCCGGCGCGCTGCGCCTGGGCCAGGAGGGCCGCATCGTGATGGACGGGCTCAACGACGTGGTGTTTCCCGCCAAGGTCACCTTCGTGGCCTCCGAGGCCCAGTTCACGCCCAAATACGTCGAGACCCGCAGCGAACGCGACAAGCTCATGTTCCGCGTCAAGCTGCAGATCCCCGAAGAGGTTGCGCGCAAGCATGCCGCGCTGCTCAAGGCCGGCATGACCGGCAACGGCTACGTCAGATCGGATCCCGACGCCGCCTGGCCGGCGCGGCTCGAACCGCGCCTGCCGCAGGAGTAAGGGATGGGCGCCGAGGCCACGGCCGCCGTCGTCATCGAGGGCGTATCGCACCGCTACGGCAAGACCGTGGCGCTCGACGACGTCTCGTTGCGCCTGCCGGCCGGCCGCAGCATCGGCCTGATCGGACCCGACGGCGTGGGCAAGTCCACGCTGCTGTCGCTCATCGCGGGCGTCAAGCGCCTGCAGACCGGCACGGTGCAGGTGCTGGGCGGCGACGTCGGCGACCGCCGCTTTCGCAACGACCTGGCCGCGCGGCTGGCCTTCATGCCGCAGGGCCTGGGCCGCAACCTCTATCCCACGCTGTCGGTGCAGGAGAACGTCGATTTCTTCGCGCGCCTCTACGGCCTGTCGCAGGCGCAGCGCCGCGCGCGCATCGAGCGGCTGTTCCGCGCGACCGGGCTGGCGCCGTTCACGGACCGCCCGGCCGGCAAGCTGTCCGGCGGCATGAAGCAGAAGCTCAGCCTGTGCTGCGCGCTGGTGCACAACCCGGAGCTGCTGGTGCTCGACGAGCCCACCACCGGCGTGGATCCGCTGTCGCGGCGCCAGTTCTGGGCATTGGTGGACGCGCTCCGCGCGGAGATGCCGGGCATGACCGTGGTGGTCGCCACCGCCTACATGGAGGAGGCGCAGCGCTTCGATCATCTGGTCGCGCTGGACGCCGGCCGGCTGCTGGTGAGCGATGCCACCGCGGCCGTCATGCAGCGCGCCGGCACGGCCACCCTGGAGCAGGCCTACATCGACCTGCTGCCGGCCAATCGCCGCGGCGAGGGCGGCGAGCTCGTGATCCCGCCGCGTCCGCCCGCCGACGGGCCGCCCGCCATCGAGGCGCACGACCTGACGCGCCGCTTCGGCGATTTCGTTGCCGTGGACAAGGTGAACTTCCGCATCGAGCGCGGCGAAATCTTCGGCTTTCTCGGCTCGAACGGGTGCGGCAAGACCACCACCATGAAGATGCTCACCGGCCTGCTCGACGCCTCGTCCGGCACCGCCGAGCTGCTGGGGCATCCCATCGATGCGAGCGACGTGGCGACCCGCATGCGGGTCGGCTACATGTCGCAGTCGTTCTCGCTCTACGAAGAGCTCACGGTGCGCAGGAACCTCGACCTGCATGCGCGGCTTTACCGCATGGAGGGCCGGCGCGCGCGCGAGGCGGTGAGCGATGCCCTGACGCGGTTCGAGCTCGCCGAGGTGGCCGACACCCGGCCCGCCAGCCTCTCGCTCGGCATGCGCCAGCGCCTGCAGCTGGCCGCGGCCTGCCTGCACGGCCCCGAGGTCCTGATCCTCGACGAGCCCACCTCCGGCGTCGACCCCGCCGCGCGCGACATGTTCTGGCGTCATCTGATCCGCCTGTCGCGCGAGTCGCGCGTCACGATCTTCGTGTCCACCCACTTCATGAACGAGGCGCAGCGCTGCGACCGCATCTCCTTCATGCATCGCGGCCGCGTGCTGGCCGTGGGCACGCCCGAGGAGTTGCGCGAGCGCCAGCATGCGCCCACGCTGGAGGAGGCCTTCGTCACCTATCTCGAGCAGGAAGACCCGGAGCAGAAGACCAACACCGCCACGCCGCAGGCGGCCGGCGCGCTGGCCGAGGCGCCCGCGCCCGCCGGCGCGGCGGGCGGGCTGCGCGGCTGGCTGCGCCGCACCTGGGCCTTCGCGCTGCGCGAGGCGATCGAGCTGCAGCGCGATCGCATGCGGCTCGCCTTCGCCCTGTTCGGCCCGGTGGTGCTGCTGTGCATCGCCGCCTGGAGCGTGTCGTTCGACGTGGAGAACATCCGCTACGCCGCGTTGGACCGCGACCAGACACGCGAGAGCCGCCAGCTGCTGGAGCATTTCTCGGGCTCGCGCTACTTCAACGAGCAGGCGCCGCTCTACAGCACGGCCGAGCTCGAGCGGCGGCTGCGCTCGGCCGAGGCCAAGCTGGTGATCGACGTGCCGCCCGGCTACGGCCGCGACCTGCTGGCCGGGCGCCAGCCCGAGGTGGGCTTCTACATCGACGGCGCGTCGCCGTTCACGGCCGAGAACATCCGCGGCTACGTTACCGGCATCATGCTCGAATACGCCCGCGCGCGCGCCGCCGACGATCCGCGCGTCACCGGCAACGTCGTCATGCCGGCCGACGTGGCCTCGCGCTTCACCTTCAACCAGGAGTTCCGCAGCATCTACGCCATCACGCCGGGCATGCTGATGCTGGCGATGATCCTGATCCCCACCATGCTGACCGCGCTCGGCGTGGTGCGCGAGAAGGAGATGGGCTCGATCACCAATCTCTACGCCTCGCCGGCCAGCGTGGGCCAATACCTGCTCGGCAAGCAGCTGCCCTACGTGGTGCTGGCCATGCTGAGCTATCTGTCGCTGGTGTTCCTCAGCATCGTGCTGCTGGGCGTGCCGCTGCGCGGCTCGTTCCTGAGCCTGAGCCTGGGCGCGCTGCTGTTCGTGCTGGCCGCCACCGCGCTCGGCCTGTTCATGTCGACGCTGGTGCGCTCGCAGGTGGCCGCGATCTTCGGCACCGCCATCCTCTGCCTGATCCCGTCGGTCAACTTCTCCGGCCTGCTGTATCCGGTGTCCACGCTCACCGGCAGCAGCTACTGGGTCGGCGTGGGCTTTCCGTCGTCGTGGTTCCAGTCGATCAGCCTGGGCGGCTTCACCAAGGGCCTGGACTGGCGCAGCTTCGGCACGATGTACCTGGCGCTCACCGGCTTCGCGCTGGTGTATCTCGGCATGGCGCGCCTGCTGTTGCGCAAGCAGGAGGCCTGAGATGGTGCAATGGCTGCGCAACGTGATCCGGCTCTGCGGCAAGGAGTTCTACTCGCTCGGGCGCGACGTGACGCTGCTGCTCCTGATCGCCTATGCCTTCTCGGCCGCGATCTATTCGGTGGCCGAGGGCGTGAAGGCCGAGGTCTCGAACGCCACCGTGGCCATCGTCGACGCCGACCGCTCGGAGCTCACGCTGCGGCTGCGCGACGCGATCCAGCCGCCGTACTTCAAGACGCCGGTCGACATCCGCCGCAACCAGGTCGACCCCGGGCTCGAGAGCGGCCGCTACATCTTCGTGATCGAGTTCCCGCCCAACTTCGAGCGCGACGTGCTGGCCGGGCGCGGCCCCACCGTGCAGCTGCTGATCGACGCCACCGCCATGACGCAGGCCGGGCTGGGCGCGGCCTATCTCGACGAGATCTTCGCGCGCGAGATCCTGGATTTCCTGAAGGTGCGCGGCATCGAGTCGCGGCTGCCGGTGGTGCCGGTCACGCGCACGCTGTTCAACCCGAACGGCCAGTCGGCCTGGTTCACCTCGGTGATGCAGATCGTGACCAACGTCACCGTGCTGGCCATCATCCTGGTGGGCGCCGCGGTGATCCGCGAACGCGAGCACGGCACCATCGAACACCTGCTGGTGATGCCGGTGCGCGCCAGCGAGATCGCGATGGCCAAGATCCTGGCCAACGGCGCCGTCATCCTGCTGGCCGGCATGCTGTCGCTGCGGCTGGTGGTGCATCACGGCCTCGACATTCCGCTCGCCGGCTCGCAACTGCTGTTCATGGCGGGGCTGGCGCTCTACCTGTTCGCCGTCACCGCGCTGGGCATGCTGCTGGCGACCATGGCGCCCACCATGCCGCAGTTCGGCCTGCTCGCCGTGCCGGTGTACGTCGTGGCCTATCTGCTCTCCGGCGCGGCCACGCCCGTCGAGAGCATGCCCGCGCTGATGCAGCGCATCGTTCCCATCCTGCCCACCACGCAGTTCGTGCAGCTGGCACAGGCCATCCTGTACCGCGGCGCGGGCTTCGATGTGGTCTGGCCGCAGTTCGCCGCCATCGGCGTGTGCGGCGCCCTGTTTCTTGCGCTGGCGCTGGGACGCTTTCGTTCCATGCTGGCCCGTCAAGGTTGAACCCGATGACCGTACTGTCGCTACTCCTCGCACGCGCCGCCCGCTGGCGGCTGCGTCCCGTGCCGCTCGCGCTGGTGCTGGCGCTGTCCGCATGCTCGACCGTGGACGTGGACGTGCCGGAGGCGCGCAAGGCGCCCGCGCGCTTCGACCAGGTGCCGGACGGCGCGCCGATCGATGCGGCCGCACTCGATCAGTGGTGGCTGGGCTGGAACGATCCGGTGCTGACCGAACTCATCGAACAGGGCCTGGCCGAGAACAGCGACATCCGCATTGCCCAGGCGCGGCTGGAAGAGGCGCGCGGCATGGCCGGCGTGGTCGATTCGGCGCTCTATCCGCAGATCGGCGCCAGCGGCATGGCCCAGCGCGGCAAGATGGAGATCCGCAAGCCCGCCGGCCTGCCGGAAGATACGACCATGATCACCAGCTACCTCGGCGGCTTCACCGCGAGCTGGGAGGTCGACGTGTTCGGCGGCCGCCGCAGCGATTCGGCGGCCGCGGCGTCGGCCGCGCAGGCGCGCCAGGAGGCGCTGTATGGTGCGCGCCTGACCGTGGCGGGTGACATCGCGCGCAA